>TARA_B100001121_G_scaffold109824_1_pt1 | contig 21735 bp, 16 predicted proteins | sample TARA_B100001121 | Tara Oceans TARA_B100001121 (sample SAMEA2622817) | marine metagenome | biome: marine biome (ENVO:00000447); feature: surface water layer (ENVO:00002042); material: "saline water (ENVO:00002010), including plankton (ENVO:xxxxxxxx)" | depth 5 m
AGGCTCCAGGTATTTTAAATATTATTTCTCATTTAGAATTTAATCAAGGTGCTTTTTTTCCTGAAAGGGGTATGAGGTCAATTGTTGATGTTCTACATAGGATTTGTTTAGAAAAAAATGTAAAATTTCATCTCAATAGTAAAGTAGATAAAATAAATTTAAAAAATAATAAAGCAATAGGAGTTGAGGTAAATGGTAAATTGTATAATTCTGATTTAGTGATTTCTAATGTTGATATTCATTTTGTTTATAAGAATTTACTTGATGTGAAGAAAAAACCGATTCGAATTTTAAATCAAGAGAGGTCATCTTCAGCTTTGATTTTTTATTGGGGTATTTCAAAATTGTTTAAATCTTTAGACCTTCATAATATTTTGTTTTCCTCTGATTACAAAAATGAATTTAATCAAATCTTCAACGAAAAAACAGTCCCAGATGATCCGACAGTTTATATTAATATTACGTCTAAGTATAAAGCTGATGATGCCCCTAAAGGTCATGAGAATTGGTTTGTAATGATTAATGTACCTCACAATCAAAATCAAGATTGGAAATCTTTAATTTCTATCGCTCGAAAAAATATAATTCATAAAATAAACAATCATTTTGAAGTTGATTTAGAAAAATTAATAGTCTTTGAAGAATATTTAGACCCTATTAGAATTGAAAATAAAACAGGTTCATATTTAGGATCTTTATATGGGAATTCATCTAATTCAAAATCTTCTGCTTTTTTTAGACATGCTAATTATTCAAGTAAAATAAAAGATTTATATTTTTGTGGTGGTAGTGTTCACCCTGGGGGAGGGATACCACTTGCCTTAAATTCTGCTAAAATAATAGATGAAATTGTTAGCTAAATGAAATTATTAAAAAAAAATATAATAGTTAGTTTATTGTTGATATTTCATCTAATTGGAATGTTAGGTTTATCATTTCAGTCATCTCAAGACGTTTTTTTATTCCTTACTCCTTATCACTTATTATTTACATTTATTTTAATTTTTATCTATAAAAATTACACCAAAAAGTTTTTTCAATTAACTGCTCTAATATTTTTATTAGGTTTTTTTATTGAGGTGTTAGGAGTTTATAGTGGTTTTTTATTTGGTGATTATATATACGGTGATGGTTTAGGTCTCAAGATATTTAATGTTCCTTTAGTAATAGGTTTGAATTGGTTTATTTTAGTATATGCATCTAGAGGAATTGTGAATTATTTTTTAAAAAATAATGTAATACAAGTTTTACTTTCATCTTTGTTAATGGTTTTGTTAGATTTATTAATTGAACCCGTTGCAATTACTTTTGATTGGTGGTCTTGGGGCTTAGGTTATGTTCCTTTTAGTAATTATTTAATGTGGTTTTTAGTAGCTTTTGTTATGCAAATAATTATTTCATTAAAAAAATACGAAATTTCAAAAAGTATTGCCATTTCTTTATTTTTAGCCCAATTAATATTTTTTACATATTTAAATATTATAGTTGTTTAGTATATGGATTTTTTAGAAAACAATTTCTTTTATTTAATTCTTTTGTTATTTACTCTTTCGTACCCCCTTTTACAAAGTTTTGAGAGAAGAATTAAATACTATACTAAATGGAAAAGTTTGTTTAAAGGTATTTTTTTTATGATGTGTTTATTTATTCCATGGGATATAATTTTTACACATAAAGGGATTTGGGGTTTTAATCATAAGTTTATACTAAATATACCTTCATTTTTATTTTTGCCCTTAGAGGAGTGGTTGTTTTTTATTATCGTTCCATTCGCATGTGTATTTATTTATGAAGTATTAAATTATTTTTTTCCTGTTTCAAAAAAACATGATTATATAAATAATTTTTTATTTATTAAATCAGTCCTTCTATTAGTATTGTCTTTTATTTTTCATGATAAAACTTACACCGCTATTTGTTTTTCACTGGCTACTTTTTTTACCTATTTCTTATACTTGTTAAAGCCTTCTACTCTATTTAAAATTTATCGTGCTTATCTGGTTACTTTTATTCCTTTTGTTTTGATTAATGGCTTTTTAACCGGTAGTTTTACTTCTGAGCCAGTAGTTTGGTATAATGATTTATATAATCTCGGAATTAGATTTTTAAACATTCCTATTGAAGACTTTATATATAATTTTTTGATGCTATCAATGGTCTTATTTTTTTATATCAAGTCATTAAAAAAAGTATAAATCATCACTTTCTTGCATAACTATTGCATAAAATATAACAAATAAAGTTATACATTTTACTACTTATACATATTAAATTATTTTTTTCATTTATAAAATTTATATGTTTGATAAAAATATTTAAAACATGAAAAAAACTTTACTTACATTTTTTATTTCAACATTATTTATTACTTCACAAACTAGTGATAACTTAATCATACTCAACGAGGGTTATTATGACTTCACCAATCAAGAAATTATTGAGCCAGTTTCAATTGGTGTCTACTTTCCTTCAACTGAAATTTACGAAGAAGTTGTGATTATTGATGGGGTAAGATTTGCATCTGACATGATAGTTGATGGGGATATTTTGTATGTTGCTGCTGACAATAAAATTTTAAAATATCAAATTGGTTCTTTTGAATTATTAAATGAAATTGAAGTTCAAGGTGCTAGAAACTTATTAATTCATAACAATAATTTATTCATTTCTAGAGGAGATTATGACTACGATACATGGTCTCCAGTTGTTTTTGATTCTTACCTTCTTGTATACAATAAAGATGATTTTTCTTTTGTTGCTCAATTTGATACTGAAAATGGACCTGCTTGGTCAACTCAAAATTTAGTTTCGAAAGATGATCAAGTTTTTGTTGCAATTAACAATGGATTTGAGTGGAATAATGAAAAAGGTTTAGTGGGTGTTATTGATGCTAACAATCTTACTTACACAAATGAGTTTGATTTAGGTGAAAATGGAACTAACCCAGATAATATGGTCCTTAAGGGGGATTACTTATTAACTGTAAATAATAAAAATTGGTCAGGAAGCTCTGTTTCAAGAATAAATTTAATTAACAATGAAGTTGTCACTGAAGACTTGGCTGATCTTTCTACTGGATGTGGTACCTCGGCTTTAAGAGGTGATTTTCTTAATTATCAAGTTTCGCAGGGAAGTACTGTACATAAATATGATTATGTAAATATGGAAACTGTTGGTGTAGAAGAGGGTATTAATTTAAACTTTTACGAAATTATTGAAAGCTCTGATAATTTATTTTATGCTAGTTCCACTGATTTTTTCTCTTACGGAGAAGTTTATGTTTTTGATGAAAATAATGAAGTTATTAATTCATTTTCAACAGGAATTAGCCCTGGTACTTTTGCTTTTTACTCCTCTGAAAATGGAGGTTGTTCAGACAATGAAACCTTAATGACTTTAAATTATACATCATTAGGAAAATCTACTTTCAGTGTTTCTGTATACCCTGTTGAGGAACTGTATTCCGCTACACTTTCTGATGGTTCAGGAGAAATTTCATCGTGTTTTCCAACTGAGCTTGAAAATGAATGTATTTCTGCTGAGGTTGATGGTAACTTAACATGGAGTTTATCTTGGATTGGTACAGGAGGAAATTTAAATGAATGGTTAACAAGTGAAAGTATTTCAGATTTTGCTACATATTCCACTGAATCAAGCTATTATTTTGGAGAATTATGTGGTTATTTCGCTGGCTGCATTGATGAATTAGCTTGTAATTATAATGATGCTTCTGTATTTGATGACGGTTCTTGTGTTTATGCAGAAGAATACTATGATTGTGATGGGAATTGTTTAAATGATGAAGATGGTGATGGTATATGTGATGAATTAGACTCTCCTTGTGATGATTTAGTTGATAATGATGCTGTAATTGAAGAAAATTTTGGTTCTTTTTTCATAAATGATTGTCCATCTTTAATAGACTTCTTATTTGATAGTTATAATTATTCTGAATATGAATCATGTAGTTGGAATGGTTCTCCAATGACTGATTTTGGTGGATTATTAATTTTTGATATTTGTCCTTGTTCTTGTGATGGTGTAGAGGAGCCAGTCAATATCTATGGATGCACTGATGAGAATGCTTGTAATTATGATGTTAATGCTACTATAGATAATGGAACATGCGGTTTAATTGATGATTGTGGAGACTGTCAAGTACCGTATTGCTATGATATTATTACTAATCAACCTTCCTATATAAATCAATCTGATTGCGATGGTGTTTGGGTTGGAAATGATCCGTCAGATGATTATTGGCTAGGTAGCCCATGGAATCCTTATTGGAATTCTGGATGTAACAGTTCTACTAGTGAGTTTAATTTCTCTAAGAAGATTGTTTTGGTTACGGATATTTTAGGTAGAAACTCCAAAGAATTATCTTACAATAAACCACAATTTATTATTTATAATGATGGTTCTGTAGAGAAGGTTTTAAAATTAAAATAATATTTTAATAATTTTTTTCATTATTTATATTGATTCTAAATAATATTTTTGTAATTTTGAATCATTCTAAATAACAAATTATTATTAAAATGAAAAATATATTTTACTTTACACTTTTACTTATTTCACCCTTTGTTTTTAACTCTTGTGACACTGATGATGATGATCACGATCACGATCACGATCATGATTCAGTAGTTGCTCCTGCTACATATTCTTTTGAAAGAGATGGACTTTCAACTGTATCTTTTTCTGGACAAACTTGTAGATTACAAATGGCAAAGGATATTTATGATGTTATGAATACAGCTAATGGTGCTTCTGTTAGTGAATTTTTAACAATGTTTAATGAAGGTTCAGGTTTTGATTTTGCTTACACATGTGGAAAAAATGTTGGCGGAAAAACTGCTGCTTCTCCAACTGCTTCTTCCACAGTTAAATCTCAATTTGAAGATATGTTTACTGTCCTCGTTGATCAAGTATATCCAAATTGGACTAGCTCTGCTTCTGTTGGTGTTGCTGGTCAAATTACTACGAGTACAGGATCAACTTATCAAGTTGATGGAAAAGGTTTAGAGATTGACCAGGCCTTTATCAAAGGTTTAATGGGTGCTATGGTTTTAGATCAAATGACTAATAATTATTTAACTCCTTCTAAATTAGATGGTGATGGAACCACAAATAACACAGATGGATTAATTGCTGGTGAATACACGAATATGGAACATTACTGGGATGAAGGATATGGATATTTATATGGATATAACAATGAACATGTTGGAGGTTCTGACAATAATGCAAATGGCCCAGCTGAAGGACATGGCGTTTTAGTTAATAAATACTTAAAAAAATTAAATGAAGGTTCTCATCCTGGAATAGCAAATGTAATTTATGATGCTTTTAAGCTAGGTAGAGCTGCTATTGTTGCAGGTGATTATGACCTAAGAGATGCTCAGGCAAACATCATAAGAGAGCATATGGATAAAATCATTGCTCAAAAATCAATTGACTATTTATCCGTTGCTGCAATTACAATTGAATCTGGTGCTCCAAGAGAAGATACTTTTCATGGCTTATCTGAAGGTTATGGTTTTGTTATGAGTCTTCAGTTTACTAGTTATTTCTCAAACTCTGAAGTTAATTCTATGCTGGAGCAAATGATGGCTGGAAATGGTTTTTGGGATATATCAGCTGATGATTTAAATTCAATGGTAACTATGATTGAGTCTGCATCTGGATTATAATTTTAAATTTTAAGTTCATCCAGCTTGATAAAGAGTATATAAAGGGATTGATAAATTCTTATTCAAGCTGGTTAACTTTTTTATAAAAAAATAAATATTAAAATGAGAAATTATTATTTTTTAATTGTATTTTTTTTACTGTTGTCATCTTGTGACCCGGATGAAGATAATCAAAACCATCAAAACATTGATGGTTTTGATAGAACAGAGATGTTAATTAATTGGGCGGATAATATCATAATTCCTGCCTATGATGAATTTAACAATACTCTCAATGAATTAAACACTGCGATTAACTCTTTTATTTCTAACCCAAGTAACTCTACTTTAGATTTTGCATCTGATGCTTGGCTCACTTCATATAAATATTGGCAACACATTGAAATGTTTGATATTGGTTTAGCCGAGGTAATTAATTATAAAGGCAAAATGAATATATATCCAACTGACTCTTATTTAATTGATCAAAATATTGAATCTGGTAATTATGACCTTGACAATAATAATAACTTTGATTCTAGAGGATTTCCTGCTATTGACTATATGCTTCATGGTTTAGCAGAAAGCAAAGATGGCATTATTAATAACTATATTTCTAATTCTTCACATTCCCAATACTTATCAGATTTAGTTAATAATATGATATATAATACTAATTTAATTATAGATGATTGGGGTTCTTATAGAGATGAATTTATTAACCTATCATCAAATACTGCAACATCTTCAGTTAATAAAATGACTAATGATTTTATATATTATTTTGAAAAAGGACTTAGGGCTAATAAAATTGGTATACCTGCTGGTATTTTTTCATCAGATCCTTTACCTCATACCGTTGAAGCATATTATAAACAAGACGTTTCTAAGGAATTAGTAACTCAGGCTTTAAATGCATCTAAAAATTTTTATTTGGGTAATTCTTTTAATTCAAATTTAAATTTTACAAGTAACATTTCAGGAATAAGTTTAAAATCTTACCTTAATTATTTATATCCAGGAGAAAATAATATTTCATCAATAATAGAAACTCAATTTGAAAATGCATTTAATCAACTCAGTCAGTTAGATGATAATTTTGTAACTCAAATTGAATTTAACAATACTGATATGCTACTCACCTATGATGCGATTCAATTATTAGTTGTTTATTTCAAGGTAGACATGTTACAAGCTTTAGGAGTTTCTGTAGATTACGTTGATGCAGACGGAGATTAAATTATGATTTTCAATCCCAAACTATATATTCATAAACAAACTTCTTCTTCACCATTAGCAGTTTTTAGATTCTTTTTTGGACTGTTGATGTCCGTAAGTATTATTAGATTTTGGTCTAAAGGTTGGATAGAAGAACTTTACCTTGAACCTACTTTTCATTTCTCATATTATGCTTTTGAATGGGTAAAACCAATAGGTGACTTTACTTATTTTATTTTTCTAATTTGTCTCCTATCATCTTTTTTTATTGCTGTAGGTCTAAAATATAGATATTCAATTATTGTCTTTTTTTTAAGTTTTACTTACATCGAATTGATGGATAAAACTACTTATTTAAATCATTATTACTTTGTTTCTATATTATCTTTTTTGATGATATTTTTACCTGCTAACGCAAGTTTTTCAGTCGATAATTTAATAGAAAAAAAATCCTATAAAAAAATCCCAAAATGGAGCGTTGATTGTATTAAATTATTAATTAGTATCGTATATATTTACGCTGCCATTGCTAAAATGAATTCAGATTGGTTAATTGATGCTATGCCTTTAAAAATTTGGTTAACATCTAATTATGACTTACCACTTTTAGGTGATTTGTTTCAAAAAAATTGGGTTCATTATTTTATGAGTTGGTCTGGAATGTTTTATGATTTATTTATTCCATTTCTTCTTTTGTATTCTAAAACAAGAATTTTTGCTTTTTTTCTTGTTATTGCTTTTCATCTTTTAACTAAAATTTTATTTCCTATAGGAATGTTTCCTTATATAATGATAATTAGTGCATTAATATTTTTTTCACCTAACTTTCACAACAAAATAATTTATCATTTAAAAAGTATTTTATGTAAAATAACAGGTTTATCATTTAAAATAATAAAAATTGATATTTACTCAGTCCAAAAAGAAAGAGCAATTATTCTTCTTATATGTTGTTTTTTTTTAGTTCAAATATTAGTTCCTTTTAGGTATATTTTTTATCCTGGTGAATTATTATGGACTGAACAAGGTTACAGATTTTCTTGGAGAGTTATGTTGATTGAGAAAACAGCTGAAACTAGTTTTAGAATTGTTAATCCAAATGATAATAAGTCAATTACTGTTATTAATAGCCATTATTTAACTGATTTTCAAGAAAAACAAATGAGTTTTCAGCCTGATATGATTTTAGAGTTTGCTCATTTCTTAGGAAATGAATTTAAATGGTTTGGAAACGCTGATGATGTTAATGTTTTTGTTGATAGTTATGTATCATTGAATGGAAGAAAAAGTCAAAGGTTTATTAATAATTCTGTTAATTTGTATTCCGAAAAAAAATCTTTTCGGAATAAAAAATGGATTTTACCTCTAAATGATGAAATTAAAGGTTTTTAAAATATTTTTTTCTTTATTTATTTTATGTCAAAGCATAAAATCTCAAAATTCAATTAATGGATTCGTTGTGGATAATAATTCACAAACTCCTTTAAAAGATGTCAAGATATTTGATGATAAGAATAACTTTGTATCTATTTCAGATTCTTTAGGTTATTATTTTTTCAATACTTATGAAGATACATTAAATTTAAATTTTGTTAAACAAGGTTTTTCACCTTCGCTCAGAACCGTTATTTTTCAGAATGACAATAATATTAATTTAAATCTTTTTCTTTCAAAAATTAATACAAAATTAGATGAGGTTGTAATTTATGACAATAAAAGCAGTGTTTTTGAAACAGATATTTTAGATGATATTGAATTAAACTCAATTTACTCTGGAAAAAAGAGCGAATTAATACTAACAGAAAATAGATCCGGAACTTCTTTCAACAATGCTAGACAAATGTATAATCAATCAACTAGTATTAATATTTATCAAACTGATGATGCAGGTTTACAGCTAAATATAGGTGGAAGAGGGCTTGACCCAAGGAGAAGTTCAAATTTTAATGTTCGACAAAATAATTACGAAATTAGTGCTGATCCTCTTGGATATCCAGAAACTTATTATTCTCCACCTTTTGAATGTCTAGAAAATATTCAGCTTATTAGAGGAGCTGGTTCTCTTCAATATGGAACTCAATTTGGCGGACTTGTTAATTTTAACATTAAAAAACCAAACAAAAATAAAAATTTAGAAATTGTAACTAGAAATACTACTGGATCTAATAATTTTTACTCAAACTTCACAAGTTTTTCTGGAACTTTAGATAAAATAGGTTATTATACTTTTTTTAATTACAAAATAGGTGATGGTTTTAGACCAAACTCAAATTTTGATTCTTATAATTTATATTCTTATTTAAGATATGATGTTTTGAAAAATTTAAATCTTTCCTTTGAAGTAACATATTTAAATTATTTAGCAAAACAACCAGGTGGGTTGACGGACATTATGTTTTACGATGATATTTTTCAAAGTAATAGAGAAAGAAATTGGTTTGAGGTAAACTGGCTATTATATAACTTTCAGGCATCCTATGACATTTCTAATAAAACTAATTTTTCAATTAGTAGTTTTATATTAGATGCTCATAGATATGCTGTTGGTTTTAGATCTAACAGAGTTGACCAAATTGATTCTTTTGAAGAAAGAGATTTAATAAAGTCAAATTTTAATAATGTGGGTGTTGAATCTAAATTATTACATAAAACAAATTTATTTAATAAAAAGGTTGTTTATTTATTAGGAGCTAAATTTTACAGCGGATCTAATTCAACGAAGCAGGGACCAGGAACTGATGATTTTGATGCTAATTTTGATTTTCAATATGATAGCTTCCCCAATTATGAAAATCAATCAAATTACTCTAATCCAAATTTAAATTATTCAATTTTTAATGAAAATATTTTTTATTTAAATAGTAAAATATCATTTGTTCCAGGTTTTCGATTTGAATATATTAAAACTTCTTCTGATGGTTTTTATAGAAATATTAATACTGATGGAGCTGGAAACGTTATATTGAATAATTTAATTGAAACAAATAATATAAGAAAAAGAAGCTTTTTTTTATATGGTATAGGATTCAGTTATAAATTCTCTAATTGGTCTGAGTTTTACACAAATTACTCTCGAAACTATAGGGCTGTTACTTTTTCAGATATAAATATAATTAATCCAAGTTTTATAATTAATCCAAATATTAGTGATGAAAGTGGCTATACTTCGGATTTTGGCTTTAGGGGTAACTATAAAGATTTTGTTTTTTATGATATAAATTCTTTTTATCTTTTTTACAGTGACAGAATTGGATTTATTCAAAATACTTTTTCAGACGGTAGTGTTAAAAATGAAAAAGGGAATGTTGGTGACGCAATACTGTATGGTCAGGAATTTTTAGTAAATTTTAATTTATCAAAGTTCATTTTTAAAAATAATAAAATTAACATTAGTTATTTTTTTAATTTTTCAAATATATACTCAGAGTATATTTCTTCAAGACTAAATGGAGTTGAAGGTAATCAAGTAGAATTTGTTCCTAGAGAAAATCTAAAAACTGGATTTAAATTAGACTATAAAAATTTTAAGTGCTCTTTACAATACTCATATATGTCAGAACAGTTTACAGACGCGACTAACTCTGTAGAAAGTGACTTAAGTGGTGTTATAGGCATATTACCAAAGTACGATGTTTTAGATCTATCTTTTTCATATTTGTTTAATAAAATAAAGTTTGAATTTGGTATTAATAATATTTTAGATAATTATTATTTTACCAATAGGGCGACTGGATATCCTGGACCTGGAATAATTCCTTCTCCCAACCGAAATTGTTATATAACAATTCAGTATAAAATTTAATTAATTCTATGAATGATAAAATGATTATTTTATTTGATGGTGTTTGTAATTTATGTTTAAGTTCTATCCAATTTATTATTAAAAACGACTTAAATGATAAATTTAGGTTAGCTGCTATACAAAGTAAAGAGGGAAAAAAAATAATTAGAAAGTATTCAATTGATATTATTAAAAATGACTCTATAATATTGATAAATAATAAAAATATAAATTATCGATCCACTGCAGTTTTATTAATATTAAAACAATTGGTTACTTTCTGGAGAATCTTTTACATCTTTTATTTTATTCCTTATCCAATAAGAGATTTTTTTTATTTTTTTATTGCTAAGTCTAGGTATAATTTTTTTGGAAAAAAAAATAAATGTATGGTCCCTAACGAAAAAATAAAATCAAAATTTTTAAATTTAAAATCAAAAATCTAACAATCATGAATAAATTATTTTACTCTTTTTTTCTTTTTATTACAATTTGTTTTTCTCAACAACAAATAACTGAAACTCTTTTTTTTGATGGTCAAGATAGAGAGTATATAATTTATGTCCCTGAAATTTATGACGGAACTCTTGATGTCCCAGTTCTATTTAGTTTTCATGGTGGAAGTGGGTATGCCTCTGATTTTATTCAAACTAATGATATGAGGCCACTTGCAGATACTGCAAACTTTATTGCAGTATATCCCCAAGGAGCTATAGATCCTGAAGGTGGGACTACTTCATGGATTCATAAAGCTCCAACTGATCATGATGATATTTTTTTTGTTGAAGCGATTATTGACGCAATAAGTCTTGAGTATTCTATTGATCAAAGTCGCGTATATGCATGTGGTTACTCTGAAGGAGCTATACTTTCTTACGAGTTAGGATGTCGACTAAATAGTAAAATTGCTGCTTTTGCTGCAGTTTCTGGTAGTATGCTTGAAGATTACTACAGAAATGATATTTATGGATGGGGTACATGCGAACCAGTTCACCCAACTGCTATGATGCTTGTTCCTGGAACAGTTGATCAAAATCCTCACTCAACATATGAAGGTTTATCTTATGGTGATATGCCTCTTTATATGTCTGTTGATGATATTACAAATTTTTGGTCAAACTATAATAACACTGACTCTAATCCTATTATAACAAATGTTGTTGATATTTCTCCTTACGACGGTAGTACTGTAGAGAGAAAAAGGTGGTTAAATGGTGATAATTGTTCTTCCGTTCAAGAATTAAAAGTTATTGGAGGGGATCATGACTGGCCTGGTGTTTTTGGTAATATGGATATTAACGCAACAAATGAAATTTGGAATTTTGTATCTAAGTATGATATAAATGGTTTGATTAACTGTAATACATCATCCTTACAGAATATTAATAAAGCTGATAGAAAAATACTAAAAATTTATGATTTTCTTGGAAAAGAAGTACTTGATTTAAATAATAAAAAATTAATTTATTTGTATGATGATGGAAGTGTAGAAAAGCTTTTTAATCTATTATAGGCTATATCTCAATCCTAAATACATTTCTCTTCCTTTTGTTGGTCCCCATACGTTAGCTATATTAAAGTATTCACCAAAAGGTTCTTCCCAACTTATAATAGGATTTTCTTGTTTAAAGTTTAGTAAATTTTCAGCACCAATATATAAGTCTAATCTTTTAATTTTTTTTGTAAACTGAAGATTAACTGTTGAATATGGATTAGACCACTTGGGCCTGTTGTAAGGAGCTGGGTTTTCAGAAGTATCAATTAATTTCTTCTTTCCAAACCAATGGATATTGCAATCAAAATGCCATCCTTTTGACAAAGGTTTATATGAAATGGTACTCAGTATGTGATGTTTTGCTGTAAATGGTAATCTATGTTTATGACCATGTTCAATTCTAAATACATCTAAATAATTATATGCAATTTTAGCGCCTATCTTTTCATATAGTTCAATAGCAAATTCACTTTGAAATGAATTACTTTTACTATTTTCAGTTAAATTATGTATGTAAATTAAATTACTTTCTGTATGATAATGAGGATGAATTTGATTAGAAAAATTAGTTTTATAGGCATCAAAAATAAATTGTAACTCTATGTTTCCTAGATAAATAGCATGTAGTAAGTTAAAGCCATAATTTAATGCAACTTCTGGTTGTAAATCATTAGAAATAATTATATCTCTATTAGTACCAAATAATTTTACATTTTCACTAAATATATTTACTGTTCGCCATCCTTTTCCAATACTAGTTCTTATAGTTGTATTTTCTGATAAGTTATATTTAAATAGGCATCTAGGAGTAAGGTATAATCCATGATTATTATGGTTATCTAATCTTAATCCACTTATAAATTGTATGTTTTTATTATCCCAGTTAAAAGTATTTTCAACCATTACTCCAGGAATATTTTCATTTTTATTGTATGCTCCTCCAAAAGATCTATTTAAATTTTCATTTAAATTAATTGTTTCATTAATTTTTAATTTTCTGTAGTCAACAGCTGAAGTCAATACGTGATTATTCCAGTTAAGTTTATGAGAAAAATTAAAATATAACTTGATTTGATCACCTAAATACTCTGTTGTTCCAAAAAAAGATTCTTGTTTATGATGACTAATTGCAGATCTAAGTATAAAATTATTTTTATTATTTAACTTATAAGTTGATTTAAAGAGAAATTCAGGTTGAGTAAAATTAATAAATTGTCCGTATACATTATTACTTCCTTGTTGAGTTTGATTATAATTTATTTCTCCACCAATTCTTTTTTCTTTTAAGTACCTAAAAGTTATAACAGAGTATAAACCTATTTTTTCTTTTTCTCCATATATCCACTTGTTATATAGGGAATATTTTGTTGTTAGTGGTAGATCTAGAAAATTATCATCATTATTATCAATTCGATTTCCTGGTTGTGTAGAATGTATTGAAAATATTGATTTCCAATTACCAAGATTAAAATTGTAATCAAAATTTACTTGTTTAGACAAAAAACTATTAATATATAAATTCAGAAAAGTTCTATTTTCATTACTTTTTTCTTTTAATTCAATATTAATTTGTCCCGAAATACTTTCAAATCCTTGAAGAACTGATGCTAAACCTTGAGATATTCTAATATTATCTATTAATGTTCCAGGAATAGCACTTACTCCGTATGTATAATTTAAACCGTCCATAATTGGAAGCCCATCAATTAGTAGTTGGTTATAAACTCCAGATAAACCAAGAACACTTATTTCTTTAGTATTTGTGATGATATTAGTTGTTTTTGGTTCAACACTTAATTGTGTTTCAAAACATCCAGCTAAATCACAGCAAGCAGCTTTTGTTAGTTCTTCCTGAGTGATGACCTCAGTTTTAATTGCCTTTTGTTTATCTATATATATTCCTTCTATTTCATCAGTTAAATTAATAGTATTTAAATCATTTTCAGGTTTTAAATTTATTTCAATATAGTTGATTGAATTACTGACTTCAATTGTGTCAGTAATAAAACCAATGAAGCTAATAATTAATTTTTTTTCAAAAATATCATCTTTATTTATAGTGAATTCTCCATTTCGATCAGTAGTAACTCCTATATTTGAATTGATCCATTGAATATTTGCCCCAACCAATGGAATATTTTTGCCCATTATAATACCGTCCAAATAATTTTGGCTAAATAATAAAATTGGAAAAAATATTAATAAAAAATTTAAATGTCTCATATAGTTAATTAACAATAAATCTTTTTGCTTCTTTTGGTATATTGTTTTCAAAAATTCTTAAAATATAAATTCCTTTTTGAAGTTTTTTCTTTGTTATTTCATTTAATAAAATGGAATTACTTTGTACATTTTTTTGATTAATAATTTTTCCGTTAACATCACAAATATCAACTGAAATTGTTTTATTAAAATTATTAAAATAAATAACTGTTGATTCATTAATTGGGTTAGGAAAAATACTTTTAATAATATTTTTTTCATTTAAAGTAGATTCCTCTATTTCGTTTGCTTTTACATTTAAATATATATCAAAAGATGTATGAAAATTATTTTCTTCATCCTCTAAAACTTGCACTATTCTATTTTCTGCACTTGGATTCGAAGCCCACGGGTCTGTTTCAATGCTAGAATCTCCTTCAAAATATATCTGTGTGGTTATCTCATTTTGATTTAAATACGAAGATTTAAGATGAATATGACTAGGTCTATAAGTTTGACCATTTAAGTATTTTCCTGGAAGAATTGTTTGAAAGGCATAGTTTCCATTTTCATCAGTAAATATTTTTCCTCTATAAAAATTATCTTCATAATCAGAGTCTAAATATGTATTAGTTATTTCATTATAGGTTCCTTTATTCGCATGCCAAATATCAACCGCTGCATTAGGAACTGGAGTTTTACAGTCGCTTGCGTAAACTGTACCAGTAATAAATAAGAAATTAGATGTTATCTCTGGAGGAGTTAAAATTGAAATATTTGGAGGGTTTTCAATATAGAATGGCCCTTGAATATCTGTAGTTGTTTCACAATTTTCATCAAACAAATTAAATGCACTTAATTTGAAAGGTAGAAAGGAAAATATTCCTAAATTAAATATTGATTTTAAAAAGTATTTTCTGGTTATTTTTTTCATTTTAATAGCAAGTCTTTTAATTGAATTTTTTTATTTAAAACATTAATATCGACATTTTTTGAAATTCCTTTAATTTTACCCTGTTGTGAAAACTGCCAAATATCCCAATTCCTCTTGTCCTTTAACGAAATTTTTTCATGTTCTAAATTGTAAAATCCTAAAAATAATTTATAATCTAAAAAATTATTTGATAAATATTGATTATAAAAATTAGTAACAGAGTAGATAATAGGTTTTTGATTAAAATGATTTTCTAATAAAATCAAAAATTTATTGAGTTCTTCGACATATTTTTTTTTAGTGTATTTATCGTTTTGTTCTAAGTCTACCATTGGTACTAAGTCTTGTGGGTAATTATCTATCGTATTAATAAAATTTTCAAATTGATCTTCTGCACTACTTGTTGACCTGAAATAATGATAACTTCCCACCCTAAATCCATTTTGTTTAGCGTTTTTGATATTTTCAATATATTTTGTGTCTTTTGATCCTTTTCCTCTTGCCCCTTCAGTTGCTTTTATATATATAAATTGTATTTTATGATTTCTCCATTTACTAACATCTTCCCAAATAATATCTTTTTGATGGTGTGAAATATCAATTCCAATTATTGAATTTTCATCAATATAGTCTACAGAATAATCTCCTTTAGGTAAAGGTTTTGTGTTCTTTATAATTGCTCTTATTTCCTTTAAAAATGACTTGATTTTATTTTCATGTTGGCATGAAAATAAAAATAAAAGTGGTATTAATATGAATCTTATTTTCAATTTATCTGTTTAAAGATTAAAAAAAACTATTTTTGTTTAGTAAGGTGTCTTTGTGCAAATATAAAGACTTTAAAATTTATAAAATGAAAAAAATTTTCGCACTTTCTTTTTTCTTAATTTTTCTTATTTCTTGTGAGAAAGATTTACCCGTCTCTAACGATAAAAATTGTGAAATTTGTAACACTGAATGTTGTGAGCAATTAGGTACAGAAAATTGTTGTTGTTCTGAAAATTAATATAAATAATATGAAAAAATCAATTCCTAAAACAGTTTCTTTATGGGCAAAAACCGTTTCTGAAAGAAATCCTGAAAAGCAAACTCAACTATATTCAAAGAATTCTGTTCTTTTAGCTACTTTCCAAACTCTTTTTCTTGGTCATGATGGTGTCACGGAGTACATGATAAGTTTTTTGAATAAGGAGTCTATAGAGTGTCAAATTATCGATAATTATACTCATAATGATGAATCAGGAAATTTTGAAGTAGCTTCTGGTCTTTATGAATTTACATATATGCAACACGGAGAAAAAAAAGTTGTAAAAGCTAGATACACTTTTGTCATTAAAAATGATTTAATCTTATCTCATCATTCATCTGTTCAGCCTAGTTAATTTTATGAAAAAAGCACTTTTTTTAACTTTGACTTTATTATTTATTTTCTCTTGCTCAAAAGATAAAAAAGCAAAAGATATTGATGTTACGGAACTTAATACACCATGTGAATGTGTGAATTCTTTGTACATAGTTGCTTTAGAAATTAATGCTTTATCAAAATCTAAAGACGAAATTGATTCTTCTAAATATCAAGAGGATAGAAGTTTTTTAGAATCAATAATGAGCTCTATTGACAAGAGATGTATTATTTATGAAGGTGGTGATAGTTTATTAAAACCTTGTGAAAATTATCAAAATCTTCAATTAGAAATGGAAACTTATTTTTATGATTAATAAATTAATAGTTAATTTCTTTTTTTTGTGCTCTTACTTTGTTTTTTCACAAGATAATTTTACCGTAAGTGGATATATTGAAGATTCATCTAGTGGAGAAACATTAATTGGAGTTAATGTTTACTCAGATGAATTACAGATTGGAACATCATCAAATAGTTTTGGTTTCTTTTCATTGACTTTACCTAAAGGAGAAGTTGAAATCATTTTTTCTTTTGTAGGTTATCAGGACTTTAAAACTAAAATAGATTTATCATCTAATACTAAAATTAATCCAAAATTAATTTTAGATTCACAACTAATTGACGAAGTTACTCTTGAGAGTAAAGTTTCTAACGTAAAATCAACTCAAACATCTGTCATTTCAGTTCCAGTAAAACAAATTAAATCAATTCCCATGCTTCTTGGGGAAGTGGATATATTAAAGTCTATTCAACTACTTCCTGGTGTTCAGTCTGGAAATGAAGGTACCTCTGGTTTTTATGTTAGGGGAGGAGGTCCTGATCAAAATTTAATTCTTTTAGACGGAGTTCCTGTTTATAACTCATCTCATTTATTTGGTTTTTTTTCAGTTTTTAATGCTGATGCTATAAAGAATGTTAAATTGACTAAAGGAGGTTTTCCTGCCAGATTTGGAGGGAGGTTATCATCTGTTTTAGAAATTGATATGAAAGAAGGAAATATGAAAGAATTCAAAGGAGAGGGGAGTCTTGGTTTAATTTCGTCAAAGCTAGCACTTGAAGGCCCAATAATTAAAGATAAAGTTTCATTTATAATATCAGGAAGAAGGACATATGCAGATTTATTGTTGAACTCTCTTAATCCTTCAGATTCAGGAGTTGATGGAGGTTATTATTTTTATGATTTAAATGCTAAGTTGAACTATAAAATCTCAAATAGAGATAGAATATATTTAAGTGGTTATTTTGGGGATGATATTTTTGGTTTAAATTTTACTGATAATTCAGATGAATTTAATTTTGGTTTAGGTTGGGGAAATAAAACTGCAACACTTAGGTGGAATCATTTATTCTCTGATCAGTTATTTAGTAATACTACATTTACATATAGTCGATATGCATTTGATATAGATCAAGGATTTGATTCAGGTGACTATGATTTAAGATTTGGATATATTTCCGGTCTTAAAGATTTTGGTGCTAGATCAGATTTTGAATATTCTCCCAATCCCTTTCACTCTATTAAATTTGGATTATCTTATACTTATCATGATTTTTTTCCAGGTCAACTTGATTTAGATTTTAAGTATCCTAATGGAGTGTCTGATGTTGACATTGATACTGTTTTTTATTTTTCAGAAGATTTAGTAGCTCATGACGCTTTTTTTTATATAGAAGATGAAATTAAGTTTTCAGAAAGACTTAAAGCTAATTTTGGTCTACACACTGGTGTTTTTTCTATTAGAGATAAAAGCTATATGAAACTACAACCTCGTTTTTCTGGAAGGTATATGATTGATGATAAATGGTCTTTGAAATGTTCTTATGCTGAAATGCAACAAAATTTACATTTACTTACCAATTCATCTGTCGGTTTACCTACAGATATTTGGGTACCTTCTACTGATTCAGTCCCTCCACAACAATCTAGACAGTTTGCTATGTCAATTAATACTAATTTATTTAATGGAGTTTTAGAAGCAAGTTTAGAGGGATATTATAAAACAATGAATGACTTAATTTCTTATAAAGAGGGCTCTTCTTTTTTTGACGCAAATGGTTGGGAGTCTTCGATTGAAACTGGAGGAATGGGTAGGTCTTATGGTTTAGAGCTATTTTTACAAAAAAATAATGGTAAAACAACTGGTTGGATAGGTTATACATTATCGTGGTCAGATCGAAAATTTGAAAATATAAATTTTGGTGAATGGTACCCATATAAATACGATAGAAGACACGATATTTCTGTTGTGATGTCTCATGCTTTTAGTGATAGGTTAGATATTGGTGCTACTTGGGTGTATGGAACAGGAAATGCTATTACATTCCCTCAAGCTACTTATTGGTCATTTGAAGGTGGTCCAAACGGTGATTATATTCAAACGATAGAATATTATGGTGAGAGAAATTCAAGTAGAATGAACCCTTATCATCGATTTGACTTTGGTATTAACTTTCATAAACAGAAAAAAAGCTATAATAGAACATGGAATTTATCTGTTTACAATTTATATAATAGACAAAATCCATTTTTTGTTTATTTAGCTCAAAATGATAATAATGAAAATGTAGCTAGGCAAGTATCTTTATTTCCAATAATTCCAACAATAACCTACAGTATAAAGTTTTAATTATGAAAAAGATTTTAATTTTTTTATGTTCTATTTTAATTTTTAGTTGTCAAGAACAGGTTGTTGAGCTAGAAATCCCTGGACACACTCCATTTTTAGTTGTTAACGGAATTCTTGATACTGATTCAATTATGTCTCTTCATGTTTCAAACTCTGTTGGTGCTTTTCAACAAGGTCAAATTAGTTCTATTTCTGATGCTAATGTTCTATTATATGAGAATAATAATTTACTTGGAGAAATGAGTGTTGATTTTAACACCCAAGATTCAATTTATATTTTAGAGCAATCTGGATATTGGTGGGGAGCAAATCAACTTGAACCAATTTATTATTACACTTATAATGGTTTCCCTCAAGTTGGTTCCACATACTCTGTTGAAGTAAGTCATCCAAATTTTGAATCTGTTTCAGCTGAAACTACAGTTCCTCAAGAAATTGAATTATCAGAGCTTGAAATTCTTGATAATTCAGATCTTAGCGAGACTTATGTTTCTACTCTAAATTTAAGTTTCTTTGATGATCCTAATGAGAGTAATTATTATAGAATTAGCTTGTATGTACATACTTCCGCAGAAGTTGAAGATGAGGAAGGTGATAATGAAACTATAAAGAAATCATACCCACTAATTTTATATTCTAATGATCCTTCTTTTTCTCAAGGTATCCCTTGGGATGGTTATAGTTTTAGTGGGAGAAGAGTGTTTTTTAGTGATGATTTATTTAATGGTACACAAAAAGAAATTTCTTTTGATTTTGAATATAAAGTAGATACAGAGATGAATGATAGCATATTTCTGCAACTAACTTCTTTTAGTGAAGAAGCGTTTAATTATTATAATTCTATGGAATCTAATGATGATAGTTTTTTTAGTGAAATAGGTACTGAACCAGTTCCTATTTATACAAATGTTGAAAATGGCGCTGGTGTATTTGCTTCAGGTAAATCGATTTACTTTCAAGTAATTCCATAATTTTCGGGGTATAGCTTAGTCCGGTTAAAGTGCACGTCTGGGGGGCGTGAGATCGGAGGTTCAAATCCTCCTACCCCGACAATTTTCCCTAGTTTTTTAGGAAATTAACAGATTTGGACTCTTATTTCATCTAATTTTTTTCACCGCGTAACATTTTATTTTTTAAAATAATTTTTTTAGCCTCTAGACCTGTTATGAGGATTTTAAAAAATTATAAGCGGTGAAAAAAGCGGTGAAAAAAATGGGTTCATTTTTTTTAGTTAAATCACCCAAATTTTTTTTATAATTTTTTTAGCAATGAATTTTTGATTCAATGACCTCATAAAGTTCATATTTTTAAAAATAAAATCGAATATATCTTTAAAGATAAACTATTGAAAATCAGTTTGTTATACATTAAAATAAGTATTAATTTATAACAAATTTTCGACTATGAAAAACAAACTACTCGTCACATTTTTTGCTAGAAAAGCACTTAAAAAAAGTAATGGAACTGTGCCTATATATTGTAAAGTAAGATATAATAAAAAATGTATACAGTTTAATACCAAAATGGATTTATTATATAATGAATGGGATTCTGTAAATACACGTGCAATAGGCTTAAATAAAAATTATATAAATATTGAATTAGAAAAAATACGTGTAAATATAATTGAGAAGTATTATGAGCTTATGAAAACAAACGTCATAATAACGTCTCAACTTATTGTAGACTATTATAAAAACAATTCAATGATTATGAATACTATTATAAATGTATTTGAAGAACATAATAAATATATGGAAGCACTTATTGGTAAACAATATAGTTATGGAACATATAAAAATTATATAACAACTGTAAAGAGATTAAAAGAATTTATAAAGAAAATATATAAAGAAGATGATATGATGCTAAGTAGATTAAACTTTGATTTTTTATATAAATTCTCTCAATATATTTTAATAGAATTTAAATGCAATCACAATGGAATGATGAAGCATATGCAACGATTAAAAAAAGTGACTAATTTTTGTATAAAAAATCAATATATCACATACGATCCTTTCAATGGATTTAATATAACATTTAAACCATCAAATCGTATATATTTAACTATGGATGAATTATATAAAATAACAGATGCAGAGCTTAATGAATCACTTTCAAAAGTTCGTGACATTTTTATATGTGCGTGTTATACAGGTTTGTCATATACAGATATAAAGAAATTAAATAAAAAACATATAAAAAAAGGTGATGATAATTTTATATGGATTTATATAAATCGTGACAAAACAAATATACCTTCTAACGTTCCACTTTTACCAAAAGCAGAATCACTTATAAATAAGTATATGGAGTTATGTAATAGTGATGTGATATTTCCTGTAATTTCCAATCAAAAAATAAATAAGTATTTAAAGCAGATTGCAAGTATATGTGGTA
>TARA_B100001121_G_scaffold121649_1_pt1 | contig 21582 bp, 18 predicted proteins | sample TARA_B100001121 | Tara Oceans TARA_B100001121 (sample SAMEA2622817) | marine metagenome | biome: marine biome (ENVO:00000447); feature: surface water layer (ENVO:00002042); material: "saline water (ENVO:00002010), including plankton (ENVO:xxxxxxxx)" | depth 5 m
ATGAAACAAGCGATGAAGATTTTCCGTCTCCTAAAATTAATGGCGAAACGAAAATCGATAATCCTATAGAAAATCCTCCGCCTGTAAATCAGCCCAGCCCTTCAATTCCTAGTATTGAACCTGGCACCGAAGAGGCTGAGGTAAAGCCGATTGGATCAAATTAAATACACTTAGTGGAAGTGATAAAAAATCTTATCAGTGGTATTAATTCAGTCGTCAATCGACTGGCTTTAGGTATTGTTCTAATACTTATTTTTGCGATATTTATTTACCCATTTTTTTCTGGTGGCAAAGAAGTCAAACGTGTTGAAAATCAAATGGAAATGATTGGTAAAGCATTGGAATCTTATTATGCAGAGAATGGTTCATGGCCATCAGCAGGACCTAGTTCTATTGCAGCTATCCTTAAGGGTTCAGTGAGTCAAAAGGATCCATGGGATAAAGATTATAGATATTTTTTTTCCAATGATGGATATGCTATTCAGTCGAGTGGTCCTGATCAGGTTTTTGCAGAAGGGCAAAAATATGGAAGAGATGATCATTGGTATTCAAAGTCTCTAAGGGAAAAGCGGTAGAAATTATTTTGAAAAAGGCACGTATTTAATTGTTATTAATTAAATAATTAAACCAAAATCTATCATTAGTTTTTTATTAAATTAACTAATTTGAAGTTCAATGTGATTTTCATTAAGTTGCTAAATTATAAAAATGAATATTTGTAAGTTTTTTATTTCCCTATTTTTTGTCATAGAATTGATCGTTTTTTGTATGGCTGAAGATTGGCCTCGATTTAGGGGTGTTAACGGTCAAGGTATCAGTTCTCAGGCAGTGCCAACTCAATGGAGTGAAGATAAAAATATAAAGTGGCGTTGTAAACTTCCTGGCCCGGGTAGTTCGAGCCCAGTTATATATCGCAATAAAATATTTATAACGAGTTTTTCAGGAGTAACCACAGGAGATCAAGATCCTTCAAAATTAGTAAGGCATATCGTTTGTGTTGATAAAGAAAAAGGAACTATAATCTGGAAAGACACAGTTAAAGCAACTCAGCCTGAGGATCCTTACAGCGGCTTTTTGGTTGAGCATGGTTATGCATCCAACACCCCTCTAATTGATTCAGGGAGGCTTTTTGTTTATTTGGGTAAGAGCGGAATTCATTGTTATAGCCTTGATGGAAAAAAACTCTGGCAAAAAAGTTTGGGCACTGGTTCAACCCGTCGAAAATGGGGTTCAGCTGCGAGTCCTATAATATACAAAAATACTCTTATTGTCAGTGCTGCTGAAGAATCTCTTACGCTATATGGACTCAATCCAGAGAATGGTGATCAGAAATGGAAGTCGCAGGCTGATAGTCTGGAAATGGCTTATGCGACACCAGTTCTGATGAAATTATCTCCAGAAAGAGATGATTTAATCTTACCTGTACCTGGGGAGCTTTGGGGGATGAATCCCGAAACGGGTAAACTTAGGTGGTTTACCAAAACTAATATTACCGGCAATGTTTCTCCAAGTCCTGTGCTCGGAAATGGAACAGTTTATATTTTTGGTGGTTATCCGAGTCTTCGGCGTTCGGCTATTAAGGTTGATGGTAAAAAAGGGGAGCTTAAGGAAGAGGCAACAATTTGGGAGGACAATCAATCATCTTATGTTCCGACTCCAGTATATGTGAATAATCGACTCTATTGGGCGAGTGATACAGGTTACGCATGTTGTGTGGATGCCAAATCAGGAGATATGTTATTCCGTGAGCGTTTAGATGCTAGAGGCAAGGGCTCTAAAGGGAAGCCTTTTTACGCTGGATCAATTTTAGCTGGTGATAAGATATATGCGGTCAGCAGATGGGGCGGAACTTTTGTATTCAATGCAGATAAAGAATTTAAGCTGATATCACACAATAAAATTTCTAGTGATGACAGTCAATTTCATGGAACTCCCGCACTAAGCAATGGTGAAATATTTCTACGATCCGATAAATATTTGTATTGTATTTCCGAATGAAAATTTTAACGGATAGTTTTGTTGTCACTACTCATGGCAAAGGTACCTATGAGATCACAACTGAGGTTGAATCGATTGTCTCCAAAAGTGACATTAAGGAGGGCGTAGTTACTGTTTTTGTAAGACACACGAGTTGCTCTCTAATAGTTATGGAAAATGCAGATTCATCAGCTCGAACTGATTTACACGCATTTTTTGATGAATTGGTTCCTGAGGATACTCCTTATTTTGTTCACACTTATGAGGGGGAAGATGATATGCCCTCTCATATCAGAATGTGTCTCACCGATGTAGATAAGAATGTACCAATAATTGGAGGACAAATGGTTCTAGGAACATGGCAAGGTCTTTTTCTTTTTGAGCACCGGCGTGCACCGCACACAAGAAATATTGCGGTTTCTGTCTTTGGTGAATAATTCTGAGAAAATTGATTTTTCATAATCACCTAATTCTGGATATTTCTGGTTATCTTGCTTTAGTAGAATCATGGATTTAACTCATAATGCATTTGGTACATGGAGCGGCGGTCGTTTCATGCATTTCGGTGAATCACTCACTGAAGAACGTTTCATTTCGCTAATTAGGTTGGCTTATGATTCAGGAATTAGAACGTTCGTTACTTCAGATGTTTACGGGGTAGGCAGAGCAGATCAGATTCTTGGGCAAGCCCTAAACGACTTTGATCGTGAATCGTACTGTCTTGTAGGAATGCTCGGTCATGATATCTATGAAGGAAAAAGAGAGGGTTCCAAAGGGTATCCAAGATTCAGTGACCCCTCTTTGCGTTCTGCCTCAGAGTATTCGTCCTATTTGAAAATGGCTGCGGAAAAATCTTTAGAAAATTGTTCAGCCAGTAAATTTGATCTTGTGATGCTTCATAACCCTGATGAAAAAGGATATAACGATCCAGCGGTATGGGATGCGATGTCAGAGCTCAAGGTGGCAGGGTTTACTGATAGGTTAGGAATCGCTCCAGGCCCTGCTAATGGTTTTACTCTTGATCTAATTTATAGCTTTGAACAATTTGGTGAATTGATGGACTGGGCTATGATTATTCTAAACCCTTTGGAGCCTTGGCCTGGTCGATTATGCTTAGAGGCTGCAGAAAATGCGGGCATCGATATATTAACAAGAGTTGTTGATTATGGAGGAATTTTTCATGGTACGATGAAACCGGATCACAAATTCCGGGATGGTGACCATCGAACCTATAGACCAAGCGGATGGGTTGAGGAGGGTTTGAATAGGGTCGATAAGATGAGATCAATTATAGACAAATATGATTTGAGCGAACTTCACTTTTCATGTCTTTGGAATTTATCTCATGCCCCCGTTCGTAGTGTGGTACCAACTTTTATTCAAGAAGCTGGTGATGACGCTAAACCTATTGAAGATTTGGTTAGAGAATATGGATCTTTGCCGATAGAGAGTCCTTTCAGTCAAGCTGAGGTGGATGAAATCGCTGCGATCGGTGATAACACTGGATGTATGATGTTGAAGGGTGCCAGTAATCGCCACGCAGAAAGTTTAAGACCTGACGAATGGCCTATGAGACCTGAACTTATGGAACTTGCTGACCGTCACGGCCTTGGAAGCGAATGGTAAATGCTATCATTTGTACACTTATTTTTATGAATTGGGCAGAGTCAGAAAATTTATCTGCACCAATAGCAATTAAGCAGGAGCATGTTCATAATGATCACGGTATACCAAGAGAAGATCCTTATTTTTGGTTGAAGAATCGAGAAGATCCTCAGGTGACAAAATATCTTGAAGATGAAAATAAGTATACAAATCTAATCCTTGAAAAAACCAAAAAACTGCAGGCGGATTTATTTAAGGAAATTAAAGGAAGAATTAAACAGGATGATTCCTCCTACCCGATTCCATGGAAGGACTTTGTCTATTATACACGTTTCGAAATAGGATCGGATTATACGAAGTATTACAGACGCGGAAAAGATGAGGAGAGTAATAACGAAGAGCTTTTATTCGATGTTGCTGCAATGTCATCAAAGCATGAGTATTACGATTTTGATCAGGGTGACGTTAGTCCCGATCAGAACCTAGTTATTTTTTCTACTGACGTCAGTGCTAGGGGTTTCAGAACCATTAAAGTTTATGATGTAAATAAACGTAAGGTACTTAAAGATACAATTAAATCTATTGACGGTGGTCATGCATGGGCTGCTGATAGTAAAACTTTTTTTTATACCAGACAAGATCCTGAGACTTTGAGAAGTTTTCAGGTTTGGAGGCACCAATTAGGAGATTCATCAGAAAAAGATGTCTTAGTTTATGAAGAAAAAGACGAAACTTTTCATTGTTATGTTTATACCTCGAAATCCGGTAAATATGTAATCATTGGATCCAGTCAAACATTGACCGATGAATATCGATTTATCGATTCCACAAAACCTCATGACGAGTTTCAACTATTTGATCAGAGAGTCAGAGGCCTTGAGTACGATATCGATCATATTGATGATCTGTTTTATATTCGTACTAACTTAGAAGCAGAGAATTTTAGGCTGATGTCTGCTACTGAAAAAAAGACATCAAGGTCGGAATGGAAGGAAGTTCTGCCTCAGAGAGACGGAATTCATTTGAATGATTTTGAGGTTTTTCAAGAATTTATTGTTCTCGAAGATCAAGAAAATGGCCTTGTTAAATTGAGGATTATAAATCAACAAGAAGGGACAATTGATGAAATTGAGTTCGGAGAGCCAACTTACACGGCTTGGATAGATGTTAATTTGGAGTCAAATGTAGATTGGGTTCGCTTGGGTTTCAGTTCGCTCAAAACTCCTGAAACCTTGTTTGAATATAATTTAAGAACCAAGGAAAGACGTACTCTTAAGAAGCAAACTGTTCTCAATGATTATAATCCTTCGGACTATGTAACAGAACGACATATGGTTGTTGCGAGGGATGGTTTATCAGTACCATTGTCCATTGTATACAAAAAAAATGCTTTTTCTAAGGATGGAAATCATCCTCTGCTTCTATATGCCTATGGGGCTTATGGTTACAGTAGTGAACCCTCATTTAGAGGTAGTAGAATTAGTCTTCTCGATCGAGGTTTTGCTTTTGCTATTGCCCATGTTCGTGGAGGTCAGGAAATGGGTAGAGCTTGGTATGAGTCGGGTAAATTAATGAATAAAAAAAATACATTTAATGATTTCATTGATTGTGCAGAATATTTGATTACTAACAATTATACTTCTAGCGGAAAATTATGTGCTAGCGGTGCCAGTGCCGGGGGATTGTTAATGGGTGCCATTGTTAACGAAAGGCCTGAGCTTTTTGCATCGGTCATAGCTGAAGTTCCTTGGGTGGATTGTGTGACTACAATGCTGGATCAGTCTATTCCGTTAACTACAGCAGAGTTTGACGAATGGGGCGACCCTTCGCAAAAAGCAGTTTTTGAGTATATGCTAAGTTATTCTCCTTATGATAATGTCAAAGCGACTGATTATCCAAATATGTTAGTGATTGCAGGATTCAATGATTCACAGGTACAGTATTGGGAGCCGGCAAAATGGGTTGCTAGATTAAGGTCTAAAAAAACTGATAATAATTTGCTACTGCTGAAGACTAATTTCGATTCAGGACATGGAGGCGCCTCAGGTAGGTTTGATAAGTATCGTGAGTTGGCAATGGAATATGCATTTCTAATTCACACAGTTTCTAATAATTAAAATTACTGGTAAAATTTTATTAAAGAGTGTTTTCTGAGGTATGAAAAAATATCTTACCTCTTTATTTATTGGTCTATCAATTGGTCTGTTTTTAGAGGCCTCTAACGCTGAGGGAAAATTGAAAGTTTTTATCTTTGCGGGTCAGTCTAATATGGTTGGGTCGGATTCTAATGTGAAAGCAATAGACGATTTTTCTCCCTATGTGGGATACGGAAAAGAGCAACAAAACAATATGTTTTATTATTCTATTGGGCGTGAGAAAAAGTTTAAATCTGAGGGATGGGAATCACTCAAACCCGTCAATAATGTGGTCGGTCCTGAGATCAGTTTTGCTAGGAAGGTCGCTGGTACCATCAATGAGCCAGTTGCTATTATTAAATGCGCTGCAGGGGGTACTCATCTTGGCGGGGATTGGAACCCTGATAAACCCTCAGGATTCAAAATGTATCCTCTCGCTTTGACTTTAGTTAAAAACGCTCTTGATGAATTAAAGAAAAAAAATATCGATTATGAAATTGAGGGTTTCATGTGGCATCAAGGTGAGAATGACATGTTCAATGAAGATTATATGAAAAATTATGGAGACAATCTTCAAAATTTTCTCAAAAGATGGCGTCAGGACTTAGGAGTTCCTAATCTTAAATTTTATGTTGGTGAACTTTGCACTAAGACGATATGGGGGATGGATCTAAGGCCTAGAATGTATGCGATTAGTAAAGGTCAGAGACAAGTAACAGAATCTGACGATTTTGCAGAATATGTGCCAACAGCCCATATAGGCGTTGAGATAGGAGGTGGTGTTGGCCTTCATTATCATTACGGTACTCTTGGTCAGCTTCAGCATGGTATTAATTATGCCAACGCATATTTAAGTTCTTTGGGTAAAGTTGAAAGCGATTCAAGAAAACTTAATAAATGGCCTTATCCACAAGGTGGTATTGTAAAATTATTTATAATGGCAGGTCATCGAAATATGGAAGGGGAGAGAGCCTTTAAAGATGATCTTAAAAGGATAAAAGATAAAAAATTACTTTTAGATAATAATTTAGATGTTGCCTACAAGTATAGTTTAGGAGGTGATTACAAAGTCTCTAAAGAATGGGAGCCTTTGGGTTTGGTTGATTATTATAGTAGCTTTGGTCCTGAATTAAGTTTCGGATCTTTTTTGGATAAAAAAGATATTGGAGACTTTGCAATTGCAAAGTTTACTCATAGCGGATCTCAAATTATAGATTGGACTCCTGAAGGAAGTATGGCCGAATCTCGTAACTTATATGATAAATTCATTAGATTCATAAAGGAGTCAATTAGCGAGATTCGTGAAAAAGGAAACGAGGTAAAGTTGGAGGGTATTTTTTATCATATTGGGGAAAATGACATGTCTTTTGGACCTCACCGAACTAACGCACCTAGGTGGATTAGTGCAATAGTTGAACAGAGCCGTAAGGATCTGAGAAATGAAGAATTGGATTGGTACTTAAGTCAACAACCGCCAACAGATGACAAGAGTGTTAATAGGATAAATGTTGTTTCAGAAATAGAGAAAATGGTTAAGGATGATAATCATCTCTTTCACATTAAGGCGTTTGATCTTGTTCCTCAGGCAAAAAAATTAGTTATTTCAACTGAAGGCATTGTTCAGTTGGGAGAGATTTTAGGAGATTTTTATTTAAACAATACTCAATGATTTTTTGATAACCCTTTAGATAGATTATCGAGGTGTTTTTATTGAGATTGAGCAATCAAGTTTAGTTTGATGATAACTTCATCACGAATGAGGTCATCGACTTTTCCTGCGTAGCTGATTCCAAAATCTTGTCTATTAATATCAAATTCTGCCTTCAATAATACGGAGTTTTCATTGTGAGTTACTTGAGTTGGGAAAGTAATATTTTTAGTTACTCCACGAAGCGTAAAATTGCCTGAAAGTTCGTATTTTCCCTCGGGACCTTTTGAGAAATTTGTGGCTACAAATTTACTCTTGGGATAATTTTCGACATCAAAAAAGTCTTCTGCCTTTAAGTGTTTTGTGAGTCGTTCATCGTCGGACCATGTTGAATTCATATCAATGGTAAATTGACCTGATTGAGGTTCATCATCTTTGAGATCAAAGCTACCTGTAAAATTTTTAAATCCTCCTTCTCGGCTACCTGTAACTTTAGAACCAATAAATCCAATTGTAGAATCTTTATTAAATATATAGGTCTTTCCGTCAACAGAGATTGCTACTTCCGCCTCTTCCGCAATTTTTGCGTCGACTGTTGAGTCTGCTGGATTACTGCAAGAGGCAAGAACTGAAATTAAAAGGGCAATTAGGAATTTCGTAAAAGATTTCATTTTTTTTCAGAAAGATTTTATTTTAAAGACCTTAGATCAGATGATCTAGATCTCAAATAATTCATGGTTGAGAATTATTTGTTCGCATTCTTTACCCTGTTATCTGGTGGAGGAAAGTGCCTATTTCAAAAAAGTAGGGAAATTCGTTGGGCTTACTCATTGGCCCCAAAACTCCACTCGGGAAATGGATCATTAAAAGATGCCTGCCACTCCTCTTTATTCATCGCTAATTCTTCCTCGGTAAGAAGAGCCTCATCAAGCATCTTGATAAGAGACTCTTTATCCATATTATTTCCTATCAGAACCAACTCTTGACGACAATCACCGTTAGGTTCCACACTGACACGTTTTATTTCTTCAAGTTGATCAGGATCTAAAGGCCAGTGTTCGCGGGGTACCGCTGCCCAGAAAAATCCGAAGCTCCGGTTTTCGGATATTTTTCCAGCTTGAGACCAATATCCAGCCATTTCCAGCCGAGTGGCAATCCAAAAAAGTCCTTTAGAGCGAATGACGCCAGGCCATTCCCTATTAAAAATCTTATAGAGGCGTTCGGGATGAAATGGAATACGACGTTCATAAATAAAGTTAGAAATTCCGTACTCTTCTGTCTCTGGAGTGTGTTCCAGTAGTGAGTCAAGCCAGCCAGTTGTTTCTTCTGCTTCTTCTCTATTGTAAAGGCCAGTATCCATAACCTGTTCTAATGCGATTTCAGAGTGAGTTGTTTCATAGATTTTTGCCTGTGGATTTAGTGACCTGACCATTGCATGAATTCTTTTTCGATCGTTTTCATTAATCAAATCGATTTTGTTTATGAGTATAACATTAGCGAATTCTATTTGTTCAACTAGAAGATTAACTATAGTTCTTTCGTCTTCGTCGCCAACTGCTGTGCCCCGTGATCTTAGGGTATCAACCCCATCATAGTCTTGAAGAAAATTATAAGCATCTACCACAGTGACCATAGTATCGATGTCAGCAATATCTCCTAGCGAATTGCCTTCTTCGTCTCTGAAGGTGAAGGTTTCTGCTACTGGCATGGGTTCACTGACACCCGTTGACTCTATGAGGAGATGATCAAAACGTCTTTCACGTGCCAACTTACCTATCTCAATCAAGAGATCCTCTCGTAATGTACAGCAAATACATCCATTCGACATCTCAACCATCTTTTCTTCAGAATGTGACAAACTGGCTTCACCTGATCTAACAAGATTAGCATCAATGTTGACTTCGCTCATATCGTTAACAATGACAGCTACTTTTTTTCCCTCTCGGTTTCGAAGTATTTGATTTAGTAATGTCGTTTTTCCAGCTCCAAGAAAACCCGATAGGACTGTTACAGGAAGTTGATGGTTCTTATTAGCGGCAAGTGAACTCATCCCTTATCTATATGATCAGATGTTGTTAACGCAACTTATTTGCATTAACAAATTGCTTCTTTACCCTATAATTATGGATACCTAAGCTTTTATTTAGGAAATAATATCTTTGATGACTTGACCTCCAAACTGCGACAATTGCTTATATCTACCACCATGAAAATAAGTAAGCTTATTATCATCCAAACCTAGCAAATGAAGAATGGTAACGTGAAGATCTCTAATTGGATGGACGATTTCGGTGGCTTTACTGCCTATGTCATCTGTTGCGCCGACTATGGCTCCTCTTTTGACACCTCCCCCAGCTAACATCATAGTCATTGCATCAATATTATGTCCTCTACCAAGAGCATAAACGCCTCCTCTTCGGTTGTTATCAGGAGTCCTGCCGAATTCACCTGTCCAAATAACTAAAGTTGAATCCAGCATCCCTCTTCGTTTAAGATCTTTGATCAAAGCAGCCATCGGCTTATCAACACTTTTGATTCTTGAAGAATGCCCTCTTTCAAGATAATCATGACTATCCCATCCACCAGAAAAAATCTGAACAAATCTTACTCCTTTTTCAACTAGTCTTCTTGCCATGAGACATTGTTTACCAAAAGCGGATGTATGTTTTTCATTAAGTCCGTAATCTTCTTTTATGGATTCAGGTTCCTTGTTCAAATCCATAAGATCAGGCACTTCCATTTGCATTCGGTATGCCAATTCGTAATTTTCCATACGTGCAGCAAGATCACCGTGTTCAGGATATTTTGCTGAATGTTGCTTATTTAAAGATGCGAGTTCGTCCAATGCCCTCCGTTGGTGCATCCTGTTTTTGTGATTTGGAGCATTTAAATCAAGAATAGGCGAACCTGTAGGCCGTAATCTTGTGCCTTGATAGTGACCAGGAAGAAAGCCATTGTGCCAGTTCCTTGAACCTCCTTGAGGAAGCGCCAATTCACTCATCACTACATATCCAGGTAAATTTTGATTTACAGACCCAAGACCATAATTAACCCAAGACCCTATAGCAGGATCACCTCCCAGTCTGCTTCCCGTATTCATGTGAAACAAAGCTTCAGGGTGATTTAAAGATTCAGCCTGACAGCCTCTATAGTTGCATAGTTCATCGGCAACATCTGGGTCTGCAAGGTGAATCCATTGGTCGCTCATTTCTAATCCTGACTGACCAACTTTTCTTGAACTAAATGGGCTGCCTACAAAAAAACGTGATCCCGTAGCGAGCCCTGCGGTTCTATTGGAATCCTTTTTATGCATTTCATCAAGCTTTGGTTTTGGGTCAAATGTATCAACTTGACTGGGTCCTCCTTCCATAAATAGCATAATGACAGCTTTTGCTTTTGCATCATGCATTGGCTTTTTGGGAGCTAGAGGGCCTCGATTGTCTTTTGCCAACAAGTCAGTCATTGCCAGTGCTCCGAGAGAGGAGCCAAGACCAAAGATGTGCTCTCGACGATTTTGATATAGCATTTCCTAAATTAATTTAATTCACCGATTAATAAATATACATGAATTCATTTGCATTAAAAAGAAGTAAACACATGTCAGCTAATGCTCTTGTTTCAGGGCTCACATCACTAGGTTTTTTATCTGCAGTGTAATTTTCGTAATTCGGTAATATTTCTTCGTATTCAAAAGGTTTCCCGCTTAATTCTTCAACAAGAGATCGGACAATACTCACTGGATATTGTTTTTTCGTGGGATGATGAGCCTTGTGGTATTGATGCATTTCACGAATGTAATTTTGTAATCTTTTTGATTCATTTTTATTTGGAACTCGACCGAAAGTGAGTTGTATAGCCCTTTTAACTTTGAGCTCTGTAGTATCGGCTTCTTTTTGAATTCTTAAAGCCAAGGCGATTGACCGATCACTCATTGTTTCGCTATTCATTAAAGTAAATGCCTGAGGCGTTGCAGTGCTAGTTACTCTTTTTTCACATGAGTCATTAGGATTAGGCTGATTAAAAATTTCAAGGAATGGATTTGGTTGTCCTCTCACTCTGTAAGCGTAAATAGTTCTTCTATTTCTTTCCTTGGGGGTTCTTGATGCTTGATAAGCAGGCGCCAGAGAGAACTGAATCATTCGTGGTTCAAGGGCTACCTCCATATTAATTTCAGGCATAACAGGTAATCCCCCAATTTCGGTGTTCAGTTCACCGCTAATCTTAAGAATGCTATCTCTAATTTCCTCTGAGGTAAGTCTTCTAGGAGTAAAATAAGAAAGATAATTATTATTAGGATCTTTGTTTTTGATTATCTCTTTTTGAGGGTTGAAATAGCTCTGCCTGTAAGTATTCGAAAGCATTATCAATTTATGAATCCTCTTAATTTTCCAATTATTCTTAACGAAATCAGATGCTAACCAATCCAATAACTCAGGATGTGTCGGTTTTTGACCTTTGGCTCCAAAATTGTTTGGATTTCCAGCTATAGCTTTCCCAAAATGATATTGCCAGATCCTATTGACTATAGATCTTGATGTAAGTGGGTTCTCAGGATTTGTAATCCATTTAGCTACCGCGAGCCTCCTGCCTGTGAGTTTGTCTTCTATAAGATAAGGTTCTTTGGAGTTGCTGTTTGTATTGATGCCAAGCGCGCTCAGAACTCCAGGTTTGACCCTATCACCAAGTGCATTTAATGAGCCTCCAAGATAAATGTGACTAGTAGGTTTCCAGTTCTCATTATTCAGTTTCCGCATTCTTAGTTTTCTGGCATTCATAAGCTTTCCACTAGGGTCTTCTCCGTTGTAAACGCTTTGAGCAAGAGGTGAATACCTTTCAAGTCGTCTTTGCCAAATCCAAGAATCTTGCTCCCTAACTTTTAATCGCCCTTGTTCAATATGACTTAAACCGACGTGCCTTGGGGGCTTTTTGTGATCAGGAAGGTTTTTTCTTTTGGAATGAGAAATATATTCTAATCCTTTAGAGCTAAACCATTTTTTTGCAGCATTTTCTCTTTTCGTGGTGAGGATTTCGACCTTACTTTCTGCAAAATTTAATAGTTTAGTCAGTTGTTGTTTTTCACTTGAGAACCGTTTTAAGTTTTCATTATCCAAAAATGGCGTGGCTCTTTCAGCCATTTGTGTTCCAGCAAATGCTGAATACATTTGATAGTAATCCCGAGTAGGAAGTGGATCAGATTTATGGTCATGACACTTAAAGCATCGCATCGTAGTGCTCAAGAATGTTTGACCTACAGAATTTATGATGTCGTCTAAATATATTTGTCTGGCTTCTGGAACCTTTATCATTGCAGGATCCCATGGCCCCATCCGCAAAAATCCTGTAGCTATTAGATGTTCATGGTTTTTTTTACCTTTTGGGCTGTTATCCCATAATTCATCTCCGGCAATTTGTTCCACTACAAACGTATTATATGGTTTGTCGTTATTAAAAGACCTGATGACGTAATCCCTGTACCTCCATGCATTAGATCTTTCGTAATCGTTAGAATATCCACCGGTGTCTGAGTACCTAACAACATCTAACCAGTGTTGGCCCCACCTTTCGCCATAGTGTGGACTATTTAAAAGTTTTGTTACTAAATTATTCCATGCGATTTCTTTATCTTTTTCCCAATCTAGTCGGAACTTATAAATTTCATAGGGAGTGGGAGGTAATCCGATGAGATCATAATATGCCCTCTTGATCAAAGTTCGGAAATCTGCGGGTGGAGCGGGGCTCAATTCTATTTTTTTTAACTTCTCACCAATAAATGCATCGATCGGATTATCGTATCCTTCCGGTATTTTGATATTCTTTAGTTTTTCAAAGGCCCACAGATCCTCTGGCTTGTATCTGCGGTACGTCCAATCCTCGGACAATCCCCCGCTTGTATTAACAATCACTCCTTCATTTGTAATTTTTTTTGAACGCTCCTTATCAATATATGATTTTTGAGTTTTTTCATCTGGCCATTGAGCGCCTGTTTTTATCCACTGGTACAAAGTTTTAATCTGTGAATCGGTGAGTTTATCATTTTCTTTTGGAGGCATTGCTTTCCATTCACTATCTTGATGCCTTGATACGGACAGAAACAGGGGACTTGAATCAGGTTTTTCCGGAGCAACGGATGGTTCGCCGCTATCACCTCCCCGCATCAAATCATTTAATGATGTTAAATTTAATCCCCCTTTAATTTTATTATCTGATCCATGGCAGGAAAAGCATTTGCTACTTAAAATTGCACGAACCTTCAGAGAAAAAAGTTTTTCACTTAATGCCTTCTCTTGAGAAGATATTGATTCAAGGCTATACGAGTCCGATGAAAGGATTAATAGAGCAACTATAAGTTTGAGCGGGTTCACTTGATGAACCCATAATTAAAACTCTGTGACAAAAATAATCAACCTTTGAACGGTTAATAAAAAATCAAGATAAATCCAATGTGGATTTGGATTTGAGTGAATTGGTAATTTTTAAAATGAGTTTTATAAAATCATCCTTTTCACTGGTGCTGAGATTCGAAGTTAAAACTTGATCTGCTTCCTCTCTAGCTTTGAATATTCTTGGCATAATTTGGTTTTCGCCGTACGGGGTGAGCTGGATTTTTCTGGCCCGTCCGTCCTCAGTACTTTTTATTCTTTCGATTACCCCAATGGCTTCTCCTCTATCAATTAGGTTGCTGAGTGTTGGGTATGGTAAACCTGTTTCGATAACCAATTCTTTTAGGATGAGAGAACCATTTTCATTTAAGCAAATAAGCAGAGCCATCATTTGATCAAAATATTCTTCGCTCAACCCATTGGAGAGCAAAACCTTGCGTGTTAATGGCCTAAAGTGATTATTACACAACGAAAAATTGTATGTAAAATCAGGTTTTTGCTCTTCTGAAGCAATGTGCATACCTTAAGTACGCTTTTCCTGCCATTGGGGATTCAAATTTACATCAAATTCATATTTTTTGATCAGAAGGCCGCATCATTACGTCTCCGATTTCAACGTGATTTGGTGTTTCTAGAATGTGAATTAAAGTTCGAGCAATGTCTTGAGGCTTAAGCATCTCGATATCTTGACGAAGTGCCGTCAATGTTTCTTCATCCCCTCTGAAATAATTTTCCAGTAGTGGCGTATCGACAAATCCTGGGGAAATCATAGCCACTCTTGTTTTATTTCCTTTTGACTTTAATTCGTATCTTAGGGCTTCAGTAATTGCTCTGACTGCAAATTTTGTTGCAGCATAGAAACCTCCGCTTGGAGGAACGCGATGTCCCGACATACTGGAAATGTTAACGATTTGCCCGCCATTTTTGGGATCAAATTTCTTAAGTGCAAGTTGGCAGCAGTGGGTCAAGGCAAGAACATTGATACTTAATAAGCTTTCGAAAGCTTCAATCTTGCCGTCAATTATGGGTGCTTTTGGAGCCACGCCTGCATTATTTACTAAAATATCAATCGAACCATCAATACTCTCAAATAGATTAATTATATCTTCTGATATGGAAAGGTTAGCAGTCAGAAAAGTTCCACCTATTTCCTCTGAAAGTTCTTTTAATTTCGTTTGGTTCCTACCGGTTAAAATTACCTTGGCCCCATTACCTGAAAGTGCTCTAGCACAGGCTTCTCCAATGCCACTAGACGCCCCAGTGACCAATGCAATTTTATTTTTTAATTTCATATTTTTCGGGTCTTGGAAATAGTTCACAATGTTTTAAGTAGACTCTATGAAGTTCATTGATTGGAGAGTTGCTCTCATCCACTCGTAAATCTCTAAATTTATCGTTATTACCTCCGTATCCCCAACCTTCTTTTACTATGAGCAGTGATGCTGATTGCATGCCTCTCTTGTCTCCTCCTTCCTCTTGTCCAGCTTTAAGAGCGGAAATTAATCGTTCGGCTAAAGGTGCTTTTCCATAGCTACTTTCAAATGTTTTTGCCATTGCCTCAACAACCTTTTTGCTCTCAAGAATGTTCCCCTGCACGGTATAATTTTTCCCACTCTTTCCCCCTGCCCAATTGAAACATTTATTACCTGTAAAGTGAAATGCCTTTCCATTTGCTGAAAGTATTCCTACCTGCCGTAAATCTTTTTTAGGATCTTTTCTTATAAGTGATTTAACAACCTCCTCTGGATTTTTTCCCATTTCTAATAATCTTAACCCCTCTTTGCCGTAGGTGACATTTGCAAATGATTGAGTTGCAACGGCTCCAACATTAGCTTTCGCCCATGGTACGACGGCGCCGACTGCCACGATTTTGCTTTGTACCGCAACTCCAATTTCTCCAGTATCAGGATCCATGGCTGCAATAGAAAATGTCGCAACAGGAGTCGGAGTTTCTTTAGTTTCGGCGAAGAGTGATAACAAAATCGAGGTTAAGAATAAGTTCATCGTATTAAATTATATAGACTTAAATTTATTAATTTGAATGTATCCAAAAGTAATTATTTGGAAAGCCTAGGTTAGTGGGCTATTTTGTAACCAATGCCTAATACTTTTGGTCATAATTTTAGAATCACAACATTCGGTGAATCACACGGAGGTGGGGTTGGGGTTGTCATTGATGGTTGCCCCCCCGGCATTGATATATCTGAAACAGATATTCAGAATGAATTAGACAGAAGAAGACCAGGTCAAAGCGAAATTGTTACTCCCAGAAATGAGGGAGATAAATGTGAAATTCTATCGGGCACATTTGAAGGGAAGACTTTGGGTACGCCAATTTGCGTTTTGGTTCATAATAAAGATGCCAGACCAGAGGCTTATTCTGAGATGGCTGAGAAATTTCGTCCTTCGCATGCCGATTTCACATATCAATCCAAATACGGCATTAGAAACTGGCAGGGTGGAGGAAGAGCATCTGCTAGGGAGACAATCGGTAGAGTTGCTTCAGGAGCCGTTGCGATGAAGGTAATAAAGAATCAATTTAGTGAATCTTTCGAAATTTTAGCCCATGTATCAAGAGTTCAAAACATTGAGGCCAAAATCAACTTTAAAGAATTAACTCGTGAAACCATTGAATCAAATATGGTTAGATGTGGGGATGCTCAAGTAGCTGACAAAATGATTGAGCTCATCAAAGATGCTAGGTCAGAAGGTAATTCTTTAGGAGGTATCGTCGAGTGCATTGTTAAAGGGGTTCCACTAGGCCTTGGAGATCCGGTTTTTGATAAACTTGAGGCGGATCTTGCGAAAGCCATGATGAGCTTGCCCGCTACCAAAGGCTTTGAAATAGGATCTGGATTCAAAGGTATTGAAATGTCAGGAAAGGAACACAATGATGAGTTTTACATGGATGGGGATAAGGTTAGAACTAAAACGAATCGTTCTGGTGGTATTCAAGGAGGTATATCCAATGGTGAGGACATAATATTTCGAGTTGCTTTCAAGCCCACGGCAACAATTATGACTGAGCAACAAACGGTAAGTGAGTCTGGTGAAGATACTCAGCTAAAGGGAAGAGGAAGACATGACCCTTGTGTGCTTCCTCGAGCAGTTCCAATGGTTGAATCGATGGCTGCGCTCGTAATTTGTGATCATGCCATTAGGCATCGAGCACAATGTGGAGCGTGATGTGATAAAGTATTTAATCTATATTAAAAGATGGAATCTGACCTTTTTAATGGAGCTCTTCCATTTCCTGTAAATTTCACCATCCTTTCAATCTCATTGATACTATTCATTGGATTGATAGCTTTTTTAAGAGGAGTCATAGGAATGTTTTTTGGCTTGGGTTGTATGTTTGTTGGAGCCTATTGTGGATATATTATTTATCCTCTACTTCCTGACATTCTCTCACAATTCATTGAGAATCCATCACCGATATTAGTATTTTCGCTAACCATAATTTCATCATTTTGTGTGTACCTATTCTTGCGCCTTCTTGTAGGTGCATTCGTGATAAGTCCTTTTAAGAAAAAGGAAAAAAAACCTCTTCTTAGAGGTCCTGTTGGAATGGTACTAAGTTTAATTCCTGCCAGTGCTTTAATTTTGGTTCTTGGGATTGCTTTTTGGACTGCTGGAACCCTTCTATCAGTTGATTACACTAATTCAGGAATCGTTGCTCAACCAGGAACGAGTAAAGAGGTGAGACCATTTTGGGCTAGATGGAATTATGCTATGGAGAGGGACTATTTAGGTAATGTTATTGGTAAGATTGATCCACTTTCATCAAGAGCTAAAGGCGCTATCTCAAATTTTCTTGTTACACTAATGGATGATTCTGCCGGAGCCGAGTTGTCTAAAAAACCAAAAGTTTCTAGGGTTTTAAGAACTAAAGGTATTAACGAATTAGCTAATGACCCAGAAGTATCGGAACTCTTAAAAAAAGGAGACCATCTTGCTTTAATTAATCATCCTAAATTAAAAGCTATTGCCTCAGACCCAGAGGTAAACAAGCTACTCAATGATTTGCCAGTTGAGAAAATTGTTGATGAATCTATATATGAAAAGAAGGAAGGATTATTGATTAGAAAAGAAAATCGAATGCGACTTGATCAATGATAACAAATAACAATAAGGTGAAGAATTGAATTATATTACAACAATAGGTCTTGAGGTTCATGTTCAGTTGAAAACTGAGAGTAAGATGTTTTGTGCTTGCCCGGTTATGTATGGTGCGGAACCTAATGAAAATACATGCCCAACTTGTCTAGGATTACCTGGTGCTCTACCGGTTCTTAATGGAGGTGCGATAGAGAAAACAATTTTAGCGGGAATAATGCTGGATTGTGAAACGCCTCCGGTCAGTAAGTGGGACAGGAAAAATTATTTTTATCCAGACATGCCAAAGAATTATCAGATTAGCCAATTTGATCTTCCTTTGTGTATGGGAGGAGGAGTTTCTCTTTACGATCATTGTTATCCTAAGGATTTTCAAAAAAGCATTACTAGTCGAGGTAAAATTGTTAGCTTGACTAGAATTCATTTGGAAGAAGATGTCGCAAAAAGTACTCATTCAGAAAGTGGAACTATAATAGATTTTAATCGTGCAGGTACCCCTCTAATGGAAATTGTTAGCGAGCCAGAAATTGATTCCCCTGAGGAAGCATTTGCTTATCTAAATTCTCTCAGGCAAGTGCTTATTTATGGTGATCTTTCAGATGCTGATATGGAAAAAGGTCAAATGCGATGTGATGTTAATGTCTCTGTGCGTCCACCAGATCAAGATGAGCTCGGTGTAAAAATTGAGTTAAAGAACATGAATTCGGCAAGTGCAGTTCGCCGTGCTCTTCACTATGAAATTAACAGACAGGTCAAAGTTTTAGGTGAAGGTGGTGAGTTAATTCAGTCCACAAGAAGGTGGGATGATGATTTGGGCGAAACTCAATTAATGCGAACCAAAGAAGATGCTCATGATTATAGATATTTTCCTGATCCTGATCTTCTCCCGGTTCATACTGCAGAAATGATGGAGAGGGTTAGGAAATTGGTTCCTGAGTTACCTCATCAAAAGTCTAAAAGATTTATAGAAGAGTTTTCAATCAGTGAATATGACGCAAGTGTGTTATCCAGTGATAAAGATTTAGCTGATTATTTTGAAGAGTCGGCCAAAAATTCAGAATCGAAAAAGAAAATTGCCAACTGGGTTATCAACAATGTATTAGCTGTCTTGAATGAGAATGATCTCAATATTCAGAGCTGTCCAGTAACTCCCGAAAAGTTAGCGTTTATAGTAAATGAAATCGAATCTGGGAAAATATCTAATAATCAGGGAAAGGAAGTTTTTTCTGTATTGTTCGAAAATAGTGATAAAGACCCCGCAGTTATAATAAAAGAACTTGGTTTTGAGCCGGCAGATTCGGGTGAGATCGAATCGATGGTTGACGAGGTAATCTCTAACAATCCGGATAAAATTGACGAAATCAAAGGGGGTAATGAAAAATTGATTAATTGGCTAACTGGCCAGGTAATGAAATTGAGCAAAGGCAAAGCAAATCCAAAAATAATTGGAGATTTGCTGAGAGATAAAATCCTTTAATCGAATCGTTCGTTATATTAAATATCAAATCTTTACTTAGATTCATTGACTTATTTATTGGATGCCCACAAAATTAATCTATATTTTCACGTGATTTTCCGATAATTAAGGAAGTAAACCGCTATAACTAATTCTTCTATGCTACCACGAAATTTAATATCCGCATCATTGGTTCTCACAGCCTTTGTTTTATCTTTCTTTACAAATGACAAATCTATTGCTGAAGAAAAGAGAAAACTTAACCTCGAAAAAGATAAGGTTTATGAGCATGTCATAAAGCCAATACTATCAGCAAACTGCACAACCTGTCACGGTTCCTCAAAAGCAAAAGGAAAGATTCGATTACACAATCCAGAGGAAATCAAAAAGAGCGAAAGTATCGTCGAAGGAAATATTGATGAGAGCACTCTAATAGAGCGTATTATGCTCCCCGATGACGATGAGGATGTTATGCCTCCTGACGGTAAGAAACGCTTATCACCAGAGCAGAAAAAAATGCTGAGTTGGTGGATAGCCGAAGGAGCAAACTTTGAGAAAACAATTTCTGAAGTTAATCTTCCTGAGGATATAAGCACAATTATTGCGGGGTTAGAATATTCTCCGCCAATTGAAATTAAGAAGGCGTTCAATCTTCCTGAGCCAGCTCAACCTGCAAACGGTGAGGCCGTAACTGCGATCGGCAAAGCAGGCATTCTTGTTATGCAGCTTGCGCAAGATACAAAATATCTATCTGCAAATGTTATTAACGTGGCTAAAAGCTTCAATGATGCACAAGTAAAGTTGCTTGTTCCGGTCAAAAACCATCTCACATGGCTCGATCTTTCTCGTAGTGGGATAACCGACCAAGCTGCAAATGATCTGGGGCAACTTAATATGCTTACTAAGCTACACCTTGAAAACACCGCGGTCACAGATCAAACCTTGCAACATATAGGTAAGCTTGAGAATTTAGAGTATCTTAATCTCTATGGCACCAAAGTTACAGATGCTGGTTTGGAAAACTTAAAGAGCCTCAAAAAGCTCAAGAAGCTTTATGTATGGCAAACTGGGGTTACTAAAGCTGGAGCTGATAAACTTAAAGAAGCTGTTCCAGGGCTATACGTTAATTTAGGATGGCAAGTTCCAAAGCAAGAGGACAAGCCTGAGGAACCTAAAAAATAGTTTAAAGAAAGATTAGTTTCTTCCTAGATTTAGGAGATAGGGATGCTAAAGTTAAGGTTTCTTAACTATTCATGCCCAAATCTTATCTCTCATTACTATTCTACACCATTATTCCATTTACTTTTTTAGTTGGGTGCTCTTCCTCCGACAACAAGAACGGAAATACAGCTTATCTTGAAGGAAAGGGTAAAAGCGGCCTTTTTGGTGGTCGTTCGCAAGGGCCTAAGTTAAAAAATCCAGATTTTTCGATTCAGGTTGATCCTAATTTAGCCAGATCTTTAACCTATTCTAGGATTAAGACTCAGGCACCGTTCATTGCCATGACCTTCGATGATGGGCCTCATCCAGTGTATACTCCAAGACTTCTCGATATTCTTAAGGCAAGAAATATTAAGGCAACTTTTTTTGTTGTCGGCACAAATACGCGTCGTTATCCGGGTATCATCAGAAGAATGATAGCCGAGGGTCATGAGGTTGGAAATCACACAGTTAACCACAAATATCTCAGCCGTATTAGCATTGAGCAGGCCAGAGCCGAAGTGGCTGGTTGCGAGAGAGCGATTATAGCCGCATGTGGAGTGAGACCTAGAATACTGCGTCCGCCAGGTGGCCATATTAACAATCAGGTCAAGGTTTGGTTAAATCGTGAATTTGGTTATAGCACAATTATGTGGGCTGTTGATCCAGAAGACTGGAAGAGACCTGGATCAGGTGTTGTTGCTCAAAGAATTATCAACGATACAGATGCTGGTGAAATTGTTTTAGCTCACGATATCCATGGACCAACTATAGCTGCTATGCCAAGAGCCTTAGATGGATTACTATCAAAAGGATATCGATTTGTAACAGTAAGTCAGCTTATAGCACTTGAGAGGCGCGACCTAGCCAATGATGAATCTTCAAAAGAGTTGAGCTATCCAAGTGTCTCATCAGAGGAGTCGCTTGCGGCCTTCTCAAATTAAAAGGAACAACGGATTATCGTTGGTCTTTCCTTGTTGGGTTTACATGTCTTGGGGAGGCTGTTAATATTTTACTATGCAGTCAAAAGACCTGTTTTCCTCACACCTTGGATTGCGAGAGTTA
>TARA_B100001121_G_scaffold83748_1_pt1 | contig 21515 bp, 15 predicted proteins | sample TARA_B100001121 | Tara Oceans TARA_B100001121 (sample SAMEA2622817) | marine metagenome | biome: marine biome (ENVO:00000447); feature: surface water layer (ENVO:00002042); material: "saline water (ENVO:00002010), including plankton (ENVO:xxxxxxxx)" | depth 5 m
GAGGTTCTGGTAAAAATAAATTCTTTTCAAGACTATTTCCAGGTCCTAAACCAAGCAGCCCCCCATTTCCTAAGCTAATCAATGATTGTTGAGCTTGATAGCCAAGGCTCTTTGTAGCTGAGTCTGATCCTCCAAAAATAGAGCTAATCCAATATGTTATCCTCTTCATTCTGTATGGCATCATGAGCATAACAGGTACTAAAACTATCAATGCGCTAGTAGCAGAAGCTGTAAGGTGAGAAATTTTTGCTCCACCAATTAGTAGCATTAAAAAACCTATGAACCCTAAAACAGCAGCAGAGCTGAAATCGGGCTGAATGATTATAAGCAATGAAATAATACCCAAAATGAAGAGAGGAGGGGCAATTCCAGTATAAAAGTCTTTTATTTGATTGCGTTTTTTATCAATGTAGTAAGCAAAATAAACAATGATTGAAAATCGAGCAAAGTCCGAAGTTTGGATTGAAATGAACCCTAGGTCGAGCCATCTCGCAGCTGAGCTTGAGCCCTTAATAATGTAAATCAATTTTGTTAGCATTAATAAAATGATTGATAGAATTAGAATGTATGGAGCAGCAATCTTTAGCTTTCTATAATCCATAACGGTAAAAAGAAACATGCCAAAGAATCCAATCATCATTTTTTTGAGGTGGGATTGCAAATAAATAGTATCTGTTAGCCCACTAGTTTGATAAAGCGATTTAAAAGAGCTGGCACTGTAAAGCATTACTGTGCCTATTCCGCATAAAACTACAATTAGCCAAAGAAGAGACTTGTCGTATTTTTTTATAATGATATCTAATTGACTCATGCCTGGGCCATTTTATTAACCAATCTTTTAAATGCGTTACCGCGCTCCTCAAAGTTTTCATATTGGTCAAAACTAGCGCAGCCTGGAGAAAGAAGGACTGTGTCTCCAGGTACTGCGCTTTTTAGACAGAGCTCTACCGCATCCCTGAGGCTGAATACCTGATCCAGCTCTACCGCATCCCTGAGAGCAATAGATATCTTTTTGCCTGCCTGGCCATATGAAATAATTCTTTTTACATTTAATTTGATGTGAGGTATGAGTGAAGAAAAATCGGTATCCTTGTCTTTACCCCCAAGTATAAGAATTACAGGATTTGAGAAGGAACTAATAGCTGCAATGACGGCTTCAATATTTGTTGCTTTTGAATCGTTATAGTATGTTATTCCATTTTTAGAAATTACTTTTTCCATCCTGTGTTCTATTCCAGAAAAGTTTAGAACCTCCTGCTCAATAATTTTATTATTTACATCTAATAATTTTACTGCGCTTGCAGCGGCTAATACGTTTAAGTGATTGTGATCACCTTTCAAAAGGGCATTATCTAGATTTAATACCTCAATTTCATTATCATAAACTTTCGAACCATTTTTTTCAAGTAAGCTCCTTGAGCTTTTTGATAAACCAAATTCAATTTTTCTGCATAGCGCTTTTTGACACTTTTTTGATAGGATTGAATCGTTAGAATTATAGATTAGATAGTCCCTCTCATCTTGATTTTTAAAAATATTTAATTTTGCATTTATATATGAATCCATGTTTTTATGTCGATCTAAATGGTCAGGAGAAATGTTTAGAATAACAGAAATCATAGGTTTAAAATCCAAAATGTTTTCAAGCTGAAAGCTTGATAGTTCAAGAATGTAAACTCTTTCTTTTGGCTCATCGTTTAGATCGCTTAGAATTGCCCGAGAGAATGCATAGCCAACATTTCCAGCTAAAACAGGATCTAAATGGCTGCTTTTTAAGATTTTTTGAATGAGATTTACGGTAGTAGTTTTACCATTAGACCCCGTAATGCCAATAATTGGTTTTTTAGTATACCAACTAGCAAACTCTATTTCACTAATTACTAAAATACCCATTTCTTTAGCTTTTAAAACAAAATCCAAATCTGACGGAACACCTGGAGAAAGCACCCAAAGGCTAGAATCAAAAACTTTTTCCGAATGCTCACCAATTTCAAATTCTATGTTTTTGCTTATTAGTCTATTCTTTGTGATGTCATCTATCTTTTTAGTATTCAATTCACTTAAAAAAACTTTTTTGCCATTCTTAGCAGCTAAAAGAGCTGCTGAAATTCCTGTCTCACCACTGCCGATGATTGTTATTTTATTTGAATTAATTTTTTGAGAATCAATCAATCGCTTGCTACCTTATCTTAAACGTTGTTAGCGTAAGCAAAGCAAGAAGTAATCCAATTATCCAAAATCTTATTACTATCTTAGATTCAGGATGCCCTTTAAGCTCAAAATGATGATGAAAAGGAGCCATAAGAAAAAGCTTTTTTGCCTTTCCATATCTTTTTTTAGTGTATTTAAAATACCCCACTTGGAGTATAACAGATATTGCTTCAGCAACAAAAACACCACCTACAATCACTAGAAGAAACTCTTTTTTTAGCAATATGGCAAGTGTGCCAAGCGCAGCTCCTGTCGAAAGTGATCCTACGTCACCCATGAATATTTCTGCCGGTGAGGCATTAAACCATAAATAACCGATACATGCACCAACACATGCTGCTGTAAAAATTGTTAATTCACCTGAGCCTGGTAGGTAGATGATATTTAAATAATCAGAGAAATCAACTCTTCCGCTGATATAGGATATGGCTGAAAATACGGTAAAGCTGATAGCTAAAAGCCCTGATGCCAAACCATCAAGACCATCGGTAAGATTAACTGCATTTGATGCTCCTGTAACAACCAGTACAATTATTACAGGATATAGTAATCCAAAATCAATTACGGTATCTTTAAAAAAGGGAACGGAAGTGACAGTGCGAAAATTTTCCCAAGCCGGAGTATTGTATATCCATAATGAAATGATAACTCCCAATGAAATTTGACCGATAAGCTTGTACCTTGCTATCAACCCGCTTTTAATTTTTTTGATTGTTTTTAAATAATCATCTAAAAACCCAATTAATCCCATCCATATAGTTGAAATTAAAATAATTTGAACATATGCATTATTAATGTCAGCCAAAAGGAGGGTGGGGAGGATAATTGCTGTAAGGATAATTATCCCCCCCATAGTTGGAGTGCCTCTCTTTTTTTTATGGCTCTCCGGGCCATGCTCACGTATTTCTTCACCAATTTGATATTGTCGAAGTTTACGAATAATGGCCGGTCCGAGGATGAAACTTATAAGCAAAGCTAGAATAGCTGCCGATGCACTTCTAAATGTTATGTATTGAAAAACATTGAACGGAGAAAAGATATCTTTTAAAGAGTATAGTAGGTTATAAAGCATTACCTGAAACTAGTCCCTCAATAATTGTTTCCATTCTCATCCCTCTTGAGCCCTTAAACAGTATTTTGTCTTTTGGAGAAACAATATCTTTTAAAAATTTTAGTAATTCTTCTTTTGTATTAAAATGTTCATTTATTTCTAAGTCATTAATTGCTTCGCAGGTAGTCATACTTTCTTTGCCAAAGCAGAGTACTGCATCTAGCCCTGCTTCATAGCACTTTTCACCTATTTTACGATGTTGTTCTATTGATAGATCACCTAATTCTAGCATATCTCCAAAAACAAATATTCTCTTTCCAGGGCCACTGAAAGCTGTTAAGTAATCAATCGCTGCTAATGTTGACTCAAGATTTGCATTGTAGGTATCATCAATAATTATATTAGAATTCACCTCTTTTACTTCGCATCTTCCTTGAGGCGGTATAAAAGTAGAGACTCTATCTTTTATAGCTTCCCATTCAACACCAAGCTCTCTCGATATTGCACTGCAGGCTATGATATTTTTCGCGAAAGATAAATTAGATGAATGTGTTGGAATCTCTTCCGCATTTATGGTAAGTGTTATTGTTCCATCTTTTTCATAATGAAGATCTGCAGGATAATCACATTCTGGGTTTAATCCAAAAGTGATGGATTTACCCTTAATTTCAATATCAGCTACACGATGATCTGTTAAGTTTATAAAAGCAATACCATCGCTAAGGTTTTTAAATAGCGCTGATTTTGTTCTCGCAACTTCTTCAATACTTCCAAATCCTTCTAAGTGGGCTGGAGCAATATTGGTAATTAATCCATAGTTGGGTTTTGCAATTTTTGCTAGAACATCAATATCGCCCTTTTGATTAGCGCCCATCTCTAAAATTGAAGCACCATGAAAAGCATTTAGCTGTAATAATGTAAGCGGCAAACCTATCGATGTATTATAATTTCCTTCTGTTGCATGAATATCAAACTTTGAAGAGAGAATATGTCTCAGCAGCTCTTTTGTTGATGTTTTTCCATTAGAGCCTGTAATACCAATAACTGGAATTTGGTATTGCTCCCTCCATTTTGTGGCAACTTTACCTATTGCCTCAATAGTATTGTCCACAATTATTTGATTACCTTTAAGATCATCATTTGGCGAGGAGACTAAAGCAGTAGAAGCTCCAGCGATAAATACTTCTTTAAGAAATGAATGTCCATCAACATTTTCCCCAGGAATAGCAATGTACAAATCTCCACTTTGAATCTCTCTGCTGTCAGTAGCTATTCCTCTTATTTGATTATCAATTTCTTTACCAAGACTTTGAAAGAAGACTTTTGAGAAAGTATTTGAATTTGGAAGAGAAATTCTCATAAATAGCTTTGAATAATGTTGAAATCAGAATATGGAATTTTTTCACCTTTAATATTTTGAAAATTCTCCCTGCCTTTCCCAAGTAAGGCAAGAATGTCACCGCTCTCCATTTCTTTAATAGCCTTAGCTATAGCTTTGCCGCGATCATTGTTAATTTCATAGTTGTTTCTTTTAAAGCCAGAAACTATTTGTGAATTAATTTTATCAACTTCTTCATTTCTTGGATTATCAGGAGTTAAATAAATTTTAGTGGAATATGCTTCAGCAATACTTCCCATTTCTGAGCGTTTTGATTTGTCCCTGTCACCACCGCATCCAAAAACAACAAAGACTTTATTTTTATCTGAAATATATTGATTGAGCATTGATAGTACCTTTTTGTAGGCATCAGGAGTATGAGCGTAGTCAATTAGAATGAGTTTACTTTCCTTAGTTTTAAAAAGCTCCATTCTGCCTGCAACATTTGATGCGCGCTCGATGCCTTTCTTTATTCTATCTGAGTCTACCCCCATTGCTAAAGAAACACTAATTGAGCACAATATATTTTCTGCGTTGAACTCTCCAATAAGCTTCGAATTTATATTAATTGATTTTTTTCCAGTATTGACTGTTGCTTTTATTCCTTCAAGAGAACACTCCAAGGATTCAAAAATTATGTCAGCCTCACCTTTTTTTGAAAAGCTGAGGACAGGAGCAGCTGATTGCTTAGCAATTTTTTTACCATATCTTTTTTCAAAATTGATTACAGATGTACCGGTGATTGCCATCATTTGAAAAAGTTTTGACTTTGCTTTAAAATATTCTTCCATGTTATTATGGTAATCAAGATGTTCTTCAGATATATTTGTGAAAACAGCTATATCAAAATCAACATCTGCTACCCTGAACTGATCTAGCGCGTGAGAGGAAACCTCCATGACAACATGAGTGAAATTTTCACGATAAAGATCGTTAAATATTTCGTGCAGTTCCACAGGTCCTGGGGTTGTAAGGGTCTTTCTTTTTTTAATTCCTTTTGCGGTCAGACCTAGCGTACCAATTTGCGCTACTTTATGTCCTGCCTCAATTAGTATAGAGCTTATTAGTGATGCTGTTGTCGTTTTGCCGTTTGTTCCAGTAATGCCAATAATTTTCATCTTTTTTGAGGGATGGTTATAGAATTGAGCTGATATTCTACTTGCTGCCAGTCTAGTATTTGTAACTGGAACATTGGGCACACCCAGTTCTTCTAAATTTTTACCATTTGATACAATAGCTGAGGCACCATTGGTTATTGCTTCTTGAATAAAACTGTGTCCATCATTTTTAGTACCATTTATCGCAATAAACAAGCTTTCATTCGTTACCTCAATTGAATTTGTGCATACCTTTTCAATATTTATACTTGGCAATGTTTTCTCATCTTGAGCAATGTTCTTTAGTAGCAAATCAAGCTTCATTAGTTCAGTCCAAGGATACATAATGTTCCAGGTATTTTTTTTGTTCCTGGAGATGGACTTTGCCAAATCACCTTACCAGATCCAGTGAACTTTGGTCTAAATTTTTTTTCTAATAGGATTTTTTTTGCCTTACGAATGCTCATTCCTCTAACGTCAGGTGTAATTGTGTACCCATCTTCATAAGGTGTATGAGTATTTGAAGTGCTTAAAAGGGGAGGTAGCTCAATTTTATGTTGAGCAAGATTGTTAGTTGTCTTTTTGTTATCTTTTTTCTGATGTTTAAATGAGTCATCTAAATTTATAATTCTTTGAGCAATTCGTTTAAAAAGTGGAGCTGCACCATAACCGCCCCAGTGAAGGCCGTAATTAGGCTCGTCAAGCATAACAACACCAACAATTCGAGGATTTTCTGTCGGAAAAAAACCAGCAAAATTTGAAATATATTTTTTAGAATATCCTCCTTTCATATATTTTCTTGCAGTTCCAGTTTTACCTGCTACTGACCAGCCTTCTACATCGGCTTTGGAACCAGTACCCTCATTGATTACTTTCGTTAAAATCTCCTTCATAATAAGCATGGTCTCTGCTTTAACAACTTTTCGTATAGGTTCTGGCTTAGATTTGTAGAGCAACTCCCCTTTATTGCTGATAATTTGCCTTACTATTTGAGGTTTAAGTAAAACTCCTCCATTTGCAATGGCAGAATAAGCTGATGCAATCTGGAGAGCAGTAACGCCTACTTCATAACCAATTGATACAGAAGCTAGAGACATTTTACTCCAATCCTTTTTTTGCCTTAAGATTCCTTGAGATTCTCCTGGAAAGGATATGCCGGTAGGAGTTCCAAATCCATAGTTTCTGGAAAGTCTATAAAGTGGCTCTTTGCCAATGATCTGGGCGATTTTTATTACGCCAACATTACTTGAATTAGCAATGATTTGAGGGAAAGTTAATACGCCAAATTTTTCATGATCAGAAATTGTCCACCCGTCAAATTCAAACTTTCCAACCTCGCAGTTAAACTCATCATTTAATGACACTTTGCCAGTATTAAGAGCAGCGGTTGCTGCAACAATTTTAAATGTGGACCCGGGTTCAAATTGATCTGTTATTACTTTATTTTTCTGATTTTCCAATGGTGTTATATTGGGATTGTTAAGATCAAAATCTGGAAGGGAGGCCATAGCTAAAATATCCCCATTTTGAGGGTCCATTAAAATTCCCATTGCCCCTTTAGCACCAGATTCGTCTATTCTTCTTTGCAGTTCTTCCTGAAGAATGCTCTGATATTCTAAGTCAATAGTAAGTTGAATATTTGACCCATCATCTGGATCTTGTTTTGGGTAGTTTGCCTTATGAAAAGAACCTGTTTTTCCAGCAACATTGACTTGCTTAACAATCCAGCCATCTTTACCTGAAAGATATTCTTCAAATTGTCTTTCGATACCAACGAGACCTGAATCATCAGTGTTTGTAAATCCAATGACTTGGCTTGCAATATTTGAGTGCGGGTAAGATCTTCTCGACTTCCTTTCAACAATAAGATCAGGCAAATTTTCCAGGACTTTTTCACCAAGCTCTCTTTTAATTTTAGGTTCTAAAGTGACAAACGGTCGATTAGAACTGAGTTTGTTGAAATATATTTCAGCATCTCTTCCAGTTATATTTGAGAGAGTTTCTGATAATTCTTCTTTTTTTAATATTTTCTTGGGATGCGCTCCAATAGAATAATGAATTATATTTTTTGTGAGTTGAACTTGATTTCTGTCAAAGATATTTCCCCTTACTGCTTTCAATGGTTCCTGTTTTTGGCTTTGATTGAAGCCAATTTTTCTATAATAAGAACTATCAAATACCATTATCTTAACTAGTCTTAGAGATAGTCCAACCCAAATAAAAACAATCAAGCTTGATACAAAAAGTATTCTAGGGCGAAATTTTTGATAATTCTTAGTCATTCACCTGAGCATAGTTTTCATCATCAATAAAAATCATAATTGTTTCAGGTACTGCGGGAACCATATTTAGTTCATTTCTGGCTACATATGAAATCCTATCACCTCTAGAAAGTCGAGAAATTTCAATTTCAAGCTCATTTATAGAATTTTCAAGCTCATTGTATACTTGTTTTTGGGTTTCAATATTAATAACCGTCTGATCTATTTCAGTATAGATCCAGAGGTAAGCTATTAAGCCTGCTATTGACAAAATTGAGCTCGAAAAGAAAAGTACAGTTTGGACAAATTCGTTATTTCTTTTTGAGCTTCTTCTTTTTTTTGATCTCATACTTGTGCTATGCTTTCCAGTGCTCTAAGCTTTGCGCTTCGAGATCTGTTGTTTTGATTCAATTCAATCGTAAGTGGTGTGAGTGGTTTTTTTGTTAATAAGTGCACCTTTTTTTCGTCTTTCAATTTTCTAAAAGTTTTTTTTACCAATCTATCTTCAATAGAATGGTAAGAGATAATTACAAGCCTACCCTCAAAATCGAGGTAGTTCATAAACTCTTTTAAAAATTGGACCAATTTATCAATTTCATCATTGACAGCTATTCGTAAGGCTTGGAAAACTCTTGCGAGCGTTTTATTTCTATGATGTGGAGGGGTAGATTTACGAATAGCTTCTTTGATGTCACTTGTTGTTGATAGCTCTGGCGCTTCTTTAATGGCTTTTGATATTCTTCTGGATCTACGTTCTTCACTGAATTCAAATATAATATTTGCGAGCTCTTTCTCGGTCAAACCTTTAATGAAGTCTTCAGCGGTCGTTCCACAGGAATTATCAAAGCGCATATCAATTCTTCCATCATTTTTGAAAGAAAAACCCCTTCTTTTTGAATTGAGCTGTAGGGAGGAGATTCCCAGGTCAAGCAGTATACCATTCACCTTTTGAATACCGAGGTCTTCCATTATTTTATCAATATTATGATATGAATTATGATGTAGGGAGATTTGATCAGTGGAGTTAAAGCGCTCACGGCACAACGCCAATGCCTCTGGGTCTCGATCGATTCCAATTAGCTTTCCTTTTGATGAGAGCATAGAAAGAATCATTTTAGCGTGACCACCACCTCCAATGGTTCCGTCAATATAAATTCCATCTGGATTGAGGTTTAAATATTTTAGAGCTTCTCCAGTCATTACAGGAATATGAGTGTGAGTTTTTTCCTGTAAATTTTTCATTTTTATCAGAGTATAATTTTATCTGACAATTCATCAAAGCTTGAGGAATCTATTTTTTCAGAATTTTTATCAATGGTACTTAATATTGAAGGATCCCAAATTTCTATTTTGTTGACCATTCCTATGATTAAAGCCTTTTTAGTTAATCCAGCAAAGTTTATGATATTTTGATTAAGAGCAATTCTCCCTTGTTTGTCTAGTTGCATCATAGAAGCATGCCTTACTGTATTTCTAATAAAAGATCTATTTACTGTTGAAAGTGATGAAAGCTTTTTTAATTCTTCTTCAATTAATTGCCACGAAACCAAAGGGTATACCCATATGCATTTATCCATCCCTCTGGTTGCAACAAGAGATTGGTCGTTGTCTTTGCTTAGTGCATTTCTAAATTTTGAAGGAATATTGATCCTTCCTTTAGCATCAAGAGAGTAGCTGTACTCGCCAATGAATGTATTTTTGTTTAATGTCATACTTTAAATTATTAGGGATTGTTACCCACAACTACCCACAATATATTTATCTCTACCCACATATGTCAATATTTTTTATACAAAAATATTGATCCAAAATTGGATTAAGAAAAAGCTCTAAATGGTTGATCTAGTTTAATTTATTGGGGAATACTGCTGAATAAGAACAGTCTTACTGGGCACAGAAAAAATAATCTTTGTTGGGTATATAGTTGATTCTATTGAATTTAAACTACTTTGATTAAAGTAAAGATTTAAACCCTGAGTTTGACTAAATTTTATACTTAATTCATCTTCAAATCGATGAAGGTGATTGTCTCCAACTGGCAATACCTGTTCTGAATTTGCAAAATTATCAATCTGAATTTCGTACCATAGCCTTTGATCGGTTGTGAGTGTTATCGAAAAAGGTGGAGTTTCATTAAAGCTCTGCTTGGTTTCAGATGAGATAACATAATTCTTTTTAAGCATCTCATCGGATATTGACCCCTCGTCAACAAACTCACTTACATATTCTACCGGTTTATTTGCTTCAGCTTCTTTATTTATTGAAAGTATGATGTATAATGCAAATATTAATGTAGCTATAATAAATGCACTTTTAGTGATATCGGACCTAAGTGAAAGAGAAGTTCTTTTTCTTAAGGCTGTTTTTTTATCTTCCTTATTTAATATCTTGTTATTTGTATTTACATCATCCTTTATTGGTACAGGCTCATTGTTTTCTTGGTTCTTAGGAATGGTTTTGTTGCCAAGGTAAACTTCAAGATCTTCTAGTGTCTCTTCTGGGTCAACTCCTATCTCAACAGCATAAGCCCTTAAAAAAAGTCGAACATATGTATGGGGCAATTGATCAAAATGTCCTTTTTCAATGGCATGGAGTGCTGAAAGACTGATCTTTGTTCTTTTATGAATTTTATCAAGATCAATGCCTTTTTCTTCTCTTAAGGATTTAAGTTTTTTATAAAAATCATTCATTATAAAAAGTAATTAAGTAAAAAATTGTGCTAAAAATTTAATATAATTTTATCTATTTTTTACTTGAAAGAGTTAAAAGTAAAGAATATAATTTTGACAAGGGAAGACCCATTACATTATAGTAGCATCCTTTTATTGAATCGACCTGAGAAGCGAACCAATCTTGAATTCCATAACTGCCAGCTTTATCAAATGGTTTGTAAGCTTTAATATAAAATTTAATTATTTCATCTGATATTGGTTTAATTTTCACCTCAGTAGTCGATTGAAAAGACTCAATGAGATCTTCATTTTTTTTTTGAATTGCTACACCTGTAACTACTTTATGTATTGATCCTGAGAGCATATTTAGCATTTCATAGCTCTCAGTTTCAGTCTCGGGTTTACCAAGAATTTTTCCTTTACAAAGCACTAATGTATCTGCTGCAATAATCAAATTATTTTCAAATATTTTGGAAACAGTCTCAGCTTTTTTTTCTGCGCACAGCTTTGCTGAAACTTCAGGAGGATATTCTAAAAATTCTTTCTCATTTATTTTGCTTGGATAAACTTTAAAGTTCAAATCAATGATACTTAAAATTTCCTGACGCCGAGGAGATTTTGAGGCTAAAATACATTCACCTAGATTTCTGAGTCGATTCATCTTATGATTGCAAGCCTCCCAATGTGGTTAACCTTTGTCAAATCATTTTTTGCTTTAATTTGATAGATATATGCTCCATTTGAAAGCAATTGTCCATAGCTATCTCTACCATCCCAGGATACTCTATTGTATCCTTGTTCAAAATAATTTGAGCCAATTGTATGGACTCTCAAACCACCTAATGTGTATACCATTATCTCAACCTCCGCAGCAGAAGTTAATTCAAATGTAAACTGAGTGGATTCAATAAATGGATTTGGATAATTCAGCACACTTTTAAGCGTTAATAAATTATCTTCAACAAGCGAAAGCTGAATAGAGCTTTCAGTGGGGTTGTTCGCATTGTCCCAAGCATGAACATGTAAATTAATCGAACTTTGATTATCTGAATGTTTGTAAATGTATGTTCCAGATGTTATGCTGTTTATGTCGTATTTAAATAATTGACTAATGTCAGACTCTTGATTTGATACTAGATCTTTAATTTTGATTTCATGTCCTTTTTTTCCAGTTATATTTATTCCATTTGGATCAGAAATTCGAATTATTACTGTTGTATTTTGATTGATATGGTCTCCATTTCTTAAAATGCGACCCTTTTCTGTCTCAAAAACAATTAGAGGACCTTTGATATCAATTGAAGGAGGTCCAGGTTTAAAAAAAATATTAGAAACGGAACCGATATAATTATCACTTTTTGTAGATTTTATGTTGAATCGAATCTTAGCGGGGTTGCTTGAGAAAGATACGTCTTTTGGTATACGAAAGTGAGATTCAATCTGAGCGCTTGAAAACGTAAATTTGCCTTTGAATAAATCTGACCCCTTCTCTTGAAAAGAAATAGTTTCCATTTTAGAGCCATAAAAGAAACTAACCTCTTTTTCTTTGTTCGGATCCTGGAGAACAAAATTTCCTAATCCACTCTCCATCGGACTATTAAATGAAAGCGTTCCAACTTCAAGAGTAGAAATTGTATCTGGCGTAACAATAGCATCGTTTATAATATTATGAGGTAACGTTATTTTCATTGCTGGATCTCCAAAAAGATGAAAGAGCTCGCTTTCACTGCTTCCATTTTTTACCGATTGAAGAATTGATCCTAATTCAAGAGAAGATGATTCTCCATCTTCAAAAATCTTATTAAATAATCTTAAGAGAAACTGAATGTTGCCGGTTACGCTAATACCTCGCGTTGTACTAATGACTGCCGAGGCTCCATCCATAGGGGTTCGAATTAATTGTTCAGCAAAAGATTCATTGTTTATGCTATCAAAGTGACCCCAATTACATGTTCCTGCGATCCATATTGGCAATTTCATGTTTGTTTTTATGGACTCTATATCATCCCTTTTGTCATTAATTAAAAGCAACTTTTCCTGAGCCCATTGTGTTGAGTTACCATGCCCAATATAATTTATTATGCTTGTACCTTTGTTGATTATATCAAACAGTCTTTGAGTTGCATCGGGCTTAGTAACCCCAAACGGAGTTCCATCATTTGAATCTGGAAAATCAACTAAATACAATTTATCTACCTCAACATAATCTGGAATAAGTTTAAATATTTTTTCAGAGTTGAGCGTATGGCTTTTTCCCGTAGAAAGCTCGAAAGCTTCTTTTTCTGGTCGCAATGGGTCATCGGCTACTAAAGTAATTTTTTGGGTCCAAAGGCCTTGCTGCATATTGGTTTCAAATTCAACAATTTTATCACTAAAATTTCTTACCTCCTCTTCATTTCTTGCTGGAAACCTCCCTGAGGCCATTTCAGGAATTTTACCATTAAAAGCAACTAACCTGTCATCGGATGAATATGTGTTTAGTGTACCAATTTGAATAGTTGGAGTAATAAGCTTCGATTGACCGGTTATATTTCGATAATCATAATCAGCATCACCAAGAAAAAGCACGGTTAATGGAGGAGTCGACCAAAAATTTTGTGTCCAGTTCAAAAAATATCTTATTGCTATAGGGTCTTTGTTCCCACCAGAAAATTCATTATAAATATTTTCAAGGGATGCATAAATAGACTTTCCCCTGTGGTTTAGCAATCCATTTACTGCATCTTTGAATGCTTCAGGGCCTATAATAATATGATCTGCGCTGTTGTTTTTTGAGCGCAAAATATCCCATTTTTTGTCATTTACAATCGATAGATCTTCAACCTTTTCAATATTTGAAGATTTAAAAACAACAAACCTTTGCAATGTGTCTGGAGGAATAGATACTCGAAAATAAGTATTATCGGATGAAAGAACAGGGATGTTTACAGGTTTATACTTTTTTGAAATATTCCAGACTATAAGGTCTTTTCCTGCAATATTGTAGGTTGCATCGCTTGATTGTAATGTTGAGAAAAATTCAAAAGTACCGTCATAAATTAATTCTCGCTGGTAAGAGACAGTTAAAAAGTCAAAAAAAGGCTCAGAGTTAATATTTTCTGATTCATTTGTAAACATAAACTTGTTTAGTCCTTTTTGAATCAATTCTGATGGTATATTGAAGCTTGAGCTTTTCATCCCAATATTTGACCAGCTTACTTCAGATAAATTAGCGCCATCCTTTGAAACTCTAATCCGATGGTTTGTATTTTTATACCGAGTGGATAGTTTTTCATTACCTATCATTCCAAAAGTTGCATTCCCAGATGTATTTTGAAGCGGGTGGTCTAGTTCAATCTCTTCAATATAAGATGCTCCAGTTGATATAATTTGATTTCCCCAAGCCAGACCTGATTCTTGAGGATTAATTTTATCAATCTCATAGTGTCTGTAGGTTAAGCCAAACCCTAACTGCAGGGGACCATCTTCAATAATGTTATCCGTAGCAATTCTCTTGCCCCTGATAGAAGAATCATTTGGAATGAGTAGCCAGTATTCACTTTTAGTAAAATACAGATTTTGATGCCACTTTACATTATTGTTTTCAATATTGAATCCGCTAGGGCCTCTAGCATAAAAGAAAAGATAATCCTGATTTGACAAATTGCCATCTGATTCTCCAATTATTGTCAATGGTATTTGAGAGAGGTTTGTTGGAACAGAAGTTTCAGAAATAAGTTTTTGAGTGAGATCGAAGGTTTTGTCTCTGCCAAATGATTGACTAGAAAAAAGCATGATGCTTCTTGGATCAAAATTCAAACTTGCTCCAACTTCGTTAAGTTTAGAATTTATTAATTCTCCGTCTATACGATAAATATCATCTTTTGAAATAGAAAATCTAATCCATCTGCCTTCTGGAGGGTTATCATTCGATTCTTTATTAGAATATTTTGGCCTGACCCATTTTTTTGCCACATTCCAATTTATAATTTTTGGAGCTAAAAGATATTCGTGTCGAGCGCTGTAGTTAGATTTTATTGGAGCTTTTGAATCAAAAAACACTTTAATAGTAATACTTTTAAAATATGTTTGTCTTTCAGTTGCAGGGTTAATGGTTAGGGTAGCTGTGTTAAGATCATTGATTTTTTGATTGTATGACCATCCTGTTTTGAGATTTGACTGCACTATCTTATAATTATGACCTTTCTCCTCATATTTTTTAATTTCTATCTTCGGTAATGTATTATCTGGGAGGCCAACCAGAATATCAAATGGCTTGATATCTTGATGGCTCTCTGGGTTGATGTTTACATTAATAAACAACTCAGATGTAGTTGAGAGAGAAACTTGATAACTTTGCTGAGAAAAAAGATTTTGAAAAAGTTGCAAGATTAACAGAGCAACAAGCCTAAAATGGTTAAAATTCTTTAATTGCATTAAAAGAAATTGAAAAGTTTTTTTGTTTTTTTTAATAAAATAATGACTTATTACTTTTATGAAATTGAATAGAATGGTACGAGTGTGTAAATTCGATTTTAAAATCTATCATTTTTTCAAACTTTTTCTTTATTAGGACTCTTTCAATGTTTGACATTGATTTAATCAAAACTCTTTATAGTAGATTGCCTGAGCAGACCTCATTGGCTAAAAATAAACTAGGGCGCCCACTAACACTTTCCGAAAAAATTTTATTTAGTCATTTATCTTTAAATGATTTTAAAGATAATTTTAAAAAGGGGGAGTCTTACGTTGATTTTTTACCTGATAGAGTTGCAATGCAAGATGCTACTGCTCAGATGGCACTACTTCAATTTATGATGGCTGGCAAAGAAAAGGTTGCGGTTCCCTCAACAGTGCATTGCGATCATCTTATTCAGGCAAAAATAGATGCTTCTGTTGATTTAGATAGCGCCCTTGACGTTAACGATGAGGTTTATAGATTTCTTGAATCCGTTTCTAATAAATATGGCATTGGTTTTTGGAAACCTGGCGCAGGAATAATCCATCAAGTTATCCTGGAAAACTACGCTTTCCCTGGAGGCATGATGGTTGGTACAGATAGTCATACTGTGAATGCGGGTGGTTTAGGCATGGTGGCAATAGGAGTTGGAGGAGCAGATGCTGTTGATGTAATGGCAGGAATGCCTTGGGAATTAAAACTTCCAAAGCTCATAGGTGTTAAGCTTTCAGGAAGGCTCGAAGGCTGGGCTTCAGCAAAAGATGTAATTTTAAAATTAGCTGGCATACTAACTGTAAAAGGCGGCACGGGTTCAATAGTTGAATATTTTGGTGAGGGTGCAAATTCTCTTTCATGTACAGGTAAGGGAACTATTTGCAACATGGGAGCTGAAATTGGTGCAACAACCTCAATTTTTAGCTACGATAACAAGATGGAAGAATACCTCAATGCAACGGGTAGAAAAGAAGTTTCAAAATTGGCAAATGGAATTAAAGAATTTTTAACCATTGATCATGAAGTAGTTAATAGCCCTGAAGAATTTTTTGACCAAGTGATTGAAATTAATCTTTCAGACCTAGAGCCATTTTTGAATGGGCCTTTCACACCTGACAGGTCAACGCCGCTGTCAAAAATTGCTGAGGCAGCAAAAGACAATGGATGGCCTCTAAAGGTAGATGTTGGCTTAATTGGTTCTTGTACCAATTCGTCATATGAAGACATTTCTCGTTCAGCATCGATCGCTAAACAAGCTGTTAAAAAAGGTATTAAAACAAAGGCTGAATTCACTATTACTCCTGGCTCTGAACAGGTTCGTCAAACAATTGAAAGAGACGGCTTCATTGACAATTTCAATCAACTAGGAGCAAAGGTTTTTGCAAATGCTTGTGGTCCTTGTATTGGTCAATGGTCAAGAGATGGTGCTGAAAAAGAAGAAAAAAATACCATTGTCCACTCATTCAATAGAAATTTTGCAAAAAGAGCGGATGGAAACCCTAATACCCATGCCTTTGTTGGTTCACCAGAGTTAGTAACTGCTATTGCTATAGCTGGCGATCTATCTTTTAATCCACTGATTGATACTTTGAAAAATGATAATGGGGATGAGGTAATGTTAAGTCCACCAAAAGGGGAGGAATTACCAAAGAATGGATTTAGCGTTGATAACCTAGGATATCAGGCACCAACTATCAATGGGAATGAGGTAAGTGTAATTATAGATCCAAACTCTGACAGACTTCAACTGCTTAAACCTTTTGCCCCGTGGGGTAAAAATAATATTAGTGGCGCCCGATTACTCATTAAAGCAAAAGGAAAATGCACAACCGATCATATTTCAATGGCTGGTCCATGGCTTAAATACAGAGGACATCTTGATAATATTTCAAACAATATGCTTACAGGAGCCGTTAATTATTTTAATGATAAGGTTAATGAAGTTAAAAACCATTTGAATAATACCTACGATACAGTCCCTAGCGTGCAGAGAGATTATAAGTTTAACAATGTGCCCTCAGTTGTAGTTGGAGATGAGAACTATGGAGAAGGTTCTTCTCGCGAGCACGCTGCAATGGAACCAAGATTCCTTGGTGTTTTAGCAGTGATTGTAAAATCCTTCGCCAGAATCCACGAAACAAATCTAAAAAAACAAGGAATGCTTGCCCTGACATTTAAGAATAAGAATGATTACGATTTAATTCAAGAGGATGATGTTTTTGATTTTATTGATTTAGAAAATTTTAAAGAGCATAAGCCTCTTGAGGTCTTGATAACGCATAATGATAAATCCTCGGATTTAATCATTTGTGAACATACATACAACAGTACTCAAATAGATTGGTTTGTAGCTGGCTCTGCTTTAAATCTAATTCGCTCCCAGCAGTAAGACCCTCTCTTCATGAAAGTTTTAGTTACCGATCCAATATCTGAGTCAGGAATTTCTTTTCTAAAAGAAGTAGATTTTAGCGTTGTTCAATTATACAATGCCTCAAAAGAAGACATAATAAGGGCATGTGAGGATGTTGACGGTTGGATCATTAGAAGCGGTACAAAAATTGATAAAAAAATGATCAAAGCAGCAAAAAAATTAAAAGCTATAGGTCGCGCTGGTGTTGGAGTTGACAATATTGACATTGATGAAGCAACCAAAATGGGAATCATTGTAATGAATACCCCTGATGTAAACACAATTTCTGCTGCTGAGCACACGATTGCAATGATGTTGGCTTTATCTCGAAATGTTTCCATAGGAGATAGTGAGGTAAAACAAATGAAATGGAATAGGCACCTTCTTATTGGTTCTGAACTCAGAGGAAAAACACTTGGTCTTGTTGGAGTGGGTAAAATAGGTAGAGAGGTTATGTCAAGATGTACTTCGTTTGGAATGCATGTTTTGGGTTATGATCCATTTGTTAATAAAGAAATGTTCAAGGATGGTGAAATTGAAATTGTTGACCTAGATAGATTAACAGAACAATCTGACTTTATTTCAATTCATGTCCCATTAAATAGTGAAACAACAAATCTTTTTGACTATCAAAGATTGAAAAAAATGAAACAGAATGCACGAATAATTAACGTCTCTCGAGGAGGAATTATTAATGAAAAAGATTTATCGCGCGCTTTAATAGATGGGGTGATAGGCGGCGCTGCTATTGATGTTTTTACTAAAGAGCCAATCGAAAAAAGCAATCCGTTGATTGATTCACCAAATATATTACTAACTCCACATTTAGGAGCATCTACTGAGGAGGCGAAAGAAGGAGTGAGTATTTCGATCTGTCAACAATTAAAGAGTTATTTAGTTGATGAAAAGTTAGAAAATGCAATCAATATTCCATTCGGTGGCTTATCTAGAATCAAAGATTTAGAATTAAGCCTAAAGCTTTCAGAGACTATTGGAAGAATTCAAAGTCAAATTAATAAAGGTGTTATTAAAAAAGTACAGGTTGAATGCTCTGGAACTTTGAAAGATTCAAAACCTGTCGCTTTGGCTTTTTTGAAAGGTTTTTTGGCCTCACGCATACCAGATAGGATAAATTATATTAATTCGGAGGCTTTAGCGATTGATCTGGGAATTAAGATTGAACACAGCTATACAAACGATAGCGGTTCGTATACAAATCTTATAAGAACGAGAGTATCTGGAGAAAATGAGGCAACAAGAATTGCAGGCTCAATCTTTGATAATAACAAACCTAGGCTGGTAAATATTTTAGGGTTTGATATTGATGTGGAGCCAGCAGGATTCATGTTGTTTGCAATAAATGATGATGTTCCAGGCGTTATTGGAAAAGTTGGCTCAGTTCTTGGAGAATCAAAAATTAATATTAGCGGATATATTTTAAGTAGAATTGAAAACAATCAAGCCTTTTCCGTTATTCGTGTTGACAGCGTAATTCCTGAAGAAACATTAGATCTTATATTAGAGATTCCTGAAATAAATTCTTTGCAGCAGCTATCATGTGATGAATAAAAAAAATTCATCTGTTATTAAAATAGCAGGAGGTGGTATTGCAGGTTTATCTGCCGCAATGTATCTTCAGAAAAAGAACTTTCAAGTAGTGGTATACGAAAAAGAAAAAAAAATTGGTAAAAGTCGACATGGCGACTTTGAAGGTATAGAAAATTGGATTTTCACTTCAAATAATTCAAATGTTTTTAAAAAAATTGGTTTCAATTCTGACAAAATTTCTCTTTCTCCCGTTAGTCAGTTTTTTGTACATACTGCTACTGATAAACCTTTTAAAGTTAAGAGTGCTCTACCATTTTTTAATCTTGTCAAAAGAGGTAGTAATAAAGGAGATCTTGATTCTCAACTATTCGAGCAATGTGTAAAAGAGGGAATAATTTTCAACCTAGGAGAACAAGCCCCAGAAAACTGCGATATTATTGCTACGGGAACTAAAAAAGCATCAGCATACATATCAGGAATAAATTTTAACACAAATTCAAAAAACCAAATTCATTTGCTTTTAGGCTCAAAATTTGCTCCTAAGGGATACGCTTACATGATTATTCAAGATGGGCAGGGAACTATAGCGACAGCATTCAAAAAAGATTTTGAATCAAAAGTCAATCCATTGAAAAATTGCATAGATGAATTTAGTAAATTAAGAATCGATATAATTGATCCTGAAAAATTTGGAAGCAGGGGCAGTTTTAGCCTACCATTTGGATTTAAATATAAAAAACCTTTCTTAGTTGGAGAAGCTGGCGGTTTTCAGGATTATCTTTTTGGGTTTGGAATGAAAATATCTATGTTTTCAGGTCTGGCTGCTGCAATGTTTATTGAAGACAAAGGACCTGCGGCAAAAAAATTATTTAGAGATTTGAATAAAAAAAGAAAGATATCTTTTATCAATCGAATCCTTTATGAGCGTTTAAACGATAAGCAAATGCACAGCTTTGCAAAAAGATTTTCACAATCAGATAATTCGATTGAACTACTTTCTAGCGCGTATGAATGGAACATAAAAACTTTAATAAGATGGTCAACCTTTAAATCACGATATGAAATACGTACTTCTTAGAAGTATTCAAGTTTTATCATTGCTGATTGTCCTGTCCGGGCTTATCAAGGGAATTAGTGAAAATAATGTTTCACTAGAATTAAATGCCTTAATTATTGGAACAGGTCTATTTTATTTTGCAAATTTGTTGTTGAATAAAAACTAATTTTTAAATTTAAACATTCAAAATGAGAGATATATGTCAAAAATATGGGATGATTTAAAATCTAACGTTAAAGACTGGAGCAACGCTGCGGTTGAAAAAGCAGAAGAAGTTAGTAAGGTAGCTGTAGCTAAAACTGAAGAGATAACAAAGCTTAGCAAGATAAAGTTAGCTATTCATCAGCTTCAGAGAGATAAGGGAAAAGAGTTTTTATTGCTAGGTAAATTGGCTTACAATCATTCTAAAGAAGCGAATATGTCAAACTTTACAGGAAATGCAGAGTTTTTTGCTCATATTGAAAAAATAGATGCATTAAGTGAACAAATTGTTGAAAAAGAAAAAGAAATAGAAGCAATCAAATCCGAAGCAACAGATATCTCAAATGAGCCAGTTGTTGATGATTTGAAAGAAAATGAAGTTATTTTCGACGAGCAACCCGAAGAAGCTATTGATTTAGAAGAAATTGAATCACCGCAGGAAAATAAATAACTTTTTTGAGTTATTAGTCTTTTTCATTAAATTTTTAGACATACCAGAATCTTTTAATGTTCCGATCCAATAAAAACACAAATAAATATCATAATTACATAATCGTATCTGAAAAGGATACGGGTGTTCGCAATTATCATTTTTCAAGAAAATTTGCATTCATTACTATAGGAATATCAGTATTATCAATTTCTACTGTTCTATTTTTTACTGCAAATGCTCTGACTGGGGTAATGTACAAGACCAAGATGAACAATTTAAGGTCGAGCTACGAGCACCTGTCTGAAACATTAACTTCTTTGCAAAATCAACTTGATAACGTTTCGGGAGAGGTTGGTGCCATTGAAGAGAAAGATAAGGCAATTAGAACTTATGCCGGCCTACCTCAAATAGACCAAGACGTGAGAAAGTTAGGGGTTGGAGGAACAGATTTTAAGGTTAACGCTATTGATGATATTCCTAATGATATCACAAATCGCATCACAGAGATCGAAATGAATGTTAATGCACTTTCACGCAAAGTAAAGCTTGAGCTTAATAGCTACAATAATCTTTACGATGTTGTTCGCAATCACTCTGATAATCTCAAATTTGTGCCTTCTATTAGACCGGTTCAATCTGGATATATCAATTCAGAATATGGATATCGCAAAGATCCCTTTAATGGAAATACAAGATTCCACTATGGCTTAGATATTGCGGTAAATGTTGGAACAAAAGTATATGCACCTGCTGATGGTAAAATT
>TARA_B100001121_G_scaffold63196_1_pt1 | contig 21350 bp, 11 predicted proteins | sample TARA_B100001121 | Tara Oceans TARA_B100001121 (sample SAMEA2622817) | marine metagenome | biome: marine biome (ENVO:00000447); feature: surface water layer (ENVO:00002042); material: "saline water (ENVO:00002010), including plankton (ENVO:xxxxxxxx)" | depth 5 m
GATCCACTCAAAGTGTTTCGAGTTTGGATTAATGGGCGTGAATGTGTATTCCTCCGACCAGGAATTGCCACTACCGACACGGTAGGTCACCTCTTCACCTGGGATTAAATCGGTCATTGTCGCCATGTGAAATGCCATATCGTGATTGTAGCAATAATCAGTGCTTGGAGCGGTTTGCCCGTTCCATTCAACCTCTCCGGTTGAGCGACCTTCTGTAGCCCAAATCACCACCATCGATGTGGGTTGATCGGTGGTTTGGAGATGGATTTGCTGTGGTTGAGTACTTCCGGTTAATGTCCCTGGGCATTCTTGCAATGATTCACCCAAACTTTGCGCCTGCACCAGCGGTGCGAGCAGGACAAACATCAGCAGAATGGCAAGGTTGCGCACGGTTAGCGGAGGGGGGGCTCGGTCTCAAGCCTTGCCTCGGAACCGTGCATTCAGAGTTTCCAAAGTAGCAGCACTCGGTCGCATGATTTCATCATCAACTTCACTAAGCGGAGTTTGAACCAAGTTTTGTTCTTCCAACGCGGTGGCTTGTGTTGGATCGAAATACAATAATCCAGTAACGTGCTTGTTCTCCATCTCAGCAGTATGCAGCGCGGTTAGGGCAGCCATCGCATCGTTTGGATCATGATCGGAACCCAATGTTTCCAATCTCAAAACACTCCCATCGAAAAGTGTGATATCGTTGAATTGACCTTCTGGAATATCCACTTCTTCAATCGGTAATCTATGTGGAATGTAGTCGTAAGCATGCAATTCAACATCATTGTCTTTGACATAGGTGTAAGATTGGAGACTTTCTTCATTGTTGTTGAATGTCACACATGGAGAAATCACATCGATGAATGCAAATCCCTTGTGACTCATTGCAGCCCTCATCAATGCGGTGAGTTGCTTTCGAGAACCAGAGAATGAACGTGCAACAAAAGTGCATCCTAGATTAATGGCTAATTTACACAAATCAATCGGCTGTTGTTTGTTGACAGGGCCCTTTTTCTTCTTACTACCCTTTACTGCAGTTGCACTGTACTGCCCCTTGGTCAGCCCGTACACACCGTTGTTTTCGAGAACATAGACCATGTCCAAATTCCGACGAACAGCATGAATGAAGTGACCGATTCCGATACTTGCTGAGTCACCATCACCTGAGACGGCCAAGAATGTCAAGTCACGGTTCCCCATCGCAGCCCCGGTGGTTACGGTGGGCATTCGACCATGGACCGTGTTGAACCCATGTGATTGTCCCAAAAAGTAAGCAGGAGTTTTGCTACTACAACCAATCCCACTCATTTTAGCCAGTTTTTCGGGGCGAACTCCATTTTCCCATGCAGCGTTAATGATGACATTGCTAATCTGATCATGACCACATCCGGGACAAAGAGTGGATGCACCACCTTTGTAGTCGTCTTTAGGCAAATCAATCACGTTGAGTTTCATCATTTATCCACTCCTTCAAGAACTTCCTTAATCAATTCAGCATATTTCCTTGCTCTGGGGGGCATTCCGTCAGAGAAGGCTGCACTATGGACCTTTGGAATCAAATCATTTGGCAATTCTCTTCGCAATATCCCGTACATCTGGGCGTCACGATTGATTTCTAGCACAATTGTGGTCTCATGATTTCGAATAAAATCTTCAACGACAGGGGAGATCGGTAAAGCGCGAACTCGACATTGGCTAACTTTCTGACCAATTTCAGCCTCAAGTATATCATCAATTTCTTGGATAGAATTATCCATCGAACCATAGTAAATTATACCCAATTGTTTCTCCTCCTCCTCCTTGAGAATCGGTTGCGGTAACCAGGTCCGGGCATTTTCGACTTTTCGCTTTAGTCTCATGACCAGTTCTCTGTAAACATCGGGTTTTTCAGAATAAATTCCATCTTCGTCATGCCCTGTTCCCCGGTATAGGATTGGATCTAATCCAGAACCGGGTAGTGTGCGATAAGGAATTCCATCTCCATCGACATCTCGGTAACGACCATAGTTTGCGATAGCATCCATTTCTTCTTGAGTCCGGATAACTTTGCCACGATCCATGGGCACATCGGGATACTCAAATCCACTGCATGCCCAGCGATTCATGCCCAAGTCCAGATCACTAAATCCAAAGACAATAGTTTGCAGTCGCTCAGCAACATCAAATGCTCGCCAGCCAAATTCGAAGCATTCCTCCATATTTCCAGGAATGAGGACAGGATGAATCGTATCTCCGTGACTGGCTTCGTAAAGCATGGTCAAATCGCCTTGTTGGGTCCGAGTCGGTAGTCCAGTTGAGGGGCCAACTCGATTGACATCCCAAATAACACCTGGTATTTCTGCAAAGTATGCCAAACCGATGAACTCAGACATCAGTGATATCCCTGGTCCGCTGGTTGCGGTCATGGCCCGAACTCCAGCCCATCCGCCACCTACGACCATGCCCACGGCCGCCAGTTCATCTTCAGCCTGAACTACCGCGCAATATTGCTCACCATCTTCATTTTCACGCAATTCAGGGAGGTATGCAATGATACCTTCAGCCAAACTACTACTCGGTGTGATGGGGTACCATGAAAGTAAACCGACACCACCATAATGGCAACCCAACGCTACAGCTTCATTTCCTTCGACCAAGAATTTGTTTTCATCCCGTTCTCTTGTTTCAATTCGAAATGGAATGGAATCGACATCCACATTTTCTTTAACGAAATTACGGCCGAGATCAACCGCCTCCAAGTTGAGTTCAATCGCTTTCGACTTACCTCTAAATTGGTTTGCAAGAGCTTCATCTAGGGCTGCATCATCAAGTCCTAGGACTTCGGCCAAAACACCAACGTAAACCATATTGGCAATCATTTTTGCCAGTTTTGAATTTAAGCCACGAGCCATTTTTGTCATTGGTAATCCAATCACAGTGCAGTCGTCCCTTTCAACTGGCATCTTCACATTTTCATTGTAAATGATGAGCGTATTTGGCAAACAATCTGCAATATCCTGTTCCCATGTTGCTTTGTTCATCAGAATCTGAATGTTGGTGCGATCACCGGGAGCTTGGTAGCCATGGTCACTTACACGAAGGACGTACCATGTTGGTAGACCTGAAATATTGCTTGGAAATAGATTCTTGCCACTGACTGGTACACCCATATTGAACATGGTATGCAACAAAATCAGGTTCGCAGATTGCGAACCAGTCCCGTTTGCAGTCGCGATGTTGATTTGAAAATCATTGACGATGTGTGTCATTGGTGACTTTGTCTCCTCTTCCCGGGGGGCTAAGCCCCTTGCGCGTATATGTGTCCCGAGTCGTGCCGATAATAGGCATTGCTCCTGAATCGGCTTCTTTGTAAGGAACTTCGATTACAACTCAGTCCCCCGATTATACAGTAAAAATCGTCCTCATGTACTCTATTTTTTGATTTATTCAAACCTCCGTTGCGGTTTTCAATGAGACCCGACTCGGCAGAGCCATGGTGACCAAGAAAATCGAGCAGGGCTGGGTCAAAGCAGAGATGCAAATCAATCTTGAAAATCCAGCCGAAGCGCTGGAAATTCTTCGAGAGATTGATGCTGATGCAAAGGAATCCAAAACTTGGCGACTGGCTGCTGAGGCCAAGACCATCCAGGCTCGTCAATCCAACAATGACAAGCGGCTCTTCAAAGAGGCCGTTTCACATTACGAAAACGCATTGAAATCAAATCCAAATGACAAGGCAGCACGTCGAAACCTCAACAGTCTGCGCTCAGAAATGGACGGGCTCGGAATTCGTGCGGGTGGCATGAATCTCTTCATCGACGATGGGGCGCCGACATTCGTAGGCATCGTCAGTATCATTCTCGTGATTGGGATGTCCTTGGTTTCACTAAAGGTCATTCCAGAATATTTTGCAGAGGAGCAACAGCAATTCGACTATGAAGCGACACTTACGGTTTCTTACACTCCAGTCGGTGTTCAAAATGCAATCACCGTTGATATCGTAATCGGTTTAGATGCTGAAGCCGCACCGATTCATGTCGACAACTTCGTCAAATTGGCGGAACGAGGAGAATACAACAACGTGATTTTCCACAGAATCATTGACGACTTCATGATCCAAGGTGGAGATTTCCAGAATGAAGATGGAACGGGCGGTTACGCAGCCGAGTTCTACGGATACTGTGATGGAAATGAGCAATCAAATCCTTGCAATTATGAGACACAATATACGGTTCCCGATGAAGCTGACAACGGTCTAGTCCACGATTCATGTACCATTTCGATGGCCAAAACCAACAACCCAAATACTGGTGGTAGCCAATTCTTCTTGATTCCAGAAGACAGCGAGCCCTCTCACCTTGATGGCATACACACAGTCTTTGGGACCATCACCAGCGGTTGCAGCCACGTAACTTCAATCAGCGAGGTTCCTACGGACAACAACAACAAGCCTTACAACGACGTCACAATCATCTCAGTCGACATTCTACGGACTGCAGTTGAAGACACAGTTTGAGCCCAATACCTAAATCTCCATGAGTGACGTTCAAGGAGGTCCTCTAGCTCGCCAAAGCATGGCGAGTGACGACCCCTTCTCGGCCTTAGACACGTTTGACCTGTCTAATGGCGAACTCGGTCGGTTTGCCAACCTCCATGCCTTGGAAGCGGCTGGGCTTTGCAACTTGGCCAAATTGCCCTGCACCATCCGAGTTCTATTGGAAGCCGCCTTACGCAAATGTGACGGCTTCCTCGTGACCAAAGAAGACGTTGAGAGAATCGCCGCATGGTCACCTACTCAAACCCCAGCTGAGATTCCATTCATGCCCTCTCGTGTTATCCTGCAAGATTTCACTGGCGTTCCAGCCGTGGTTGATATTGCAGCCCTTCGTGATGCGATGGTCTCATTGGGTGGGGACCCACAAAAGGTCAATCCACAAGTTCCGGTTGATTTGGTCATTGACCATTCGGTTCAGGTAGATGTTTCCGGATTATTCTCAGACGCTCGAGAACGTAATTTGGAGATTGAGTATGAACGAAATATGGAACGTTATCAATTTCTAAAGTGGGGTCAACAAAGTCTAGACAACTTCCGAGCTGTTCCTCCCGGAAGAGGCATTGTTCATCAGGTCAATCTTGAATGGATTGCCAGCGTTGCACGTGATGAAAATGGTGTTTGGATGCCCGATTCTTTGGTCGGTACAGACAGCCATACCACCATGATCAATGGATTGGGAGTGTTGGGCTGGGGTGTCGGTGGAATCGAAGCCGAAGCCGTGATGCTTGGGCAACCAATCTACATGCTGTTGCCCGAAGTCGTCGGTTTCGAGCTGACCGGCAGTTTACGGCCCGGCGTCACTGCGACAGATATGACCTTGAGAATTGTCGAGATGCTCCGTGCACATGGCGTGGTGGGTAAATTTGTTGAATTCCATGGTTCCGGAATGTCTGCATTGACGCTACCTGATCGTGCCACAATCGCCAATATGGCCCCCGAATATGGGGCCACCTGTGGATTCTTCCCCGTCGATGAGACCACCCTTGATTACATGCGTTTGTCAGGGCGAGATTTGGACCATGTTGACAATGTCAAACGCTACCTCAGTGCTCAGGGAATGTTTCACACTGAAGATTCAACGACGCCAGAATTCACCTCCAACTTGACCCTCGATTTGAATGACGTTGAACCGGCGATGGCGGGCCCAAAACGTCCTCAGGACCGTGTTGATTTGTCGGCGATGAAATCACATTGGGTGCAAACCCTCAATGCCCCCATTGGTCATTCGGGACATGGCATTGATGCTGAAGAGAATGGCCGTACAGTTGAGGTCACGGGTTCCGACGGTTCAATCTATCAATTGAAGCACGGCGACATCGTAATTTCAGCCATTACATCGTGCACGAATACATCCAATCCATCCGTCATGTTGGGGGCGGGAATTTTGGCCCGGAATGCAGTGCAGAAAGGGCTCAAAGTCGCCCCATGGAACAAACCCAGTTTGGCACCCGGGAGTCGAGTTGTCACTGAATACTATGATGCGGCCGGGCTGACCGAACATCTCAATCAATTGGGTTTCCACAACGTCGGATATGGATGTACGACTTGTATCGGAAATTCGGGGCCGCTTGAACCTGAAATTGAAGCGGGGATTGATGAAGGAAACTTGATCGTTGGTTCTGTCATTTCTGGCAATCGAAATTTCGAAGGTAGAGTCCATCAAAAAGTCAAGGCCAACTACTTGGCGAGTCCACCCTTGGTGGTCGCTTACGCCATCGCAGGCACTTTGAATATTGATTTTGACAGCGACCCAATCGGTCTTGACACCGACGGCCATCCTGTCATGTTGGCAGACATCTGGCCCACAGATACAGAAATTCGAGAAGTGATGGCTCGGGCCATCACACCTGAGATGTTCAATGAGCGGTATGCAACCGTCATGAGTGAGCCTCGATGGGATTCGATTCCAAGTACACCCAGTGACCTCTATCCCTGGGCTCCTGAGAGTACCTACGTTCGCCTACCTTCATTCTTCGAGGGCATTCAACCGGAACCCGAACCGATTTCCTCGATTGAAGGTGCCCACGTCTTGCTCAAATTGGGAGATTCTGTGACCACGGACCACATTAGCCCAGCAGGTGCATTCCCTCACTCGGGTCCAGCGGGACAATATTTGGTTGGAAACGGTGTTTCACCCCGTGATTTCAACTCTTTCGGAAGCCGTCGTGGTAACCATGAGGTCATGATGCGAGGTACCTTTGCCAATGTTCGGATTCGCAATCAAATTGCGCCCGATACAGAGGGTGGATTCACGACACACTTCCCCACAGGTGTGGTTGAATCGGTCTATGATGCCTCGATGAAATATCAAGCCAATGGCATTCCGTTGGTCGTACTTGCTGGAGAGCAGTATGGGACTGGAAGCAGTCGTGATTGGGCAGCCAAAGGCACTCTATTGCTTGGGGTGAAGGCTGTGATTGCAACCTCATTTGAGCGCATTCATCGCTCAAATCTGGTCGGCATGGGGGTTTTGCCACTGACCTTCCCCGAAGGAGAGAATGCAGATACGCTTGGACTTGATGGCACGGAAAAATTTGACATCCCTGCATCTGCCGATTTGGTTCCGCTGAGCAAAATCACGGTTACAGCAACACATCCTGATGGCCATGTGACGACCTTCGAGGCGACTGTACGATTGGATACACCTGTAGAGGTGGAGTATTATCGACACGGTGGCATCTTGCAAACGGTTTTGCGAAATTTAGCACAGTCTTAAATTCGCAATCCGAGGGTCCGCTCAGCCGTGTGGTTCAAAGACCGTTGAGAATCAAAGGGCTCTAATGTCCACTCTGAAGGGTCCAGTACGTTTCCGATTCCGACAACCTGATTCGGATGTTGACGTCATGATTCAAGGCGATGCAGGGTGGGTCCAAGCTCTGCGTGAAGATCTAGGATTGAGCGATGTTGGTTGGATTCAGCCTATGGCTACCACAGGTCATTCAGTGCAAGTCTCTCAATCCGGTGAAGAAATAGTCGAGGATGGAGAAATGACCGATGAGGATTCACCGGTGATTTTGCAATCGGACACGATTTCATCCTTACCGGGGCCTCCACCAGATCCAAGCCGAATCCCTGTAGTTCGTCGAGTGATTGGTGACATGGATTTGGATGCAGAGATGGAAAAACTCGGTATTGGACACCCTCGTTCGCCGACCGCCGAAGAATTATCTGATTTAATCTCAGAAATGGATGAACCTGAACCCATCATGTCCCAGGTATCCACAGACCCAATCGCTGAAGCTTGGCTGCAACGGTTGATGCGGGTTGCGGTTCGAAAGTTCGGAGTTACGGCTCTGCCTCTCGAGGTTATCGACAGTGCAGCCTGTGAACAACTTGAACGCTCAGGCATGGAACTTGAACTCTGGTTAGAGGGCATGTGGAGGCTCGGGAAACTAGTGAAAGTTCACGGTGGTGGGAGCTATGGATATGGCCCCAGTCCTCGCTGGTTAGAGGCCGATTAATCTCTCCTAGAACATCCATTTTTGGCCCTTAGATTCCAGACCTTCGAATTTCTCGCCTAAATGATGCACTGCAAGCCATATCTAGTGCGCAAGTCACGCGCACGCGAGGGCAACAATTGAATAGAGTCGTCAGTACCGAACACCTGAGTGGTCAACATGTATACTCATGACAAGAATTTGAACAGTGCCCGCGTTCGGGGAGTTTCATTGGTTGTATTGATGCTGGCATCGTATTTCGTTGCGATGGTTCCTGCTGTCAGTGCAAGCCACGTTGAAACATATTCCGTCCAGCGAAATCCAGTCGATATCGCCTCCGGTGATTTGGACTGTGATGGAGATGCCGATATTGTAACAGCCAGCGAAATGGGGATGCTAATTTCCGTCCTCTACAACGACGACGGAGATTTCTCTGATCGAGAAGATCTCTGGGTTTCAGCGAACTCATCTCGACGTGCGTTTTGGTTCGATTTGGCGGATGCAAACGATGTAGAAATCGGTGATATTGACGGCGATGGAGCCAATGATTTGATTTTCTTCCGCCAGAACGTTTGGGTCGCAAGTTCAACCACACCACCTCTAGGAAACATGACCGTCCTTTGGGGCGATTGCAACGAGAGAGTTGAGCAGTGGACACGATCCGCTCCAATTTCCGTTTCGCCACGGTTGTATGGAATGGAAGTCACTGACATCAACGATGACGGCAATGACGACATCGTCGGTCTTTTCTTGGATGAATCCATTACCAACATGGAAGTCATGGTCATGCGTGGACCAAACCCCACTCAGCAGACCAGTCAATCGACCACTCAAATTCCATTGACACACGGCTTCTTTTACGACATGGCCATTGGAAACTGGGGTGAAACCGTCACTGGCGGCGGTATCCCTGGTGGACAAGGTGATTGTGAAGATCAAGATATTTGGTTGATGACTGCTCCACCGTACAACGGCCCACAGACCGGATTCAGTGCAGGAAATTGGGACAACGTCACTGTCCTAGAATACAACTGTGTGACCAATCAATACGAGAACCCAACCGGTGGGACCAACCAGAACACTCACAAGTTTGCCTTGAATGAAAACTCTGATGCAAACGGTATGGATATCGCAGACACCGACAATGACGGTGTCATCGATATGGTTGCGATTGGCCAAGGTTGGGAACAGAACGTATCCTATGCTACTCGTAGCAGTGTAGGTGGCCAGTGGTCCACCAACAACTATGCTGGAATCGGAGATTTCGTCGCAGCCGATGTCACGATTGATGACATCAACGGAGACGGAAAGATGGACTTCTTGGTCCCAACCATGTTGACGGTTTCAACGGTCAACAGTGCCGGTGCAGGTCAGCAACAACAACTGACTACTGACAACTTGGTGGACATCAACACCGTCAACATCATTCTCAATGATGGAAGTGGCAACTATCTGTCACCACAGACTTTCGACGTCGGTCGACGACCAACAATGGTCATTGCTGACCAATTCAGTGGTGGAGCCAATAGCGCTCTAGATTTGGCAGTCGGTCAGCGAGACTATGCCTTCACTTACGGCAATGGTGCCATGTGGATTGATTCAAAGGGCTGGGCAGGTTCTCTAGACACTCTCTCAATCGTTGAACTTGATTCAGAAGATGTTGGAATTGGCGGAGTAACCGTCTCTCCAGCTGCTTATGATTACGAAGATCGCGAGATGAAGATTGGTGCAGGTACACGAAACGTTAACGTCACCGTTCGCAATACTGGTCTCCAGTCGATTTCGGGTTCAGTTGACGTTGATGTCTCTGTCAAGGAAGTCGTAGGTGGTACTGATACAGTGGTTTATGCAAACGATTTCGACACAGCTCCAACCGGCAGTTGTTCCGGCTGTAACATGGTTGCAGTCTCGTACTCAGGCGAAGTCACTGGCTCGTACTGGCACGTTGAAGACGGCAACAACAACACTGGCAACGGCGATCCGAATGAGGCCGATACCAACCCGACAGATTACATGTGGGCTGGAGCAATTGTCACCAACGCTTCGGGTGATGGCGATGAAGAATCTGGTTACATGTCATGGTGGGATGAAGGTCTCATCATCCAGGATGTCGACCTGTCTGGTGCCGACTCGGCTTCGATGGATCTTGACATGATGTGCATGGTTCAGTTTAGCATGATCTACTTTTCATCGACCGGTATTGCCAACCGAATTATCTACGATGATTCTTGCAACATCGATGTTTACAGTGAGTCCAGTGGATGGACTACCGTTGACTACACAGGTGGATACGACTATGATCGATACGTTCACTTGGCCAACGGTTACTATCCAGAATTCACGGTTTCTAACTCGGCATACTGTTGTTTTGTCAACCCATGGGACCGCTTAGCAGGTGAGTCGGGCATTGACTTGACACCATGGGCTGGTGAAGAAATTGACATTCGCTTCCGATTCCGCTCCGGACACTCCGGCAGTGTCGGAAACGACAACGCTTCCTACAACACCGAATGGGACGGATTCGCGATTGACAACATTACCATCAACAAGACCGTCACACAATTCGGTAGCAACGTGCAGAATGTGAACCAGCAACTTTCACTCACCTCACTCGCACCTGGTGATGAGCAAGTCGTGACCCTGCAGGCGAACTTCGTCAACGGAACGACCTACATCATCGAGAGCGAACTGACGAGCACTTCCGGATTCCAGAATGGTGATGACACCAACGATGACAGTCGATGGAGAACTACAGTCAAGAATTTGTTTGACCCTTCAGTCGAAGAAATCACCTCCTTTGAGAAGAATGCATTGTATGCGTCGGGTACGTATCCAATCGATGTGATGGTCAAGAATGTTGGAAATACCGTTGTCGATTTCGACACGGTAGCCACCATTTATTCCGCAACACCAAACGATCTCCTCGTTGAGAATTTCGAAGGGACCTCGGGTTATTCGTTCGGTGACGATGGAGATTCCTTTGGAGTCGTAATCGATGATACGGACTCCACCATCAACAACGCAATTGTTCCCAACAACCGACCAGTCTTCGGTTCAAGCGCATACTGGTTTGGACACCCCGATGATGGATATGGGGATGACTGGGATGAGAAGATGACTCTCCAAACAATCGATTTGACACAAAACACTGCAGACTTCGTTTACCTCAACTTCGATTATTTCGCTGAGACGGATTATCTGACAGATTCTGAGGGCGATATTCTCGCTGTTCAGGATTATGGTATCCTTGAAGTCGAATGGCGAAAGGGTGGAGACGTTTACAACGGAACCATCATCGGCAACTGGAACGATTACAACGAAAACGGTGTACAATACAACGATACTTGTGAGGACATAGATGATGATGGAGTCTATGACGAAACAGAATACATCGGCGATCTAGGCTGGAACGTATTCTTCGATTCGGAAGGCATTACCAAGGGTGTCACGCTGGACTTGACTCACATCTTCCTGCGCAACACGACCTCGTTGGACAGTCGAGACTGGGATTACAACTGTACTGACCTATCCGGTACGGAAGTCACGGTCTCGTTCCGCTTCCAGTCGAACGGTGATGGTGTCAACGGAAATAGTGGACTCGCTGGACTCGGTATCGACAACGTCAGTGTCCGCGAATATGTGTTCACCTACGTTACAGAGTATTCGTCCTCGGTCTCAGGTCTTGATTCTCAGGAAACTCAAGAAGTCAATGTGGGTAACCACGACTTCTCACAGGGTATTTTCAGAATCGACGCCATGACTCACTATGACAACCAAACTCAAGGAACGGCATGGTACAACCACAAAGAAGTCAATTTGGCGAACAACGTCAGTCGATTGATTTTCGAAGTGGCGAGTGTTGATGTCCAACTCTTGCGCCCCGATGTCCTGTCATGTGTAACTGAGAACTCGGTGGGCTGTGTCTATCCAAGTGATTCTGTGGAAAACCATGCTTTCTCTATGGATCTGATCAACGGTGTACTCGATGGTGATTACAATATCAAACTGACCGTCACAGATACCAGCACAGGCTCGGTTGTCTATGATTCCACCAGTGATGAAGGCCAGATGTCTTTGGTTGCACACGAACGCAGTACCGCAACCTGGGCTTCAGTCGAGCCTGCAGGTGGAGGTGGATGGAATGATGGTACAGAATACCACTTCCGCTTCCACGCTGAATTGGTAGATGATGGTACAAATTCAGGCAACACTTGGGATTTCAACATCACCATGGTTGAAGACGTCGATGTGGCCATCCTGACTGGGCACAACGATCAGCAGAGATTGACCAACGTGATAGAGGACCTCGATGCGATGGGCTTGACCTACACTCAATTCTCATCTGCAGACTGGGGACGATACATCACTGCGACTTGGATGAACCATTACAGCAAGATTCTGCTACCATGGCAAGTGGCCCCATTCTACGAAACCTACTACGAAGAGTTGGCAGCCGGTGGTAGCGCTGGTATCTCGCCGATGGATGTCATTGTCAACCGCATGAACGCTGGAGCGACCCTACAAATCCACCTTGGGCCTTACAATGCGGAATACGAACAACCCAATGTCATGCCATACGACATGAACGTGGTTAACCGCGATTCCAATCCTGTCACTCACACAGACACCATGGTGATGGATTGGCACCACCCAATGATGATGGATGTCAACCCGGTTGCATTCATCTCTTTCAATGGTGGAAACCATGTTGCTAAGTCTACACTGATTACAACTCAGCCTGACAGCGATAACATTCCGCAGATTTGCAATGGTCCAATTTCTGCACCGATGGGTACCTTCCACAGCCTGATTAACGATGCATCCGATCCGACAGCATCACTGTTGGCCACGTGTGCAGTTGGAAGCGGTGGAATGATTATCACAACCATTGACGTTGAAAACTCACAGGTCTCGGATGACTATGGTACGGTTGGCAAACCACTGCTATCCAATCTGTTGTCCCACCATGTCGGCCAGTACCCGCTAAACTTCGGTCCAGCCGGTGATGGGTTTGATATGACCATCAATGGTGATCCAATGACTTGGGACAGCCAACTTGGACAGTACGAGACATTGTACATGAAGAGCGATGCAGAACTTGAATTTGGATTTACTTCAGATGAAACCAATCTGGATGCTGATTGGGAGTTGCGTCCAGTCGAAGGAACCACGGCGACCAATTGGGATGGTAATCCACTACAGGACGGAGAAAGCGATCACAGAGAAGAAGACTCACACACTGCACAATTCTGTGTACTTGACGCTCAGAGTTCGACCCTGTGCAAGCAGGAAGCTCGATGGGTCGTGACCTTGTTCCTACACACGCCTGCTGGCCACACAAGAATCGCTAGCATCATGCTAGAGACCAATGATGCGCTTGCAGACGAGTTCTCTCCACTGCCAGAGTTCACCATCATCGACCGTCTTGAATATCGAGGACAGATTGATTCCCATGGAATCAAGGAGTCGGGAGGTAAGGATTGGGACATCAACCTCATTCGATTGGGTCCAACCGGTGATTTGACCGTTCACTTCGATGCTTCGAACTCCTCGGACGGAGATGCAACCGATGGTACGAACGGAATCAAGACCTACATCTGGAAGGTATTCCTAGATACCGCATGGGACAACCCAGGTGGTGCACCACAGAGTGGTAAGACAACCGAGATTTCAAGCTCAGTCAGTCACACCTTTACCCACCGATTCCAGAACATTACGGTAGATCCAAACACTGGATTCGAAGGTTCACTGATTCGAATTGAGTTGACAGTCGTCGACCAAGCAGACAAGCCAAGCACCTATGACGACCGCTACAAGATGTACTTCGTCGTGGTCGGTGAAGGCTACGGTGACGACGAACCTGTGGTTGATTTCACCAACCCTGCGCCTGGAAGTTCACAGACAGATGACACACTATACGTGAATGGTAGCATTACATCGGGTTCAGAAAATGGCGACGTGATGATTGAGGTTGCATTGGATGAAGCGACACTTGACCTACTTCCATCACAGAAGTTCCCGAAGAAGACGGCTGGTGAATACGACAGCACTGTCAGCCTCGCTGATGGTGCCGCATTCAGTTTGTCTCTCGATATTGCGGACCTGTATGACGAAAACGGTTCCACTCAGACCATTTGGATCAAGATTACTGAAGGTGACGGTTCACGCTGGACGATTTACAAATCCATCGACGTGAATCTAGTTCCAAGAGAGGTTGTATCCGAAAACAACGGTGATGATCCAGATCCCGAGACCTCTGGTGGAGATGATGGTGGCATGAGTTCAGTCGTTCTCATCGCAGGTATCGGTGCCTTTGTTCTGGTCATTGTCATCCTACTGACGATGGTCTTGGTTCGTGGCCGAGGAGGCGACTCCACCGTCGCTGATGCTGGTGCATTCGGTGGTGAGGTTGCTCAGATGGATCCAGTCGAAGCCTACGTACAACAACTGGTTGCTCAGGGATACCCAGAGGAAACCGCGAGGGCTTATGCTCAGCAGTACTACGCTCAAGCATCTCAACAACAGAGATGACGAGCTGACAACGGAGACGTCGAGGGGGTTTCACCCCCTCGGCGAACCTCCGAGAGTCCGGACGCGGGTTAATGAACTAGAAACTGGCGCCATTGAACATGGACTCAGGTGATGGTTGGAAGGTCGCAGATATCTCGCTCGCAGAAGAGGGAGCCCGACGCGTTGATTGGGCCCGTTCACGCATGCCGGTATTGGCAAAACTTCGTGACGAAGCCATCCAAACTCAACCTCTAGCGGGGATGACGGTAGCTGGATGCCTTCATGTGACCAAAGAGACAGCGGTATTGATTGAAACTCTGAAGGCAGCAGGTGCTGAGGTTTCATGGTCAGGATGCAATCCACTTTCCACCCAAGATGATGTCGCTGCATGGCTGGCTCAAGAGGGATACTCTATCTACGCCTGGCACGGACAAAGTGTCGAAGAGTTCTACTGGTGCATCGATCGAACCATTGAGGCCAATCCAACGCTGACTTTGGACGATGGTGCCGATTTAATCGTTCGAATTCATGGCGAAATGTCTGACTATGCTGTCGGAGTGATCGGTGGAACAGAAGAAACCACAACCGGTGTTCATCGTTTGCGAGCAATGGGAGAGGCTGGACAACTCCGTTACCCGGTCATTGCAGTCAATGATGCGGTGACAAAATGGGATTTTGACAATGTCTATGGTACGGGTCAATCTACAATTGATGGAATTGTACGTGCAACTTCGGTTTTGATTGCTGGCAAGACCTTCGTCATTGCAGGGTACGGTCACTGTGGTCGAGGATTGGCCATGAGGGCTCGTGGAATGGGTGCAAATGTCATCATCACCGAAATTGACCCACTTCCAGCACTACGCGCTGTGATGGATGGATTCCGTGTCATGCGAATGGATGATGCAGCCAAAGAAGGCGATATTTTCTGTACTGCGACCGGAATGAAAGACGTGATTGTCGGCCGTCATTTCTCCGATATGAAGGATGGAGCCATAGTTTGCAATACGGGTCACTATGATTGTGAAATTAACATTGAAGATTTGGAAACACAATCTACCGGTGTTCGAACCATTCGTGCTGACAATGAAGAATTCACCATGAAGGATGGTCGACAAATCTTCTTGCTTGCTCGAGGCCGATTGGTAAATCTCGCAGCTGCCGAGGGGCACCCTTCAGAGGTGATGGACATGAGTTTCGCCAATCAGTACCTTGCTCTCTGTCGTCTTGCCGCAGAAGGCAAAGACATGGCCCCTGTGGTCCATGACATCACTACGGAGCAAGATCAACAACTTGCGATGAAGAAATTGAATACCCTCGGGTTCGAAATCGATACGTTGTCTGAAGAACAAATTGCGTATCACTCAGACTACACGGCTGGAACGTAAATCGAACATCTCGTGCCCTTTTTAGCCGCTTAGTGGAGCAGTTGAGGACCATGAGGCCATTGGCTTGTGCCAATCGCGCAACTGGTCTGTCTCTAATCGAAGTTGTAAGCCCTGACCTTCTTCAAACTGTAATTCAGTGAATTCAAAGTCAACCACCAATTCGTTGCTTCTGAACGTCCCATCAAACATCACATCTTCTCCAACCACACTACCACTGTCGGTTCGCTGTAAGATAACGCGTAAGTGACACTCCTGTAATGGATTTCGAAGTGAGCAAGATTCACTACTTCCATCATGTTCAACTTGGACATATCCTTGAAATGTCATCGTGCCTGTGAGAGCAAGCAGATCAATCACAGTATCTTTTGCAGTAGGAGCACATTCGCATTCCATATTGTCCACTTCAGCAGTTGCTTCTAGATGAACAGTCACGACGATCTCACTTATCTCGATGACATCAGAGGATAACAGTGATGCCATAACGATGTATACTCCAGGTGATTCATATTGGTGCGATACAATTGCCCCTGAAGCCATGTTTCCATCTCCAAAATCCCAAGTGACCAAACCGTCATTTCCCGTGGATGTGAAAACGAATTCATGTAGGATAAGAGTGATTTCTTTCTCCTCGTTATTGTCACCTTCATCAATCTCAACAAGTGAGTAGTAATTACTCCCTTCCTCAAAATCAACATTTGCTGCAAACTGAGGATTTTTATCTGTCAGTCCGATAAAATCGACTCCACCCAAAACAGCAACAGAAAGTACCGTAGTGGTCAGTAATGCAATGATTGTGACTGCAGCAAGGTGTCGCATGAAAGTGGATTCTTTCTACTGCTTATGAAGTCCTGTTTGCTAAGCAAGAAAACTCTGATCATCTCATAGATTTCGATATACGCCCTAACAGGGAAAACAGATTACTCTTCTTCACCGGGCGTTGAGATATCAAAAGTCGTCCAATATGGCATTTTCATTTCCCATCTCTTGGTTATCTTCTCATCATTCTCAACGATTTTTTCCATGCGCTGTCTGAAAGCGACGGGGTAATCCTTGTTGATGACAATCCTGTACAACTTTGAGTCGCGAATCTTTTCCGGTATGCACACCTTGCCTGATGTTGCTTCAACCTCAATCGCTCGCCACAAGTCAAGTACTGGACGATTGCGCTTGTCGGTGATGGTGATTGAGATACGACGGACCCACAAAATCGAGGCGTAAACCAGTAGGAAGGCAGCACACATTCCCCAGGTACTCTTTGGCATGAACATCTGCAAGGCCAACGCTTCCCAAATGACCAGTGGCCCCGCGAGCATGAAGAACGTAAATTTCTCCGAACCTGGTTTCAAATTACGCATACCATCGATGTCTTTCCAAGTAGAATGATCAGGGTTTTGAGGTTTGAAAACATCAATTTTTTCCATTTCGTAATACCGTCGAATGGTCTGATTCATCCGTTCGACGCGAAATAATTGCTCACGTGGCATTTCATCCATCCCTTGGGCTACCACGACTTCCAAACGCTCGCTTGCCTCGGCATAGAATCCCATTCGAATCAACAAAGCGGCTTGCTCAATCACGGGAGTCGTATCGGTTGGGAACTCTGCACGGAAGTCTTCCCACCACTGCAACACCTCTTCAGAGAGTCCCAAATGTTGGGTTGCAAGGATGGCGCCACGGAACCAAGCACCTCGATGGGTGGGGTCCAGTGCGACAATTTTCTTGGCCAGTGTCCAACCTTTAGCAGCCTCAGCCAAGGTTGGATCGATTCGATAAGACCCATCTCGGCGTCTTTCAGGCAATCCCAACTCAAGCAATGCCCACAGGGCTTGCACACACTCAGGGTCCTGCTCAACCACTTCAGTGGCCTTGATGAGTGCAGCCGCTCGATTACCCCCAGTGATGTATTCTTCCAGCTCATCGAGCATTTCTGGAATTACATTCGCTAACCCTTCCGCTATGGCTGGGTCCGGGCTCATAACTCGGTCTCGTCCGAGCCGTCAAATGAATACTCCGCGTGAGATTTCAGCGTCGTCGATTTCCGCCCTTGCCTTTTGGGCCCCACCCACCGGGGCCTCGTGAGTCTCGTCGCTTTGGCTTGCGTTCATTGCTGCCCTTGTATTCTCGTCGTGGTGGTCGGTCATTACTCGGTCGTTGTTCGCGATTATCCGAGCGTCCACGGTCTCGGTCATCTCGGCGCTGTCCTCCATCTCTGCGGCCACCACCACGGTTGTCCCGGCGTTGTCCACCGCCTCGGTACCCTCCGCTGCCTCCACGTCGGTCTCCACCACGATTATCTCGACGATCTCCGCCACCTCGGAATCCACCACCGCCTCTTCGGTCGCCACCCCGATGGTCTCGGCGTTGTCCACCGCCTCTTCGGTCGCCACCCCGATGGTCTCGGCGCTGTCCACCACCTCTTCGGTCGCCACCACGATGATCTCGGCGCTGTCCACCACCTCTTCGGTCACCACCCCGATGATCACGACGTGGACGACTGTTGCCTCCCGCATCGCCCTTGGGTGCATCGCAGCGATTGCAATTCTCTCTCCAAGCGAAGTTATGATTTCGACATTTAGGACAGATCCAGTCACCATCTTTGACGTGGGATTTTTCTCGGTCATCCCTCCGCCCTCTACGATCATCTCGTCGGTCCTTTGGGGGGGCGACTTCCAATGGTTGACCGATTAACAATTCGACTTCGACATCGCGAAATGGGGTGACGTGGACCACTGCAGCAGAAACCTCACCAATGACAGAATCGACCTTGCCGACCCACTTTCCACCGGGCAATTGCATGACTTGGCCCAACTTCGGGGCGTCCCCTGTAAAGGGTGCTAACATGCCACCTTCGTGACTCATTTCCCGAATGTGGGCTTCAAAGGCCATGCTTCCACCGATTCAAGGCGGTGGCGGACTACCTATCAAGGCTCCCTCATTCTTGATGCCGGCGCCCTAGACCTGCAAGTGCAATTGCACCTAGCGCGGCAAACATTCCGAATCCAGGGAGTCCACCGCCTTCTTCGCTTCCAGAATCGACGATTGGGCCTGGCGTATCGGGCTCATCTCCACCCGGCGTGGCACCCGCTTCATGTGTTGTTGTAGAGCACTGGCCCCAGTTGTCACATGCGGTGAGGACGATTGAATTCGCTTCAGCACCAGGGATACCGGGTCCAGTCGCCATCCATTGGTTTCCACTGACTTGAATGGTGCCCCATGCATTTCCATTGTCGGTCGCGGTGATGGTGACAGGGTCTCCATCGGGGTCATTGAATTGCCCTGTGAGTTCGTAGTTTTCTCCAATCCATTCGCCCATGGCGACGGTCAAACTTGGAGCCACAGATTGCTTCGAAGTACCCAAGTCGAAAGTATGGCCGAAATCAGCCATTCCTGAACCTGTGGCCGAAATTCGAACCATGAATGGGCCAGGTGACATTGCTGAAAGGTCGACATCGACGGTAGTCTCTCCGTTCAAACTCACCGAGTTGCTGCTGGTTTGAGCATCATCTTGCATCAAGGTCACTACTGCAGTCATGCTGGGCATGCCGGCTGTAGGGGTAATCACGACGCTAGTAGAGCTACTACTTGCTGTGGCTGTGGCACGTAGAGGGACTTGTAGCGTGTAACTTCGGACATCGGTCGTCTGTCCTGCAGAATCGATTGCATGGCATGTGATGGTCGTACTGTCTTGTCCAGCGGGTGCATCAGCCGACAAACCATCGGCATCACTGCTCATCGACCATCCTTCGGCCCCATCACATGAAATGAGGGGTGAGCCTTGATCATCAGTGGCCCAAGCGGCCATTTGCGATGTTGAAAGGAAGTGAGCCACACCATCATCGGCAATGGGCATGATTTCACCATCAGCAGGCGCAGAAGCCGTCCAGACGGGTGGGTCATCCTGTTCAGGAGGTTCAGTGGTCATGTCGAAGAACATGTCTTGTCCTGTTGGCCAATCTTCCATGTCGTATTCGACGTGGGTGTCGACGCGTAGCCTGGTTTCACCGGCAATACTGACCAAACGACTTTCTTGGGTGATGGTACCATCTGATGTGCATGTACCGATTGTTGGAGCAGTTCCTTGGTTGTCATTGTTCGCTTGATCAATTAAACGGCCATCGCATTCCTCAAACATCCCGACACGCAAGCCTTCCTGAGCAGGATATGTCAGGATTAAATCGGCCTTGGTCATGTTTGAAGTGTTCATCGCGACAGTGAAGTCAGATCCAGCATAATCGCCTCCAATGGTCATGCCTTCGAACACAAAGGTTCCATTTAGCCAGATGACCATTCGACATTCATCGGCTAAATCCACGGTCGTATCACAATTGCGACCCGGTGAGATTGGTACGACTGGGATTTCGAAGCAATCATTGTTCGGAGAGGATGCACAATCCCTTGCATCTTCATGATTGAATGGCATCAGGTTGTATTCTTCAAGTGTCATTGGTTTTTCTTCGGTATTGATCCATGTGGCGTTGTACCAGTTCACACCATCGCCTCCGCGATGCGCGGGACCATTTCGGAACCCGACACGTGGGTTGGTTTGTTCAACACAGTCTGCAGCAATGTTCTCAATCGCATTGTACTCATCTGTCGACAACCAGCCGTTATCTCCACCCGGCAATCCCTCGAACAGGTTCTCTAGGTCGGTTCTTGCTTGATCAGCCAAGGTTCCGTTGACCCAAGCAACAGCACTCACTTCGGCAGACTCCCAATCATCATTGATGGTCACATCGAAAATTGCATGTGAATAATTGAACATGTCTTCAAAAGTCAATCCTTCACAAGCGGCTTCAACGGAATTTTGTCGGGCCGTGGTTTCGGACGATTCAATATTTTCTGCAACTTCGGTCGGCAATTGGACAATACTGGCCAGCATCATTGCGGTAAACAAAACAGCCCAAAGGCTACACTTGGTTGTAGTTCGCATGCATTGTTGGGTGACTTGACACTTGAATATGCTTTCCCGCCAAATACCAAGTGTATTTACGAACACCGTAGGTGTTCAATTTACTGGGAATCAAGCCATGGGATGACGTAATCGCTAGCATAAGGGTCGCTTTCAAAGGGTAAAAAATCGGACATCAAATCGATGGGTTTGATGATGGTAAGCAATCGAACTTCACCGCCCCACATTCCCATGGCTACCGTCACCATCTCTGCAATTTTGATGCCATCGACCTCAATTTGCTTGAGGGTATAAGGCAAGGTTTCCCCATCATAATCGTGGGTCAATCCCGTTGCTGTTGTTTCAAGTGAGAACCACTCGGAGCGAAACCCGATTCCGTCTAGTTGCTCAATGGCTTGTTTCAATCGTTGTTCATCCGTACCGGAACTCTCGAGATACCAGAGCACCGTGGGGGCCGAACCGACAGCTGAGAGTGTTCCTGGTAAGCGGGCATGGTTCACAACTACGATGGTTGATCCATCCATCCAAATGTGCTGCTCAGAGGCCGGCCAAGGGGGAGCCTCATCATTTTCGGTCAACAGTGGTGT
>TARA_B100001121_G_scaffold185112_1_pt1 | contig 21328 bp, 19 predicted proteins | sample TARA_B100001121 | Tara Oceans TARA_B100001121 (sample SAMEA2622817) | marine metagenome | biome: marine biome (ENVO:00000447); feature: surface water layer (ENVO:00002042); material: "saline water (ENVO:00002010), including plankton (ENVO:xxxxxxxx)" | depth 5 m
GAAACACAAACTGTAGAACCAGTTCAAGAAACACAAACTGTAGAACCAGTTAAAGAAACTGAAGTATCAAGTAATGTTCAAACTACTGAGCCAAAAGCAGAAGCTCAAGAAGTACAGTTTGTAACTAAAGTGAAAGAAACCGAGACGGTTGAGGCAGTTTCTAACTCTGTAACAACTGTTCAAGAAGTACTTGGCGATATGATGGGTGATGCTCCGGCCTGCCCTGATTGTGGACATATAACAATTAGAAATGGTTCATGTTACAAATGCCTTAATTGCGGAAACTCTTTAGGTTGTAGTTAGTAATTATTTTATTTTAAAGTCTATGCACCTGTGTATAAGTTTTTCTACATCATAGTGTGGATACCATCCAAGTTTGTTTTTTAGTTTTTTGGGATCAGAGATAATTTTTTCAGGATCACCATCTCTAAGTAATCTTTGATCAACTTCAACAAATTTTTTATAATCCAAACCTAAATGAGAAAATGCAATATCAAGAACATCCTTAATTGAAGTGCCAATACCAGATCCAATTACAAAGTCTGAATTTTTCTCATAACTATTTATTAAAGCCATAGCATTTACAATATCTCCTGCAAAAGACCAGTCTCTAACATATGAGAGGCTTCCAACTTTTAACATACTTTGTTGGTTATTTTTAATTGCTATTGCTGCATCAATTACTTTAGTAAACAAAAATCCATCACCGCGAAATTCTGATTCATGATTAAACATGATTCCAGTTTTAATATTCCAGCCATACTTATCTTTTAAAGAACTGACTGATTGGAAAACTTCATACTTAGCTATAGAGTATGGATTTCTTGGTTTGTAATTAGAATCTTCATTTAAAGGCAGTACATTATCAGCTGAAAACATCTCTGATGATGATGCTTGGAAGAAGCTTGGCTGAATATTAAGCTTTATGCAAGAAGTGATTAAATTATTGAAGAAAATTGGAATTTCTTTGTATATTTCTGGTTTTATAATTGATTCATTAACAGAACTTGGTCCTGTTAGGTTATAAATCTGAACAGGATTAATATCTTTTAGTAATTTTTGAACCTCTTGCTTATTATTTAAATTAACGTTTAATAGTGTAATTGAATCAATATTTGTTTCTGAATTTACTGTGTGAAGATTTTTGAAAAATTTTTTTTCTTTACCTCTTGAGATACCGATAATATTGTATCTATTTCTAAAAGTTGCAAGATGTGAGGTTAAAAAAATTCCATCCTGACCAGTAATACCAGTGATTAATATATTTTCTACTGTCATTTACTTAATTGTATTCAATAAAGTTAGCTAATCTATTTCTATGAAAGTTTATTTGTCCAAAATTAATGAATCGTGGGTCGTGGATCGCATGAGAGAAGAATGGTACGAAAACAATCAAGAATACTCAGTTGAAAATCCAAAAGAAGCTGATCTTATTTGGATTATTTCGCCATGGTTGTGGAAAAAAGAATCAAAAAAATATATGAAATCTAAAACAGTAATTTGTTCAATTTTTCACTTTGAAGATAAAGATTATTCAAAAAAAAGTATGATTGAGTTTAAAAAAAGAGAAAAGTATATAGATTATTATCATGTTATATCTTTAAAAACTAAAGAAGATTTAAAAAAGCTAACTGACAAAGAAATCTTTTATATTCCATTTTGGGTAAACGGAGATATTTGGTTTGAAATAAAAGATAAATTAGCATTAAGAAACAAATATAAAATTCCTAAAAACTCATTTGTTATAGGCTCTTTTCAAAGAGATACAGAAGGTAGTGATTTAAAAAGTCCAAAGCTTATTAAAGGTCCTGATAGACTTGCAAAAATAATTAACAAAATGAATACTGAATACGATAATTTAACTGTTCTACTAACTGGCAAAAGAAGGCAGTTCATAATTTCAGAATTAGAAAAAATGAAAATTAAATATTTATATCTTGAAATGGTTGATTTCAACACCCTTAATGAACTCTATAATTGTTTAGACTTATATATAGTAACATCAAGGATTGAGGGTGGTCCTCAAGCAATTGTTGAATGTGGTATAACTAGAACGCCCATTATTTCAACAGATGTTGGTTTAGCATCAGAAATATTGCACCAAAATTCAATCTTTAATATGGAGAACTTTAAGGATGCAAAACCTGAAATTGATTTTGCATATAAAAATTCATTACAACTAAAGATACCTCACGGTTTTAATGAATTTTTAGAAGTTTTTAATTCTTTAGTTATTAAATAACTAAATTCTTACTAACATATTATTTCGGGGCGCTTAGCTCAGTCCGGCAGAGCGCTTCCCTTACAAGGAAGAAGTCACAGGTTCAAATCCTGTAGCGCCCACAAGGGTTTTTTAAAAATTGTAAATTTTTCTTTTATGGAATAATATTCCAAAAATAAAATTTGTTTGTGGATAAATAAACTTTTTAAACTTATTTGTAAAAAAGTACTTATACAATAATAAGGTTAAAACTGCTTGGTCTTGCCTATGATTTTCTCGACTTGAGCCAGAGGGCGAAATGCATTCTTGAATTTGTGAAAATTTACTCCATAATTCTGCAATTTTTTTTGATTTTTTTGATTTATAATCAAACCCGATTAACCCACTAGCATAATTATTATTATCTAAATATTTATTATTAATTCCAACATATTCAATTGTTTGAGAATGTGTCCAGTCTTTTATCGTGTTGCTACTTGTTGGAACAACTATTCCAGATGCTGTTAAGGCAATTTTAAGAAACACTATCTTTTTAGTTACTAAATTACCAGCGTCTAACCAAACTACTTTTGATTTATAATGTTGAATTAACTCGTTCACAATAATAGGCTTCCAAGCATAATTTCCAAGCTTATCGTCAAAATATTCACCAACAAATTTTGGATATTGATTAAATCTAAATTTCTTTATGGTCAAGTTATTATATTTGTTTTCTAAATATTTTATGTGTTCATATTCAAGACCTATGTCATAAACAATTAACTCATTTTTTAAGTATTTGTAATAACTCTCTAATAAACTTTCTAATTGTTTGAAGTAGTTTTTTTCAGCAGCTGTAACAAAAATAATATCGTTTTGATATGGCCTTCTATAAATTATCAAATTGTAAATTAAATTAAATAAAATTATAAAAAAGTCAATTGAAAATCTAAAGATTCTTTTACTAAATGCTATTAGAACTTTTGTCCATGTTTTTAATTTGATCATATGAGAATTCAGTTTCTACTTGATTTAAAAAGTATTAGTGAATTGAATAGGTATAAAATTAGCTTCCAACCATCTCTAAACCTGGAAATATTAGTCTTTCCATATTTTCGACTTCTGTAATGTACTGGATATTCTAAGATATTTGCACCAGAGTATGCACTTGAAAATATAAGATCAAAGTCACAAAATGGATCCGATATATAAAGTTTTTTTTGCCAATTATAAATTGAGTCTATTCTTGACTTTTTAAAGATTTTAGTTCCACATAATGTATCTGAAAGATTTATCCCAATGACTTTTGATATAATGTATTGAAAACTTCTATTTCCAATTTTATTTATATATCTCATTGCACTATCTTCCATCGGATACATCAATCTTGTTCCATTTACAAAATCACAATTAGTGTTTTCTAATACTTCAAAAAAATTTGTTAATTCTTCTGGATCAACACTGATATCTGCATCAAGTATGGCTATTGCATCATACTTTGCTTGCTCAATTGCTTCCCAAACAGCATTTGCTTTACCGTTTTTTGATTGTTCAAAGACCACAATTTCAAGTTCTTTTTTTTCTTTTTTAATTTCTAATGCAATTTCGTATGTATTGTCTATTGAAGGACCACAAACAATAATTATTTCAAAATCTGATGAAAATTCAGGAATTCTATCGACTAATTCTTTTAGATTTCCAGATTCGTTTTTTGCGGGTACAATAATTGATTTTGTATAATCTTTAACAAATTCATCCTTAAGCTGGTATAGAAAATAGGTTTTAATTCCTAAGTTGAAGTAACTAAATAATAATTCTAAAAAAATATTTAAAAGTTTACCCATACCAAACAAACTAAAGGGAAATATTTGTCGATTGTAACTTTTAATTTTTTCAAAATTTAAGGAATAGAAGATATTTGATATTTTACTTGGTTTTATGTAAGAATTAATTTGTGACTTTCTTTTAATTCCAATTGTCTCAAAAAATTTAAACAACAAATTCCACTTTGGATTTATAGAAGTAAGTAGTATTTTTCCTTCTTTTTCAAGAATGTTTTTAAAAAATTTGACGAATCCATATATATCAGAAGATACTTCAAATATATCAGTAACTACAATGAATTCATATTTTTTACCTTTATGATTAAAATTACTAAGTTCTAAATCTTCGGTTGGGTCAATATAAAGAGTATCGTGATTACTTTGGCTGTATTTATTTTCGCTTAAGTTTGATGTTATATGAAGAACGGATTTATAAGGCTGAAGGTATTTTTCAACTTCACTAAAGTGATTTTTATAAAACTGTTCGCGTGATAATTTAAACATAAAATTTTTGAATATTCACACATTATACACGCTAAAACAGTGTTTTTAAGGAAGAATAATTAACAGAAGTTAACTAAATATTTTTTGTTAATTGGTTAAGAAAATCATAAAATTTTTCTAATTTATAATTGTTTAAAATTGTTTCTTTTGCATTTTTAGAAATTTTTTGGATTTTTAAATCATCATAAAATATTTCATTAATTTTTTGTATCCAAGTTTTATATTGAAAATCGTCAACGAATATGATATTTTCATTGTTTGTAAATAGGTTTTTTTGCCAAAAACCTTTAGTTTTCGTAATCATCACAGGTATCCCAAGTGACATAGATTGAAGAGCGACACTTTGACCAGATGGCTGATAGCTATCTTTAAGTGGAATAATTGATAGTTTTGAATCTAAATAAAGTTCCCTTAAATCTAGGTCAGAAATTTGTTCACTTCCCCAAAAACCATTATAAATTTTTACATTTGGTAAGCTTACTTTTTTAAATGATTTGCTAGAAGATATCACTATAAAATTAAATTCTTTCAAATTTTCTGCCAATTTTATTAATAATTCAAAATCTCTATTTCCGTCGTTTCCAACAAATATTATATTTTGGTTTTTTGTGATGTCTTTATTGTTTTTATTAGACCAAAATTCTGTATCAACACAGAAAGGTAAAAACTTAAACCTATCAATATATTTTTTATGAGTACTGCTTGCCTTTTCAAGTTCTGAACTACCTAAAAAAAGTACATTATTTGTATTGGAAACTAACAATTTAATAAAAAACAAATGGAAAAATTTCAAAATCTTAAATTTTTGATTTTTACTATACAATCCCATTACAAACATTGAAGTGTTAATACGTTTAAAAACTCTCGCAACAATAAGTAATAAAAGTGATGAAAAGCCAACTCCCTCGTTTATCAAAAACAGATGATCAGTTTTGATAATTTTTTTTAGATTTTCTAAATTTGTTAATCTTGAGGTATAAAAAGGTAAGCTTAAAAATTTATTCATAAATTTATCAAATACTTTGAGTAATTTCTGCTGTATTGATTTAGCTTCACTAAACTCGATAATTTCTATATTATTTTTATCGTTATCGAAATTATGAAGGCCGTAATAAAACTCTTTTGCATAACTTTTTTTGTCATAATAATTTTTTTTTCGATTTTGACTAAATATATAGGTAATGTTTTCCATCTAACATAACTCATTTTAATTAACTTCCTAAAACTGTTGCGACACAAAAAAAATAAATTTTAAGTTTTAGCTATTATTTTATTAAATTAATTTAATCTTGTAGAAATGAGAATATTTAAAAATACATACGATATAAATAAAATTAAAGATGATAAGTTTCTAGCTTATACTCACCTTGGCTTAGGTGATCATATTGTATGCAATGGTTTGCTTAATCATTTCTCTGAATCTTTTAGCAAAATTTATCTACCTGTGAAATCTAGAGATATAAATAACGTAAATTATTTATATAAAGATAACGACAAAATACAGACTTTTAAAATAGAACATGAAACTGAGGTTCAAGATATAAGAAATTTTGCGAAAAGAAATAATTTGGTTACATTAAAAGTTGGATTTAAAAAAAGAAAGCCTCCATTTAATTTATCATTTTATAATCAATTTGATTTACCGTACAATATTTCAGTTGAAAAATTTAGAGTGATTAGAGATAAAGCAAAAGAGGAAAATTTATATCAACATCTAGTAGACACTTACAACACAAAAGTGCCTTACCAAATAGTACATAATCAAAGTTCATATGGAAAAGTTAGTCTTAAAACAAATGAAGAACTTTCAACTATTTTCATAGAAAAGGAAACTGATTTATATAAAAATATTTTTTTATATTTAAAAGTAATTGAAAATGCAACAGAGATTCATTGCCTTGACAGTAGTTTTCTACATTTAGTTGAAAGAGTGAAGACTGATGCAAAGCTTTTTTTCCACAACATAAAAAAAGATGGACAAAAAGGAGCAGAAGTTCATTTAATTAAAAATTGGCGAATAATAAATTATATCAAATAGATTTTTGTCATTATTATTATCAAATAAAGTGTTAAACAATTTGTCAAGAAAGTAATTTATGGAAGTGAATATACCAGTTTCTTTGGGAGAGCTGCTTGATAAAATTTCAATCTTAGAAATTAAAAGTAAAAAAATATCAAACGATTTAAAATTAACAAATATCAAAAAAGAACTAAACGGGTTAAAAAAAGTTCTTAAAGATTTGAATTTTAATTTTTCCGAAACTAACAATCTATATGAAGAGCTTTACAAAATAAATTTAACTTTATGGGAAATTGAAGATTCAATTAGAATTCTTGAAAAAGATAAAAATTTTGGAAAAGATTTTATTAATTTAGCAAGGTCAGTTTATATAACTAATGACAAGAGATTTCAAGTGAAAAATGAAATTAATAAAATGTTTAACTCTGAATTTGTCGAAGAAAAATCATACGAAGATTATTAATGTTGGTTTAATTGAAAGTCGCTGTTTTTCTCACTTGGGATTATTCACTAAAAACATGGAATAACTCAGGCACTATAGACAGAGAACTAACATTTTTTAGGAAACTTGAAGAGGACAGAAATGTGTTATTTTCATTTTTTAGTTATGGCAAAAATTCAGATATTGAATTAGCTAATATACATGGGTTGCAAGAAGTCAATCCTATATACTCAAGTACGAAATATTATAAAAACAAATTGTTAAGATTACTATCTTCATTTTTTTTATCTTTTAAATTTAGAAATAAATTTGATAATGTTGATCTATTATTTCAAAATCAATTGTTAGGTTGTTGGGTGCCAATTTTAGTAAAAAAAATATACAAAAAGCCTCTAATTATTAGAACAGGATACGATATGCTCGATTTTGCAAAACAAGACAGGAAGCCTTTTTATATAATCTATCTTTACAAGATTTTAACAAAATTTGCTATAAAAAATTGCAATTACTTTACAGTTACAAACAGAACAGACTTGGAAAGGTTTAAGACTAATTATCCAAAATATGAACACAAATTTTTGCTTAGACAAAATTGGGTTGAAGTTACTGAATTTAAAGAGCTTAACAACCGATACAACAATAGAATATTAGCTGTTGGAAGGCTTGTTATGCAGAAAAATTTTAGTTATTTAATTTCGGAATTTAAAAATTCAAAAAACTATATAGAAATAGATATTGTAGGCAGTGGACCAGAAAAAGACGAGCTCAGTGCTCAAGCAAAAAAGCAAAATGTAAACGTAAACTTATTAGGTAATTATAAAAATGATGAATTGCTCAATCTTTATCAAAAGTACAAATTTTTTATTTCCACCTCTTTATTTGAAGGAAATCCTAAGTCTCTTTTAGAGGCTATGGGGTCTGGTTGTGTGGTGATTGGTTCAAACATAGACAATCATAATGAGATTATCTCCGATGGTAAAAATGGCTACCTTTTTGAAATTAAAAATAGTCAGCTTTTAAATAAATTTGATTTAGTTTCACAAAATGATGAAGTATTATCTCAAGTTAGTAAAGAAGCCCATTTCTTTATTAAAGATAAATTTTCACTTAATAAATCTGCCGAATCATTTTACAAAGATTTTGAAAAAGTTCTTTCTAAATAATGTTCTAAAACAAACAATTTCCAAATCCTCTGACCATTAATCCTAGATTTATTAATACTCAATAAATTTACAATATTCTCATTTAAGTTATTAATTACATGACCGTTTGAAATTTTATTTAGAATAAAGTCTAAATTATCAAAAACCCAACTCTCAACATCGAAAACAAACCCTTGTTTTTTTCTTAATAAAAATTCTTTACTAAAGTCATTTGATAAATATTTTTTCAAAATATCTTTTGAATTTTCAGGATTAAGATATGTAGTGTTGTTCGACATTATAAATTCTATAAATTTGTGATCTACAAACGGAGACCTTACCTCAAGTGAATTTGCCATTGAGGTTCTATCAATTTTAAACATCATCATTTCAGGTAAAAAAAGTTTGTAGTCTGCAATTAGAAGTTTTTTATAAAAGTTAACGTCTTTATAATCTAAACCATCAGCAAATGTATTCTCTATGGGTTTAATTTTTAATAATTTCATTAACTTTTTATCCTCTAAAAACGATCTGTATTTAGTTTCCAAATTACTTGACTTTGCAAGAAATTTGTTACCTGTTCCTAAAATTGAGGGATACAAATTGTAAGATTTTGAAAATAAATTACTAAAGAAACCTGTTTTTTTTATACTTTTTACTGTTCTTTCATAACCACCTAACAATTCATCTCCGCCGTCGCCAGATATAGCAACTTTATAGTATTTTGATATTTGATTACTTAAAATAAATGATGGAACCACAGATGGGTCACTGTAGGGTTCGTCTAAAGAATTTAGAGCTTGATTGATTTCATTAATAGATATCTCTGATGATATCGTTGTAGATTTATGATTTAGATTATATTTCTGAACAACTTCTTTTGCATATTTACTTTCATCATATTTATTTTCTTTTAAATATATTGAAAAAGAATTAACTTTCATATCGTTGTCAGCCATATTCTTAACTATTGAGGTGGAGTCTATACCTCCTGATAGAAAATTTGCTACTGGAACGTCTGCAGTTGCCCTAATACTAATTGATTCCGAAAAAATATTAAAAAACTCATCGAAAATAAATGGTTTGTTATCTAAAAAATTTTCTAAATTCCAATATTTTGATTTTGATGCAGAAAACTTACTACTTTGCAAATCAACTGTTAGTACTTCTGATGGCATTACTTTGTAAATATTTTTAAATAATGTGAAAGGTGAGCTTACAATCCCATAATTTAAATATGTGTACAATTGATTTTCATCAATTTTATAATCTCTAATAATTTTTAACAATGACAATAAACTAGAGCCAAAATGAATATTTTCATTATCAAGAAAATAATATAAAGGCTTTTGCCCTAATCTATCTCTAACTAAGTAAAGCTTAGATTTCTTCTCGTCAAAAAATGCTATAGCAAATTGCCCTCTTAACTTATTTACGAAATTAATTCCGTAATATGATAAACCATTTAGTAATGTTTCCGTGTCTGAATGAGAAGTGTTAAATTTTAATCCCTGGTTTTCTAAATCTTTTCTTAATTCAGCATGGTTATATATTTCACCGTTAAACATAAGCATTGTTTTGAATTCTTTTGAATGCATAGGCTGATTGGCAGTTTCTGATAAATCGAGTATTGAAAGTCTGTTGAAATGAAAATTTATATTAAATTCATTATAATTTTTTTCTATAAAACATTTAGCATCTGGTCCTCTACATTCAATAAATTTATTAGCTTTGCTAATTAAAGAATTATCAATGGGTTTTACAGAAACAGATCCGGTGAATCCACACATTCTTTAATTATATTCATGGGAATAAATATTATTGTTGTTAAATTAACATTATGAAAGAAAACATTAATTTTTTGTATTGTTTTGATACCAATTACAACTTACAAGCATTTACATCTATGATTTCTCTCCTTGATTGTTCAACCAAGAAAATAAACATCTATGTTATTCACAATGAAAACAATTTTGAGCTTAAAGTTCCAAATAAAATATTAAATCACAAAAATTTAATTTTGTTTGAGTCTTATCAATTTGATGATTATGAACACGAATTTCCAAACATAAAAAATGTTCATATTAGCGTCGCAACATATTTTCGACTTTTTATAGAAAACTACCTACCTAAAAAAGAAAAGTTTTTTATATTTTTAGACCCTGATGTTATTTGTATTAAAGACCCTATTAATGAAATAGAAAATACAATAGAAAAACTGAAGAACACCAAATTCACAATAGCTGCTAAAACTGAGCATAATATGGGTGTGAAAAATATAAATGTAAGCGACAAATACTTTAATGCTGGAGTAATGTTAATTGATTATGAGAAATGGCAATTCAATAATTTTCAAAGTAAATTGATAAAAAAATTAAAAGACTTAAAAAATAATATTGTTCAATGGGATCAAGATGTATTGAATTCAATGTTAGATGGAGAATATCTAGAACTTAAAGAAATACTTAATTTTAAAGCTGCAACAAAAACTAATAATACATTCAAAAGTGAAGTCTTGATGGTCCATTATATGGGCAGCCATAAACCATGGTTAACAAGTGGAATATTTCAAAAGGATTCTAATTATTATCACAGCAACTATAGAAAAGTTGGTCATAACAGTTTTCATATAGAACATAAATGGAGAGTAAGATCTGCTATTGACTTTTTCTTCGCATTAATAACATTTAGGGTTTTGAGAATAAATAGACCATTTATTTTTATTTACGAGTTTATAGTTTCTATTCTTAAAAATAAAAATTAAGACATTTATAATAATTACATTGATTATTTTCTAAAGGAGTTTTCTTGAATATTTTAGTATTAGGAAGCCAAGGTATGGTGGGATCATCTGTCTCCAGAATTTTAAAGAAAAATAAAGATATTAATTTATTTGAATCTTCAAGAAATGACACTGATCTTTTTTCATTATCACAAACAAAAAAATTATTTACAACTTTTAAGCCTGATATTGTAATTAATGCTGCAGCAAAAGTTGGGGGTATACTTGCAAACGATCTTCAAAGAACAGAATTCATACTAAATAATCTTAAAATAAATATAAATATTATTGAGAGTATTACACAATATCCAGAAACAAAATTAATCAATTTAGGAAGCAGTTGCATTTATCCTCTTGGAGCAGATGTGCCAATTACAGAATCATCTTTAATGACTGGAAAACTTGAGCCTACTAACTCTCCCTATGCAATGGCAAAGCTTGCAGCAATAGAAATGGGTGATGCGATTTCTAAGCAGTATGGTCATAAAGTTTTAGACTTAATGCCTACAAATCTTTATGGTCCAAATGATAACTTTTCAGAAAATGAAAGCCATGTTATACCAGGTTTAATTTCTAGAATGCACAAAGCAAAGGAAGAAAATAAAGAAAAATTTGAAGTTTGGGGAACTGGAAGACCTCTTCGGGAATTTTTATTTATAGATGATTTAGCAAGTGCAATTGAATTTATAATAATAAACAATATCGACCCTGGGCTATACAATATTGGAAGTAATGAAGAAGTTACAATAAAAGCTTTGGTTGAAAGTATTAAAAATGTTATTCAATTTCCAGGAGAAATTGTTTTTGATGAAACTAAGCCTGATGGAAACCCTAGAAAACTATTAGATTCAACAAAGTTTACAAATCATGGATGGAAGCCTTCTATAAGTTTATCTTCAGGGTTAAAAATAACTTATGATTGGTTTTTGGAAAATATAGTTTAAGTAGAATACTCCCAAGTAGGCTTCATTAAACCATTATCAATTAGAACTTTCTCTCTTTTTGCTAATTCTAAATCACTATCAACCATTTTTTTTACCAAGTCATCAAAACTAGTCTTTGGTTCCCAACCAAGTAAATTTTTTGCTTTTGAAGCGTCTCCAAGCAAATGATGCACCTCGTTAGGGCGAGAGTACTTTTCAGATGTCAAAATATAGTCTTCCCAGTTGAGTCCAACATGATTAAATGCTTTTTCAGCAAATTCTTTAACCGTATGAGTCTCACCTGTGGCCAAAACCCAGTCGTCAGGACTTTCATGTTGCATCATTGCAAACATACCGGCTGTGTAGTCGCCAGCGTAACCCCAATCTCTAGACGCATCAAGATTTCCTAAGGTAAGATTCGTTTGAAGATCGTTAAAAATTCTACCTACCGCTCTAGTAATTTTACGTGTTACAAAAGTCTCTCCTCTATGTGGAGATTCATGATTAAAAAGTATCCCATTCACAGCAAAAATATTGTATGACTCCCTGTAAACTTTAGTAATATTATGTGCAAAGACTTTTCCTGCTGCATAGGGGCTTTTTGGCTCAAATAAAGAATCTTCATTTAAAATAACTTTTTCAGAACCGCCATACATTTCCGATGATGAAGCTTGATAAAACTTGATGTCTTTTTCAATGTTTCTAATTGAATCTAAGATTGTTATTGGCCCAACGGTTGAGGTATAAGTGGAATAGATGGGATTTTTAAAAGATACAGCCACATGTGATTGAGCAGCTAAGTTGTATATTTCATCAGGTAAAATTTTATTTATTAAATTGGTAAGTGATGATGAGTCAAGTAAATCTGAATAATAAAGTTGAAGCCTGCCTTCTTCTCCATATTTTGATATCAGTGGATCTATTCTGCTTGTATTAATGTTTGAGGCTCTTCTTATCAAACCATGCACTTCATAGTCTTTTTCTAATAATTGACTTGATAGATAGTAACCATCTTGACCAGTAATACCAGTAATTAGTGCTTTCATATTCTCACCTATTTTTGAATTTTACACTTGTAAAAAAACTACTTACAAAAAAGTAGAACACTATTGCAAAGTATGGGTTTTCCATTGATCCATCAAACATAGATATAAAGACAAGAGGTAGAAAAAATATTAAAAATTCAAAATTATTAAAATTTACTTTTGTAATTTTTAACATATTGTAGAAAAAATATAAAACTAACAATATTCCAAAGATTCCTCCCCTGATAAATATATTTAAAAAATAATTATGAGAATTCTCATTTAATCCATCTAATCCAGAATAAATAAAATTGTTAAATACTAGAGGCCTTACGTGAAATCCTTGGCCAAACATAATTTCATTATTCTGTTCTGCAAACATAAAAATATCTTGCCAAAGCTGTAAGCGCCAATTTAAATTTCCATCAGCAGAATAAAGTCTGTCTTCAAAAATATAAAAGAAAGGTACTTCATCATCAAAAGTATTTGAAACTATATATTTATGTTTAAATACTTGAACAACAGCCTCAGGTGTTTCCTGAACTTCAAAAGTATTATCTACTAAAAAATGTGAAGTGGTTAAAAATAAAACTATCGAAATCAAAAATAAAATTAATGTTTTTCTTAAATTTTCAAAAAAATATTTCCTTTTTCTATAAATCATAACAACAATATAAATGAATAAAGCAATAGCAGCAGATCTACTCTTGAAAAAGATTAATGGTATATAAATAGATGAAGAAAGTACAAATAAATCAACTAAAGGCCCCTTTTCTGAATATTTATTTGCAAAAAAAGTAACAACTATAAAAAATATTGCTATCTCTGCGCCTTTTAAAAATTGTGTCTTATCAGAATATTGATTAAAAAATTGAGTTAAAAAATTTGGATAATAGATAACGTTATATATAAATTGTATAAGTAAGCCGAAATAGCCAAAATAAAAAAAGTTTTTTGTAATTTCTATATTTTTAAAAATTATAAAACCAAAAAATATGAATGAAACATACCAAATATAAACACTCGATTTATAAAGATACAAGTCTAAAAAATTTGCTGAATTTATTAAGTTAAATATAAAGAAATAAAATACTAGTAACAAGTAACTAAAAATAAATCTAGAACCCAAGTTTTCTCTAAAATAATTATTCTTATAAATTAATAAAAACGATAATAGTATTGAAAATCCAGTTAACAATTCAGCTAATCTAAATCCAAATATATATAGACCCATTAATGAACGACCATTTATAAGGACAACTAAAATTAAAATAAATAAAGAGTTAAATATAAAAGATTTATATTTTGTAATTAAATTAAGTGGCATTCTTGATAGTATACTTTGTTCTTCCTAGTATTTTTTTTAAAGAAAAATATTTAATATATACAAATCTATAAAATTTATTTAATAGATACCTAATTAAAATATTAATTTTCGATTTTAAATTTCTATTATTTATGATTTCTATCTTTTCATTGTGAGCTTCAATGAATGCATTTTCAAAATAGTTTGCTGCATTTAAAAAATCATAAGGGTATTGATTTAAATTTAGAACAAAATTATCGTAATTTTTTTTTATTAATTCCAAAGATTTTAAAAAACTTTCAATTTCAAAACTAACTCCAAAATCTTTACAATATTCTGACGCAGCACCACTATCCTTAAACAAAATAGGCAATCCACATAATGCTCCTTCCATATGGTGATTTCCTGATGGTTCATTTTCAGAAGCTGTAATGTAAATGTCATGTTTCTTTAATTCATTAGATAAATTATGTCCTTGTAGTGGTTCTATAACATTAATATTATTGAACTTCACATCTTTAGGTTTGTTTCCTATAAATGTAAATTCAAATAAATTATTATATTTATCAGAGTTTAGGTAATTATCTAATTGTTTATAAATTAAATATCCTTTCATTAAATTATCACTCCAATGATGAGTTACTAGTTTCAGCTTTGTTTTTTTATTCCAATATTTTTTATCATTATTATTAAATATTTCTTTGTTTGGACCACCTTTAATCACAAAAGATTTTTTTGTGCTTAACTCAAACTCATTAAAAATATTCTTGAGCCAATAACTAACAAATATATTTACATCTACTACTTGATTAAATTTATTTAATTTAAAATTTATATTATTAGTACCTTTTCTTTCGTCACACTCATTAAATCTTTGGAATACGAGTGCTTGACTGTTAATAAATTTTAAATAAAATTCAATGTCATAACTATTAAAACTTGCAGTTTCGGAAGAAATAAGTGGGTTAGTTAATAGAATTATATCTATATCTTTATCTTTAAGATGATTTATGACTGTATGACCATTCTCATCAAAAAAATTTATTAAATTTCTTAAAAACTCATTACCTCCACCAAATGGGCCATCAATAATTTTTGAACCTATGCTTATTTTCATAAATTATCCTGTTGAATTTTCTTAAAAAAACTCCGTTGTTCTTCTTTTTTGAGTGATGAAATATTATTTTTCATATTTAAAACATATAGTTTCTTTCTTAAAATTTTAATTTTATAGTTTTTTTTCAATAATTCTAAGAACAATTTGTAATCTTGGGCATACTTTATATTTTCGTCGTACATGCCAATATTTAAAATTACACTTTTTCTAATCATTAAAGTTCCATGAATAAATGGATTTTTATATTTTATTACAATACTTAGTGGTAACAAATGTGAAAATCTTGGTATTGATCGTTTTGAATTTTTTATATGAGCTCTTGTAGTGCAAGCATCTAGTTGAGATTTTTGTAGTTCGCTATATTGAATCTCAAGTCTGTTAGGTAGACTAACATCATCACTGTCTTGTCTTGCTAATATTTGTCCTTTTGATTCTTTTATTAAGATATTTAGGGATTTTGTTAATCCCTTATTGTCTTTATTTCTAAATATCTTTACTCTGCTATCTTTAATCTCATTTATGATTTCATAAGTCTTATCTGTAGAGCAATCATCAATAACTAGTAATTCAATATTTTTATAACTTTGTGAAAGAATACTATCAATTGACTTTTTTATATTTTTATCATCGTTGTAAACAGATAGTAAAACAGAAATTAAAGGATTTTCAATAATATTATTCACTTGAATTAAAAATAGATTCCAAATTTTTACTTAATATATTCGTGCTCATATTTTTAATAATATGAGTGCGAATTTTTTTACTTTCTTCTACAAGAAGCGTTTTATTTTGCAAAAAAATAATTTTTTCAACTAAATCAAGATAATCAAATTGTTTGAATGAAAGTTTGTAGTCATCTGGAAAATACTCATCTAATCCTCCAAAGGATGGATAAATTGATGGTATTCCATAGGCTGATGCTTCTGATATTAATCTTGGCTGCCCTTCAAACATTTTTGTTGCAGTAATTACGGCTCTGGAATTTTTAATTAAGTCTATAGCTTTTTCATTTTCTATAAAACCTAGAAACTCAATATTTTCAGAAGAATATTTATTAGCTATTTCTTTTTCTAATCTACCAATTCCAATAATTGACAATTTTAGATTAATGTTTGATTTTCTCCAAGATTCTAATAATTCTCTAATACCTTTTTGCTCAACAAGAGATCCGGCGTACACTACATAATCGCTATCTGCTGTATAAGTAAATTTTTCTGATATTTCAAATGGGTTGTAGTTAATAAAAACTTTACTCTCTTTAATTCCTCTTCCTATTAAATAATCCTTACAAAATTTGTTAAGAGCAATTATTTTTAAATTGTATTTTCTTAAAACATTTATATATTTTTTTCCATATAAGATAACAAAAAAAGACTTTATATATGAATTTTCAAAATATTTATTAAAAACACTTAGTCTTTTTCTTTTATTACCACATTTGTAACAAAAATCTTTATGATTAAAGTGCTTTGAAGCACTAAAGGTGTCTGTGCATGCAAATCTAAAATTATGAATTTTTTGAACCACTGCAACGTTTTCTTTTGCCAAAATTTTAAAAATACCAAGATTTGCCCTAAACCATGTGTTATGAATATAAACTATATCTGGCATAAATGAGTTTAATTTAAATTTTAGTGCTTTATTTGTTGATGGATTTGAAAGGGTAAAAAAACCAATAATATCAAAAATATTTAACATTTTTGAGTTATCAAAATTTAAATACTCTACAACATAAAATTTATTTAAAAATTTTAACTCTTCTAAAAAGTTTGAATCTTCGCCACCATATTTTTTATATTTAGTATTGATTACTAAAACTTTTTTCATTTTAATTTATCAGTTTTTGTAATTTTTACCGCCTCCATGGTTAGCATCATAGTAAAAAAGAGGCTCATTAATATATACTAAATTACTTAACTGTATAAGACCTAGCCAGCAATCATGATCAGAAGTATGTTCAAAATATGGAGTTCTGTATAAACCTCTAAATCCACCTAATTGTTGTATCAAATTTTTATCAACTACAACACTTGATAAAACAACTGAATTATGATGCTTTAGAAAACTATAATCCCAAACCTGAGGGAATGAACTAAATTTAAAATACTTTGTCCACCTATACTTCTTTTTAATTTTTTTAAAATGATGTTCAGCATTGTAAACCAAGTAATTTTTATTTTTATCGTATATTCCGTAACCAAAATAGCCATCTGTGCAAGAAAAACCAATATTTTTATTCTTCATTTCAGAAAGCTGCAGTTCAAGTTTATTTGGAAGCCAAATATCGTCATCATCAAGAAAAGCTATGAATTCTCCACTTGCTTCAGAAATTCCATAATTTCTAACTGCCGGTCTTGATCCACCCCAATTAGGAGTGCTATTTCTGTCAACATGAATGACTTTAGACAAACTTTTTAATTCACTTGAGTGATAAGCATCTTCAGTAGATCCATCATTTACAACTATTATTTCATAATTATCATATGTTTGTTTTTTAATACTATCAATTGCATTAAGCAGATAGCTATATCTGTTAAAAGAAGGAATAATTACGCTTACTTTATTTGAATTCATGTTGTAATCCAATTTTATATCAAAAGAAATATTTCAGTTATAACTTTTTAATTTTACTATTTTGTTTATGTCTAGATGCTGTATATTGTTCTTAGTAGAATTTTTATGCTGAAAAACTTTGAAAATTATGAATTTTTAAACGGGCAAAATTTTTCAAAAATTGCTGATGTTGTATTCTCAATAAATGTTCCCAATGAAGATTTATCGAACTTCAATTCTGATGAGTACAAAATTATTTCAAAAAACCAAAATTTTACAGGGCTAAAATTAAAAAATTTAAAAATTAAAAATGGAGATATAATTTTTTGTAACTCAAGTTATTTAAGTTTATTTTTTTCATATTTAAATCGTTTAAAAAGAATTACTACATTAACTTTAATTACTTCTCAATCAGATTTTTCAGTAACAAAGGATATGTTTATAAACAAGCCTTCATGTATAACCAAGTGGTACGCAGTAAATGTAGATTTTAAAGATGATAATCTAATACCAATCCCTCTTGGACTAGCAAACAATTATTCATCAAAAAATATAAGAATAAATGATTTGTTAAATTATAAATTTGAAAATGTTAACAAAGAAAACAAGTTGTATGTCAACTTAAGAAAAAGCACAAATTACAAAGAAAGAGAAAATATTGAAAATTTATTTAAAAATAAAGATTGGGTTGTTATTAAGGAGCCTACTTTGTCAATCGATGAATATATAAAAGATTTAAATAAATACAAATTTATATTTTGTCCATGGGGTAACGGTTTCGACACACACAGGATATGGGAAGCACTTTACTGTGGATCAATTCCGATTACTAAGTCTCATATTGGCTTATCATTCGATAATTTGCCTATAATTTCATTTGAAAATTTTGATGATTTGTCTATTGAAAAATTACTAGCAGAATCTGATAAAAAAGAATTTGATTCTGAAACTCTGAATTTAAAATATTGGAAGCAGCTTATCAAATCAAACGTTAGCTTAAATAATGAGATTTCAGAAAGTATAGAAGAAATAAAATATTTAGAATTTTTATTTTGGAATCAAATCAGGATTGCTAGTTTTATAAACAGTAAAATAAAGATAATTAAATTTTATATTAAGAAACTTTTGAAAAAACTAAACAATCCTCTTTAATAATCTTTCGCCTTTCGAGAGTTCAATTTTATAATGGCTTGTATAATTTTTAAAACTATCTATGTCGTGAGTTGAATTAATAATTGTTAAAGTGTTATTTAATAACAAATTAAATATTAATTCTTTTGTCTCTTCATCTAAATTAGATGTAGATTCATCTAAAAACAAAACATCTGCATCTGAAAGAAGTACTCTCATAAACGCAATTTTTTGCATTTGTCCAGATGACAAGCTTTTATTATCTACTTTTTTATTAAGATCTACTTTGACTTTATCTTCAAAAAGATTAAATTTATGAATCATTTCTATGATTTCTTCATCGCTTTTAGAAATTTTATTACCATACATTAGATTTTCTCTTAATGTCATTGAAAAAATTAAGGGATTTGGCCCTACAAAGCCTAATTTTTCTGATCTAGCATAAACTTTTCCAGAGTTTGGATAAAAAACTCCAGCTAAAAGTCCTAACAAAGTACTTTTTCCAGTCCCATTTGTGCCTGTAATTATTGTATGAGACCCTTTATCAATATTTAAATTGAGTCCGTTAAATATTTCCATATCACTATTCAAATATTTAAAATTCACATCTTTTAATTCGAACAATGTTTTATTAGATGGTTCATCTGTAATAATATAATTTTCTCGTAAAGTAGAAACTTTGTATTTTTCTAGTTGATAAAATGCATCAAGATGTACATGTGAATTAACTATATGTGTTGCAGCATTTGACATATTAGCTAATGACTGGAACATTCTAAGGGTAACACCCATAAAGGGTAGGGTAATATTAAAAATATTATTGAAAAAAAGTGCAATAATTGAAATTAGAAAAACCGTAGTAAAGGGTGCCAAATATGAATTTAGAACTGTTAATTTGTGTTTTGTCATATTATCGTCGAATAAGCGCTTTGTGATTTTTATATATCTATTAGTTTCATCTGTTTCTTTTTTTAATAATTTGATTAAAAACACATTATCTAGAACTCTTTGCACATCACTACTTGACTCTTGACCTGCTTCAAATATTAAATGTTCATAGTCTTTTGACTTTTTAATTAAAAAATAAATTGGGTATATTAAAAAAATAATTCCAACAAAAAAAGCACTTATTGTCCTTGGCTCTGTCACAAAAAGGTATATTGTAAATGCAATAGATTGTAAAAGGAAATTAAGGAAGTTAGCAATACTTGTATAAAAAAAGGAAATATGTGGTGCCAAAGTGTTTACATAATAATATGTGTCAGCTGTAGAAAAGTTACGATTTTCAAATACCTGCGATAGCACATAGTTCTTTAAGTTCATTTGAACTGCTAATTCAAGTTTCTTGATCACAACACTTTGTAAATATTGAATGTAGTATCTGAACGCTATAATTACTGGTAGCAATATTTTTATTTCAAATAGAAAGTTAAAATAACTGAGTTCATCTGGCAAAACATTCAGATCTGAAAATATAGTAGTAAAAAATAAAATAATTCCAATATCTGCAAAAGCAATTAATTGTGTTAGTACAACAGAAAAAATGATGGTAATTTTTTTATTTTTTGTTTTTGTTATTTTTGAGACATATAAAATATCTGAAACAATCTCTTTTAGATTATTAACCATGTAATAAAAATAATATATAAAATTATTTATTTAATCTAATTTTCTTTACTTTAATTCAAATAAATGCGCATTAAAATATAGATATTGGTAGATTCATTTAAATGTTAAAAATAAAAATAAGTGTTGGTTGGAATATGCCTTTTCAATCAGATTCAGGTAGTAACAAACTATCTATTTATAATTTTACAAATACAAAAGACAATATTTATAACAATAAAAAATTTTACATTAATAGTGAAGTTGAGGAACCAGATTTTTGGTTTGTTATAGAAAATACCGACTCAAGAAAAGTAGAAAAAGTAAAAATAAATAAAGATAACATAATTTTTTTGGGTTCTGAAACAAGGTATGAACCAAGTTATTTCTTATTAAATTCTAAACGAGAGTTTCTTAGTCAATTTGATACTATTTATTCTCCAAACTACCTTAATTTAAAGAATTCTATAAATGAACCAGCATTTTTAAATTGGAAACTTAGAGGAGACCCATTTGAAGAACACTTTAAAGAGTCGGATATTGAATTCTACAAAAATTTTAATCCAAAAAAGAAAAATTTATTAAGTGTTTATTGTACGGGAAAGCAAATAAATGAGGTTCACAAAGTTAGACTAGATTTCGTTAAAAAATTAAAAAATGAATTTGGAGACGAGCTTCATTGGTATGGTTATAAAAATAAAACTAGAGACAAAATTGAAGGTATCGGTAGTTATAAATACCACTTAGTTCTTGAA
>TARA_B100001121_G_scaffold157569_1_pt1 | contig 21310 bp, 15 predicted proteins | sample TARA_B100001121 | Tara Oceans TARA_B100001121 (sample SAMEA2622817) | marine metagenome | biome: marine biome (ENVO:00000447); feature: surface water layer (ENVO:00002042); material: "saline water (ENVO:00002010), including plankton (ENVO:xxxxxxxx)" | depth 5 m
TCAAAACGATTCAACCCGCTCCTAGCAAAAGCAGGGCAAGGCAGCCCATCAAATCCCATACATCTTGCTGATCTTAAAGACCCAAATGGGCACAATCATGCAGCATTTCCATTTAAAAGTCAGTCAACCGAAAAGTTCTATATTGTAGGAGGAGACGAATGGTTTCCCTGGAGATACCCTGGTAAGCCTCGGCCCTATCAGCCTAGAGGAGGTTTTCATTTTTTAGATTTTACTGATATTGAAAACCCTAAAGAGGAAGCAGTTTATACTATTACTGAAGCTGGTTCTCACAATCATTGGATTCAAGGAGACACCTTAATTGCTGCCTACTATAATGCCGGGTTGCGCATTGTTGATATTTCAGGAGACTTATTGGGAGATTTATACAGACAAGGAAGAGAAATTGCGTTTTATATGTCAAGTCAAACTAACGGACACATTCCCAACTCAACAAATGTCTGGGGCGCAATTCCCTATAAAGGCTTTATATACTTCACAGATATGTACAGTGGTCTTTACTGCGTAAAACTAGTTGATAAGCAAACCGATACTACCTCACCGTAAGTTTGAAAAAATTTGCTCTAACCTTTTTTGCGCTTATTTCATTTTCATTTTCACAGGATGAAATAAAATACGACGACCTAATAAATATTAAGTGGCAAATGAAAAGATATGTTATCGATGGGATAAGTCTGCCGATCGAACGCAATCGTCGAAAAGATTATCAAATTTTTTTTGATAATAACAAAAGAGAAGAAAAGCAGTTTGGAAAACTTGTAGTTAATGGAACATGGGAATATTTGCCACATGGCAAGTTTATCATGATGTACTCTGAAAAGAAGGATGTTTATGTTCCTGCCAGAATTACTGAATTAAAAAAAGACAAAGAACTTAGGTTGACTATTTTAGACATTAACACAATGAAATTTGTTACAATCATTTATCAAGCAAAATAGAGGATTCAATAGCATGAAAATTTTTAATTATTTCACACCTTTCGTTTTATTTTTTTTCAGTTGCAGTGAAAAAATAAGTTACCCAAAAACAAAAAAAATTGATCATGTAGATACCTATTATGAAACAAAAGTTCAAGATCCATATCGTTGGCTTGAAGATGATATGTCTGATGAAACAGGCGACTGGGTTCAGCGTCAAAATAAAGTCACCTTTAAATACTTAAATAAAATTTCATTCAGGAGAAGGCTTGAAGGTAGAATAAAAAAATTAAACGATTATGAAAAAGTAGGCGCTCCTTTTAAAGAAGGGAAGTACGAATATTTTTATAAAAATACTGGACTCCAAAATCACTCAATTGTTTATAGGTCTTTGATTGGATCAAATGATGATCCGGAAATATTTATTGATCCAAATACATTTTCAGAAGATGGAACCGTAGCTCTTCGTGGATTATCATTTACAAAAGATGGATCATTGTTGGCGTACATGATCACTGAGGGTGGATCTGATTGGCGTAAAATTATTGTGATGAATGCAGAGACAAAAGAAGTTATAGGGGACACTCTCAAGGATGTGAAATTTAGCGGTCTCTCATGGAGAAATAATGATGGATTTTTCTACAGCAGCTACGACAACCCAAGCGACGTTAGCAAAAGTGAATTGTCTGCAAAGACCCAATTTCATAAGTTGTATTACCATAAACTCAACACGCCTCAATCAACAGATGAGTTAATCTATGGAGGTAAAAAACAACCCAATAGGTATATTAGTGGCTCAGTTACTGAGGATCAAAGGTATCTTGAAATCTATGCAGGGCAAAACACAAGCGGAAGCCAACTTTACATTCAAGACTTGGACAATCCAAGTTCAAAGCCAATAAAAATACAATCTGATTACTTTGCCACAGCAAGCGTTGTTTATAATAAAGGAAAAACTTTTTATTTGTATACTAATATTGATGCTCCTAATGGTCGATTGGTTTCTGTAAATATTGATAAACCTAGTATTTGGAAAGATATTGTTCCTGAGAATGAAAATGTAATGAATGCAAGCTCGGGCGGAGGATATTTATTTTTACGCTACCTTGTTGATGCTAAAACTCAGGTGATGCAATATGACTTAGATGGAAAAATTGTTCGTCAAATTGAACTACCAGGTATTGGATCTGCTTATGGATTTGGAGCAAAAGAAGAAGAAAAAGATTTGTATTACTCATTCAGTTCCTATACTTATCCTTCAACCATATTCAATTATGAGATCAAATCAGGCAAATCAGTGCTTTATCGTCAGCCTGACATAGATTTTACTCCAAGCGATTATACCACAGAACAAGTTTTCTATGAAAGCAAGGATGGCACTACTGTACCTATGTTTATTACTTATAAAAAAGACCTACAAAAAAGTGGAAAAAACCCAACAATACTCTATGGTTATGGAGGTTTTAACATTAGCCTTACTCCAGGTTTTAGCGCAACGAATATTGCTTGGCTTGAAAATGGTGGAGTTTATGCTGTCGCAAATATTAGAGGTGGGGGAGAGTATGGAAAAAAGTGGCATAAAGGTGGAACACAAATGAACAAACAAAATGTTTTTGATGATTTTATATCAGCAGCAGAATATTTGATTTCAGAACAATATACCTCAAGCGACTATCTGGCAATTAGAGGTGGATCAAATGGTGGATTGCTTGTTGGTGCAGTTATGATTCAGAGACCAGAGCTTTTCAAGGTCGCAATCCCGGCTGTAGGAGTTCTTGATATGCTCAGATATCATCAGTTTACCGCAGGAGCGGGCTGGTCAGATGATTATGGAACCGCAGATCAATCAGAAGAAATGTTTAAGTATTTACTCAACTATTCACCTGTGCATGCACTTAAACCCAATACAGATTATCCCGCAACCCTAGTCACAACAGCTGATCATGATGATAGAGTAGTCCCAGCGCATTCATTTAAATTTGCAGCGCGTTTACAAGAATACCACACCGGAAAATCTCCAGTTTTGATTCGAATTCAAACTAGAGGAGGCCATGGAAGCGTATCTATGGATCAGAGAATGAAAGAATACTCTGATATTTTTGCCTTCATTTGGAAAAATATGAGCTATAAACCAAAACTATAACTTTACAATTGCGATAATATTGATTTAGGAAAATGCATCGTCACTAACATGTTAGGGACGTCTACAACCTCAGCAATCTTCAAATCGCCAACTAAAGAACATAGCATATACGCTTCTTCATCGGTGATATTATAATTTGCAACTAAATGGTCAACCATATAATTGACAGCCTTTTTTGTAGCTAGATCAATAGTGGTCCCAAAGCCAGTTACAGCATAAAATTCATCTGTTTCGTATTGAGGTTCTTTTATTGGTGGAGCATTTTTAATTACTCTTAATCTATAGGTAAATGTCATTGGTGCTTCTAATGCAGTACCGCAGACCTCGCCATATCCTTGTACTGCATGAGCATCTCCAATAGAAAAAAGTGCCCCCTTAACTAATACGGGAAAGTATACGGTTGACCCTTCAGTCATTCCTGGATCATCCATATTGCCACCATTTTCTCTTGGTGGTATTGTTGATAACATTTCTGATGTATTTGGAGCAACTCCCATAACTCCAGGAAATGGTTTAAGTGGTATTTTAACTTTATCTTTAAATGTGATTGTCTTGGAATTCTTATCAATTTTATGAACTGCTAATTTAGGTTTTTTAAATCTATCAGATAAAAATCCAAAACCAGCAACGATAGCTTGCCAGCCGTATTCATGTAGTTCAATGTCAAGAATATCAACAGCTAATATATCGCCAACCTCTGCTTCCTCAACATATACTGGCCCAGTAAGGGGGTGGATAGGACCAAAATCTAAATTAATTAGATCATCAAGTGTTGCATCTTTATGTAATTGTCCGTCCGATGCTTCATTTGTTTCAGCTTGAATAATTGAGCCAGATGGTACTGTAAGAACAGGTTCAATAGCACTGCTCCATTTGCTGTGTTTTTGATCAGCTGATAAAATAAAGTCAGGTTTAATTTTGCTTTCTGTTGTGCATGAAATAATAAATAGTGAACTTATAATTAAAAATCTTTTCATTTTGTGAATTCCAATTTGTTGGTAAATAATTGCTTAATTGTTTTAAATATTAATAGAAAAAAAATTATATATAAATAAAAATTAATATTTAATCAAATAAAGGTTGACATATGTAAAACTATACCTATAAAATTCGCCGTGCAAAATTTACTGATTATTCCACTAATTATTATTAGCGAGCTGATTGTTATTAGCTGGCTCTGGAGAACTACATCTTAGCGGGACAATTTTAAATTTTACTAAAGACTTAAAAAAGCCCGCAAAATAAGCGGGCTTTTTTTTTAACTCAATTAACTAACAAATATAATTTAAGGAGAAATAAAAATGAGACTATTAACACTAAATCTAGTGTTGGTTGGCTTGCTCTCTGGTCAAACAGTGTTTGAAGGTACTGTAAAAGATACCAACGGAGAGGTATTGCCTGGCGTCCAGGTTTTTCTCAAGGATACTTATGTTGGAACGACTACCAGTATGGAGGGTGAATTTAAAATCGCTATTCCTGAACAATCTGGAGTTCTTGTTTTTTCCTACATTGGTTACGAAACTCAAGAAGTAGAGGTATCCTCTGCTTCTTCCACAGTTTCTGTTGAGATGGCTGTTGACGTATTGAAGGGTGACGAAGTCCTTGTGACCGGTCTAGCTTCTTCTGTTAAGCGAAGAAACGCAGCAAATGCTGTAGCTTCGGTTAGCGGAGAAGAATTAGTCGGTGCACCTGTCCAAACACTTGATGCGGCTTTAAACGGTAAATTTGCCGGAGTAAGAGTGCGGCATAACTCAGGTGCTCCTGGTGGCGGTATGAGCGTTAACCTAAGAGGAGTATCAACTATCACAGGGGAAACTCAGCCGCTCTATGTTATAGATGGCGTTATCGTTAACAATGCTGCAAATCAATCTGGTATTGATGTTGTCAGCGCAGCTACCGGCGCTGGAAGCGCCCGCCCTCAGGGGCAACCTGCTAACAGGATTTCTGACTTCAATCCAAATGATATTGAAAGCGTAGAGGTCCTTAAAGGTGCAAGTGCTGCTGCTATTTATGGAGCGAAAGCAACCAACGGTGTAATTATCATTACAACAAAAAAAGGTCAGGCGGGAAAAACTCGGGTCAACTTCTCACAGAAGTTTGGATCAAGTTCTATTTTGAAAAAAGTAGGTACGCGTGATTTTACATACGATGCTGCTGTTGCCCAATATGGAGCATCCGTTGCTGACCTTGGTACTAAATCAGGAGATAAATTTAAAACCTATGACTATGAAGATATGCTTTACGGTAATACAGGAGCGCTTTCTGAAACTTCGCTAAGCATGAGCGGTGGAAGCGATAGAACACAATTCTATCTTTCAACGCAATACTTAGATGAAAAGAGTATCGTAAAAAATAGATTTTACGAGAGATTTTCAGGTAGGCTAAATATGAATCATCGTATTTCAGACCGTTTCAAGGTATCAAGTACTGCGTACTTAGCACGAACTAAGTCAGATCGCGGTATTACAGGAAACGACAATACAAATAAGTCATATAATTTTTCGTTTGGTAATACACCAAGCTTTATAAATATTACACAAAACTCTGATGGAAGTTGGCCCGATCATCCTACTAATCCTTCTAATCCTTTGCACACTGTTGCAGTCCTTACCAATGAGGAAACAGTGAACAGAGCTACTGGAAGTGTTTCTGCTGACTACACAGTTTTTAGAACAGGTTCATCTAGCTTTTCTCTTAATTCCGTGTTTAGTGGTGATTATGTTGGTCAGCTAAATGAAATCTTTTCACCGCCTGAACTTCAGGATGAAAAAAGTAAAGATAATCCGGGTCAATCAGTTCTGTCAAATACGCATAGTCTGAATACAAACGTTAACCTTAATGGAGTGTTTAGAACTACTGTAGGTGATATTAAATCAACTACTACAAGCGGATTAAGCTTCGAGACTTTAGATTGGAACTACTCCAGCATCATGGCAACTGGCATGGTTGTTACACAAACAAACATTGACCAATCTGCCTCAACGTCTACTTTACAATCTCGAAGATTTCAACAGGACAGAGGAGTGTTTGTTCAGCAAGAAGTCCAAGTTGGTGATGCAATCTATGTCGCCAGTAGTCTTCGTGGTGATAAGAGTAGTACCCTTGGTAAAACCGATGAATACAATTGGTATCCAAAGGTTGCAGGATCTTATCAATTTGGTTCCATGGCTGATGTTTTCGATAATTTGAAAGTTCGCGTAGCTTACGGACAAACGGGGAACCTTCCTCCGCCAACTGCTAAATACACTTCTATGTCACCATATAATATTGGTGGAATGGGAGGTTTGGTATCAGGAGGCGTTGCAGGATTTGAAGATGTTGAACCTGAAAGAACCACCGAGACTGAATTTGGTGTTGATTTTTCAGCATTTGATAAAATGGTTGGTGTAGAGTTCACTGTATATAACCAGCAGGTTGACGGGTTATTGCTTCAGGTTGAAGAAGCTCCATCGACAGGGTTTTCATCTAAATGGGCCAATGCAGGAAGTATGAAAACCGATGGCGTAGAGCTTGGTGTGACCTTGAATCCAGTTAGATCCAAAGCATTCAACTGGCTTTCTAAGACAACCTTTTATACTTCAAAAGCAGAAATTACAGAGCTAAAAGTTGATCCCTACAACACTGGTGGATTTGCAACCTTCTTAGGTGCATACCGAATCGAAAAAGGTTGGGATCCTCATACGATAGTTGGTGCTGAGCTTGATGAGAATGGTAAGCATGTAAAGCTTGGTAGTGAAACACCTGATTTCATGATGGGTTTCAATAACCGCGTCTCTTTTGGCGATGTGTCAGTTGTTGCACACTTTGACTTGAAAAAGGGTGGTCAAAATGTAAACCTTCAGGAGCTCATTGCTGACCTTGGTGGTACCACATATGATTTTGATGACAAGGGACTTGACCCAGAGGAAAAGCTTAATAACGGACCATACCGATTAGCAAACTTAGGTTCAATAACCGCTCCTTATGTTCAAGATGCTGGTTACTTTAGACTTTCTGAGCTTTCGGTAATGTATGATCTTCCAAAATCAATGCTTGGTTCAGCTAACGTTGATCGAGTGCAAGTTGGATTTACTGGAAGAAATCTATATCAAAATACACCCTACAAAGGATGGAATCCTGATGTAAGTCAGTTTGGCAACGTAGGTGTAGGTGGATCGATTGATACAGGCCCTTATCCTTTGGCAAAATCCATGTATTTAAGTGTTAACGTAAGCTTTTAAGGAGGTTGAAAATGAAAATTGTAAAATATATACTTCCATTATTTTTATTTGTTGCAGCGTGCGAGGATCTAGATTTTCCAGATCCTAATTCACCATCAACAGCATCAGCTACCGTACAGTCCCTTGTGACAGGAGCTGAAGCTGGAATGCGCGCAAGTCTGTCAAACTACTTAATTGGAGTAAGTAGCGTTGGAAGAGAGGCATATCACTTTGAACCGGCTGACCCAAGATATACGGGAGAGTTAATTCACGGTCCTCTTGACCCTGGTGGTTTTGTTGTGTATTCTTCCTGGAATTCACGCTATAGAGTGATTAAAAATAGCAGGTTCTTATTAGAAAAAACTGATGATAAAGGTGTTGAAGGCTTTGCTAAGACCGTTGAAGCGTATCAATTGTTACTTGCATTAAACATGCAAAACAACAATGGTGTTAAAATTGCGCCCTATAACGGACTTGATTCAGATCCAGCAACTAAAGACAACTCGTTTAAAGAAATTGCAAAACTTCTGGATCAAGCTGCAACTGCACTTGAAGATGCAGGAAGCGCATTTACCTTCAAACTGTCATCTGGTTTTTCTGGTTTTGACACTCCATCAACTTTTAAGCAGTTCAACCGCGCCTTAAGAGCTCGCGTTGCTGTTTATATGGGTGAATACGATGTTGCTCTAGAAGCTTTAGACCAATCCTTTATGGATCCTGCAGGTAGTATGGACAAAGGCGTCTATCATGTTTTCGGATCAGGACAAGGAGACAATGCTAACGGAATGTATGAAAATCCAAACGCTAGCTTTGTTAGAACTATGGCACATATGTCCTTCAAAACAGATGCTGAAGCTGGTGACCCCAGATATAAATCTAAGGTTGTTGAGCGACCTGATACCACTACCTATGACGGACTTAAAAGTAATCTAGCGGTAACGGTTTGGAGTGGTGCCTACGATCCAATTGCAATCATTCGCAATGAAGAGCTGGTGCTTCTTAAAGCTGAAGCCAACATTGGAAAAGGTGGCGATGGTTTGACTGAAATCAACATAGTTAGAGCTGCTCATAAACTTGATGCTGCAACTACTGGAGGGATTGATCAGTTATTGCATGAAAAGAGATATTCTCTTTTCATGGAAGGTCATCGCTGGGTAGATATGCGACGCTATGGTAAAACAGCCGCACTGCCTAATGATAGATCTGATAGAGGCGATCAAGTTTTTGATTCTTTCCCTCTCCCTGAGGCAGAAACAAAAGGTAAATAACAATACTATTATTGTAGGTAGTATGGTTAAAATAAGGGGAGCTGTAAAGCTCCCCTTTTTTTTTAACCATAAGGAGTCGCCATGACACAAGAATCTCCTAGAATTAATTCTGGTTGGATTAGAGCCCTACTTTTCTTTGTAGCAGCTATGATAACATCTCAGATTTTTGCAGGTATAGGTATGGTTGGCGTCTTGCTTGTTTCCGGTTTTGATATTAGCACCCTATCAAACCAAGACGCTTTAATGAAAGAGCTAAATCAGATCAATTTTTTTCTGATACTCAAAATCATTGAATTTTCGGCTGTGATGCTATGCGTTTGGTTGTTTATGAGATATATTGATCGTCAGCCCGTTAATTCTATTGGACTAGTTTATGATGGCTATCAAAAAGACCTTCAATTTGGACTTGGTCTTGGAGCGGGTCTCATTGCGATAGGGTTTTTTATTTTATTTATACTTGGGTACGTTTCTATTGAAGGCTTTTCATTCCCATTAGGAAATATCTTTCTATATTTTGTTTTGTTTGTTATCGTATCGCTCCACGAAGAGATTATGTTGCGTGGTTATATTTTAAGGAACCTCATGAGCTCAATGAATAAATATGTAGCGTTAGCCTTGTCCTCTTTGGTCTTCATGTCTGTACATTTACTAAACCCAAATATTTCACCGTTGGCTGTTATCAATCTTTTCTTAGCAGGTATTGTCTTGGGCATTTATTACATACACAAACCAAATTTATGGCTTCCTATCGGGATGCATTTAACGTGGAATTTCTTTCAGGGTCCCATTTTTGGATTCGAAGTAAGCGGTATAGAATCTGAAAGTATTATTAATCAATCCGTAACTGGTAGCGATTATATCACTGGTGGTGAATTTGGATTTGAAGGTTCACTGCTTGCCACAGCTTTGATTATAGTTCTAATATTATTTTTAGATAAAAAGTACGGGACGAGATAGTGAAAAATAAGTTTCTAATTATTGCATTAATTTTAAGCGCTTTATACTCTCAAGAGACCAATTCTAATAGAAAAATTTCATTCCCTGACATAAAAGGATATAAGACGCTAGTTTGTGATCTTCATACGCATACAGTTTTTTCCGATGGAAGCGTTTGGCCGAATATGAGAATTCAAGAAGCCCAAAAAGATGGTTTAGACGCAATTGCAGTCACTGAACATATCGAATACCAATCTCATAAAGAGGATATCCCTCATAAAGATAGAAATAGAAGTTATGAACTAAGTAAAAAATACGCTGAAAAAAGCGACTTATTGGTAATAGCTGGAACTGAAATAACTAAAAGCATGCCCCCCGGTCACTCAAATGCGATTTTTGTTAGAGATGTGAATAAGATTATCAATGATGATTATATGGATGCGCATTTAGCTGCTCGCAAACAAGGCGCTTTTGTATTCTGGAACCATCCCCACTGGATCGGTCAAAGAAAAGATGGATCCGTAAAGATGTATGATGAGGTAAAAGATCTTATAGATAAAAACCTTCTGCATGGAATTGAGGTGACGAATGAAAGGACTTATTCTGATCAAGCAATTCAAGCCGCATTAGACTACGATTTAACTATGCTAGGAACCTCAGATGTTCACGGATTTGTTGATTGGGATTATAACATCCCGCAAGGCGGACATAGACCGGTAACCTTGGTTTTTTCAAAAAGAAAAAATCTCAAAGATCTTAAGCGATCACTGTTTCAGGGGCGAACAGTAGTATGGTATAATAATTTACTGATAGGAAAAAGTGAATGGATGAACCCCTTGCTTAACGCCTCAATTCAAATTGACTCAGCAGGGTTCTACAAAAACTATGAATTGGCTGTAATCAAGATAAAGAATACATCGGATGCGAGGTTTATACTTAAAAATGTTACCGAATTTGATTTTTACCAAAACAGCGATCTAATTGAGATACATCCACATTCTGTTAAACAAATCGCTGTTGTTTCTGGAAAAAAACGCTCCAGTTTCGATCTTGAGTTTGAAGTTATGAATGCAGTGATCGCTCCAAGCCTCCACCCTAAAATAAAACTCCCTGTAAAAAACGTTGAAAAAACGCAACTCTACAACGTCAGGTTTTAAGCCTATCTTTTCAAATAGTAAGTGAAAAATTTTATTAAAAATTCATCTAGCTTCATCAACGGTGAGTGGGTTCAAAGCCAAGGGCATTTATCAATTTGTAATCCTGCAAACCTTCAAGAGCACATTCATGACATACATCTTGCGACAGGCTATGATACCAATAGTGCGCTACTTGCAGCCCAGGAAGCATTTGATGTATGGGGTAAGACTAGAATTGAAAAAAGAATCTTACTCCTTGAGAAGTTCATGAGTAAGCTCGAAGCAAAAAAAAATGAATTTTCCGAATTAATAACCCTTGAAAATGGAAAAACTATCGAAGAATCGAAAGGAGAGGTAGATGCAGCTATTTCTGAAGGAAATTATCAGCTTGGTTATTTAAAAGATAACCTTGTTGAGATAAAAGGTTCTCACAAGCTTCTTTACAGCCCACTTGGAGTAGCGTTATTAATTACACCTTGGAATTTTCCACTCTCAACGGTCATTAGAAAAATGATTCCTGCCTTAGCATGCGGAAATACAATCGTTTTAAAACCATCAGAATACTCTTCATTAACTTCAATTCTTATTTTTGAAATTTTAGAAAAAGAGGACTTTCCAAAAGGATCAGTGAACCTTGTTATAGGTATAGGCAGCGCTTTAGGTGATGCATTACTAAAAACTGATTTAATTGATATCGTTTCATTTACCGGGTCAACAGCAACCGGAGAAATCATTCGAAAAAAAATATCACATTCAAATGTGAGATATCAAGCTGAAATGGGTGGTGCTAACGCTTTAGTGATTTGGGATGATGCCAATATTAACGAGGCAATAAATGCTGCTATCGCAAGTGGATATGCATGTGCCGGTCAATGGTGTACGGGGATCAGTAAGCTTATCATTCATGAGAACATTTATGATACTAGCATTGATTTACTAAAGAAATTAGTAGAGAATATCAAAGTTGGTAGCGGTTTTGACAAAGCAAATCAAATGGGACCTTTAAACAACAGAGCGCAGCTAGATAAGATGGTTGATTATGTTAGACGCGCATCAGATCAAGGCGCTGAAATTTTAACAGGAGGGTCTCAACTTCAAAAGGATGAGCAAAAAGGCTTCTTTTTTCAGCCTACAATTCTAACCGGTTTGAACCTAGAAATGGACATTTCATCTGAAGAGATTTTTGGGCCGATAATCAATGTATTTAAATCAAGAACAGTTGAGCAATCGATTGAGATTGCAAATTTTGGAAGATATGGACTTTCGTTTTCAGTGTATACAGAAAACGACTCTATAGCAAATCGATTCATTTCAAATGTAGATGCAAGCCTTTGTCATGTGAATATGCCAACCCCTTACAGAGAGATGTCAATGCCATTTACCGGTTGGAAATTTTCAGGGATAGGAGTACCAGAATCAGGAAGATTTGCACGCGACGCTTTTACTAAACCAAAAGTAGTATACCGAAAAAAAGACTAATTTATAGTTTCCCTTTATAGTTCTTCACAGCCCATATCGAGTAAGACGCTATGGTCGAATTATTTCTGGAATGATTTGAAATCATAATTGGCTCATAGCTATCAAAAAATGGTTTTATTTTTTCAGGAAACTCCTTTTTATCATGAATATAAATGAAATCTTCTCCAATCAAGCTTTGTTGATCGTAATGAAAAGAGTAGAGGGTTTCATGATAATCTATTGATAAACATATAGCTTCATGTTGCGGGTTTAAATAAAAATTTATGATTGAGGGTATTTGAAACTCATTACTTACAATTCTGAGCTTGTTCATTTCTAAATCATCCATGATTGAAGTTTTCACATCTTTAACTAAAGACGTATACATATAATATCGATTTGTAGGATCAGACTTTCCTTTCAATGGCAATAGAGGATAAAATGTTTGTACCATGATCAGCGAAATAAAAAATAGTGAATATATAATCTGAATGTGCAAGCGTTTCCTTGTTTGGCTGTACTGACTTTCTTCAGCTGCTAGTATAAAAAGACCACCAAAAAAGATTGGCGCAATCCAGTTTAATTCGAATCGTGAGAATAGTGAATGAAATAGAAAATAGGAAAGAGGAACCGATGTCACTAGTCCAAAATATTTTTTTTCACTTGAAATGACCATCCAATCTTTTAAGTAAATGATCGGTTTTATAGCTGAATAATAAAAAAACAGAGGCCCTATTAAAAGAGCAGCACCCGCCCATAATTCAAGAAAATCACTGAAACCACCACCTTCTAAAATGTGGCTTCCTTGATATTTCACAAACGCGAAATCGTTTTTAAAATTCCAAACTATAAACGGAATGAAAATGATAAATGAAATGAAAAATGAAGCATAAAAATGAACGTTTTTTAACATATGCCTTTTTTCCTTAACTAAAAAAGGAAATAGAAAAATTCCTATAGCTGGAAACAATGCGGATACTTTAGAAAGGACGGAAAAACCTAACATTATGCCACCAGGATATATGAAACGCTCATCTTTAAAATATGCTAAATAATAGAAAAGAATGGATAAAATTGAAAAAAATGCTAGCGGAACATCAGGGGTAATTATTATTGAATTCGTATGAAACATTAGATTTGCAATAAGCGCCAAAGAGGTTATCAGTGCAAATTGTTGATCCATGTGTTTTTTTGTTACGCTGTATAGAAAAATAGTTAAAAAACTCATAAGAATTACCGGTCCCAAGCGAACGGTAAAACTTGATTCATTTAGAAATGTAAATATCCAAATTATAAATGCAACTACTGGTCCATGATCTATATAGCCCCAAGCAAGATGGCGAGCATACATTGCATAATACGCTTCGTCATCAACAAGAAAAGTATTTGAGATAAAATAAAGCTTTACTGCAAAAAGTATAGTAAATAAAATAAGTGTGTAATTGGTTAGGCGATTGTTTTCAGGCACGAAACACCCAATATTTTGAACCTAAATAATTAATCAACGTTCCGGAAATTATTCCTGCAATTTGAGCAAGGACCTTTGGATTAGGCTGGTATGAGATAATTAGAAATTGTAGCACGGCAAGATTTACAGATAAAGCAATTATTCCTACGCTCAAATATTTGAAATAGTTGATGTACGATATTGATCTTCCGATTGTCATGTCTGTAAATGTCCATTTATGATTAATGATATAATTTTGAATACTAGTAATGATAAAAGCAATTACAGAAATTTGCAAAGGAGGGTATAGAAGTATATCAACGAGCGCGTAAAAAAACACTACGTTTGTAATCATACCCAAAAAACCTACTGTAAGGAATTTGACTATTTTCATTTATATATGATGTAATAGATACGATGGTGTACTTTTAATTTAATCTTGATATGATAATATCTTTACTAGAAAAAGAAATACCTTATATTGATGTGAGGGCGCCTATTGAATTTGCTCAAGGTGCCTTACCTACAAGCAAAAATCTACCTATTCTCAATGACAAGGAAAGAGAGAAAGTTGGAAAAGCTTACAAGAAATCTGGAGGCCAAGCAGCAACAGAATTAGGATACATACTTGTTAAAGATGACATAAGAGATCAGCGTGTTGATGATTGGGTAAATTTTGTAAATCTTAATCCAAATGCTCATCTTTATTGCGCTAGAGGAGGTCAGCGCTCAGAGATTGCCATTAAATGGTTGAAAGAGAGAGGGGTTGAAATTCCAAGAATTCATGGTGGTTTTAAAACTCTAAGAAATTCATGTCTTAAAATTATTAACGATGCATCAAATGACAATAAAGAATGGATCATAATTGCTGGAAAAACTGGTTCAAATAAAACAGGATTAGTTACATCTGTACCAAACGCTATAGATTTAGAAGGTTTGGCTAATCATCGCGGGTCAGCATTTGGAGGGTATCAAACTCCTCAACCTACCCCAATTAATTTTGAAAACACCTTAGCCATTAAGTATCTCAAAATATCACAAGCCAAAATCTTTTTTGAAGATGAATCTCGCACTATTGGTAAGCTTGTTATTCCTGAAAATATCTACAACAGGATGAATAACTCCAAAATCATCCTTATTGATGAATCCATAGAATATAGAATAAATCATATCTATCAAGAATATGTTGTGAGAGCTATGAAAAATGAGACTATAGTTGATTTATCTAAAAAACTCAAAGCGCAACTGACAAAAATATCAAAAAGGTTGGGATCAAAACATTTTAAGATAATAAACGAATCGCTAGACAAAGCTTTTGCCAATAACTCTAAAAACTGTCATTATAAATGGATTGAGCAACTACTTGTCAATTACTATGATAAAATGTACGAGTACCAAATATCAAAAAAACTAGATCGCTGCATTTACAATGGAAGCTGGAAGGATGTAAATAACTTTATTAATCATTACTAGCTTCACCTTGTTTTATTATAAAATGAATTCTATTTTAAACTCATTACAAATTTTGTGGTAAAAGATTGAATTAAACATCAACGTATTTAACAAAATGGTATCTACTATGTATCGAAAAATGACCCTTTATTCTCTGATGGCTATATTTATTATTTCAGGTTGCGGTAAAAACGAAGCAAAAATTTCTTTGGATGAAAGAATGATCGATACTTATAAGTTTTCTGATCCTAACCCCATCCCTGTTCTTACCTCAGATAAAAGACTGTATCCTTATCATAAGTTTTATAACTATTCGCATACTAGTGAAAAGCAAAAATGGAATGTTGTTACAATGGAGAACGAACATATTGCAATTTATGTTTTACCTGAGGTTGGAGGAAAGGTGTGGGGTGCGATTGATAAATCTAACAACCAAGAGTTTATTTATCGTAATGAGGTAATGAAATTTAGAAATATTGCACTTAGGGGCCCATGGACCTCAGGTGGAATTGAATTCAACTTTGGAATTATTGGACATACTCCTGCAACTGCAACTCCCGTTGATTATTTGACAAGAAAAAATTCAGATGGTAGCGTCTCAACTTTCATTGGGGGTATGGATCTGCCATCTCGCTCAGTTTGGCGCGTTGAAATTAATCTAGAAAAAAATAGATCAAACTTTAAGACCAAAACAAACTGGTATAATGCAACTCAAATGGTGCAACCCTACTATAATTGGATGACGGGAGCAGCATTTGCATCTGAAGATTTAGAGCTGATCTTCCCAGGTGATAAATATTTAATGCATAGCGGAGAAGTAAAAGATTGGCCGATAGACAAATCAAAAAGGAACTTATCTTTGTATCGCAACAATAATTTTGGAGGGCATAAATCATACCATGTTGTTGGGTCTTGGAAGAATTTTTTTGGTGGATATTACCATAACGATGGATACGGATTTGGCCATTGGTCTAATCATGATGAAATGCCAGGTCAAAAATTATGGCTGTGGTCTTTATCAGATATGGGAGGAATTTGGGAGGATCACCTTACAGATAGTGACGGTCAATATATTGAATTTCAGGCAGGAAGACAGTTTGTACAATACAGAGAAGATCCAGCAAACAATAACCCTATCAGAAAAGCTTCATTTGAACCATACGTTTCAGACCAATGGGAGGAGTATTGGTTTCCAGTTCAAAAAATTGGAGGGATAAGCGATGCTTCTAAAAACGGGGTAATGAATGTCGAAGAATTTTCAGATAGCATAACGATCAAGATCCACTCGTTTATACCAAAAAAAGGAACAGTAACTCTTAGTTCTAATTCAAAAACTCTTTTAAGTGAGGAAATTAGTTTTGAGCCAATGAAAGTTCACAAAATAACTTACAAAGACAGCACAATTAAAGATTATGAAATCAAGGTAAGCGCTCTGAATCTTTATGCAACAACAAATGCAAAATCATTAGCATTGAGCCGCCAGTTCAAATTAAAAGAAGATTATTTTTCTTCAATGAGTCAACTAGATAGGGAATATTTTAATGGGTACGAGCTCTTAAAAGAAAGGCGCTATGATAAGGCCCGTACAATTTTTGAAAATATTTTAGACAAAAATCCAAATCATCATAGTTCAAGAATTGCGCTCTCTGATCTTATGTTTAGAAGCTCTCAGCACAAAAAAGGTCTAGAGCTAATTGAAGCAAATCTTCAGTTGAATACGTATAATCCTGATGCAAATTTCATTGCAGGCAATCACTACCGTGCCTTAAAAATGAATCTAGATGCCAAAGAATCATTTGGGTGGGCAGCGCGATCCATGAAATACCGTTCTGCTGCGTATCTCGAAATGTCTGAAATTTATTTATTAGAAGAAAACACTGCTATGGCTATAGAGTATGCCCAAAAGGCCCTTAGTTTTAACGAAAGAAATTATAAAGCTAGAGAAGTGTTGGCTATAGCTCATAGATTAAGTGGTAAAGATGGTAAATTCAGAAAAGAGATTTCAATACTTCTTGAACAAGACCCGCTTCATCATTTTGCACATTTAGAAAAGGCCATGCTTAGCCAATCGAATAAAGATTGGGATAGGTATTTTTCATTAATTAGAAATGAATACGCAAACCAGATACATCTTGAAAATGCTATTAGTTATTATAACCGAGGCTTAAATGATTCTGCCATTAGTTTATTAGAAAAAATTAGTGGTACTAAAATCATGGATCCAATCGCAAGGATTTGGTATGCATATATATCTAAAGACCCTAAGTTATTAAATTCTGTTGAGACTGCATCTATTGATTATTCGCATCCTTTTCGCAGGGAGACTATTTCCACCCTCGAGTGGGCAGTAAATGAAAGTTCGCACTGGAAGTTTTCATTTTTACTTGCCCTTAACCTATGGGCAAAGGACAGGAATGAAGATGCCTGGACCCTTATGAAAAAACTTGAGGACATTCCCGATTCAATGCCGTTTTATTTGTCGAGATCTAACCTTGCAGAAACGTTTGGAACAAAAAATAATGTTGAAAAAGATTTAAGAAGGGCATTGGACTTGGGGAAAGATTCATGGATTGCAATGATGTTCGCCGTTCAGTATTTTCAAACAAAAGGCAATTGGAAAACAGCAGAAACTATATCTTCTCAAGCCTATAAAAAATTTCCAGATAATTTCAACGTTCGTATCTTGCATTCAAAATCGCTACTTTATAATAACAAAATTGACGAATGCATAGAAATTCTGAATAGCACAAAAGTCTTACCATCTGAAATGGGAAAAGAAAGTCGACAATTACATGAATGGGCTCATTTAACTAAAGCTATTGATCTCATGAAAGAAAGACAGCTCGATAGCGCTAGAAAATCAATAGATATTAGTAGAGCTTGGCCAAAAAATTTAGGAATAGGTAAGCCCTTTGATACTGATGAAAAACTTCAAAATATACTCGTTGACTATATTAACAATCCGACTAATTCTGCAAAATATCGAAGATATTTAGAAACATTGGGCAAGGGTAGTGAAGGATATGATTTATTGGTTATAAAAAAAGCTCAATCAATGATGAAAGCCTTAAACTAAATTAAGAGTCGATTATTTTATTTAATAAATCTTTCGTGAGTTGAATACCTTCGTATTCCGAATGCTTGTCGCCTTCATATTCAATACCAACATAGCCGCTGTATCCAGACTTTAAAACAATTTGCATCATTCTTTTGTAATCGGTTCTTACCTCATCACCATTTGAATTAAATTCATGGCTTTTTGCGCTTACTGCTTTAGCGTAAGGCATAAGCTCTTCAACTCCTAAATATCGATCGTACCAATTATCATTTTCAATTAAAAAATTTCCAAAATCAGGAAGGGTTCCAAGATTTGGGTGCGCGACTTTTTTCATCAATTCAGAAAGCCATTTGCCGTTTGAAGAAAGACCTCCATGATTTTCAACAATGGTATTTATTTCTATACCGCTGCAATAATCAACCAGCTTATTTAGACCATCAGCTGCAAGGTTTAATTGCTCTGAGCTGGATAAATTATTGTCGCTTCTCGCATTGACTCTAATTGAATGACATCCTAGAAACTTAGCTGCATCTGCCCACTTGAAATGATTCTCTACGGCTTTATTTCTTTTTTCGTTGTTTGGATCTCCAAGGTTTCCCTCGTTATCGCACATAATCAGTAGACTTTTCACGCCGTTGTCTTTCGCAATAGCATTCATTTCATTTAAGTATTTTTTATCTTTTGCTTTGTCAAAAAAGAAAGTATTTACGTATTCAACTGCATCAATTTCAAATTTGGTTCGAGCAAGAGAGATAAAATCTAAGTGATTGATCTCCTTTGAATACAGCGCTCGGTGTAAAGACCATTCAGCTAATGAGATACTTAAAGATTTTTGCTTTGAACAGCTTGAAAAAATAGATGCGCTTGTAAGTGGTAGTACGAGTCCGCCAATCAATAGAGAGCTATCTTTTATAAAATCTCTTCGCTTCAATTATAGTCTCTTAATACGAACATTTTTGTACCATACTTCTCCGTGATCTCCCTGGATTCCAATACGCCCCTTGGAGGCCTTTGCAAATAGGGGCATAGTCTTGAATTTGCTTTTATCTACTAGTTGCCACATTGCGTTACTCTGATAAATGTAATCAACAATTTTGACCCCATTCAGCCAGTGTTCAACCTTTCCATTAAAAACTTTAATTCGAACTTTATTGAATTTACCTACTGGTTTTACCACATCTTTTGTCGGGGCGATCAATGCATAAAGCGCTCCTGCAGATGTCAAAGTATTTTTTCCATCTACGTGAACATTATTATCAAGAACCTGCATTTCAGGAGCCGATTGCCATATGTAATCACCTTCTTCGGTTGCGTAGTAGAATATTCCACTGTTTCCGCCCTGAGCTACTTTCCATTCAAGTTCAAGCTCAAAATTTTCATAGACTTCTTCGCTAATTAGATCAACTCCGTAATCTGGTTTAGTCTTCATTGTGCCATTAATTATTTCCCATGAATCTGGAAATGAGTTTTGTCGGTAACCTCTAAGACCAGATATTTTTTTTCCGTCAAAAAGGTAGGTCCATCCTGAATCTGAATTACAGCTCGTAAAAAAAATAAAAGCAAGTTGAATTAATAATATTCTTTTTATCATTTTTTTGGATTCCATTCTCCCCTAGCAACCGCGGGTATAAAGTTTTCAATTTCAGAGTTCGGCAATTCAATAGTCTTGGATTGTTCAGCGCTCATATAGGCAGCCATTAACAGTCGAGTGACATCTAGACCATCATCAAAATTTTCTATAGGTCTTTTTCCTTGAAGAAAAGATTCAACCATATGCCTGTTTTCAGCTGTATACCCATAAACTTCTGCTTCATTGCTGACCACTGGCATTCCACCAGATTCAGCATTCTGTTTTTCAACCAGATCCTCACCTTCACTGCCGGACACTTTCCTGCTAAAGAAAACTTTTAAATCTGGATCAAGAGTATTTACAAACATAGAATATTCAGGCCCAAAAAGCTCCATGCTCAATCTTAGGCCTTCACCAACAAAGCACCAGGACGTTGTTGTCTCTACGATTAATTTATTTCCATCCTCATCCAAATATTCAATCAGTGAGCGTGCAAAATCCTCAGAAGGTTTTTGTAAGTAGTCAGTTTTGCCATTGCTATTATCAGACAGGATTTTAGCGTATTCAGGTCGTTGCCATTTCAAACAATCCATATGGGCATTAATACTTATTGGTGTTAATGATTCACGAGGTTTGCCAGGCTCGGTTAGCATAAACCTGGCTTCTTCAACAGAGTGACACATCATATCGTTTAATACTCCACCGCCTTGAAGAGAGCCTTCCCAAAACCATGGCATATGTGGACCGCTGTGCTCTTCAGCAGCTCTAGCGAGATAGGGCCTACCAGTGGTAGCTGCTCCTCTGGTCCAAATAATTTCTTTGCCTCGCGTTATTGATGGTGAAAAAACTTGATTTTCTAGGTAACCATCCAAGAGACTAACGCTTTGAGTAAGCTCAAGAACTTTTTTTGCTTCTTGAAAATTCCTGCCAAGAGGTTTTTCGCAAGTAACCCCTACCAATTCTCCCTTTCCAGATGAAACTGCATCTGCAATCTCTTCAAATGTCTCTATTCTTGCAAAATTGGGCGAACAAATCCAAAGAGCCTCTATTTGAGGATCTGCTATCATTTCTGTTATAGAATCATAGGCTTTTGCTTTTGAGCCAACTCCAATTGATCTTGCAAGCGCAGCGGATTCTTCTGCAGACTGTTTAGTTTTAGACATCACGCCAACGACATCAACATTTCTAACTGAAATTAAAGACTGAATGTGAAAACGCGTGATGAAACCACCACCCACAAAGCCTATCCCTAAATGCTTAGAACTCATACTATTTATACTCCCTTTAGATCTTCTTCGGTAACCTTAGGATCATCTCTGAAAAAAACTAAAAATACTATTCCCATAATAATACAAAGCGTTGCAGGTACAAGAAAGAACTGCCACCAGATAGTTTCACCGGTAGGTGTTTTAAATGTATCCCATATGTAGCCTGTGAACAATGTTCCAAGGTAATTTCCCATTCCCCATGTTGCAAAAATAAACAAGGCTTGCGCAGAGGCCCTCATATCGTCCGAAGCTTTTTTGTTGGTATATATATTACCAGTTACCATGAAAAAAGCGTAACCAAAGCCATGAAGCGAAAGGGCAGCAACAATAATTGGTAAGCTGGGAATGGTAAAAAGAAGATAGCGCAAGGGCCACGCCATAATACCAATAAACATCGTCCACCGCATACCAATTTTCTTAATAGCTACGTGAAGAAGAAA
>TARA_B100001121_G_scaffold290777_1_pt1 | contig 21242 bp, 20 predicted proteins | sample TARA_B100001121 | Tara Oceans TARA_B100001121 (sample SAMEA2622817) | marine metagenome | biome: marine biome (ENVO:00000447); feature: surface water layer (ENVO:00002042); material: "saline water (ENVO:00002010), including plankton (ENVO:xxxxxxxx)" | depth 5 m
TTTTCGGCTCTCAGGAGGGGGTACCGGCTCCCAGGAGCCGTGCCACGAGGTCCGTATAGGCACCGGCGAGCTCGATCGAGCCGGCGAAGATGAAGTTTCCGGCTCCGAAGAAGAAGATCGCCACCAGCAGTCCCAGAGACAGCAGTTGCGACTGGGGTTGCGAGTAGAAGTGGCGGATGCGGATCGACATGGCACCGAGGATGCGGGAGCCGTCGAGCGGCGGGATCGGGAGCAGGTTCAATGCGAAGAGGATGAGATTCAGGAATCCGCCCACCAGCAGGAAGGTCTCGATGGCCCGCAGCCAGTTGCCCGGCTGCTCGGGGCCGAACGCGATCACGATTCCGAGGATGGTCAGGGACACGAAGGCCAGCAGCAGGTTCAGCACCGGTCCCGCGGCGGCGACGATGATCTCGCCCCGCCGTCCATCACGAAACCGGGACGGATTCACCGGCATCATGCCCCAGGCGATTCCGATGATGAAGAAGAAGATCAGCGATGTCGTCCCCATCTGAACGAGGGGATTGGCGGTCATGCGATTCAGTTCACGTGGAGTCTGATCACCTTGCGAAAGTGCGGCCCAGCCGTGGGCCAGTTCGTGCAGCGTGATGCTGAAGAGGACCCAGAAGATCCAGCTCACCAGGTATGCAGGACCGATGTTCCACGCGACTTGTACCCACCAACCACTCATACGGCATTCGCCTCCTTGCGACGCGGACTGTAGCTCAACCCGACCGGATGGGCCACGGAAGCGGATCGCACGCCGCGCGGCCTGCGACGGCCCGGCCGATCCCCGCGGGGTGGTCCGGATCGCGAAGGCGGATGGGAGGCACACGACGCGAGTGCGGGCCGATTACCGATGTGTCCACGGGGCACGGGTGGGGCGGAAAGCGTCTTTTTGAAGCCTTGAAGAGGGGTCGGCCGTGTTCTGCGGTGGTCCAGGCGGTTTTTTTGCCTTTGATCGCAGGTCCCCGCGAACCGACGTCGGGGGACGCCGGTATCAAGTTCCATGACCGCACTCGATGCATCCCTCGCGATGAACATGCCCGGCCGCCCTCTTCTGACGGGCTTGGGTATGATTTCGCTTCCTTGGAACCGCCTGCGGCGGGAGTCCGAGCCAGTGCACGGACAGGCAGTGGAAGCGGAGACCAGCGTGGAACATCGGTCAGACGAAGACCTCTTCAGCGCCTACCTCGACGGAGACCGTGAGGCCTTTGCCGAGATCGTGCAGCGGTACGCCGACGAGCTGGTCATGTTCCTGACCAAGCAGACGGGTTCCCGCGCCGCCGCCGAGGACGTCTTCCAGGAGACCTTTCTCCAGATCCACCAGTCCGCGGGGACCTTCGACCTTTCGCGTCGATTCAAGCCCTGGCTGTACACGATCGCGGTCAACAAGGGGCGGGACTACCACCGCCGCAACGCCCGCCGCAAGGCGATGTCGCTGTCCACGACGATCGACGCCAGCGGTGAGGGCCAGTCCTTCGCCGACCTGCTCGAATCCGGAGTCGACCAGCCGTGGGAGGGCATGATGGGTACGGAGAATCGTGCGCAGGTCAAGCAGGTGGTCGACGACCTGCCGGAGCACTTTCGCGAGATTCTCCTGCTGAGCTACTACCAGAAGATGAGCTACATACAGATTGCCGAAACGCTCGAGATCCCCCTGGGGACCGTCAAGAGCCGCCTCCATTCCGCGGTGGCGGCCTTCGGTCGAGGACTCGGAGCGTCAATGGAGGAGGGAACGGATGAGTGAGGAACGGGTTGACGGCATGAACGATGCCGACGCGAGCTTGTTCGACCGGTTGGTCGAAGCGGGCTTCGACGTATCCGCGGTGAACGACATCGACGACGAGCAGCGGGCCCGCCTCGAGCGCATGGCCGAGATGCTCGGCGTGCTCGACGCCTATCCCGCGGACCCCCTCGACGACTCGGATCGCCAGACGCTTGTGAATGCGACGCTGGCCCGCATCGATCGTCACGATTCGGATCAGGCGGACCGCATGCGATTCTCCGACGCGGTGAACGGTGCCGGGTCCGGTCGCTTCGGCCCCCTGGAACTCGTGGCCCTGGCCGCCATCGTCATTCTCGGTGTCGCCGTGATCTTCCCGATCATGAACGCCGGAAAGCGTTCGGCCCTGCAGCAGTACTCGAGTCAGAATCTCGCCGGCATCGGTCGTGGGCTCCTCAGCTACGCCGGTTCCAACGACAACGTCCTGCCCACCACCCATGTGGATCGGTTCGCTCCCGTCTTCGGCGAGGCCCCGGATCGGCTGGATCTGCAGCCGCTCTTCGACGGCGGCTACCTCGACGGCGAGGGTGTCGGTGACGGCTACAGCTTCCAGACGCAGCCGAACCACCACGGGCTCCACCTCGATTCCCGCGCTTCCAACATCCTGATGAGCGACAGCAATCCCACCCTCGAGCACATCAGCATCATCACGGTCGATCAGGCCCGCAAGAGTCTCCGGATCCAGAGCCAGACCAAGATCTCCTGGTCTCCGACCGTGCTGTTCTCGGATGGCAGCACCCTCCAGCTCGCCAGCCACATCCACGAGGGCGACGATCTTCGCCTGCCGGACGAGCGTTGGGACGAGCTGGACCTTCCGGACGCCTTCCTGACGCATTGACCCCCCTTTCGGGCCCCGCTGCGAGCCTTCCGTTGACACCCAACGGGGGGCTGGTATCCTTTTCCTCTTCACCCGATTTCCGGGTGATTCGGATTCAACGCCCCAGGTGGCAGGACAGATACCGTGCCTAAGAACAAGCCCAACAAGGGACTGCTCAAGCGGATTCGGATGACCAAGAGCGGCAAGGTCAAGATGGGCCGTGCCTACGGTCGCCATCGTCGCAGTCACAAGACCGGCGACTTGCTGCGTTCCTACCGGGAGCCGAACTTCGCCCACGCCAGCGATCTCAAGCGGATCGCCGGCATGCTGCACGCTCGCGTGACGGCAGCTTCGGCGAGCAAGACGGTGTCCAAGGACACCACCGAGGCCTGAATCGATCAGACGTTTCTGGCGGGTACGAGTTTCCGCATGACGCGGGACCCCGACCAGGGCAGCAAGAAGTGGAGTGGATGCAATGCCACGCGTACGCAAGGGCGCAGCCCGAACCAAGGCACGCCGCCGGGTACTCCGAGCCGCACGAGGCTACTGGGGTACCAAGAGTCGTCACAAGCAGCAGGCGAAGGTCGCCCTCATCCGGGCCGGACAGAACGCATACCGCGATCGTCGGGCGCGTCGTCGTGACTTCCGTCGACTCTGGATCGTCCGTATCTCCGCCGCCTGCCGGATGCGCGGAACCCGCTACAGCCGTTTCATCAACGGTCTGGGGCGTGCGGGCATCGGTCTGAACCGGAAGATGCTCAGTCAGATCGCGATCGAGGACCCCGCGACGTTCGACACCCTCGTCGAGCAGGCGGAGGCCGCAACGACGGCATCGGTCGCCGGCTGACCCCGTCCGGGACGCTTTTCATGTTTGGATTCCTCGGCGAGGCCGTCAGGAACTATCGCACCACCGGTGCGGTCGCTCCATCGTCGCGCGGTCTGGCCCGGGCCATGACCTCCAACCTGCACACCTGCGAAGGGCCCCGTCGGTTCCTCGAGGTGGGCTCCGGCACCGGAGCGTTCACTCGGCACATCCTGCAGGGGATGCGCGACGGCGACTCCCTCGATGCGGTCGAGCTGAGCGCCCCGTTCGCCAGGCGTCTCGACGATGACGTGGTGGCTCCGCATCGGCGGTGCCACCCCGGACAGTCCGTCCGGGTCCATCAGTGTGCGATCGAGGAGGCGGAGCTCGACGGACCGTACCACGCCATCGTCTGCGGGCTTCCGTTCAACAACTTTCCGCTGGAGCTCACCCAGCGGATCTTCGACATCATGCTCGGCCTGCTCGCCCCCGGGGCCTGGTTGACCTACTTCGAGTATGTCGGCATGCGTCCGATGAAGGCGCCCTTCGTCGGTGGCGGGGGGCGCAGGGCGCTTCGATCGCACGGCGACTTCCTCTCCGAACTCGAGCGTGACCACAACGGGCGGCGCACGTTGATCACCATGAACATTCCCCCGGCCTGGTCGGTGCACCTGCAGGCCGCTTCACCCTCTGAGGACACCCACGGATGAATCGGATCGAATTCGAAGACGCACTGCAGGCCTACGAGACACGATTCAACTCGATGGAGCCGGAACTCGAACTGACCGTCCGCGATCCCGAACTCGGAGTCGAGGGATGGGTCGTCGTCTGGAGCACGCTGAGCTGCAAGGACGGTCCGCTCGGACGCGTCGGCAAGGGGGGAACCAGAATCCACTCGGGCATGTCGATGGACGAACTCCGCATGCTGGCCCGCACCCAGACGCTGAAGAACGCAGCCGCCGGCATCGGAACCGGAGGGGCCAAGTCCGGCATGAAGGACGATCCGACGTCCGACGGATTCGAGGAGCGGTACCGCCGGTTCGCCCGGCTCGTTGCGCCGATCCTGCACGAGAACGGTGGGCCGTGGGGCGGCTTCGGCTACGACATCGGGGCCCATCCCGACCACTGCCTCTGGTGCTGCGACGAACTGCAGTCCACCCGCTGCTTCACCGGCAAGCCGGTGCACATGGGCGGAACGGACTACGACGTGGAGGGCATCGCGGGGCTGGGCGTCGCCGTCGCGGCCCGGACCATGCTGGAGGAGACCGGTCGCACGCCATCGAGCGCGACCATCGCGGTGCAGGGTGTTGGTGCGATGGGCGCTGCCGTCTGTCGCTACGCCACCGAGTACGGAATGACCGTCCGCTACATCGCCGATCCGCGGCTCGGCGGATGCTGGCGGATCGAATCTGAGTTCGACGGCGAGCTGGCCGAGGCCATCGTCACCATGGACTTCACCGCGGCCCGGGCCGCCCTGGAGGGTGGCCCGCACGTGTGCACCGAACTGGACGACGTGCTCGTCCAGTCGGTCGATGTGCTGTTCCCCTGTGCAGTCCAGTACGTGATCACCGCCGACAACGTGGACGCCATCGCGGCCTCCGCGGTGGTCGAGGGGGCCAACAACCCCTGCACCATGGAGGCACGGGGACTGCTGGAGGAACGGGGGGTGACCGTTATTCCCGACTTCATCGCCAACCCCGGTGGTGCCATCGCGGCCTACGTGGAGATGGTGTCGGACGTGACCGACGAGGAGAACGCCCGCACCCGCGCCAAGGTGACGGAGGCCAAGGAGTTCACCGAGCAGACGGTCGCCGGCAACGTCCGGCGGGCGATGGAGCTGGCCGACGAGGCCGGGGTCGGCATCACCCGGGCCGGTCTGCTCATCTCCTACCAGCGCGTCTTCGGTGAAGCGTGACCGGCTACGCGGTCAATTTCGACGACATCCGGATCGCCCACGAACGCATCGCGGGCCACATCCATTGCACGCCGGTCCTGACCAGCCGCACGCTGGATGCCATGGCGGGACGTTCGCTCTTCTTCAAGTGCGAGAACCTGCAGCGGGTGGGCGCCTTCAAGTTCCGGGGTGCGACCAACGCGGTGCTCTCGCTTGACGACGAGTCGGCCGCCCGCGGCGTGTGCACCCACTCCAGCGGCAACCACGCCCAGGCGCTGGCGCTGGCCGCGCGGCAGCGGGGGATTCCGGCCTGGATCGTGATGCCCACGTCGGCGCCGGAGGTCAAGCGGCGGGCCGTGGAGGGCTACGGGGCGACGGTGGTTCCGTGCGAGCCGACGCTCGCGGCCCGGGAGACGACCTGCCAAGCGGTGGTCGACCGGACCGGCGCCACCATGGTGCATCCCTACGACAACCCCCAGGTCATCGCCGGCCAGGGCACCGCGGCGAAGGAGCTCGTGGAGGAGGTTGGTCCGCTGGATGCATTGGTGGTACCGGTCGGCGGGGGGGGGCTGATGAGTGGGTCCTGTCTGTCGATGGCATCACTCTGCCCCGACGCGAAGATCGTGGGCGCCGAACCTTCCGGTGCGGACGATGCGGCCCGCTCGCTCGCGGCCGGTGAACTGATTCCGCAGACCGGGCCCGACACGATCTGCGACGGGCTGCTCACGAGCCTCGGCGAACTGACCTGGCCCATCCTGCGTGACCATCTGGAGACCATCGTCACCGTGTCCGACGACCGGGTGGTGGAGGCGATGCGGCTGATCTGGGAACGGATGAAGATCATCATCGAGCCCAGTTGCGCGACGGTCCTGGCCGCGGTCCTGTCGGAGGCGTTCGAGGGGATTCCGGGCGACCGGGTCGGTCTCATCATCACGGGCGGCAACGTCGATCTCGCGAAACTGCCGTTCGACTGATCAATCCCGTTCCGAACGTCTTCGCTTGAGCTCGGCGTCGATGAAGCCGCCGAGTTCGCCGTCGAGCACGGTCTGGGGGTTGCCGACCTCGTGTCCGGTGCGATGGTCCTTCACCCGGTTGTCGTAGATGACGTAGCTCCGGATCTGGGTGCCCCATCCGCGGTCCACCTTGCCTCCGGTGGCGGCGTCCAGTTCGGCCTGGCGCTTCTCCTCCTCGATCTGCTCCAGCTTGGCCTGCAGCACGGTCATGGCCTGGCGCTTGTTCTGGAGCTGGTCGCGGTAGGTGGACGAGACCACCATGATGCCGGTGGGCTTGTGCACGATCCGCACCGCCGATGCGACCTTGTTGACGTTCTGGCCGCCGGGGCCGGACGACCGTGCGAACGCCGTCAGCTCGAGTTCGTTCTCGTCGATCTCCAGGTTGGAGTCCTCGAATTCGGGAATGACGTCCACGGTGGCGAAGCTGGTCTGCCGCTTGCCCTGCGAGTTGAACGGACTGACCCGCGCCAGCCGGTGCGTGCCCCGTTCGCAGTTCATGTTGCCGAACGCCATGGGCGCCTTGAGGTGGTAGGTCACGTTGCTGATGCCGACCTCGGTGCCGTGCACGAGACTGATCTGGTCGTACTTCCACTTCTGGGCGTCCCAGAAGGCCCGGTACATTCGATCCAGCATCGCGGCCCAGTCGTCGGCCTCGGTGCCGCCGTCTCCGGACTGAATGGAGACGTAGCAGTCGCGATGGTCGTGCTTGCCGCTGAGCAGCGACTGCAGTTCGACCTTCTCCATGCTCGCGGCCAGCTCGAACAGCTGCTCGTCGACCTCGGCCAGAAGGTCGTCGTCGTTCTCGTCGCTGGCGAGCTCGTAGCCGACGGTGGCGTCCTCGAACCGCTCGATGACCTGTTCGAGTCCCTCGGTCTGCGCCTTGAGCAGCTTGAACTGCGCAATCGTCTTCTGGGCCTCGTCCTGGTTCTCCCAGAACGACGCCTCGTTCATCTCGTTCTGCAGTGATTCCCGCTGGGCGATCTTGTCGTCGTAGTTAAAGAGAGTCGCGGATGGTCAAGATCCGCGCCTCGAGATCGTCGAGCACCGGTTGGTGTGATTCGTAGTGCATGACCTCGGATTGTATCGGGTGGAAACTGTCCGTTCGCGGCTCCGGAAGAGCTTTCTTCCAAGTACACTTCCGGCCATGAACATCTCCAAGCGAGCGGCTGCCATTCCCCCCTCCTCGACCCTGGCGATCACGGCCAAGGTTCGCGAGATGAAGGCCCGCGGAGCCGATGTCATCGGATTCGGAGCCGGCGAACCGGACTTCACCACACCGGCGGTGATCTGCGATGCGGCCATCGACGCCCTGCACGACGGCCAGACCCACTACGCACCCACGCCCGGCACCCCCGCGGCCCGCGAGGCCGTGGCGGCGAAGCTGCGGGAGGAGAACGGAATCGACTGCACGGCCGATCACATCACCATCAACAACGGGGCCAAGTTCACCGTCTACCTGGCCCTGCAGGCACTTGTGGATCCCGGGGACGAGGTCGTGCTTCCCACCCCGGCCTGGGTGTCCTACAAGCCGATGATCGAGCTGGCGGGCGGCACGCTGGTCGAACTGCCCGCGGTTGCCGCGGCCGACTTCAAGATCACGCCTGCGCAGCTGGAGGCCGCCATCACGCCCCGCACCCGCGTCTTCCTGCTCAACAGTCCCTCGAATCCCTGCGGCACCATGTACACCCCGGACGAACTTCGGGGACTCGTTGCGGTGCTGGAGCGGCACGAGCATGTCACGGTGGTCAGCGACGAGATCTACGAGCAGCTGGTCTACGGCGACGAGCCGGCGCTCTCGGTCGGGTCGATCGACTCCATGCGCGATCGCACGGTGACCATCAACGGGCTCAGCAAGACCTTTGCCATGACCGGTTGGAGGATCGGATACGCCTGCGCTCCGGGGGGCGGGGGGGCCGTGATCAAGGCCATCAACACCATGCAGTCCCAGATGACGTCCTCGATCACCTCGTTCACGATGCCCGCCGTGGAGGCCGCCCTGACCGACGGCCGGGCCGAGGTCGAGGGCATGCGTCGAACCTTCGCCGGGCGGGCCGAACTGATCCACGGTCTGATCCGCCAGTGGGAGGGGGTGGTCTGCCCCCGACCAATGGGCGCCTTCTACATCTTCCCGGACATCTCCTGCACCTTCGGACGGGTGACTCCGGGCGGTGTGGTCATCGAGTCGGCCCTCAACTTCGCCTCGGCCCTGCTGGACGAGGTCGGCGTGGCGGTGGTTCCCGGCAATGATTTCCTGGGTCCCGGCCCCCGGCACGTCCGCATGAGCTTCGCCATCTCCGAGGAACAGATCGCCGAGGGGTGCGGCAGGGTCCGGGAATGGCTTGGAAAGCTCACCGGGAATGCGGCTCCGGCCTCGAATCCGGCCTGAGAACCCCTCTGGAAGCCCCCGGAAGGCCGCATTCGACCCCGAACGGACAATCCCGTCGTGGACAGGAGGGGGGCGGTTCGCTAGAATCTCCGTTTCGATTGAACGACGAGCAAGAACTCGAGAAGTTGACGGAGACGGAATGAGTCTGACGGTAGAAGACAAAAGCACGATTATCAACGATTACCGCCGGCACGACACCGATTGCGGTTCGCCCGAGGTTCAGGTCGCGATTCTGACGACCCGGATCGAGGAGTTGAACGAACACCTCAAGAGCAACAAGAAGGACCACGCCTCCCGGCGCGGTCTGCTCCAGATGGTGGGCAGTCGGAATCGCCTGTTGCGATACCTGTCGCGTACCAAGCCGGAATCCTATCGCGCCCTCATTAAGCGACTGGGACTGCGGAAGTAATCGATTCGACATGCCCGGGTTGCCGCCTGGTGACGGGTGGCAGTTGATGCACGGCAGCCATGCCCCGACGGCACTGCCCTCCATCATCTGCCATCGGTCCGGACGCGGTCCCCGGAACTTTCACGGGAAGCCGGCCACATGGGCCGTCCCCACAACGACGAAGGCAGAACAATGAACGACATCTACGTAGAACGCGAAATCGGCGGCCGTACCCTCCGCATGGAGACCGGCACGGTCGCGAAGCTGGCCAGTGGCGCCATCATCATCCGCTACGCCGAATCGGCGGTCATGTGCACCGCGATGCGGGCCAACCCCCGCCCCGGCCTGGATTTCTTCCCCCTGCAGTGCGACTACCGCGAGCGCCTCGGCGCCGGCGGCAAGTTCCCGGGCGGGTTCCGCAAGCGTGAAGGCGCTCCGGGCGAGAAGGAGATCCTGACCATGCGGATGATCGACCGTCCGATCCGCCCCCTGTTCCCGGACGGATTCATCGACGAGGTCCAGATCCAGTGCTGGGTCATGAGCCACGACGGACAGAACGACACCGACGTCCTCGCCTGCACCGGCGCTTCCGCGGCCCTGTGCCTGACCGACGCTCCCTTCGAGGGACCGGTCGCCACCATCCGCGTCGGCCGCATCGTCACCGACGACGGCGAGCAGTTCGTGGTCAACCCCACGCAGGCCCAGATGGAGTACTCCGATCTGGACCTGGTGCTCTCCGGGCACAGCGACGGCGTGAACATGATCGAAGTCGGCGCCGCGGAGATCTCCGAGGCCGACATGCTCAAGGCCATCGAGTTCGGCTACGAGGAGGGCATCAAGCCGATCCTCGAGATGCAGGTTGAACTGATGGAGAAGGCCGGCGCCGCCGAGAAGCGCGAAGGCAGCCTCAACCTGCCGCCGCAGGAGGTCTGGGACGCCGTCGTCGCATTCGCCGGCGAGGAGATGAAGACGCTGCGTCGAATCAAGGGCAAGCAGGAGCGCAACGAGAAGATCGGCGAGCTCCGCGAGCGCATGTTCGAAGAGTGCTTCGCGATGCCGACCGACGGGTCCTATCCCGACTACAAGGCCGCCGAAGAGCGTCGCTCCCATGCCCGCGAGGCCTTCCGCACCCTCGAGAAGAAGACCACCCGGTCCCTCGTGGTCAACGAGCAGATCCGGGCCGACGGTCGTGCGATCGACGAGGTTCGTCCCCTGCACATCGAGACCTCCCTGTTCCCGAGGACGCACGGCAGCTCCCTCTTCCAGCGTGGAGAGACGCAGAGCATCGTGACCTGCGTGCTGGGAACCGGTCGTGACGAGCAGATCGTCGACGGCCTCATGCCCGAGTACGCCAAGAAGTTCTACCTGCACTACAACTTCCCGCCGTTCTGCGTCGGGGAGGCGGGTCGGATCATGGGTCCCGGCCGTCGTGAAGTCGGCCACGGAGCCCTGGCGGAGCGTTCGCTGATGGGAATCCTTCCCGATCTCGAGACGTTCCCCTACACGATCCGTCTGATCAGCGACATCACCGAATCCAACGGTTCGTCCTCCATGGCCTCCGTCTGCGGCGGCTGCATGGCGCTGATGGACGCCGGTGTGCCGATCAAGGGCACCTGCGCGGGCATCTCGGTCGGTCGCTTCAGCGACGACAGCGGCAAGGTCGTCCGCGTGACCGACATCATCGGCGAGGAGGACTTCTTCGGCGACATGGACTTCAAGGTCTCCGGCACCCGCGAGGGCATCACTGGCATTCAGCTCGACCTCAAGGCCCGCGGCCTGTGGTTCGAGGAGATCGAGGCGATCTTCGAGCAGGCCCGCACGGCCCGCATCAACATCATCGAGCAGATGGAAGCCGCACTCGCCAAGCCGCGTGAGGACATCTCGATGCACGCTCCGCGTCTCATCCAGGTCATCATCGATCCGGACAAGATCGGCAAGCTCATCGGACCCGGCGGCAAGACCATCCGCAGCATCCAGGAGCGGACTGGTGCCACGATCGACGTCGACAACGACGGTACGGTCACCATCGCCTCCACCGGCGGCGAAGCGGGTCTGGCGTGTCAGGCCGAGGTCGAGGCACTCTGTGCGGAGATCAAGGTCGGAACCATCTACGAGGGCAAGGTCGTCTCCACGAAGGACTTCGGCGCATTCGTCGAACTCGTTCCCGGAACCGACGGCATGTGCCACATCTCGGAGCTGGACAACGGATTCGTCAAGTCGGTCGACGACGTCGTCAAGGTCGGTGACATGATCAAGGTCAAGGTCATCAACGTCGACGACACCGGTCGCATCAAGCTCTCCCGCAAGGCCCTGATGAAGGACGAAGAGACCGTCGAGGCCTGAGTGACATCGACGCTCTTCACGTGATGCGGACCAGGAGGATGCGATGATCCTGCTGTGGCTGGGTCTCGGAGTGGTGATCGGCGTGGTGGGAACGCTCCCGCTGCTGCTGATCCTGCTGCGCCGTGCCGTCCATCGGGCCCGCGTGGCCGAGGGGGAGGCCCGGCATTCCCAGCGACTGTCGGAACTCGGTTCGATGACCAGCGGTCTCGCCCACGAGATCCGCAACCCGTTGTCGACCGTCGGGCTCAATGCGCAGCTCCTCCACGAGGATCTGGCGTCGCTCGACCTGGACGACGGCGAGCGTGATCGTCTCATGCACCGCGTGGATGCTCTGGCGCGGGAGGTGGATCGTCTGGGTCACATCCTTGGCGACTTCCTCGACTTCGCCGGGCGCGTCAAGCTCGATCCGCACCGGTGTGATCTGCGGACGATCGTGGAGGAGTTGATCGACTTCTACCATCCGCAGTGCGATCAATCGGGCGTGGTGCTGCGGTTCCACGCCCCCCCCGAACCGGTGGAGGTGCGTGCGGACGAGGGGCTTCTCAAGCAGGCGCTGTTGAACCTCATGATCAATGCGACGCAGATCATGGAGCGCGAGTCGGACGGAGACGGTCCGGCCGGTGAGCTGATGCTTCGGATCGACGCCGATGCGGAGTCCGCGCGGGTGCACGTGATTGATACCGGTCCGGGCATCGAGGAGTCCGATCGCGAGTCGATCTTCCATCCCTACGTGTCGCACCGGAAGGGGGGCACCGGACTGGGGCTGCCCACGGCGCGTCGCATCGTCGAGGAGCACGGGGGCAGGCTGCACGTCGATTCGGTGCCGGGAGACGGCAGCGACTTCGTCCTCACGCTTCCCCGCGGGTGAGTTCGCCGTTCATTCGCTGAGCAGGCTGTCGCTCTCGACCACCGCCCGTGCGACCTCGATCAACGACCGGCGGTTGTTCCGGGCCTGCTTCTGGAGCATTTTCATCGCCTCGGGCTCCTCGATCGACTTCCGCTTCACGAGGATCCACTTGGCCTGTTCGATGATCTTGCGGTCCTCGAGGCGTTCCTTGAGCCCCTCGATCTCCTCGAGCTGTTCGCTGGAGTCGAGGAACCTGGCCCAGGCCACTTCGATGCCGACGCGAAGCTGGTCCCGGGTGACGGGCTTGAGGATGTATCCGAAGACGCCGGCATCGTTGCTCGAATCGACGTACTCCCGGTCGGAGTAGGCCGAGAAGATGACGACCGGGATGGACAGGTCCTGGAAGATCTGCTCCGCGGCGGAGAGGCCGTCGAGGCCCGGCATCTGGATGTCCAGCAGGGCCATGTCCGGCTTGAGGGTCTTGCACAGTTCGAGGGCGCTCTTGCCGTCGCCGGCGGGGCCGATGACCTCGTAGCCGAGCTCCTCGAGATTGTTCTTCATGCCCATCGCCACCAGGTGCTCGTCATCGGCAACCAGGAGTCGGCGCGGACCGTCGTGATCGACATCATGCGTCATCGGGGTCGTCCTTCGTGGAACGGGTTCCGCCTTCACACATGGAAGGTCGGACGACCAAGTGTATACCGAATGGGGGTGCGGCGCCGTGGTGCGACGTTCAATCGAGGAAATCGCCGTCCTTGAGCCGCTGGGGGACGTAGACCTCGGACACGTAGGAGATGTCCTTCGTGATCAGCGATTCCACTTCCATCTTGAAGCCGTTGTTGAGCATGGTCTTGATCTCCTTCTTCCACGGACGCTTGTCCGCGAACCAGGGGTAGTCCATGATCTGCTTGGCCCGCGTGATGTCCCGGTCATTCAAAGCAATCTTCACATCACTCGTCAGCTTGCACCGGTCGTAGTCCTCGGCACGGATGCCGATGAACTTGGCGTCCGGGATGGCCATCCGCTGGGATTCGAAGGCGAGATTGATCGATCCCTGCTTGATCACGCTGTAGATGTAGTGCCCCCAGGGATCGCAGTCGAGCAGGCAGTACACCGGAATGTCGAGTTCCTTGTGCATCCGGTGCAGCAGCCTCCGCACCCCGCGGGGCGGCTGGCCGGACCCCTCGGTCAGGATGCAGTTGTGCTTCTCCCAGAATCGATCCTCGTTGAACCGGCTCCAGACGGTGTCTTTCTCGACGTGGAGGATGAAGTCCGCGTTGCAGTCCTTGAACTGGATCACGCTGGGTTCGCAGATGCTCGGGATCGCGTAGCCGCCGGTCCCCATGCGTCGGCAGTCGATCTCGTCGCCGTTGTCGACGACGGTGATGTTGCCGACCATCGTGCCCCGCTTCTTGGCGAAGACGTGGAGTTCCTCGCGAAGCCCGTCGATGGTGACCTCCAGATCCTCCAGGATGCCGTCGGACTCCGTCTGTTCGTTGAACGTCTTCTCGTTCGTGCCCTCGATGGTGTGCAGCGACATGTAGTACATGCCACGCAGGCTGAGGGTCTTCTCGGCTTCGATGAGATCCCGGCATCCCTTGGAGACCAGCAGCATCTGCATGAACTTGCGGGCCTGACCGACATTGAAGAGCTCGCGGTGCTGGGTGCTGGATCCCATCTCCAGGATCCGCTTCCGCGCGTTGTACTTCATGTTGCTGACGCTGCGGATGGGGATCTCGATGCTGGGTTCGCGCTGGGCGAGCCCGTCCTTGGCGACGGACTGGGCCAGCGAGGTGATCTTCCCGATGGTCTCCTTGTCCCGCTGCTTCGAGACCACGCCGCTGCGTCCGGTGGACGCCTTGCGGCTCGACTTCTTCTTGGCCGTCTTCTTGGCCGTCTTCTTGGTTGTCTTCTTCTTGGCCATGGTGGATCGACTCGATTCAGGAGGATCGCCTTGAGGTCTTCCTCGACTTCTTCTTGGTCTTCTTCCGGGTGGTCCGCTTCCGCTTCGCGGGGACGAGATCGTCCTGGAACAGGCCGTCCGGCTCGGGGGCGGCGTTCGGCTGCCGGTCCGCGAGGATGATCACGTCCTCGTCCTGTTCGAGCTTCCGCGCTCCGACGACGTTGCCGTCCAGATCGAGCTTCTGATCGGCCTCCTTCGTCTTGCGGGCGGCCTGCTTGAGCAGCGCGTCGTAGAGCTTCTTCTGATCGGTTCCGGCCAGAGCGTGGCAGCTGGTGGCGATCTCTCCGATGTAGCGTTCGAAGATGCCGCGCCGCTCGGACTGCTTCTTCATCTGCTTGCGACGACGGAGGTACGTTCCGAGCTTGCGGCCGCATTCCTGCAAAGCCAGTTTCATCTCCTTGCGGATCTCGTCGTAGTCGGCGATGGCCTCCTTCGACTCGCTCGTGAAGGGCACCCAGACGCTCGCCATGTGGACCAGCACGACCAGTGGGCCGACCGGCAGGCTGTTGCGGGGCTGGGCGAGCCCGTAGTTCTTCCACGACGTCTCGACCACGGCCTTGAAGGAGCTGCAGGCGGACTGCTGGTAGAGCAGGGGCACCCGGTTGGCGAACCGGAGGATGCGGGCGGATTCGTCCGCACCGAGGTTGCCGCCGAAGGCGATCGCGACCTCCATCTGGAAGGGATTGCCGCGGTACACGGTGGGTGGACGGGTGGCGGCGGCGAAGAACTCGGCCTGGACCTCCTTGAGCAGTCCCGCCAGCAGGGCCCGGGATCCGATCGGAACCAGGCAGTCCGTCGGTGGCGCCATGATGGACGCCTCCTGGATGGCCTTGTAGAGACATTCCGCCTCGGCGTGCCCCAGCTGACTCACGCGGGTACGCGGCGTGATCGTCTTCTCGGACAGCTTGTCGGCGGTCTTGGCCAGTTCGCTGGCCTTGCGTTGGCCGACGCGACTGAACTCGTCCTGCAGGAACGCGCTGAGACTCTTGGACTCAGTGCGTTCGAGCATCTGGATCAGGGTGCCCAGTTCGATGCCCTTGGGATGCGGCTTGATCTCCTTGGCTTCGTCGGGAAGATCCTCGACCGCACGGGGGAACTCGATGGTCTCGTTGGTCGGGGTGACCCAGGTGATCTGGGCGTGCGGATTCGCGATCGCGGTCTGCTCGAGGTACTCGTCGATCGATTGGCGACCCTTCTGGTATCGCCCCTCGAGTTCGATCATGACCTGGGTGCCGGTCCCGCCGGGGAACAGGCTGTCCTTCTTCGGGTCCTCCTTCTCGCTCACCACTTCCGCACGGTTCTTGGAGGTGTCGATCTTGAGGACCACATCCTGGGGTGGCTTGCGACGCGACGTCTTGGAGACGATGTGGACCGGCTTGCCCGTGGTCATCAGGCCGTACATGCCGGCGGCGGAGATGCCGATTCCCTGCTGGCCGCGCGACATCTTCATCCGGTGGAACTTCGAACCGTAGAGCAGCTTGCCGAAGATCGATTCGATCTGGGACCGTACGATGCCCGGCCCGTTGTCGCGGATGGTGAGCTTGAAGCGGGATTCGTCCTTCTGCAGCAGCCGCACGTGGATGTCCGGCAGGATGCCTGCTTCCTCGCAGGCATCCAGAGCGTTGTCGACGGCCTCCTTGACCGCGGTCAGCAGCGCCTTGCGGGGATTGTCGAATCCGAGGAGATGGCGGTTCTTGGCGAAGAACTCGCTCACGGAGATCTCGCGCTGACCCTTGGCCAGCGTCTCGGCGGTGACGCGGCCGCTGGTCGACCCCTTCCGTGCGGTCTTTTTCTTGCGAGTGGTGGTGGGCATGAAACGTCCGTGTTTCGCACAAGATAGCGTCGAAACGGGGTTCCGTGCACAACTCGACGGTGGGGGTGGCATCACCGGCGGCTGGTCGGTATGCTTCGCGGCCTGAACCAGGAGGAACTCGCCATGGAAACCACCCTCATCATTCTCAAGCCCGATGCCGTCCAGCGTGGTCTGATGGGCCGGATCATCGCCCGCTTCGAGGAGAAGGGCCTGCAGATCGTCGGAGCCAAACTGATGGTCATCAGCCCGGAGCTCGCTCAGAAGCACTACGAAGCCCATGAAGGCAAGCCCTTCTACGAGGGACTGGTTCGCTTCATGACCTCCTCACCGGTGCTGGTGCTGGGCGTCCGTGGAATCGGAGCCATTGCGATCTGTCGGGCCATGATGGGGGCCACCTTCGGTTCCCAGGCCGATGCCGGTACGATCCGGGGCGACTTCGGCGTCTCCAACAGCTTCAACCTCATCCACGGGTCCGACAGCCCGGAAGCAGCCGAGCGGGAATGCGGCCTCTTCTTCTCCGAAGGAGAGCTTCTGGATTGGGATCGGGCCCAGGAGGGCTGGATCTACGACTGCTCCGGCGAAACCCCGGAATAACGCCCGGCGGGTACCGAAATCCCTCCAGACACGGTTCAGTGCCTCCTGTCCCGTGGAGAGGCCATTTCCGTGGCCTGGAAGGGGTTTGATGGCCCAAACGGACAAAAACTGACCGAAATTTCGGTTCGGCGGCGAACAATTTCGCCCGGCGAGCGTTTGTTCAGTGGGATGTTCCGACAGACCGGGTCGGAACGGGGATGCTCGGGCCGTGCTGCAGGCACGGAAATCGGTCATGGTGGTGGATTCCGCGCGAATCCATCCTCCAGTGGCCCCGAGCGGCGGATTTTGGGCTTCGGCCCGCAGTTCGCATCCCCAGGGGTCCGGGAGAAAGGCCTTCTCCACATGAGTACGGTCCGACGTCGTAATTCCGATTCCAGCCGCACCAAGGCACGTTCTCCTCGCAGGGCCAAGACCAAACGGGCTGCCAAGGCCGATGCGGCATTGGCCCAGACCATTCTCGACACGCCGATGGACTACGTGGACCACGAGCAGTTCCACGTCCGCGATGCCAAACGCAAGATCTTCGATCGTGCCGAGGACGTTCCCTCGCCCGACACCACGTGGTACCGACCGCTGGTCGACGACGTGATCGGTTCGCGACCCAGCGAGTCGTCGACACGGTCCAGTGTCGTGCTCACCGGGGCCCAGGAACAGGTCATCTTCATCCAGTACAACTACAGCCGTTTCCGGGTCGCACGACTCCAGGAACGCATCGGAACGCGGAAGCCGACGCCGAAGCAGACCGAGGAACTCATCCACTGGTATCGACTGTCCAGAACCCTCCGGGATCAGATCGCCGAGACGAACCTGGCGCTGGTGCTGGCCATGGCCAAGCGGTCGCGTTCCAAGGACGTCGACTTCAGCGATCAGATCAGCGAAGGCAACATGGCGCTGCTCCGCGCCGTCGACAAGTTCGATGCCTCCCGTGGATTCAAGTTCTCGACGTACGCCTGCCGGGCCATCCTCAAGTCGTTCTCGCGGCAGGGGATCAAGGCCACGAAGTACCGGCAGCGGTTCCCGACGGAGTTCGATCCGTCCCTCGAGACCAGCAACTATCCGGAGGAGCGTCGGCAGCTCGACGAACGGGAGCGGGCCCAGGAGGTCAAGCAGATCGTGCTGGCCAACGCAGCCGATCTCACCGACGTCGAGCAGGAGGTCCTGCACCATCGATTCGGCTTCGACGCCGGTCGGAACGGCAAGCCGCTGACGCTGGCCCAGGTCGGAACTCTGATCGGCCTGACCAAGGAACGGGTCCGCCAGATCCAGAATCGGGCCCTTCTCAAGCTTCGAGAGGCCGTGGAGTCCCGTTGCCTGCCCCGCAGTGACCGCCGCTCGAACGACATGGGAGGCTGGCGAATCTCACCGAATTGAGCCGGTAGCCCCCGATAAAAGCCGCACCGGGCCCTGTGGGGGGTTCGGTGCGTCCTTTTCAGCGACCAGGGCTCGACCGGCCGATGGTTCTGCTGAATGATGCATATGCGGATTTCAGCACTATGAGCACGAACGGAACAGATCGATCTGGAGCCGGCGGGGAAGGCGTATCGCTTCCCGTGGTCAACGACCGTGCGTCGCTGCCGGTGATGGAACGGTCGCGAATGGGCCGTCGTCGGGCGATCGTGCTGCTCATCGTCCAGCTGCTGATCATCGTTCACGTCGTGATCTGGATTCTCAGTCGGGAGTTCGGCTGGTTCGGCGGGGTGACGGTCACACCCATCGAGCCGTCGGAAAGCATGGAGTTCGTCAAGCGCGGCACCATCAACGCCGGTCTGATCTTCTTCGTGCTCGCACTGCTGTCGACCCTGATCCTCGGCCGTTGGTTCTGCGGATGGGGGTGCCACGTCGTGCTGCTGCAGGACGGCTGCCTCTGGATGCTCCGCAAGATCGGCATTCGCCCGCGTCCGTTCCGTTCCCGACTTCTGATGTGGGCGCCGCTGGTGCTCGCCCTGTACATGTTCGTCTGGCCCGCGGTGCACCGGATGCTTCCGTTCCTGCCCGGCCAGGATGCGCCCTGGGAACTGGGCCTCCATCTGACCACCTCCGACTTCTGGAAGACGTTTCCCGGCGTCTGGATCGGCATCGTCTTCCTGTTCATCTGCGGTTTCATGACCGTCTACTTCCTCGGCGCCAAGGGATTCTGCACCTACGGCTGTCCGTACGGCGGCTTCTTCGCGCCGCTGGACCGGTTCTCGCGGGGGCGGATCCGGGTCACCGACGCCTGCCACCAGTGCGGCGACTGCACGGCGGTATGCACCTCCAACGTGCGGGTGCACGAGGAGGTGGGGACGTGGGGCATGGTGACCGACGCCGGGTGCATGAAGACGATGGACTGCGTCGACACGTGTCCCAACGATGCGCTCTACTTCGGATTCGGCAAGTCGGCGGTCAAGCCGGAGGCCCGGCGGGAGCCGAAGCCGCGCCGGTGGGACGTCTCGATCACGGGTGAGATCATTCTCGGGGTGGTGTTCCTGACCGTCTTCCTCTGCTTCCGGGGTGCGTACGCCTCGGTGCCGCTGCTGATGGCGATGGGCATCGCCTGCGTGCTCACCTTCATCTTCTTCCAGAGTTGGCGGCTGATTACGGACGACAACGTGCATCTGCACCGGCTCCGCATGAAGGTCCAGGGACGATTCCGCTTCTCCGGCGCGGCCTATCTCATCACGGCGGTCCTCCTCGTGGGCTTCACCCTCCAGACCGGAGCCGTGAACTGGATCGGACACATGGGGATTCACTCGGCCCGCGAGGCGATGGCGACGATGGGGCCGTCCGGCCTGAGCGAGTCCGGTCGTACGTACGCGGAATCCGCTCTGGCCCGTTTCGATCTGGCCCGATCGATCGGACTGACCACGGATCCCAACCACGACGTCGATGCCGTTCAGATGCATCTCCTGCTCGGGCATTCCGCGGGCGTCGAGGAGCGCATGCCCCGGTTGCTGAAGCGGTTCCCGTTCAATCTGCAGGTCCGCAATCTGGAATTGGACTATCGACTGGCCACCAACCCGGTCGGAGTCGAGGCCTACGTCGAGGCGTTGGCGGCGGAGGACTCCGAACTGCGGCCGCTGCGGATCCGGATCATGGAATGGCAGGTGGGGCGGGGTGAGATCGCCGCGGCCGAAGACTACGCCCGCATGGCGCTGGTGGCGGACCCCGAGGACGATGAAGTCCGGCTGCGGCTGGCGATGCTGCTGATCCGCACCCAGCGTGTGGCGGAGGGGGAGGAGAACGTCCGCCGCTACCTCGAGACGGTCCAGGCCAACGGCAAGGCCTGGGCCCTGCTGTCGGAGGCGTTGGCCTTCCAGGGCAGGATCTCCGAGGCGGATCGGGCCATCGAGCGGGCGCGGCAGCTGGATCGCAGCGCGATGGTCGCCCAGCAGGCGATCATGCACTATGTGCAGACGGGACGCCCGCAGCTGGCCCAGGCGATCCAGAACGATCTGCGTTCGGAGCGATCCGACTAGTCTTCGCAACGGCAGAGCACGTCGTGCACGCAAGCCGCATCAGGACAGTTGCGAAGTCGTCGGCGTACATCGGGATCGCCGAGTCGACGGCTGATCGCGCCCAGCGCCTGGATGTGCAGTGCGGTGTTCTCGGTTGGGGAGACCAGCAGGACGACGAGGTTGACCGGCTTGCCGTCGCCGGCCTTGAAGTCGAGCGGGGGACTCGCCGTGCCGACGGCGGCCACGATGTGATCGACGTGTCCGCAACGGCCGTGGGGGACGGCGATGCCGTCGCCGATGCCCGTCGAACGCTGCTGTTCCCGCGCCCAGACCGCATCGACGATCGGACCGGCCGCCTCGATGCGTCCGAGGGACTCCAGCCGGTGCACGAGTTCCGTGATCGCCCCCCGGACATCCGTGGCCTGCAGCGGATGCACGATGCAGTCGGCGGTGATGAAGTCATTTAGTGCAAGCATGGCGTCTCTCGGGGGATTCGGGGAGGGAGTCTAGTGACCTCCCGTCCGGATGAAAAGGGTCGATCGTGGAATCAGGTCCTCAGCAGCGCGACGTAGCCCCCGTCCCGGTAGGCGCTCGGTGGATCGCCGGGCAGGCCGGTGGGAAGGACGGACGTCTCGTGCACCAGTTCGTGACCGTGCCATTTCGTCAACCACCGGTGCATGGCCTCGTTCTCCTGGGCCTCGAGGCTGCAGGTGATGTAGAGGATGTGGGCGTTGGTGTTCAGGGTGGCGATGGCGTCCGCGGTGATCTGGCGCTGCAGATCCACCAGGTCCTGCAGTCGTCCTTCGTTGAAGCGGATTCGGGCTTCCCGTCGTCGGGGGAGCACGCCCGTGTTCGAGCAGGGAACATCGAGCACCAGAAGATCAACTTCACCGCGAAGCCCCCGGGCATCGGAGGGCTCCATGACCTCGATGTTCCCGATGCGTTCGGCGAGTCGGTCCAGATCCTCCATCCTCCGATCATCGGTGTCGGAGACGATCACGCGACTGTCGGGATGGCGACGGGCCAGTTGGAGGGACTTGGTGCCGTGTCCCGCGCACAGATCGAGAATCACCTTCGGATCCAGCCCGTCGGCGACGGGGACGGCCCGGGCGGTGGTTGCATCCTGCACGATGGCGTCCGGATGTCGTTCCAGCACCTCCTCGAG
>TARA_B100001121_G_scaffold72738_1_pt1 | contig 21149 bp, 22 predicted proteins | sample TARA_B100001121 | Tara Oceans TARA_B100001121 (sample SAMEA2622817) | marine metagenome | biome: marine biome (ENVO:00000447); feature: surface water layer (ENVO:00002042); material: "saline water (ENVO:00002010), including plankton (ENVO:xxxxxxxx)" | depth 5 m
TCATTAGCGAAAGAGATCTTCGTCTAAAGGACGGTTAATCATTTGCGCAGAGTCCTCGTCGCTCGACATAGTGTTGCCTCGAAAAATCACGACTGGGATTTTTTCGATTGTCTCGCCCATATACAGTGTTGCTATTGCAGCGATCGCGTCTGCGCGATTTATCAGCGTCACCTTCAACTCCCTTCCATAGAGATCAGTGCCTCCCCTATGATCATCCAGCACCTTCAGTCCGGCTGATCCGATTGCCGACCCGATGGTCCCCAACCGCCAAGGTCGGTTGTGGCTGTCAGTAATCAAAACACCGAGGTTTACGTTGTAGTAATCTCCCAGAGTACTTCTAAGACGCTGAGCGGATGCGTCGGGGTTTTCGGGAAGTAGAAGCGCATGCTCTCCGTCTTGATGATCTATGTTGGATTGGTCGATGCCCGCGTTAGCTCCCACAATCCCTAAGCGATGCCGAACGATCAGCACTCCGGGTTTCTTGCGCATGATCTCGTCAGATTCTCTTAAGATGAGCTCAACTAATCTGGGATCCTTTTCTGTTTCGCCTGCTAATTCGATTGCTTCTTTCGAGGGAATAACATCAGCTAGATTAACTAGTCGATTTTCCGCCTTCGAAACGATTTTTTGGGCTATGCAGACGACGTCGTCCTCTTGCAAACTAATACTTTGATCGTCCAATGATTTTCGGATGACTAGGCTAAGGTCATCGCCATTTTCCACCATGGGAACGTTTTCCAGAGGTATTATTTGAGGATGGCTATTCATGCTTTCTATCGACGAGGTTTAGTGCTCTTGTCCAATAATTTTGATGCCTGAATGCGAGACGATGCCGCTTCGATTGATTTGAATCAATATTGAGGTCAGGGCTTCTGCTGCTGCTGCATTGTCGATTGGTCCTGCATGCCAACCTACCATGCCCGCAGATTCAATCATCTCTATTACTCGTTGGCGTGCCGCTTTCTTGTTCCCGGCAACTAATACATCACACTCGATTTGTACATCTTCCTTGAGCAAGTGCGCCGCAATGTTCTGAAAAGCACTAACAACCATGACTTCCTCTCCTAGCAGCTCCTGGGCGCGTTTGCCCGCTGATCCCTCGGGAGGGAGTTGAACGGTGCCTACTTTTGGGGGTACGAGGGGAACGGTAACATCGATGAGAATTTTGCCCGTCAGATTTTCCTTGACCGAACTTAGGGTGGATTCCTGGTGCTCGGCTGGTACCGTCAGCACGACGATTTCGCCGGCCTTAGCGGCATCAAAATTTTCCATGGCTTCAGCAGGCGTCTCAGGACTGATTTCGTGGAGCGCCGCAACAGCTGCTTGAGCTTTTTCCAAAGTTCTGGAGCCAATTACTATTTTATGGCCAGCCTTTGACCATCTGATTGCGAGACCAGTGCCCAGATCTCCGGTACCTCCTAAAATTGCTACTGTTTCTTTAGCGTTTGATCCTTCTGACATAACTTACTTCTCTGAAATAAAGAGCGAGATTATGCCGCTTTTGCTCCTTGAAAGAAAAGTGCGACTAAGAGAACCTATTGAATTTGGTTGGATATATACGTATGAAAATTGGAGTGATGATCGGCGCTGACAATCCCGAAGGTGGTTTAAATGATGTAATTGACCTTGCAAAGAAAGCTGAGGAACTGGGATTGGACAGCGTGTGGCTAGCGAATATTTTTTCCTACGATGCAATATCAACGATGGCTTTGATCGGGCGGGAAACGAACACAATCCATTTAGGAACTGCTGTTACACCAACCTATCCTAGACATCCTGTCGCCATGGCTCAGCAGGCGTTAACGACGGCAGCGGCGAGTGATAATCGTTTTACGCTGGGAATAGGTTTGTCGCACAAATTGGTTATTGAAGACATGTTTGGGCTTTCTTATTCGAAACCAATTCGTCACATGAAAGAGTATCTTGGTGTGTTGATGCCTTTACTCCGAGGGGAGAGCGCCAATTTCGATGGTCAGGAATATAATGTGCATGGGGTGCAGTTCAACGTTCCCGAGGCAAAAGAGGTTCCAGTTGTGATTGCAGCTTTGGGCCCGCAGATGTTGAAGTTAGCTGCAGACATGGTGGACGGTACTAATACGTGGATGGTGGGCCCTAATACGATGGAACAACATATTCTTAAGACTTTTGAAGATGCCGGTAAATCTAATCCGACGATTGTTGCTGGTTTGCCAATTGTTATGACTAACAACATTGATGCGGCTAGAGAATCAATAGCCAAGAATTTGACGGTATATGGGCAACTGCCAAGCTATCGGGCAATGTTGGATAGGGAGGGCGTTGAAGGACCTGCCGATCTAGCGCTTGTGGGAGATGAAAATCATTTGTTTGGTCAAATCAAACGATTTGCTGACATGGGCGTCTCTGATTTCAACGCTGCAATCATGGATGTGGAAGAAGGAGCGTATGACAGGACTATCGAATTCCTTGCTTCACTCAAGACCTAAGAGTTTGGCAGTTCAGATCGATACTTTCGACCTTTATAGCCAGCATCTATGAGATGCTTGGGATGCCTGCCATCAACGTAGCCCATAAATCCTGGGTCATTAATACTGTAGCCCAGCAGTTCTTGAACCCTCTCGCTGTAGTTGACCGCGACCTCGGGCGGCACCGCTAGAAGCATACTTTCGATTTGACGCAAATGGGGGGCGCAGTATTGAGGCGTTATCCCCAATCGAGAGGAGGAAGTCTGGTTGGCACCGCCTCGATGCCGAAGTCGTCCATCAAATATGAAGACTGATCCGGCAGGCATGCAGGCCCGAGATAGTCCATTGAAAACTGTTGCTGCATTGCCGTCAACATGGCTTTTCGGGATGAATTCTGTTGCTCCGTTTTTCTCCGTGAAATCATCGATCGCCCACATCATGCTTACACCAGTTAGTGTTTCCATATGACCAAAATTATCCTCTTTAGATGTGTCATCTCTATGTAGTGGCTGAGGAGTTTCTCCTGGATGAACGTTGATAGCCAGGGCAGCGGATAGTAGGTAGTTTTTTGGTAAGAGTTGATCCAGCAATTCCAACAAAACAGGATGCTCGATTAATTGCGCGATGCTCGGAGCTTTATCTAAAAGCGCGTATACTCGTTCAGTTTTATAGCCCTCAAAGTTATTACGGCCTAGTTTGTTACTCTGTAGAAAAGGAGTTAACTCTTCTCGGATCTTTGATAGCTCTTTATCTGATAGCAGTCCCTCTATAATGCTGAATCCTTGGGCGCGTATTGAATCTATTGATTCGGAACTGTTTGTTGCATTCAAGATTGGTTGCCCTTTTATTTCACTCATGGCTAAGTAACGTAATGAAAGGATACTAACCAGAACTGACAAGGGTGTAAAAGATGAGGGATATAACTGATAAGGTGGCTTGGATTACTGGAGCAGGGACTGGTATAGGCGAGGGCGGCGCCGTGGCATTGGCTGAAGCCGGTGTAAAGGTTGTTCTTTCTGGTCGGCGACAAGATAAGTTGGAGGAGGTGGCGCGTCGGTGCGGACCTAATGCATCGATCGAAGTATTAGATGTGAGTAACAAGGAGGCTGTCTTTGAGGTGGCAGATCGGATAGTTCAGAACCATGGGAAAATTGACATTCTTGTGGCTAGCGCCGGCATTAATATGAAAGAACGTAACTGGCATAACGTGTCGCTAGAAGATTGGGATTCGGTCATTCGCATTGACTTGGATGGAGCCTTCTACTGCTGTAAAGCGGTTTTACCTTCGATGAAAGAACAGGGAGATGGTTTAATTATCAACATATCTAGCTGGGCCGGTAAGCACGTAGGCATCGTGACTGGGCCCGCCTATACGGCCGCAAAGCATGCAATGAACGCAATGAATGAAAGTTTAAACATGGAAAATTGCCAGTTTGGGATCCGAGCATGCGCCATTTGCCCGGGAGAGGTGGCTACACCAATTCTCGATAACCGACCTATTCCAGTATCGGAGGAAGATCGCTCAAAAATGGTTCAGTCAGAAGATTGTGGGGACGTCATTCGATTCCTGGCTGAATTGCCTCCTCATGTGTGCATTAATGACTTGACGATAAGTCCCACCTGGAACAGAGGTTATATAGGAGCTCAGCAGACCCAACTCCCGAAATAATAAAAAAGTTGAAGGTTTTCTAATGTCTTTGTCGGAGGGAGGCTATTTCAGGCAGTACCTCCGTGATCAGGCGGTTAGTCTGCTCGAGCATATCTTCTGTTCCCGATGCGATTGGCCTGAGGATGAATTTTTGTGCGCCGGCGTCTAAGAACTTGTTGGATAGTTCCATGATGTCGTCTTTGTCGCCGACCGCTATAAGTTCGCTCGGATCTTTTTTGAGACGCTTGCTTAGCAGGTCTTTTTGTCGACTAACCATCTCTTCTTCTGGGCTACCGAAGCGAAAGGCAAAACCAGCTCCAAAATGATCTTCGGGAATTATTCGATCGAGCTCTGTTGCTCGTTCTTTTATGCTGGAGATAACTGGCGCGATTTCTCCAGGGCTTTCGATTCCAGCCTGCCATCCTGTTCCCCACTTAGCGGTTCGTTCGATGGCTTGTTTTGATGACCCTCCAACCCACAATGGAAGAGGCTGCTGAATAGGCTTCGGCGAAATGGAAGCATCATCGAGTTGATAGTATTCGCCGTCAAAAGAAACATGGTCTTGCGACCATAGTCGAGACATGATTTGAAGACCCTCGTCGGTTCTTTTCCCCCTTCCCTTCGTTTCAGTTCCCGTCGCGGTGAAGTCTCTCGACAGAGCGCTTCCTACTCCAAAGGCAGGAAGTAATCGACCCTCGCTCAAGAAATCAACTGTTGCACATGTTTTGGCCATTAAAATTGGGTTCCGCAGCCCTAAACTTGCGACGTTCATGCCGAACTTGATTTTTGATGTTCGGCCTGCGAGGGCTGCCATAACGCTCATGGTTTCCAGATTAGGAGATGATTCAATTATTCGGTCGCTTTGCCAGATCGAGTCGACGCCGCCTTCGTCGCAAAGATCTACCCATCGCCAGAACCCTTTAGCATCGTCGAAACTAAAATTTGCTATTCCTAATCCCGCGTTAATGCCCATTTTTTGCCCTTGTATTGCTTATCAAGACGGTTTCATTCTTTGGTCGAGTTGATCTCTCAGCTCATCGCCCAGAGTGTTGAGACTCCAAATCATAAGGATTAGACATGCAGAGGGAAATAGAAGCAACCAAGGGCTCGTCTCCATATTTGGTATTCCGTCTGATATTAATACACCCAGGCTCGTTTGAGGTTCTTGAATACCTAGTCCCAGGAAACTGATGAAGCTTTCAGCCAGTATGATCGCGGGTACTGTTATGGTTCCATAGATGATCACGGGACTTCTGACGTTGGGGATGATGTGGTGTAACAGGATATGTCGTGTTGATGCGCCTTGAGCCTCAGCAGCCAGAACGAAAGAAGCATTCTTTAGTTTTAGTGTTTGGCCTCTCACGATTCTCGCCATGTCTAACCAATAGATGGCCCCGAGGGCGCCAAACAAAAGATAGAGGTTGGGCCCGAAAATCACAGTCAAAAGAATAACGATCAGAATAAAGGGAAGACTGTAAAGAACATCAACAAACCTCATCATCAGCTCGTCCACTCTTCCTCCAATATAACCGGCCACTGATCCCCAGGTAACGCCTATGGGAATGCTTACGAGTGTGGCTAATAAACTTACAAATAACGACACCTTGATGCCAGACATGGTTCTGATATAGAGATCTCTTCCTACTTGATCTGTTCCAAACCAATGTGTAAGCGAGGGGGCCGTTTCCATGGCGTTGAAGTCCATCTGTTCGAAATCCCACTCCGAGAAGTAGGGAGAGCTTATCGACAAAACTATTAGAGCTGACATTGCGATGCCGGCGATTTTTGATGGAATGGATAGCTTAGGAAATGTTTTGCTCATGCTTCTGTGTCTTGGTTCCGAGCCATCTTTGGGTCAAAGAACCCGTAACTTAAATCAATGACTAAGTTGAATAAAAGAATCGCGGTTGAGTAAACGATTACAACGCCCATGACCAATGTATAGTCTCTATTTATTGCGCCTTGCACGAAGTAGCGGCCGATTCCTGGAAGGTCAAAAATTTGTTCCACGACAACAGAACCGGTTATAAGGCTTGCTGCTGCAGGTCCTAAAAAAGATAGGATGGGTATCATTGCGGAAGGAAGGCAGTGTACTAAAATAATTCTCGATTCATTGAGGCCCTTAGATCGAGCCGTCATGATGTGGGGCTCGCTTTTGGATTCAATTAAGGAGCCTCTCATCAGTCTCGCGATCGCAGCGCTAAAGGGCAAACCGAGAGCGGTCGCCGGTAGGATATAGTGCTGAAAAGACAGGGCGCCTCCCGCTGGAAACCAAGATAAGGCGACGGCAAAGATTAGAATTAAGATAGGACTGCTCACAATAGAGGGCACTGCAAGGTTGAGATTGTTGACTGACATCAATAGCCGATCGACAGGGTGTCCTTGGTTGGCTCCACAAAAGATGCCTACTGAGCACCCGATAGTGAGAGCAAGGAGAAGGGCGAGAAAACCAAGCAACACGCTAACGGGTAAGCCGCTGGCTATCAGTTGTGACACGCTAAAATCTTTCTGTCTGAAAGAGGGCCCCAGATCGCCTTTGATCAAATTTTTACAGTATAGGAAAAATTGCTCGCTGAGCGGTTTGTCCAGGTGGTAAGCAGCTTTTAGATTTTTTTCTATTTCGACTGGCAGGCGTCTTTCTCCATCGAACGGGCCTCCCGGCGCTAATCTGACAAGGAAAAAGACAGAAGTAATGACGATAGCTAGTGTGACTATTGAGATGCCAAGTCGGTTGATAAAATACTTCAACATGGACTGAGTCGCTTATTCCCAGCGCAAATAACGCACTTGGTGCATGTCTCTCAAATTCTCTGACCACCCTTTCAAATTTTTATTGACCAGTCTTCGGGTTTTAAGTGTATAAAGCGGTACTACTGGATAGTCGGTTAGTGACAATTCTTCGGCTTTCGAAAGAAGTTGGTTTCTTTGATTTTCATCAGAAGCCGATCGAGCTTGATTAATCGCCTTGTCAAATAATGGGTTTGAATATCTACCGTAGTTGACTTCGCCAATAGTAGAATCGAGTAGTTCTAGATAATGTTGAGCGTTGTTTTCGCCAATCCAGCCGGCCCAAGCGACCTCGAAATCATTTTGACGAAGTTTGCCAAAGTGTGTTTTTAAGTCGGATTGCTGGAGACTCGCGACAACCCCTATCTGCCTCCACATCCCCATGATCGCTAGACTAACCTTTTTATTTTCGGCTCCGCTTGCATAGTGAAGGGTGATTTTAAGGGGGTTACCCCCATTGTAGCCGGCATCGTTTAATAGATTTTTGGCTTCAGTGAGTCTCTCCAATTCTGTGAGGTTCTTGTGAGGTACTTCCTTGGACGAATAATTGGACACGAGTCTGGGAACGAAGCTGAATGCCGGTTCATGGCCGTTTCGTAACACTTTTTCGGTGAGTATGCGTTGATCAATACTCAGTGAAAGCGCCTTTCGGATCTTTGAGTGCTGAGTCGGTCCTTTGGTGGTGTTGAAAACCAGATACATCATCGACAGCAAATTGGACATCCTGAGCTCCTGGTCTTTACTTGTTCGTAATCCTTCGAGTTTGCCAGCAGGAAAAGAAGCAATAACGTCAAGTTCACCAGTTCTAAATCGGTTGAAGCCGCTTTGTTCGCTAGCAACCGGTATGTATTTAAGTGAACGGATTGAAACATCTTCAAAAAAATGGGGGTTAGGCTTCATCTTGACGTGCTCTTGAGGACTCCAATCCTCGAGAACATAAGCTCCGTTCGACACCCAGTGTTTAGGTTGAACCCAATTACTACCAACCGATTCAATAACATGTTTTGGAACTGGAAAACCAGTAGGGTAGAGAAGTCGCTCCAGCAAGTAAGGATAGGGCCGGTCAAGCTCAATAACCAGAATATTAGGTCCGTCCGAATAGACGCCGAGCGAGCTCACCGCCTTTTGTGCGTTATTTACTTGCTCTGCATTTTTAATCATATAAAGAAAATACGAGAGACTGGCTGCAGTCTGAGGATTTAATAGCCTTCTAAATGAATAAACAAAATCCTCCGCTGTTAAATTTTTGCCATCCGACCATTTCAGGTCTTCCCTCAAAAAAAAGCGCCAAGTCAGCCCGTCAGCGCTCGTCTCCCATGATTCCGCAGCGCCAGCAACAATCTCTCCATCAGCGTTGAATGTAGTCAAGCCTAGGAACAGATCATTTAGCAGAGTCTCTTCGAGACGCAGATTGTACTTATGCGGATCTAAGGTCGCAGGTTCGCCAGAATTTCCAATCATTAGGGTATGACTGCTGTCGCTTGATACTATTGCGGCAACCAAGAAAGTTAGAAATAGTCCTGTTAAAAGTTTCATTATAATGTGCTCCTCTTAGGTATAGCATAACCAACAAGCAAGTGTGAGTTTACATTCATTAACCATGGCCGAATCGTATTTAATTGCAGATATAGGGGCTACTAACGCTCGGTTTAGAATTATTAACGAGTTTGAAGAACCTAGGGGCTTAGTCCTGAGGACAGTTGATTACGACACTTCTCAGGAGCTATTGAAGATGGCCAAAGCCGAACTGCAAATAGAAAATCTGTCGGGTGCGATGCTTTCTGTTGCAGGACCTGTTAGTCAGGATGGAGTCAGTGTTGTTCTCACTAATTCTGGTCACCTCTTTCTAGCAGAAGAACTGGAAGAAGCCCTTGGTTGTCAAGTCTGGTTTGAAAATGACTTTGTTGCACTTGCCCATGGATTAGATTGTTTCGTTGAATTGCTCCAGCTTGGCGGGGATTCGAAAAGTGGCGCGGTATCGGCGGTGTTGGGTCCAGGGTCGGGCCTCGGTATGGCCACGATATTGAGGGAAGAAAATTGCCTTAGAGTTCTTGCGTCAGAGGGTGGGCATGCGGATTTTGCCCCCGGATCACACCTCGAGAGTGAAATATGGTCTGTCCTAGCAATGGATTCTAAATATGTTAGCTGGGAGACGGTGCTTTCTGGTAATGGTCTGGTTCGACTCTACCAGGCAATGTGTCAAGTCTGGGGATCCAAGTGTTCGAATTATAAGGCCGAAGATATTACTCGTTTGGGTGTCTCTCTAGATGACCCTATATGCCACCAAACTCTGGAAACTTTTTATGGGATTCTAGGGTCTGCTGCAGGCAATTTTGCGTTGACTGTAGGGGCGCTGGGTGGTGTATATCTTGCTGGCTCAATTGTTCCGGCGACGAGCGACTTCGCTGTAAAAAGTCCATTGCGCAGAAGGTTTGAAGAGAAAGAGGCTCTTGACCAGCTTTTAAGAAAGGTGCCGATCTTTATTATTAGGGATTCAAGCCCTGGTTTGATCGGCGTGGAGCAGTGCCTACGTCAACAGCTTAAGTGTTAATAGAATCATCCTTCTATCTGTGAGCGCCCTCTGGCTTGAATATTGTGCCTTCGAGCAGCGACCTCTCTTTCTGGTTTGTGTTTCTTTGAATGATTTCGGTTTGCTTCCTTTTCCCATTGCAGTCCATCGTCGAGCGTAGAGAGCCAGCCTGAGTCCATGATCTTTCTTATCTCTGATCGTGTAGCTGGTTCGGTAGAGGCAATGTCCTGAGCCAATCCGACGCACACACTAATGAGTGCTTTTTCCTCTACCACTCGATTTACCAGTCCCCACTTCATTGCCGTTTCTGCGTCTAGAAAATTGCCCGTGAGGCTAAGTTCCTTTGCTCGATTGATTCCTATCAGTCTTGGTAATTTCTGCGACAATCCCCAACCTGGAACAACACCAACTCTCGCATGAGTATCCGCAAACTTGGCACTGGGTGTTGCGATCAGGAAATCGCACATCAGAGCAAGCTCAAATCCTCCGGTTATAGCAAATCCATTTACCGCTCCTATTACAGGCTTCCCTACTTCAGCGATAGATAGTTCCACGTCGCGAGCCAGTGCTTTCTCTTTTTTGTCAATTTCTCCGCCCAGTTCTTTTAAATCGAGTCCAACAGAAAAGGCTCGCCCGGCTCCGGTTAGAACGATTACCTGAGTCTGTGCATCTTGAGCCAAGAGGTCGAAAGTTGAACTGATGCTGTTTCTTAGTTCTGTTGATAACGCGTTCAAAGCCTCAGGTCGATTGAGAGTAACCACGGTGACTGCTTCCTGGCGATCAAGTTTTATAAGTTCGTTGTCCATAAGCATTGTTGTATTTTTCGATTTCTAGATTCTAGCAATTGAATGTGCTAGTTGTTGCAAATTTTGTTGATGGAAAGGTTCAAATTAACTTTGAAGCTAAAGCAAGCTTCGATGATTTGTCGATAACATTGATTTACTATATCCCCGTATTGTTGATGCGAATCAGATGATAAAAAAAATAAAACAAATGTTTCTGATCGGCTGCGCATGCCTGACCTCTTCCTGCAGCACGTTAATCAGTTCAGTAACGCAAGGTTTTGCAGAAGACCTTTCAGTTGCGATCCTAGAAAGTGAAGATCTTGAGATGGTCAGAGATGGTGCTCCAGCTTATCTGATTTTGCTCGACGGTCTGATAAGCAACTCGCCTGATGACAAATTCTTACTAAGACAATCCGCTGTTCTGCATTCAGCCTACGCGGGCGCTTTCGTCGATGACCAGGATCGTTCGAAATTACTAGCGGGCAAAGCAAAGAATCTTGCGATTCGTGCGAGCTGCCTATCGCTTAAGGGTGGTTGTGAGCTCAAGGATATGAATTATCGAGAACTGACCGATTGGTTAGAAGAGCAGCCCGCATCGTCGATCGAATTTCTATATACACTGGCTAGCACTTGGATAGGTTGGATACAGGCTAACAGCGATGATTTTGACGCGATTGCCGATTTGTCTAAAGCGAAGGCAATCATGCAGAGAGTGGTTGATATCGATGGCGCTTATGAAAATGGGCAACCTTATCTGTATCTGGGTGCGCTAGAGACGCTAGTTCCGCCAGGATTGGGTGGCAAACCTGAGATAGGAAAAGCACACTTTGATCGGGCAATCAGTATTTCGGGAGGACGAAATTTAATGTCGAAGGTGTTCTGTGCAGAAATGTATGCCAGATTGCTCTTTGATCGAGAGCTACACGACCGGCTTTTGACCGAAGTGCTTGAAGCTGATGTGAAAGCGCCTGGTTTTACTTTGATGAATGTGGTTGCGAAGAAACAAGCCAAGCAATTGCTATTGTCGGGAGATGATTATTTTTAATTACGTAAACAAACATAAGTTTCTTTTTGTCCTGGTCTTACTGTTCTCGGGCTCTATCGAATCGGCGACTCTAAAGATTGCTACGCTCTCGCCAGAGGGGTCAGACTGGATGAAGGTACTAAGAACTTCAGCTAGGCAGATCGAGGAAAAAACTTCAGGGAATGTGAAGTTAAAAATTTACCCCGGCGGAGTGATGGGTGACGACAAGGCTGTCATTAGGAAAATGCGAATTGGTCAGCTGCAAGGGGCTGTTCTAACCTCTGGCGGGTTGGTCAATTCCTATAAGGATATTGGTATATACGGTTTGCCAATGTTATTCCGTAGTCAAGCCGAAGTGGATATGACGCGCTCACAGATCGATGCGATGCTTATGCAGGGATTAGAAGCAAAAGGTTTTATGGGGTTCGGATTAGCAGGTGTTGGTTTTGCGTACCCAATGAGCCAAATAGCGGCGACAAGTGTCTCTGAGGTCAGGAAGATGAAAATCTGGACTCCCGATAACGATTTGGGAGCACTGACTGCCTTTGACGCGTTTAGTATTTCGCCGATACCGCTGCCATATGGGGATGTTCTGATGGGGCTGCAAACGGGCTTAATCAATGGGATAGCAGCTCCTCCAGTCGGTACTTTGTTATTGCAATGGCACACACAGGTGTCCTATGCGCTGGATTTGCCGCTACTGTATGTGTATGGCTCTTTTGTGATCTCGAATAAAGCCTTTAAGAAGTTAAGTATTGAGGACCGCCAAACCGTTAGTGATACTTTGAACGCTGCGGTCAGTCAGGTTGATCGGGCAGCGAAGCAAGATGACGCGGAGGCAAGGAAAGCGCTTTCTGGCCAAGGTATTTCCTGGCTCACACCTGCGGATGGTGAATTTCGCGAGTGGGATAGACTTGCTTCCGCCGCTAGAAAAGCGTTAGTAGATGATGGCTATGTCAGCGAACCACTTTACGAACGAGTGTTATCTATCCTGGAAAAAAATCGGGCAGGTGATTAGTCGTATAGTCAGGTCTATCGAACTAATCGAAGAGTGGCTATTGGTGTTACTGCTCTTTGGGATGATCGCTATTGCAGCGTCTCAGGTTATTCTAAGAAATGTATTCGACATGGGCCTGTTTTGGGGGGATGGCTCGGTCCGCGTCTTATTGCTTTGGGTTGCGATGTTCGGGGCAATGGTCGCATCGCGCAATGACGATCATATTCGAATCGACTTGATTGGTCGCTTAATTCCAGAAGCTTACCAAAAAGCTCTGAGTCGAGTTTGCTGCCTGTTCACTGCCGTGGTTTTGGCGATTTTTGCGTTTTCAAGTGCCGAATTCGTCTACTTCGAGTACCTTGACCAAACCAAAGCCTTTAGCCAGGTGCCGGCCTGGGTGTGTGAATTAATTATGCCGATCGGTGCGTCGACGATGTCGATTAGATATTTCGTGTTAGTTGTGAAGCCTTAATGACCTGGTTGTTTATTTTCCTGATTATTCTGATGGCTTTGGGCGGCGCGCCTTTGTTTGCCGTTATTCTTGGCGCGGCCACTCTGGGTTTTTACACAAGCGAGATTGATCTGGCGATCATTCCAATAGAGGTATACAGGATTGTGGACACTCCTTTGTTGGTCGCTTTGCCGCTATTCACTTTTATGGGGTACCTTTTGAGTGAATCTAACACCTCAACTCGCTTAGTGAACTTGATTCAGAGTGTATTTGGATTCCTTCCATCTGGTTTAGCGATTGTAGGGTTTTTAGTTTGTGCCTTGTTTACGGCGCTCACTGGTGCTTCAGGCGTGACGATCGTTGCTCTAGGCGCTTTGTTGTTGCCTGCACTACAGCAGGGTCGATATTCAGAGAAATTCAGCACTGGCTTGGTGACGACATCTGGTAGTCTGGGGCTACTGCTATTTCCTTCAGTACCACTTATCCTCTACGGAGTTATCGCCCAGCAATTGGATGTGGGTGAGCCTTTTTCCATCATTGATCTTTTTGTGGCCGGAATAATTCCTTTGATTCTGATGTTAGGGATGTTGATCAGCTATACATTGTGGCTCCACCGAGGGGGAGAAATACCTACTGAGACCTTCAGATTTTCTAAGATCCGTGATGCTCTTTTCGATGCGCGCTGGGAAGTACCGTTGCCCATTCTCTTATTTGGAGGTGTGGCCTATGGGGTGTTCGCAATATCTGAGGCTGCAGCTGTATCGGTGGTCTATGTGATTATTTCTCAAGTTTTTCTATATAAGGACATTTCCGTCAGACAACTGCCAGAAATAGCGACAAAGTCCATGGTAATGGTAGGCGGAATTTTGTTGATTTTAGGAATTGCTCTCGCCTTTACCAGTTTTTTAGTTGACGCAGAGGTCCCCCAAAGACTCTTTGATTTTATTCAGACTTATATCGAAAGCCCAATCACCTTTTTGCTGATGTTAAATATTTTTCTTCTCGCGTTGGGCGCTCTTCTGGATATTTTTGCTGCTATCGTCATCATGGTGCCCATTTTGCTGCCTATTGCGGCAGGCTTTGGAATTCATCCGGTTCATTTAGGAATTATATTTTTAGCAAATATGCAGATCGGCTATTTCACTCCCCCGGTGGGGATGAATCTGTTCATCGCTAGTTATCGATTCAAAAAGCCTTTAACCGAATTGTATGCATCCACATTTCCCTTTTTGGCTATAATGCTAGTTGCACTGCTGGTAATTACTTATGTTCCCTTTTTAAGTCTATGGGCGATCGAATAATGCAGATTACTTATTCATTGGTTGTTACTTGGATTTTATGTTTCCTGGCTGGAAGCATTGAGGCCAGTGAGAGTCAATATCATGTTGAAATTAAGAAGGTTGACGAATTTCACGAAGCGCTTATTCAAGTTATGCAATCGGCGAATGCGACTAAAAGAGAAAAGTTATTGTTCCCAAAAGTAAAGGCTCTCTATGACGTAGTCAGTATTTCTCGCATTAGTGTGGGACGAGCATGGAGATCGTTAGCGGATAGTCAAAAGGATGAGTTTGTTTCGTTGCTCACGGAATTGATCGTTGCTACCTATTCGGATCGTTTTAGAGAGTACGATGAGCAGTATTTCGAGTTGCTTGGAACAGAACCGATTAACAAAGGCGTCATTATCAAGACTTCTATTAACAAGCGTAATGACCAGTTGGCGACCCTTAATTATTACTTTCGAGGCGATCAAGTATTTAATGTGGTTGCCAACGGAATTAGTGATCTGTCTCTACGCCGTGCAGAATACGGCAGTATCATCAAAGAGCAAGGCTACGATCAGCTCGTGAAAGAGATCAAAAACAAGACTAACGAGATAAGGGCCTCTTATTAGCTAAGTCGATGCGTGTTTTTCTTTATTTGTTAATTTGGTGTCTTCTTTCCGCATGTACGAGCGGTGCTATTGATAATAGGAATGCAGGTGATCCCTTCGAAAACTTCAATCGGAAGAGTTATCGATTTTCTGAGAGCGTCGATGGCAATTTTCTGGCTCCGGTAGCAGGAGGGTATGCCCGAGTGACCCCAGATCCGCTCGAGAAGGGCATAAGCAACGTCTTTAAAAACTTTAACAATGCCCCTAGCGCGATTAACGGTTTTTTGCAGGGTAACGTGGAAACGGGTTTTAACGAGCTGAGTAGATTAATAGTCAACTCGACTTTGGGGTTAGGGGGCCTAATCGACCTAGCTACGATTTGGGGAGTCAACGAAAAAAAAGAGGATATTGGTCAGACTCTGGCTGTCTGGGGTATGAAGGAGTCGCCTTTTATTTATGTCCCCATATTCGGGCCGACGACCTTGAGAGATTTACCAGTTCGGTTCGTCGGTATGTCAATGCCGCGACTCATCATCGGTGAAGACTTTCCTGGCTATGTGACTGCGCTACAAGTGATCAGTCAGAGAGCGGATCTGATAGAGGTAATCGAACAGCGAGATTCAAACGCCATTGATGCCTATGCATTTACACGGGATGCTTATATCCAGCGTCGGGCTTTTGAGATTTATAATGGAGATCCCCCGATAGAAGATTTTTTTGATGAGTTTGAAGAGGAATAATCAAGAATTCCGAAAGGAGCTGGAGAGGCGACTTGTTTGACCGATTGTTAAGTAACTGGGTGACTTGGGTAGTCAGTATTCCAAGGGCGACATTGTTCGTAATCTCTCTTGTAACTCTTGTCTTAGGTTGGGTGGCGGCGTCGCAGTTCAAGATCAATTCAGATTTGACGCAGCTAATTCGTCAAGAGGCAGACTGGCGAAAAGATTTTGATCACTTTCAGAAAGAGTTTCCCCAGCTGACAAGAACAGCTGTTGTGGTGCTTGGCTCTTCTTCTTTGCAAAAATTAGAGAGTGGCACGGATCAGTTGGTTTCCTATTTGGAAAAACGACCAGAACGATTCTCAGACGTTTTTGCTCCCGGGTATGATCAATTTATCCGGGATCGGATATTCTTGTATATGAATTTGGATCAGCTAGATTTGGCCGTAGACAGGTTGGCTCAAGCACAGCCTTGGTTAAGCGCCGTCTCTAAAGAACCTAGCCTCATAGGTGTTTTTGGACTTTTAACGGATGCTTTGGAAAATGATCCTCCTGAGCGTTTGGCGGAAATACTTGATGTGGTGTCTGACGCCATAGAGAAGACCTTAAGTGGAGAGCTCAACAAAATCTGGTGGGGTGATGAGATCTTTCCAATCGACGACACTAGGTATCAACTTGTCTATGTGAAGGCTCAATCGAATTATCTGGATTCGCTTCCCGATGCTGAGTTTATGGAGGAATTGCGTTTGATGTTGGAAACATTGAACCTTCCTGACGGGGTTAGCGCGTCACTGACTGGCGAGATACCCCTTCAACATGAGGAGATTGAAGCCGCGATCGATGGAGTCGCCCTTGCTGGTTGGATTGCTCTGTTGCTGTTATTTGTGGTGATGTTTGTTGGCGTCCGTTCCTTTCGTATTATTCTAGGAACTTTTTTGTTATTGGGCATAGGGGTCACTTGGACGATCGGCTATGCGCTGTTATCAGTGGGAGAGTTCAACACGCTGTCATTGATTTTTGTGGTGATGTTTTTTGGCCTTGGTGTAGATTTTGCGCTTCATTACTCGCTTAGATTTCAGGAGGCGGTTGGCGAGAAAATTGAGAAATCTGAAGCGCTCGTTCAGAGTGGTAAGAGTGTTGGAAGAGCAATATCGCTCGGGGCAGTTACCACCGCAATAGGCTTTTTGGGATTTTGGCCAACCGACTATCAGGGCTTGGCCGACCTCGGTGTTATTTCGGCTGGAGGAATGTTGATTGCGTGTTTCCTCGCTTTCACTTTTTTGCCTGCGTTTTATGCGGTTATTGGTCCTCCAAGGTCATCCGGCGTAGGTTTGCCTTCAAGTGACAGACTAGTTGCTTGGTTAGTTGGGCGCAAAGGCTGGGTGATAGGTTCTTCATTGGTAATTGCCGGTTTGGCTGCAAGCCAGGCGATCCAGCTCCAATTTGATTACAGCGTGTTGGCGCTCAAGGATCCAAAATCGGAGTCGATGAGTACTCACAGAATTCTTCAGCAAGAGGGAATCTCGACAGATTACAGTTTGTTTGTTGTTAAAGGTCAGAGTGCTGATAAGCGCTCTCTGATGGCCTTAGAGACAGTCAAGGATGTGACAGTTGTTGAGGACTTCATTCCTCAGAATCAACAGGAAAAACTGTTTGTGGTGGAAGATCTCCAATTCATGCTTCTCGATTCTTTGGAGATAAATAAGGATCCGCAAGAGCGCTCGCTGAAGGAAATCAAGGACTCGAGCTTGAAGCTTATTAATAAATTAGAGGACTTGATGAATGAGGATTCAGCTATTTCGCAAGAGGTTCTAGAAAGGCTGCGAGAGAATCTTATGGCGATGCAGCGAGCCTCGCAAGAGGAGTGGAATAAACTTCAGACTGGAGTGATAGATGATCTTTTGGCGCAAATTCAGACCATTCGGCGGCGTCTAGATCTAGATGAGGTCAAAGTAGAAAACTTGCCCAGCTCGGTTACAGGTAGGCTTATCTCTGAAAATGGGCAAAAGTTGTCCGTGATAGTTCCGTCACAGGATATGGATTCGATAGTTAACTTATCGTCTTTTATTGAAAGTGTGCGTTCATTGGCGCCAACGGCCACCGGCCGACCTGTTATAGAGTGGGGTGTGGGTACTTTAGTAGTGAATTCCTTTCAAACTGCGCTGCTTTTGTCTGCCTGCTCTATTTTGTTGATTTTATTGTTGGCGCTGAGGAACTTACTATCAGCTCTTGTTGTTCTGGTTCCGCTGTTGCTGGCGGCTTTGCTAACTTTTGGTATAGCGGTGTTCGCTGGTATTTCTATCAATATGGCAAATATTTTGGTTTTACCGTTGATATTTGGGCTTGGCGCCGCAAGCGGCATTCATGTGGTAGATCGCTACCTAGGAGAGCAGGACGTGACTCAGCTAATGAATTCGAGTACCCCAAGAGCGGTGGTGTTATCAAACCTAACAACGGTTGGGGCCTTTGCATCGCTTTCCATTTCAGCACATCAAGGAGCCGCGTCTGTGGGTATATTACTGACCATAGCTGTTTGCCTGCTTTTGTTGTTTACTCTTTTCTTGCTCCCTGTTTTGTTGCATGGAATGAAAGTTCGGAGAAGCTGAAGGTTCGAGCAGAGCTCACCGCGGATACATTAAGTCGATATGGTGGCGACGATGGTAATTGAAAATCATATTGTCGATGTTGAGGTCCCTGGCCCTGGTCTATACGAGATTACGGGAGATCTGAACGAGAGATTAAAGGCATTACAGATCGAATCTGGGTTGATGACATTGTTTATCCAACACACGTCAGCCAGTTTGCTTATCCAGGAAAACGCTGACCCCAGCGCAAAAAGAGATTTAGAAGTATGGTTGAATCGACTGGTACCAGAAAATGATGCTATATACAGTCACGTTGCGGAAGGAGCAGACGATATGCCGGCTCATATAAAGGCGATGTTGACCGCGGTAAATCTCTCAATTCCCATTTCGAAACGCACCCTTGTGCTAGGAACTTGGCAGGGCGTGTTTTTGTGGGAACATCGTCGAGCGACGAAGAAAAGGCAAATAGTATTGAATGTTGTGGGTCGTTAACGAGGCTGCTTTTGCTGCTCGCGAATGTGATCCATCCAGCGTTTATGACCCTCGGGATCCAATATCATACTCGAAAAATAGTTTAGAAGATCTTTATGGGTTTGCGTGAGCTTTGCTTCTACCATCGCCTTTTCGCCATCCTTGGAACTGATAAATTGGTAGAGTTCTTTCATGGAATCGTGAGGTCCGATGGCATCTTTAATTTCGTCGAGCAAAATATCGTGCAAGGGCTCTATGTCTTCTTCTTCAATACCAACTTCATCGGGTGACAAAACCACGTTTGACCAAAGAGTTGCTACGTAAACTCTATACAGGTCACGGTCCAGAAATTTTTCTGCGACTGTCGCTCTTTTACGAATGTCAGAGAAAACTGGATCGAATATTTCTTTTAACTGCGAATCACTTAACAAAGAACTAACTACCTCTTTAAATAAAATATGGGGTTATTAGGTGGACATTAAATCCTTCTACTGCTTTTGTCGAAGGTTTTGATCCCTGGCTGTCTTGATAATAATTTAAAAAAGACCAGCCGTTTAAGATATTGCTGGTGTGCGATCTAAATTGGTTTCATAATTTACGAATGATTAAGTTTGATCGCGTAAAACTGGACTCGAAAACCGAAGTCCTTAGAGAAGAAGTGCGTCAATTTCTTGACGATAATAGTGAACATCTCGAAACAAGAAATTCTGATTTTGTTACAGGTCATGATCCCGTTTTCTCTAAAAAACTTGGGGACAAGGGTTGGATTGGGATGACCTGGCCCGTCGAACTAGGTGGGGGTTCTAAAACATTTTTTGAAAGATACGTGGTAACCGAAGAGCTGCTGGCCGCTGGCGCTCCGGTCAGTGCCCATTGGATTGCAGACAGGCAAAGTGGTCCGCTGTTATTGAACTATGGTACCGAGACACAAAAACAGGAATATGTTCCTGCAATTGCCAAAGGAGAGACTTTCTTCTCGATAGGGATGAGCGAGCCAGATACAGGTTCAGATCTTGCTTCGGTGCGAACCACTGCGAGGCGAGATGGTGATGAGTATGTAATCAATGGAACCAAAATTTGGACCACTGACGCACATAGAAACCATTTCATCATCTGTTTGGTTAGAACAGATGAGGCCGGAGAAAATCGGCACGCTGGCCTGTCTCAGATCATTGTTGATTTGAAAAACGACGGTGCCAAGGTCAGACCAATTCAGAACATGGCGGGGGGTGAGGACTTCAATGAGGTGGTTTTCGAGGATGTTCGAGTTCCTGCTGACAGAATCGTAGGCGAACCGGGTAATGGATGGGCTCAGGTGACTTCTGAGTTGGCCTATGAACGTAGTGGTCCTGAGAGATTTTTATCTTCGTTTCGAGTCTATGTTGAATTGGTTCGAGCATGCGGAGACGAGCCAGAGGTTCACCAAAAAGCGGCTATAGGCAGGATAACTTCCCACCTGATGACTATGAGAAGAATGTCTATCTCTATTGCTAGTATGTTAGAAGATGGAAAAGACGTGGCTCATGAGGCAGCTTTGGTTAAGGAATTGGGCAATAACTTTGAAAAGGTCTTGCCGGAGATAGCCAGATTGGCTGCCCCATTGAGCCTTTCTAGTAACTTCAAAAAAACTTTCATGGATACGATTTTATTGTCACCTTCCTTTACGCTGAGGGGAGGCACCCGAGAGATTATGCGTGGTGTTATTGCGAGAGGATTAGGGCTTAGATGACAGAGCGTACAATTGACCTCATATTGGATACGGCCTCTCGAATTTTTGCCGACCATTGTGATAAATCTTTATTAGATCTTTGCGAAGGTGGGGACGACGCGCCTGCAGCTCTATGGGATTTGCTCAAAAAGAACGGATTTAATTTGTTGGGTTCTGAAGAGAGCGGGACTTCACTGTCTGACTTGTATGAGTTCCTCATCGAGTGTGGGCGTCACGCAGTGCCATTACCGATTTCTGAAACACTTCTTATGAATGTCTGGTTCGGTAATTCCGAACAGATGAGTGGTATTGGAGAGTTGTCGGGAAATCAAATTTTTAACGTGCCATTTGGCATGACCGTCGGTCGTATCGGCGTTATTGAGAAAGGAACAGACTCCGTAGCAATGCTGGGCGACCGAGAATTGATCGACTCGGGGTTTAACGTCGCTGGCGAAAGGAGAGACGTCCTGGCTTTCTCCGAGGGAGAAAAAATCTCTGTTGGGTCTGACCCCTATGCTCAAATGGCTCTAACGCGAGTCTGTATGTTAGCTGGTTGCATGCAAAGGGTTTTGGATTTGGGTGTTCAGTTTGCATCTGAGCGAACTCAGTTCGGAAGGAGTATCAGCAAGTTTCAAGCGATCCAGCATAGCTTGGCTTTAGTGGCGTGCGAAGTTGCAGCCTCTAGAAGGGCAGCTGAAGCTGCCATCGATGCGTTAGGGGATCGGCGTTTTGTTCTAGAAGTGGCGGCAGCCAAAGCGAGGGTAGGTGAAGCTGCAGGTTTCATTGCGGAGCAGGTACATCAAGTGCACGGAGCTATGGGGTTCACTCAAGAACATAGATTGCACCATTACACTAAACGCTTGTGGTCTTGGCGTGATGAGTGGGGTAACGAATTCGAATGGCAAACTTTACTAGGCCAAGAGGTTGCTCGAAGCGGAGCAGATTCTGCCTGGTCTTTTATTGCGACAAGCAGTTAGATTTTTTGATGCCCCGTCAATTTTCAAACTGTGACCATACTAAGTAGACACCCCGAGTTTGGTTTTATCAGTTTTCTAAATTGACGATCATCTTCCCAGTATTAGCGCCAGTAAAAAGACCTATGAAGGCTTCGCCAGCATTATCGATACCCT
>TARA_B100001121_G_scaffold310643_1_pt1 | contig 21031 bp, 24 predicted proteins | sample TARA_B100001121 | Tara Oceans TARA_B100001121 (sample SAMEA2622817) | marine metagenome | biome: marine biome (ENVO:00000447); feature: surface water layer (ENVO:00002042); material: "saline water (ENVO:00002010), including plankton (ENVO:xxxxxxxx)" | depth 5 m
TTTGATAATGCAGGATTTAAATCAATAGTAAAAGATAACCCATCATTTCTAAATAATATTAATTCTGCTTCCTCTGTTACTGTACCACCAGTTACAAATGTATTATCTTTACCATCTATAACAAAATCTCTCAATTGTTGTAAATTGATTCTACTAGTGACATCAAACTCATTAACTGTTACTAATAAATCCTGACCCGTTAAATCTGGATTAATTGGAAATTGACTTATTTTTTTTGGAAATCCCATTTTATTTTTTCTTTTTTATATAAATATGTTAATATTTTTATTATTCACTACACCACACTAAGAAATCATCACCATCTTCACTAGAAATAATATTATCTTGTTCCGAAAGAATATAACATATAAGTTCTTGTGGACAAATACCATAGTTTAAACATAGTTCTTTGAATCTATATCTAATGGTTGTTATATCTAAACAACACTCATATAATCTAAATCTAGAAATGTCACCGATAAACGTTCCTGCAAAATTATTTTGTATTATTAAATTATTGTCTAACTCATCTGGGCCACCTATTGTGTTAGATTCTATTAAACCTTGTGTTCCACCACCTAAACTATAATTAAATGGTACACCTTCTTGTTTTTCTCTATATTCAATTAAATCTTTAAATATAAATTCATCAAAGTCGTTTATAGAATATTTTAAATATCCGTTAACAAAAAAGTCTAACCTACCTTTACGTCTAGGTATGTTCTTCATTTCTTCTAATTCATATCCTTCGTACGCACAAAACCTAATACTTAACATAAACCATTCATTATCTGGAATAATATTAGGTTCTGAATATTCTTCATTAATAGTCACACCGGTTATATATTTTTCTGTTGTAGTACTTCCTGTTTTAATACATTTACAACAATCAGAATCACAATCTTCACAACAATCAGTATTTGTTTTAGAAGTTACAGTAACACATTCACCACTTACACTTAATGATCTATAACCTATAGAACCATCATCTTTTATTCTAAATCCTAATGCATTATCTACAATATCTAAATTTTTATCTCTTTCGTCTTTGTTAACACATGTCACACCACTATAACAACATTCACCTTGTGGTTGATATACTAAAAACGGATTGTTTAATAATTCTTCATTTACCTCTTTAGGTGGTGATAATGGGTAACCTGAAGTAGTTGTGTGTCCAGTTTCACCACTGAATACATCCCAAAACTTATTTTCTGATCTAGTACCCATATAATAAAATAAACCTTTGTTATTAGGGTATATATCATTTAATGTTGTTGCGGTTATACCACTACATATGGTAGTATTTTTTCTTAACCAAAATTCTGCAGTCCACCCTTTTTCATAACGAGTAGGTAATATTTGATAATTCCAGTCAATGGGTTTCTCTTCTTTATAACACCTATAAGATTTTTTAGGATTTAATTCGCCATTACAAGGTGGGTTATTACTATTTAAACAATCATCTTCACTTCCCGGTATAAAAATAGAATTGTTATTACTATTACAACTACAATCTACAGTTACTGTTTTAGTATCACCAGTGTCACAAGATGGTGGACAATTAAACCATTCCATCGGCCAAACAAACATATTATCAGAAATATTTTTAAAAAATGTTCTATCAGATAATTTAAAGAATCCTTGATAAAAACCACCACACAATTCAACATACCTACCTACAGTATTTGCAGACGATACAAAATTATATGTATAATCATAGGTACAACCACTTACTCTAGTAAAACAAAATTTAGTATCTGCAGAAGATATAGTTATCGATGATCCAGTATAGGTATCAATAAAAGTACTTCCTGTGGTAGAAGAATTACAATTATATGTAATGAATCCATTATCAATACCTGTTAATCCAATATCATTTAATGTAACACCACTTTTAGGTATAGACAAAGATTCAAAACACGTATCTCCTGTCCAACCAACTAAACTACATAATGTTTTTTCTGTAACACATTCATCTGAATCAATATTAATATCTACAATTAAACATTCATCTAAAATAAAATCATGATCTAGTCCACATCCACAATCATTACATATAAACAAATCCCAATAATCAGAATTACTTAATTGTAAATTCATACAATTATTGAAATTATTTTGGTTAATATTACTCATAATTATAATACGTTATTTTCATAACAATACCAATCCGTACCGTCACTTATACATGATACTACTGAGTTAACTGTTACAGGTAAAGATTCAGTAAGTGATCCATTAATTTGTGCACCTCCACTTCCTGATAAAGTAGCAGAGTTTACTGTTGAGGTTCTTATTAACGTAATCTTTTTTCCTGCCACATTCATATTACTATTTAAAGTTATTGTACCGCCACCTGCAGTTGCAGTGTAAAATACTACATCTACATTATTTACATTAGGATCAGTAGAAGAATCTACAGTAGTAGTGCCACCTATTATTTGAGTACCTACAGTTAAAGTCCCACTAATATTAACATCACCATTTACATCCAATTCAGTAGTAGGGGTTTCTGTCTGAATACCTATATAACCTCTAGTTACACCACTACCTTGTATATGTAAATCTGCAGTACCTTCCGCACCATTATTTTGTCCTACATAAAACCTAACATAATCTTCCGTTGTTTGTGGACTTGTTGGTTGACTAATAATGTTCAACCCATTTTGATCCATAGAAGAATAAATATAACCGTCACCTTGTTTTCCATACCCACCAAAAGTAGGTTCAGTTAAACCTCTACAACCCAAACTCATACCACCAGCACCAGGTGTGGATACACCCATAGAAACTAAATTGTTACTAGTCTTCGCACTTATTCTAGTTATAGGTGATACACCCGATAAATCAGTACTAAACTTCGCATTTGTAAAATCAACTAATAAATTACCTTCATCAACATGTAATTTCTGTTCAATATCATTATTATTAATATTACCAATTCCTACCCTACCTCCAGTAGATATTGTCATACGTTTTGTTAAACCAGCACCTGGATTAGTATTGAATTCTATATTACCTGATGATCCCGCCCCAAAGGTTTGTCCAACTATTTGTGAGAATGGTGTGGCAGAACCGGTATTATCAAAATTAATTGCCGCATCTGACACCCCACTACCACTTAATGTTAGTTGAGCTGACCCAGATTGGTTGGCAACTAATATATTACCGTCTACGTGTATTTTACTTAAAGGTGTATCCGTCCCAATACCAACATTTCCTTTTACATATAAACCATCAGGAGAAAATTTACCTAAGTAAGTTGAGTTGTCAAAATTATCACCACCACTAAAAAATCTTGTTTCTCCAGTAGTTGATCTAGGACCAATATTAATATTTGCTCTATCCGCTGGTGCACCACCACCCGTAGTTAAATTAAGTGAGTTTGGTAAGTATTGTCCTTGAAATGTACCTACCGAATTAAAATTTTCACCTATATATGTTAAAACACCGTTAGTTATAACCCCACCTAATCCAGTTGCTGCGAAACCCAAAGAAGACCTAGCTTCAACGCCAGTATCTGTATTTCTAACTTCTAAAACAGTTATATCATTATAATCTTTCCTTACCACTACGTCTTCACTGAAAAACGCTATTCGATCACTAGTTAGGTTAATTCTATTTCCAGAAGAACTACCAATATTTAAATCATCAGTTGTACAACCACTAATATTATTTACCCATAAATCATTAATACAATTACCTGATGTGTTTCCAGTAAAATTAGATGTGCTACCACTTGTATCTGGACCCCATTCTACATTTCCTTCACTATCTGATTGTTTTAAAACATAACCAATAGTCGATGCGTCAGCTCCATGTGTAACTTGTAATTTATTAGTGATTAATTTATTTTCTACCGTAATATTTTCTTTACTACTAATGTAATCTAAAGGACCTTTATAGTCTAAACTTTGTGCAGAATACGCTACTTGAACTGCACCTGTTAAACCAGTTATAGAATCACCTAAATTGTTTATTGTAAAATTATAGCTTACACTATAACCAGTATATTCTGTACCAATAACATAGTCACCAGTCATACCAGTTTGTGTTAATGTCCAAGATATTGGTGTCGTCTGTGTTTCTGCACTTAAAGGTGTTATTGGTAAACTTAAAAATGTTGTATTTGCAGAAAAAACAGGATTAGTCCAAGTTTTTCCACTATATGTCGCACCACTAAAAATAGTGGAGTAATTAGGTGATATGGGATTAGCAACATCAAATAAAGTAGTTACACTATTACCAGATAAAATTGCATTTTCCCCATCTATTATACCAGTTTCTACTACAGTCGTTAAATCTACACCTGTTGGGTAACCACTAAACGGTATACCCGCCTGAATTTTACCATCAAAACAAGCAGTATCACCAGTTATTACTTTTGCTTGTCTAGATAAATCTAATAAAGTTGTATATTTAGTTTTACATTGAGCCATATTTTATACTTTAATAATAAATATTTAGTTTTCTGTTATATTTATATAAAAAACTTTAAAGATGAATAAAACATATAAAAAGTCCGACATTGATAAATATATTAATGAAATGAAAGAAGAAGAAATTAATGAATTAATTGATGTAGATGGTTCTATGATAGATAGAAATGATAATTACAAGGCAACTCCTTCAGTTATTAAATCTAAAAAAACTACTGATGATTTTGTTAGAGGAGCAACACAAGGTCCTGAAGCATATTTTATTTATGGTGGACCTTATTACGGTATTAATTATAGTTATGTGGTAAATGAAGAAGAATCAACTGGCGACACTAAAACAACTTTAATGGATGAGGATATATCACCTGAGTCTTTACAAGATTTAGATGCATTTCATTCTTCTAAGAAAAAATATAGTAGAGATGATAGAGAGAGAGGAAGAAAATTTGCAAAAAAAGATATTACTAAACACTTTTATAAACCAAAAGCACCAAATTATGATTTAAATCCTTCGGAAGATTGGGCAAGTTATTCTTTACCTTATGATACAGAATTTAATTTTGACTATTTAAGTGAAGAAAAAATGAAAGGTTTAGTTGACGAAATGTTTTTATCTAAAAAAGATGATAAAGGTATGGTTAAAAAAACTAACGAACAAGATTTAGTGGGTGATGATGTGGAGATTGCGGATATAGTTGAATTAAAGAGAACTTTTGAAAAACCTATGGTTATTAGAAAATTAAATTTATTATTAGATTTAATTGAAAAAGAAGATATTAACGGAGAAGAATTAGCAATTATTTTAAATCATTTATTAAAAAATGTTTCGATAAGTGAATTAAGTGATAAACATAAAGAAATATTAGGGGATAAAATAAAATATGGCGAATCGAAAGAATAATAAAGGTGGTAATAGTGAATTGAGAGGTAAGTATTGGAATTGTCCAGACTATGTACTTAATTGTTTATCTAATGCGGTTAAAACTTATGAATCTTTAAATAAAGATGGTAAACCATCTGAAGGTTATAAAAGGGCAAGAGGTATTTTAGAAGTTAAAAAAATAGAATACGCTCAAATGAAGAGAATTAAAAATTGGTTTGATTCTTTCGATGGTGATTATAAAGACATGGAGTATAGATTAAATGGTGGTAAAACTATGAATAATTGGGTTGAGTCTACACTCAATAAAGAAAGAGAAGCAATTAAAAAACCAAAAGAAATTAAAAGTAAAACAGGATTATCTAATCAGTTTATTAAAACACATAATAAAAATGTAAATAAAGTTAATAGAGACACTATACAAATTAAACTACCAAAACTACATAAAGATATAAGTGGACAAATAGAAAGAGGTAAACCAGTTTATGAAGAAGTAGAAAAAATAAAAGAATTAATAACATATAAATCAAAAATATAAAATTATGCCAACAAAATTAGAAGAATTAGGTGAAAAATTTAGAGTAGATAATTTACGAGTAAATGAATACCAAAACTCAGATGGTAAAAAATATGGTGAAGGTGTTCCTAACGCAATGAGTGACGGAGATGATAAAGGTAAAGGTACAGGTGGAAATAGTGATTTAATTAATACCACTGAAGGGGGTACTGATATTGATATAAACGGTAACCCATCTGAACCAGGAACTGGTAGAAATCAATTAATAGCGAAAAACGAAGCTAAGTATGGATCAACTACAGGACCAAACGGTTATGGACCTAACAAACCTTATTATCCTGATTATATTAGTGGACAAAACCAAAATAATAATTAATTAAGAATAATTATTAATTTATGAAACTTTACAATTTAGCAGAAAGTCTTATATTAGAAGTTGCTAGTAGGGGCGACATAATGAATGGTATGTTTAAGCGAAGAATCATGGAATTAAATTATGATGATGAAGAAGATCCAGGAGGAAAAGGTAGAAGATGGATACAAATGTATTGTTATGGTGTTTCGAAAGCAGGAAATGATGTAGTTAGAGTTTACCAAGTAGGTGGAGATACTAAAACTATACAACCAGGATGGAAATTGTTTAGGGTTGATAGAATGCAAAATTTAAGAACATTAGGTGGTACATTTAACGAGGCTAAACCATTATTTAACCCTACTGGTGATAAAGATATGATAAAAATATATAATATAACACAATTTGATTAATTATGAGTAACGCAAATAAATTAGCAGACATATTAAGTAGATCTAGGGCAGTGATGCAAAAGGCAGAAGAAAATCACGGAACTACTTCCAATGGTAATACACCGACATCTACAAACATTGAGAAAGAAGTTCCTAATCTAACAGAAAATTTTATTAATAAACATAGTAAAGGGGTAACAAGATCAGTTGCACCACAAGGGGGACAATATAGAAACTTAAAAACATCTAAAATGCCTAAAGAAGTATTAGACGCAATGGTAAACAACCCAATAGAGATTCCTGAGTCTCCTAATCATACTTTTGAATTGGCGGATGTACAAGATTTAGTAAATGAAAGTGTACCCACACAACAACCATTACCAACACCTACACCTAATTATGAAACTAATGATATTAGACAAATAGTTAGAGAAGAGATAGGGGATGTAGTTAGAGAGGTTGTAGAAGAGTATTTAGATAAATCTTTAGTAACTGAAGATATTAAAATCAAAATAGGTGATACAATATTCGGTGGTAAATTAAAACCACTACCAACAAAAAAGAAAAAAAGAGTATAAAAAGAAACCCTCCGAAGAGGGTTTTTTTATTTTAGACTATTTTCTAAATCTTCCCTTCCTTCCACAATTTGTGATTTTGCCAACCAAAAAGTTAAATCTCCAATTTTATCAATTTTCATTTTAAGTAGTTTCTTATAAACTGCAACATCTAATTCATTCTTTACATATGGTATGCCTAATGTTTTAGAACAAACTGGTCCTACACCAGTAGCCTGTGATCTCCAATCCGTTAAATCTCTACCACATACTCTACAAGATGAAACATCTGAGACAGTTAGTTTACCAACTACTTGATACGCTCTTTCAGTCTCTTTCAAAACCTTACTAATAGTCATTAAAAAAGGTCTAAACTCTAATTCATTCTCTTCCGCAACTCTCTTAGCAATGAATTTAGTAATTTTGATATCCACATTAACCTCTTTAGGTTGTTGTGTTTGAGTTGGATTATTAAGTTTAGTAAAAAATTTACCTGCCGACAAAAGTTGTCTTTCGGTTAATTTACCATATTTTTTTAACCCATTCTGTAATGAATTAATAAATCCGTTATTACCGTTGTAGTTTTGTACTCTGATTGTTATTTCTGAATTTCCCATAGTTATTTGATTTGATATTGTAAAGATACAAAAAATTTTTAAACTACCAAACTTTTTAGAAGTTTTTTTAATGTACTGTTACATCATGTTCGTGTTTAGGGTATGTATCTATATCCTTACAGATATTTAAAATCTTTTCATACAAATCCATTTTTTGATTTTTAATGGTTTCCATATCTTCGTGTGAACGAATTTTATCTGAGTAGTCAAAACCGTCATACAAACCGTATAACATATTACCTACACCACCAAAAGGGCTAACACCATCTACACCAAATAGTTCCGTTGTTGCCTCACCAATTATCCTTAGAGTTTCTTTACTCATACATTCATGTCTATTAAAATATTTCATAGTTATTTAATTTTTATAATACTAAATTACAAAAAATATTTTAAACTACCAAATAATACCATTAAAAACTTTAATTTGTTAATAAAATAACTTATATTTTAATAAAATTTAAAAGTATGTCAAAAATTAAAGTATTAGTAGTACCTAGTGATAGAACTGGTGTATCATATTACCGTTCTACAATTCCACATATTAAATTAGAAGAATATTTTCCTAATGATTTTTATGTAGATATAGATTATGAACCTGAATTAGAAAATGAAAATTTTTTAAAAAAATATGATTTAATACATTATCATAGAACTTTAGGTTCGTATGAAAAAATGGAAGAAGTATTAGATAGGTGTGATAAATTAGGTGTTAAAACTATTATGGATTTAGATGATCATTGGTCTCCCGGACCTAACCATCCTGCATGGGAAATAATTAAAAAAAATGGTTTAGATAAAAAAATTGTACATAATTTAAAAGTGGCAAGAAATATCACTACTACCACTCAGATTTTTGCTGATGAAATATCAAGATTAAATAAAAACGTTTTTGTATTACCTAACGCAATAAATCCAAAAGAAAAACAATATCAAAATAATACAGAAAAAAGTGATAGAGTAAGAATTGGGTGGTTAGGGGGTTCTTCACATTTAAAAGATTTAGAAATCCTTAATAACGTAGTTAATAATATTAAATCTGCAGGACTTATAGATAAGGTGCAATTTGTTTTATGTGGTTATGATTTAAGAGGGACTATGACAACTATAGATAGGAAAACTGGTAAACAAACACAAAGAGATATAAAACCAGAGGAGAGTGTATGGTATAAATATGAAAAGATATTTACAGATAATTATAAAATTGTTAGTGATGAATATAAAGATTTTTTATTACGTTTTGAAAATAAAGAATACGATAATGTTAACAATGAACCATATAGAAGAGTGTGGACTAAACCAATAACTTCTTACGCTAGTAATTATAACTTATTTGATGTATCATTAGCACCACTTAAAGATAGTACTTTTAATAAAGTAAAATCACAACTTAAGGTAATTGAGGCAGGATTTCATAAAAAAGCTTTGATTGCACAAGACATAGGACCATATCAAATTGATATTATTAATGCATATCAAAGAGGTGGGGAAATGGATTTAGAAAATGGAAACGCTATTCTTATACCTGAAAATAAAAATCATAAGTTTTGGTTTAAACATATAAAAATGTTAATTGAAAATCCTTCATTGATAAAAACTTTAGGTGAAAATTTATATAATACAGTTAATGGTAAATACGACATGAAAAGTGTTTGTACAGAAAGAGCTAAATTATATAAACAAATTATAATAAAAAAAGAAGAAGAGGTATTTGACGTTGTAAATTAAAATACCTATCTTTATTAAAAATATTATAATATGATAGAACTAAAAGAAAAAATCAATAAGAATAATCAAACTTTTTTAGAAAAGAATGAATTATATGGAATTTTAAATAAAGAATTATTAGAGTATTTAGGTGAAGATTTACTGACTGCACCTGCATCTACTATGAAATCTTTACATAATGCATTTCCTGGTGGGTTAATAGATCATGTATTAAAAACAACCAAATATGCAATAGGGATTAATAAATTATTACCTAAATCTATAGAGGTAGATGCACAATCAATAGTAAAAGTATGCTTTCTTCATCAAATAGGTAAAACATTTCTCTACAAATGGTGTGAATCAGAATGGCATCGTAATAATCAAGGAAAAATGTATGATTTTAATGAAGAACTAACATCAATGAGAGTTGGGGAAAGATCGGTTTATTATGCAATGAAATATGGGATTTCTTTAACTGAAGAAGAATATCAGGCCATAGTAAATTACGATAAACCAGAAGATGATAAACAATCTAAATGGTATAGTAGTACACTATCAACTATTCTTAAACAAGCTAATGAATTAGCAATAATAGAAGAAAAAACTTTATAAATATGAACATTAAAGAAGAACTAGAAGACTTAAAAAAAATGACTGATATTATTAGTGGTTTAAATAAAATGGGTGTTAATGAAGATATAGATTATAGTGAAACCATAAAAGAATTAGAAAAGATAAGTGAAAAAGGTGATAATCTTATAAAAATATATTATAAAAACACATCCCAAAACGATAATCCCGTATATCAGCACGTAGACGATAGTGGTTTTGATTTTAGAGCAGATATAGATTCTTCAATAACACTTAATCCATTAGAAAGAAAATTAATCCCAACTGGTTTGTATTTTGAATTACCTAAAAATATTGAGTTACAAGTTAGACCTAGATCGGGTATGGCATTAAAACACGGTATTACTGTTTTAAATACACCAGGTACTGTAGATTCTAATTATAGAGGAGAAGTGGGTATTATTTTAGTAAATTTAAGTAACGAACCCTATATTATTAATGCAGGAGACAGAATTGCTCAGGGTGTTATTGCTAATGTAATAAACTCTAATTTTTCAAAATTAATTAATAAAGATAATTTAAGTAACACAGAAAGAGGGGTGTCTGGATTTGGTAGTACTGGTAAAATATAAATGAAATGAAAAAAAGATTATTAGATGAATTATTAAAAGAAATTCAAAGAGTAAAATTAGAAATTGTTATGGGGGACTATAACGGACATATGATGACTGAAGACTATAAAAAAAAGTTAAAAGTTTTAGAGAAGGAACTAGAAGAGATAAAAAATGATTAGTATAGTATATTCTACGAGAGAGGAGCAACATAATTTTAAAGAACATTTAAAAAAAAGTTGTGGAATAAAAAATATAGAAATATTAGAATATATTAATAATGGAGAATATTCTCTTACTGAAATTTATAATAAAGGGTTAAAAGATTCTACTAATGATATAGTGGTTTTTTGTCATGATGATATATGGTTTAACAAACCTAAATGGGGTAAAAAGATACAAACACATTTTACTAATAGTGATTTTGGTATTTTAGGTGTTGCAGGTACAACAGAAATACCACAAAATGGTATATGGTGGCAAGATAAAGAAGGGAATCATTTAAATAAAGTGGTTGGTGTTGTTACTCATTCAGTTAATGGTAAAACATGGGTGTCTAAATATTCGGGTAATTATAGTAATGATATTTTAGAAACATTAAATTTAGATGGGTTATTTTTTGTAGTGGAAAAAAATAGGATAAAGAAAAATTTTAATGAAGAGATTAAAGGATTTCATTTTTATGATTTAGATTTCACCTTCAATAATCATTTATCAGGCGTTAAAGTAGGGGTTGTTTATGATTTAAAGATTACTCATAAGTCTCCGGGTCCCACTAACGAAGATTGGGAAAATAATAGAAAACAATTTGTTGATATTTACGATGAATTTTTACCTAAAACATTACCAACTAAAGTATTGTATGAAAACAACACTAAAAAAATCAATAAACAACCAAAATTATCAATAATAATCCCAACTAAAGATAATATTGAGTTATTATTTGGTTGTATTAATTCTATTTTAAATAAAACACAATATACTAATTATAAAATTTATATTGCAGACACAGGAAGTAATAGTGAAAACATAGATTTAATAAGGGAAAGAGTTAAAAATGAAGATATTTTAGAATTAGTTGAGTTTGATTATTATAATTTCGCCCAAATCAATAATGAAATGGCTAATCATTATATTGATCAAGATAGTGAATTATTATTATTTTGTAATAATGATATTGAATTAATAAATGATGCAATTAGTGAAATGGTAAATGTTTATAATAGGAATAAAAATACAGTAGGTACTGTGGGGGCAAGACTACATTTCGAAGACAATAGTTTACAACATTATGGTATGTTAATGTTTATCAAAAGAGAATGGGTACAAGATAATAAATTAACTCGTTTTGAGATTACACATGATAAATTAAAACAATATTACAAGTATGAAAAAACAGGTTATTCTAGTGTCATTGGTAATACTGGCGCACTTTTATTAATAAATAAAAATTTATTTAGTAAAGTTAATGGATTTAACCCAACATATACTGAATGTTTTGAAGATGTAGAATTAAATTTAGAAGTATTAAAATTAAATAAAACTAATATTTTATGTCATTCTGCAGTGGCGTATCATTATGAAAGTAAATCTAGAGATAAAGATGATAAAAAAATTGATCGGTTACAAAATGATTATAGAGAGAGATTATTTCCTTTTGTGTCTTCTAATGTAAACAAATTACAACAACATATAAAAATAATACAATGAGAGTAGTATGTATATTAACAGTATGGAATGAGATTGAATATTTACCATTAAAGGTAGAATATTGTAGACAAAATAAATTAGAACCCTATTTTATTGATAATATGTCGGATGATGGTACATGGGAATGGTTACAAGAAAATAATATACCTTCTCATAGAATTGATACTGACAATTCTTTTGATTTAAGAGCACTTCAAGACGATATAGTTAAAACTTTACATAGATTAAAACCTGATTGGGCAATATATAATGGATGTGATTTATTTCCTGTCACCTTAAATCCTTTACATGATGAGTTAGAAAAGTTAGATAGACAGGGTTTTAACTTAGCATGGATAGAATGTGTAAATTTCTTCAATACTGGAGAAATAAGAGATAATTTTGACCCTTTTAACACTTATTTTTATTATGGGACTGTTAATAGATTTAAAATGATACATAAATATAATCCACAGATGAGATATTTGGCTGACGATGTTTCATTTCCTGGTCAAAGAACAGGTAACATTAATGGTATAATGATTAATTATGGTAATACTAAGACTAAAGAAGAAAGGGCAGAAACGTTAAAAAGAAGAAGAAAAGCTTGGGATAATGGAGAACCTAGAGGGCACGGCACACATTACTTAGAGGGTGAAAGAAATAATTGGGTTTGGGATAAAACTAAATTAAATGATGTAAGAAACAGTAAATATTCTCCATTTGTGAAAAAATTACAAGAAGTCAGTAATATTGTTTATCATGGTAAAAAATAATATAGAGGTAACTGTAGGTTTACCGACATGGGAAAATAAAGATATAATATGGTTACAATTAGAAAGTTTATGTAGACAAGAAACACAGTATAAGTGGGAATTAGTTGTCTGTGAAGAACAAACTAATAATATGGCAGGAGAAGAAATGATATTATCGTATAGTGATAGATTAAAAGAAGCGGGATGTCAACAAATTAGTTATTTATCTTTAGAAAACCACATTCCCCTATCTAAAAAATGGAAAATAATTGCAGATAATTCTGTAGGGAGTACTTTTTTACTTGCCTCATCTGATGATTACTCACCACCTAATAGAATAGAGTTTACACATAATAAAATAAAAGATGGTTTTAATTGGGTAGACGTAAGTTGTGGTTTATTTTTAGATTTAAATACATTTGTTTCCGCGACATTTAATAATCAACCCAATGATACAGGTTTATATATGGGTACTAAAACTTCGTATATGAAAAGATTAGTTGGTCCTTGGCCAGAAAAAGGTGTAGATTCTTGGATTAGAAATAAGTACAATATATATCCAAGATATAGACATACGCAACCATTTTTAGGTTTACATACAGACGGACAAAATAAAATTTCTTTAGGTAGAAAAAATGGATATTTAAAAAAAATAAATACATATTTTAGTGAACCTAAACAAAATTTAGAGGATATTTTACCCCCAAATTTAATTGATAAATTAAAGAATAAATTTTACAAACAAATTACAATATAATTTTTTTTTTAATGATCATATTAAATATTTATAGGGTATATGAAAAATATAAAAAATCTTCGGTCATGGGGAGGGACAGTGTGGTTGAATGAAAAATATGTCTCTAATATTAAAGTAACAGTTGCCCTACCAACATGGGAAAACAAAGATATAATATGGTTACAATTAGAAAGTTTATGTAGACAAGAAACCCAGTATATATGGGAATTAGTTGTATGTGAAGACGTAACACCAAATATGGCAGGAAAAGAAATGATATTATCGTATAGTGATAGATTAAAAGAAGCGGGATGTGCTAGAATTTCTTATATACCCATCCCAATTAAAAAAGAGATTTGTTCAGAGACTGAAAAAGTAATAGAATTTCGTACACCTTTATCTAAAAAATGGTGGATAATTGCTCACGCATCATTAGGTAGTAGTTTTCTACTTACTGCATCAGATGATTACTCACCACCTAACAGAATAGAAATAACTCATACTATCTTAGAAAGTGGTTATAATTGGTTTGAAATAGGGGAGGCATTATTTTTTAATTTAAATACTTTTGTAACTGCATCATACACAAATGAAATACCTAAAACAGGTGTTCTAATTGCGACTAAAACAAATTTAGTAAAAAATATGAGTTCACCATGGCCTAAAAAATTTGTAGATAATTGGTTGTTCACTAAAATAGGTAAAATTAAAAGATATAGGTTTAATGGATTATTAAAATGTCTTTTTACTGACGGAGCTAATAAAATATCAAAAACCAGAAGAAATTTATATAAAGAAAAAGGAAATTATAAAAGATATTTTAAAAACCCAACTCAAAAGGTAGAAGATATTTTAGAATCTCATATAATAGATAAATTAAAAAAACAATTTTTTATTAATACACCAATTAAAAAAATAAAAAGTAAAGAAGATTTAAATGTTTTAGAAAGTATCAAACCTAAAATTACAAAAGTTTTACCTCAAAAACAAAGTGAATCAGTAAAAAAAATAAAAAAAAATGAAGTAACAAATATAAAAGATTTAACCATTACTAACTCAAAGCAAGAACCAAAACAAGAAGTTAAATCAGTTAAAAAACCAAAAGTTAAACCAGTTAAAAAACAAGAAGTTAAACCAGTTAAAAAACAAGAAATTAAATCAGTTAAAAGACAAACCACAAAAAAGTTTATAAATATAAGATCAAATAGAGGAAAAAAATGAAAACAAAAAAAATTAGTTTTGGTGTCGTAGGTGTTGGACACATTGGTAAACGACACAGTAATATGATATTAAACAATGAAAATTGTGAATTAATATCATTTTGTGATATAAAAGATAAAAAAGATTTAAATTTAGATGAGTTTAAAGATATACCTTTTTATAATAATTTAGATGAAATGTTATCTCATCATCCAGAGATTGAAATAGTGTGTGTATGTACACCTAATGGATTACATTCAGAACATTCAATTAAAGTATTAGAAAATAATAAACATGTTGTAATAGAAAAACCAATAGGGTTAAAAAAAATTGATTCAGAAAAAGTCTTATATACTGCACTTAGAAAGCATAAACAAATTTTTGCGGTAATGCAAAATAGGTATTCTCCTCCAAGTGTATGGTTAAAAGAAATTGTAGAGAATAAAATTATTGGGGATATTTTTATGGTACAAGTAAATTGTTATTGGAATCGTGATGATAGGTATTATAAAAAAGGTGGTTGGAAAGGAACACAAGATTTAGATGGGGGCACATTGTTTACTCAGTTTTCTCATTTTATAGATATTATGTATTGGCTTTTTGGTGATATAGAAAATATTCAAGGAAAATTCAATGATTTCACACATAAAGAAAGTACTGATTTCGAAGATTCTGGATTTGTTTCTTTTGATTTTTCAGAAGGTGGTATGGGGTGTATTAATTATTCTACTGCGGTTTGGGGATCTAACTTAGAAAGTAGTATAACCATTATAGGAAGTAATGGTAGTGTTAAAGTAGGTGGACAATACATGAATGAGATTGAATATTGTAACATTAAAGATTATAAAATGCCTACATTACCACCATCGAACCCACCCAATGATTACGGACAATATAAAGGTAGTGCTGCAAATCATCACTATATAATTGAAAATGTTGTAGATACTTTAAGGGGTAATGGAACTATTACAACAAATGCATTAGAAGGACTTAAAGTTGTTGAGATAATTAATAAAATATATGACAAAAGATAAATTAAAGTTTTTTCATATAGTTGGTACTAGGATCAATTTTATAAAACTATTTTAAATAACCATATACTTTATTTAATTTTGTTCATATATTAATAACATAAAAAAGATATATGGGTAGAAGAAAAAACAAACAACTTTCACAAGAAGAAATTGAAGAAATGGAGTTTTTCCTTAATAGGAATAACGTAGAAGAAGAAAAAGTATTTCAGACAATATCTGTACATATTAAATGTAAAACAGAAAACCAAAAAAAATTAGTTAATTCAATCAAACAAAATGAAATCACTATTTGTAGTGGTTTACCAGGATCCGGTAAAACATTTTTATCATGTGCAGAAGCACTTAAATTAATAAAATCTAGACCTAAATACAAAAGAATTGTATTAGTAAAATCTATTACTGCATTAAAAGGTGAGGAAATTGGACATTTACCTGGTGAGTTAAAAGATAAAATGGCACCAATTATGGAGTCGTTTACTGATAATATTAGGAAACTAATAGGTAGAAGTAGGATGGAAAAATTAATTGAGTTAGGTGTCATAGAAATTGTACCAATAGCGTTTGCTAGAGGTAGAAGTATCGATAATTCAATTATACTAATTGATGAGGCACAAAACATATCTATGGATAATATAAGAACTTTAATGACAAGAATAGGAGATAACTCCAAAATGGTTATTATGGGAGATGTTAGACAAAAAGATATAAGAAATAAAAAAGATTCTTCTTTAGAAATAGTATTGGAAAAATTTAAAAATGTAGAAGGTTTTGGTTGTGTAGAACTTAGAAATCCTAATGATGTGGTTAGAAACCCAATAATAAAAAAAATAGAAGATGTATTTGAAAATTTAGAAAAATGAAAATAGGTATAACAATAGACGGTGTTGTAAGGGATTTTATAACAAAATTTGAATCGGTGTATGATAAATACTATCCTATTATTGATGAAGAAACAGGTGAAAATATAACAATAGAAAGAGATATAAAAAATTTAGAATTATTAAATCATTTTGAATTTACTGGTGGAACAAAAGACTTAAATAATTTTATGTATGTGGATGCATCGTTAGAAATATTCGGACACGCTGGTGAAGTTAAATTAAATTCTGTAGAACACTTAAATCAATTACATAACCTAATTGAGGATATGGGACACACTCCAATGATAATAAGTAAAGAATTAAATAATAGTAAACCCGCAACATTATTTTTCTTATCCAAACTATCTTGTAAAGTTAGTAATATAAAATTTGTTAGGGATTATTCTCATAAATGGGAACATGTAGACGTATTAATTACTGCCTCACCTGAAACATTATTATCTAAACCTTTAGATAAAGTTTCTATTAAAGTTATAAATACCTATAATAAAGATTGTAAATCAGATTATACGATTGTAGATTTAAAAGAATTACTAGAAGATAAAAACACATTAAGTAAAATATTAAATACAGAAACTATAGAATTTGAAGATGTATAAAAATAATATTTACTTATAATAATAATAGTTTAAATTAATAAAAAAAAATATGGATAATATATTATTAGAAGTTGGTGGAAAAGAATTTTATTTCGATATTGATAAACTAGCGAAAGAAGTTCAATATGATGTTGATACTAAAACAAAAGTTGAAAAAGAATGTGATGATAAAGATGATTTATCTGCATTAAAAATTGATGTTACTAAATATGAAATGTATAGAGATTTAATAGGTACGATGTTAACCCCTAACGAAATGATAATAGATAATAAAATGGGAATGATGGCATTAAATGAATTACCAATACCATTTAAATTATCATTTAACACCCTTTTAATGAAAGGAATTATAAAAGAACTTTAAAAAAAAACAAAATGGAAGAAAAAATTAAAAATTTAAAAGACTCTATTGAGAAGATTAACAATAAAAATTTTGGTATCTACTTTTTCACTATTGATACTAAAGGTAATCCTACTGCAGGAGTTGCTAATATTTATGAACACGCAAAAACATTACTAGATTTAGGGTATAATGCACATATTTTACATGATAAAAATGATTATAGACTTAAAGGTAATGAAGAAGGTATGGGTGTTACTGATTGGTTAGGTGAAGAATATGGTGAAATTCCACATGTTTCTATTGAATCACAACAATTACAAGTAGGACCTCAAGATTTTGTAATTATACCTGAAGCATTTGCTAGTATAATGAAACAAACTGTTAATTTTCCTTGTAAAAGAGTAGTATTTTTACAGTCTTATGAATATGTCTTTGAGATGTTAGAAATAGGTGAAAGTTGGGGAAATTTTGGGATAAATGAGGTTATAACCACTTCTAACACATTAAAAGAATATATAAATAGTGTGTTTAATAATTTAAATACTGAAATTATACCAGTAGGTATACCATCATATTTTAAAAACAGTGACAAACCTAAAATACCAACAGTTAGTATTAGTGTAAGGGATAATAGAGAACTTTTAAAAATAGTTAAAGTATTCTTCCAAAAATATCCACAATATAGGTTTGTAACGTTTAGGGATATGTCTGGTATGTCTAGAAAAGAATTTGCAAAAGAATTAAGTAAGTCATTTTTAGGTGTGTGGGTAGATGAATTATCTAGTTTTGGTACATTTCCAATTGAGTGTATGAAAAGCGATACTCCTGTTATAGGTAAAATTCCTAGAATGGTTCCTGAGTGGATGGGTAATTTAGATAAAAATGGTAATCTTAATTTAAATGATAACGGTGTATGGACTGCAAATTTAAATTCTATACCTGATTTAATTGCAACTATGGTTGGTTTATATATTGAGGACTCCATCCCACAAAATCTTATAGAAAAAATGGAAGAAATGAAATTACAATTTAGTGAAGATGAATCTAAAGGTATTTTAAAAGAGGTTTATAATGGAATATTTACAAGAAGAACTGAAGAACTAGAAACAATCATTAAAAGAGAAGAAAATAAAGTTACTGAAGAAGTAACCCAATAATATATAAAAAAAATAATTAAAAATGACAAATAATATCACTGTAATTATACCAATTCATAAGGTACAAAAAAATTTAGATAAATATTTAAAAAATGCATTACTGAGTGTAGAACAACAAACATTAGAACCCTCTGAAATATTAATTGTGAGGTCAAAAGATAAAAAATTAAAAACTTTTTTAGATGATTTTGATTTTGGTGGTGTGAAAGATAAAATAAGAGTTATTGAGAATAAAAGTAAAGACACCTCATTTCAAAACCAGTTAAATTTTGGTGCAAATAACGTAGAATCAGAATACTTTACTTTTTTAGAATATGATGATGAATTATCTAAAATATGGTTAAATTCCGCCAACACATATATCAACTCATTTCCTGAAGTAGGTGCGTTCTTACCAATAATTTTTGAAAGTGATGAAAAAGGTAATTTCTTATCATTTACTAATGAAAATGTTTGGGTTAAAGGTGTTTCTTCTGAAATGGGATTTTTAGATAATGAAACTTTGGTTAAAATGCAAAATTTTAATTTTGATGGTATGGTTATTAAAAAAACTGCATATCAAGAATGCGGTGGGTTAAAAACCAACATGAAATTGACTTTTACATATGAGTTTTTATTAAGGTTAACATATCAAGATATACCAGTTATGGTTATACCTAAATTAGGCTATAAACATTTAAATAATAGAGAAGGTTCTTTATTTGTTGAATATAAGAATACTATTGACGTTTTAGAAAGTAAATTTTGGGTTAATAAAGCAAAAAAAGAATATTTTTTCACTGAAGATAGAGAAATAACATATGAGTTAGAAACAGTATAAATGTCTGAAGAACCTAAAAAAAGAGGTCGTAAAAGAACAACTAATTTGTATTTTGGGCCAGAAGAGGAAAAAGCCGTAGTTGCTTTTTTAAATTCTGATGACTATCATGAACGTAATAGAATTTATAATAAATTTCTTAGAGCCCCTCTAAATAAAATGATTGAGTCTATCATTAGACGTTATAAATTATATCGTAAGTCTGATACTTTTGAGGATATTCATACGGATACACTATCCTTTTTAGCTACTAAAATGGAGAAGTTCAGACCGGAAGAAGGTAAAAAAGCTTATTCTTATTTTGGTACGATTTGTAAAAATTATTTGTTAGGTCAATTATTAAAAGCAGATAAAAGAATGAAATCCGATTTGTGTTATGACGATGTTTATAAAACAGTGGAGGAAATGGATGACTATCAATACGATTTAGAAGACGTTGATAAAACACCATTAGAAGAATTTATCAAAGAAGTATCATCAAATATAAAAGCAGAAATAGAACACGGTAAGATATCTGAAAATGAAAAATTAGTCGGTAATGCATTAATTATGGTTTTAGATAATTGGGAAACTATTTTTGAACAAGTAGAAAGTGGTAATAAATATAATAAAAATTTAATACTTTCTTATATTAGAGAAATTTCTGGATTGACTACAAAAGATATTCGAGTATCTATGAGGAGATATAAAAAAATATATATTGCTATTAAGAACTTTAAAATAGATAAAGGTTTACTTTAAAAAAATACCTTTAATAGTATTTATATAGTATAAAACATTATTAATATGGGTAGACCTAAGAAAACTAAAATAAATTTAGATAAAGATAGTTTACAAGAATTTATGCAAGAAATATATAATGATTGTGTAAACGTAATGAATAGTGCTCGTAAAGAATTAAATGAACGTAAAAATAGGGCAGAGATAGAAGATGTAAATGATGAATCATTAATTGGTAAAGTCAACAATGATACATTAAAAATTATTGAGGCAACTATTGATAGGAAATTGGCGTTAGCAAAATTACAAACACAAATAGTGGGTAATGACGATAAGTCAGAACAAAAATCTGGTAACGATAGTAATAATAACTTCACTGATTCAGATAAAAGTTTATTAAGAGAATTATTTAACGAAAAAAAATCTAAATCTAATACTGACTATACTTTAGATTA
>TARA_B100001121_G_scaffold57463_1_pt1 | contig 20979 bp, 25 predicted proteins | sample TARA_B100001121 | Tara Oceans TARA_B100001121 (sample SAMEA2622817) | marine metagenome | biome: marine biome (ENVO:00000447); feature: surface water layer (ENVO:00002042); material: "saline water (ENVO:00002010), including plankton (ENVO:xxxxxxxx)" | depth 5 m
TTTTTGCCTTTCATTAAACTCATAAATTAAACCTTTTCAAAAATTAAAGTAGCGTTAGTTCCGCCAAAGCCAAAACTATTAGACATTACTGTATTCAAATTTATTCCTGTTTCTGTATTTGTAATTATTGGAAATTTTTTAGCTTCTTCGTCCATTTCGTTTATATTAGCAGAACCAGCTATAAAATTATTTTGCATCATTATCAGACAATAAATTGCCTCATGAACTGATGCAGCTCCCAATGGATGACCTGATAAAGATTTAGTCGAGCTTATTTTTGGAATATTATCTCCAAAAGTATTTTTTACTGCATTAAGTTCTGTGATATCTCCGACTGGAGTGGATGTTCCGTGAGTATTTATATAATCAATTTTATTTTTAGCTGAAGCCATTGCCATTTTCATACATCTCACCGCTCCTTCACCTGAAGGTGCCACCATATCAAATCCATCTGAAGTCGCTCCATAACCAGATAATTCTGCATAAATTTTAGCTCCTCTGGCTTTAGCATGTTCATACTCTTCAAGTACTAAAACTCCGCCACCACCAGCAATTACAAAGCCGTCTCTAGTTTTGTCATAAGCTCTGGATGCTGTTTCTGGAGTTTCATTATATTTTGAGGACAAAGCGGTCATCGCATCAAACATTGCAGTCATTGCCCAGTGAATTTCCTCACTGCCACCTGCAAATATTACATCTTGTTTACCCATTTGAATTAATTCCATAGAATTACCAATGCAGTGGCCACTCGTTGCACAAGCAGAACTCATTGTGTAGTTGGTGCCTTTAATTTTAAATGGTACAGCAAGTGTTGCAGATGCGGTACTTGCCATTGTTCTTGGTACAATAAATGGTCCCATTAACTTTGGAGTTTTTGTTCTAGTTTTGTCTGCCGCTAAAATTACATTCTCAATTGAAGGTCCACCAGAACCCATTATAATTCCAGTTTTAAAATTACTGACTTCTTTTTCTTCAAGCCCAGAATCTTCAATAGCTTCTTTCATCGCAATATAATTATATGCTGAACCTGATCCCATAAACCTAATCGTTTTTCTATCTATATGATCCTCTAATTTAATACTTGGTTTGCCATGAACATGACTTTTAAGATTATACTCTTTATATTCTTCTGAAAATGTTATACCTGATTTTGAATTTAATAGAGAATTATAGACTTCTTTTTGGTTATTTCCTAAACAAGATACAATTCCTAATCCAGTTATCACGACTCTTCTCATTATTTAAATAAACCCACTTTCAAATTTTCAGCTGAATAAATTTTTTTTTCATCAGCAAACACTATTCCATTTGCAAGACCGACGGTTGTACCTCCTGGAGACATTATTTTTTTCATATCAATTTCATATCTTACTAACTTAACATTTTGTAAAACTTCACCTGTAAACTTAACTGCCCCAACTCCAAGGGCTCTTCCTTTTCCAGGATTTCCAATCCACCCTAAAAAAAATCCTACTAATTGCCACATTGCATCGAGTCCAAGACAACCCGGCATTACTGGGTCTTCTTTAAAATGACAATCAAAAAACCACAGGTTATCTTTTATGTCTAGCTCTGCTTTCAATAAGCCCTTTTTAAAAGTTCCTTTATTATCATTAATTTCTGTTATTCTGTCAAACATCAACATTGGAGGTAAAGGTAATTTTGCATTTCCTGGTCCAAATAATTTACCGTTTCCACAATTTATAAGTTCGTCATATGTGTATGAATTTTTTTTCATAAAGTAGAGTACTCATATTTACTTGATTTTCTCTTTATATAATATACTTTTATCTTAATTTTGAGTAATTATAACTAAGAACAAATATTTTTTGTGAAATATACAGAAAAATTAAGAAATTCAGGATTAAGACCTACTAAACAAAGACTTCAAATATGTGAAGTTTTGTTTAAATCGGAAAAAACTTTCCATTTTACTATTAATGATTTAGCTAAGAAAATTAAGAGTATGTCTAATAGAAAAATATCATTAGCCACAATCTATAATACAGTGCATGCCTTTGAAAAAAAAGGATATCTAAAGCAAATACCAATAAATTCAAGTGAAGCATATTTTGATACTAATGTTTCGGATCATCATCATTTTTATGATTTAAAGAATCAAAAATTAATTGATTTAGAAAATCGTCATGTAGGTCCAATAAATATTTTAAAAAAAATTAATGGAAAAAAAATTAAATCGGTTGAGGTTCTCGTTAAGCTAGAGGACTAGTTTAAAATTTTTTTGAGCGTCATTTTTAACCAATTGACAGTACTTTAGAATCATTATAATGTAAGCTTTTAAGGAGACATCAATGAGTACTGAAAGTTACAAAAGTAAAAATTTTAAAAATAACGAATTAAGCAAATGTCCTGTAACAGGGGCAGGCACTGAGGCAAAATTTTCTGCGGGCAAAGGTCAGACAAATAGGGACTTTTGGCCAAACAGCTTAAATCTTAAAATTTTAAGTCAACATTCAGAATTATCTAATCCTATGGGTAAGAAATTTAACTATTCAAATGAGTTTAAAAAGTTGAATTACAAAAATTTAAAAAAAGATTTAGAAAAATTAATGACAGATTCTCAGGAATGGTGGCCAGCAGATTATGGTCATTATGGTCCTTTATTTATTAGATTAGCATGGCATGCTGCAGGAACATATAGAACTGGCGATGGAAGAGGTGGAGCTGGTACAGGAAATCAGAGATTTGCTCCCCTGAATGCTTGGCCAGATAATGTTAATCTAGATAAAGCGAGATTACTCTTATGGCCAATTAAAAAAAAGTACGGAAAAAAAATATCTTGGGCTGACTTATTTATTTTAGTTGGAAACGTAGCGCTTGAGTCAATGGGCTTCAAAACTTTTGGTTTTGGTGCTGGTAGAAAAGATATATGGGAACCGGAAGATGATATTTACTGGGGTTCAGAGAAAGAAATGCTTGGAGTAAATAGATACAGTGGGAAAAGAGACTTAGAACAGCCTTTAGGAGCTTCGCATATGGGTTTAATTTATGTAAATCCGCAAGGTCCTGACGCTAACCCAGATCCATTACTTGCTGCTCATGATATTAGAGAAACATTTGGTAGAATGGCCATGAATGATTATGAAACAGCTGCATTAGTTGCTGGCGGACATACTTTTGGAAAATCACATGGAGCAGCAGCAGAATCATATAAAGGACCTGATCCGGAGGCATCAAAAATTCAAGATCAATCAACTGGATGGAACAGTAAATATAAATCTGGAAAGGGTGTAGATACAATAAGCAGTGGTATTGAGGGCGCTTGGACACAGAATCCAATCAAGTGGGACATGGGTTACCTAGATTGTTTATATGGACATGACTGGGAACTCACAAAAAGTCCAGCAGGAGCTCATCAATGGACACCCAAAAAAAATGGACAGCAAATAAAAATGGTTCCTGACGCACACCAAAAAAATGTATTTCATCCTCCGATGATGCAAACTACTGATATATCTCTAAAAGTTGATCCTAGTTATGGACCTATAACCAAGCACTTCCACCAAAATCCAAAAGAATTTCAGGATGCTTTTGCAAGAGCATGGTTTAAATTAACCCATAGAGATATGGGACCAAGAGCTTGTTATTTAGGAAGTGAGGTTCCAAAAGAAGAATTAATTTGGCAAGATCCAATTGATAAACCAAAATATAGATTAAAAGCAAAAGATGTAAAAGATTTAAAAATGCTTATTTTGAAGTCAAAAATATCTGTTTCAGATTTAGTTTCTACTGCTTGGGCATCCGCCTCTACTTTTAGAGGATCAGATAAAAGAGGTGGTGCAAATGGTGCCAGAATTATGTTAGAGCCTCAAAAGAATTGGGAAGTAAATAATCCTAAACGATTATCTAAAGTAATAAAATTACTTAAAAAAATTAAGCATAAATTTGATAATAAAAAGAAATCAGTATCTATGGCTGATTTAATTGTGCTTGGTGGTAACGTAGGTGTTGAAAGTGCTGCTAAAAAATCTGGATATAAAATTAGCATACCTTTTTCTCCAGGTAGAGGAGACGCAAGACAAGATCAAACTGATGTTCATTCCTTTGGATTATTAGAGCCTCAAGCAGACGGTTTTAGAAATTATCTAAAGGAAGAGCCCGTTAATACATCTGCCGAAGAACAGCTTATTGATAAAGCTCAATTGATGGGTTTGACAGCACCAGAGATGACAGTTCTTTTAGGCGGAATGCGTGTTTTAAATACAAATTATGACGGTTCAAAAAATGGTGTATTTACAAATAAACCTGGATTACTTACAAATGATTTTTTTAAAAATCTTTTAGACATGGGGATAACTTGGAAAGAAACTGATAAATCTGAAAAACAATTTATAGGAACTGATCGTAAAACAAAAAAAGTTAAATGGAAAGGTTCAAGAGTTGACCTTATCTTAGGTTCAAATTCACAACTTAGAGCTTTGGCTGAAGTTTATGCATGTGAGGACTCAGAGACTAAATTTGTTGAAGACTTTGTCTTAGCTTGGACAAAAGTTATGAATGCAGACAGATTCGATTTAAAATTAAATTAAACAAAAAAATGAAAAGATAAAAATATATGGCATCAGTAAGCTTTGAAGACTTTTATGAAGTCCCTAAACTAAATTTTGATATTTTGAAATTAAGAGAGGATTTAGAAAAAATTTTAAAAAATAAGAAGTTTAATTCTCCAGGAGTTACACACTTTGGTGCTATTCCCGTTAATCAAATACCAAACGATGAAAATTCAATTAAGGGGAATAATATTAGAGGTAGATATTGGACTATTGCTGACGATACAGGAAAAGAAGTTTCTAGAGATATAGATATAGATGAGTCTAAATATACCCAATTAGTTCCTGAATTTGAAAATACCTATTTTAAAGAAGTATACGAAACTTTGAATAAAAGATTTAAACTTGGGAGAGTAAGATTGCTACTGAAAGAACCTAGGTCGACTTTGAGTTGGCATAAAGATCCAGAATGTAGACTTCATGTGCCTATAATAACAAACAAAGGATGTTCGATGGTTATCGAAAATGTTGCGAAGCACCTTCCTGCAGATGGCAAAGTTTGGATAACCAATAATACTAAATATCATAATTTCTTTAATGGTGGCGAACAAGCAAGAATTCATTTGGTTGCTTGTGTTTTAGAAAGTCCATTTAAAAATTAATTAATATTAATTTAATATTTTTAAACCCCAAACGTTATTTGTTCTTATCCAACCTTTAAACTTGCCTGATTGTATTTTGCACCAAATATCATTACATTTTTTTACAATTAGGACTTTACCTTTTTTAATCCTTGCTAGAGGTTTTGAATAATTTGTTGGCTTTTTGAATAATATTTTATCTTCAAGAATTATCAAAGAATTTATTTTTTTTAATTGAGATATATGAATCCATCCACTGTTATTCTTAAGATCTATCACTCTTCTAAAGTTTTCTTTTTGATCAATTTGTTTAATAGGTAAATTTTTTTTTTTATAAATATACTTGATAGGAGATTCAAAACTTGGTCCATATCTTACATTCACTTTTTCTTTTTTTAGAGATATAAAAATCTCACTTGAGTTCAATGGAGTAAAAAAAAATAAAAAAATAACAATTATAATATTTTTTAAATTCATGAACATAAACATTTTTGTAATTTCTTTAATTTTACTTTTCTAAAATTTAAATTGAGTAAATCTAAAATTAATATTAATCCGTTTAAATTTTTTCCAATTTTTAAAATTTGTTTAATAGTTTCATTAGCCTGTAAAGTTCCTATTACACCAGCAATTGTTCCAATTACACCATCATGTTCACAATTTAAAATATCTTCTGAAATTTTTTCTTCTTGAAAAAAACACCTTAAACATGGACTTTTTTTGTCTCTAAAATCAAATGTAAAAATATGGCCATCAAATTTATTTATAGCACCAACAACTAGACACCTTTTTAATCTTACACAATAATCATTTATTAAGAACTTCGTTTTAAAATTGTCAGTTCCATCAATTACATAATCGTATTTATTAAAAATTTTTTTTATGTTTTTTTCAGTCAATTTCATTTTATAAACATCTATTCTTGTTTTCTTGTCAATTTTCTCTAAAAATCTCTTTGCAATTTCAACTTTAAACTGTCCTAAGTTATCTGTGTTATAAAGACTTTGTCGATGCAAATTTGAAAGCTCAACTTTATCTGAGTCAACTAAACCAATCGTTCCAACTCCTGCTCTAGTTAAAAATTCTGCAACAGGACAACCCAGTCCTCCCATACCGACGATCAACACTTTCGACTCAATAATTTTTTTTTGACCAAGAATACTAATATTTTTTAGGATTATTTGTCTTGAGTATCGATCAATTTGATTTCTATTAAGTTTAATTTTCATTTACCCGTCGAACCAAATCCGCTCACGTTTCTAACTGTTTTTGGTAAATCATTTGTCTCTTTTAATTTCATTTTTAAAACTGGTGATAATACCATTTGTGCAATTCTATCACCGTTATTAATTATGAAATTTTTCTTTCCGTGATTGAAAATAATTACTTTTATTTCACCTCTATAATCACTATCTATTGTTCCAGGTGTATTTAAAACACTTATATTATTTCTGGCAGCTAATCCTGATCTAGGTCTAATTTGAATTTCAAATCTTTTAGGAATAGCTAAAGATAATCCAGTAGGTATTAATGCAGAATTTTTTGATTTCACTGTAATTGGATTTTTTATAAATGCCATTAAGTCCATTCCGGAAGCTCCATTTGTTTTATAAGATGGTAATTTTACTGATGAATTTAACTTTTTAACTAATATTTTAATCATTAATTAAGACTAGTGACTATTCTATCAACTATTTGTTCTGATAACTCTGATTTTTTCTTCAATGAGAGTTTTTCCATTTTTTTTTCGTTTTCTTTATAAAATATTGTTACTTCATTATAATCCGATTCAAAACCTCCATCTTTTAAAGATACATCATTAGCTATAATCCAATCACAACTTTTGTCTAATAGTTTATATTTCGCATTTTTATAAAGATCGTTTGTTTCAGCTGCAAAACCAATTACCAGCCTTGGTCTCATGTTATTATGATTAGAGACATAATTTAATATATCTATATTTTTTTCCAACTTGATTTCTAAACTATCTTGTTTTTTTATTTTTGTTTTTTTTTTATCAACTACTTTAAAATCTGAAACTGCTGCTGAAAATATAGCTATATCTGTAGGCAAGTTATTTATAGTTGCTTGAAACATTTCATCGGCAGTTTCAACTTTGATGAGTTTTATATTTTGGTCGACTTTTAAATTTGTGGGGCCAGAAATTAGTGTTGTATCAAACCCTCTTTTTGATAATGAGCTTGCTAGTTCATACCCTTGTTTACCACTGGATTTATTGGTAATAAATCTCACTGGATCAATATATTCATTTGTTGGACCAGCTGTGACAAGAGCTTTTAACTTTTTATTCTTGTCTATTACGCTTAAATAATTCTTAATTTCTGTCAAGATATCATGAGGACTTGACATTTTACCTTCTCCATACTCACCACATGCCATATCCCCAGTTACAGGTCCAATAAGTTTGTAACCAAATTTTCTTAAACTTAATAAGTTATCTTTTGTTGATTGATGTTCCCACATTCTAACGTTCATTGCAGGCACTAAAAATATTTTTTTATCAGAAGCAAGAATTACTGTAGAGGCTAAATCTTCAGAAGATCCTCTACTCAATTTAGATATAGTGTTAGCTGTAGCAGGAGCTACAATAACTACATCGGCCCATCTAGACAAAGTTATATGATCCATTTCCGTCTCATTCTCTAAGCTAAAAAGATCAACATAAACTTTTCCTTGGGAGAGTGAAGCTATAGATAAAGGAGTAACAAACTCTTTAGCACTCTGCGTTAAAATTGTTTTGATTTCTGCATTATCTTTTTTTAATAATCTTATAGTTTCAAGACTTTTATAAGCTGAAATACCACCACAAATTATGAATAAAATTTTTTTACCAGATAAATCTTTCATGGGATAAATTAAAATACTAATAGTCCAATAATTACAAGGATTAATAAACCAATAATAGATTGATTTCTAAAGGCAATCATCTCTATTTTTTTTGTGTTTAAAGCTGAATAAGAATTTGAGTTTTGTGGTATTTGACCACTTGCTAAGAATGTTAGAGCTTGATTTGCTTTATCCATAATTTCTGGAAATTCTGGCAATCTCTTTATTACTTCAGAAGTATTATCAATTGTTTCAGTTATCTTTGTCATTGGGTCTTTTGTTTCCCTTAACCAATTTTCAAGAACCGGTTTAGAAGTTGTCCATATATTTGTGTTAGGATTCAGTTTTCTAGCAACACCTTCAACAACTACCATAGTTTTCTGTAACATTAGTAATTGAGGTTGAGTTTGCATATTAAATTTTTCAGTTACATCAAATAATTGTTTTAAAAGTTTTCCGCCAGAAATATCCTTAACTGCTTGACCAAAAATTGGCTCTCCTATTGATCTTAAAGCTTGTGCAAGGTCGTCAATAGGGACTTCTTTTGGCACTAAACCAGCTACTAAGTGAACCTCAGCAACTTTTCGATAATCTCTTTGTATAAATCCAAACAAGATTTCAGCTAAAAATCTCTTACTCATTTTATCCAATCTTCCCATAATCCCAAAGTCTATTGGAACAATATGTCCATCATTATCAACAAAAATATTCCCTTGATGCATGTCGGCATGAAAAAAACCATCCCTTACTGCATGCCTTAAAAAACTTTGAATAATATTTTCGGCAATTTTTTCTGTATCAAAGTTTCTTTTTTTAAGTTCCTCTGTTTCTCTTATAGAAACTCCGTTGATCCAATCAAGCGTCATCACATTTTCACTTGTAAAATTCCAATAAATCTTAGGGACTTTAAAATTAATGTCGTTTTTAGTGTTTTCAGCATATTCATTCGCTGCTGCTGCTTCAAATCTCAGATCCATTTCTAAATTTGTGATTTCTTTGAGTAAAAAAACTACCTCAACTAATTTAAGTCTTTTTGTTTTTTTAATTAAAGACTCAACTAAAAAAGCAAAAAGCATCATTGCATCTATCTCATCATTAAATATTTTTTTTATATCAGGTCTCAAAATTTTAATTGCAACCTCCTTGATAATTCCATTGTCATTAATCTGAGCTTTGTGAACTTGGGCTATTGAAGCTGCAGCAACAGGTTCACTCAAGTCAATAATTGAATCGTAAGTTTCAATTCCTAAATCACTTTTAATTATTTCTCTCGCTTTTGTAAGGGGAAAGGGTGGTAATTTATCTTGTAAATTTTCAAGTTTTTTTGAGAGTTCTTCGCCTATAATATCTGGTCTTGTAGCTAAAAATTGTCCCAACTTAATAAATGTTGTGCCCATTGACTCCAAAGAGTTCGATAATCTCTCTCCTTCATTTTTAAAATTGTTTGAATGTTTTTTGTTTATCAATGATAAAGATAATATTTTAAACAAGATCTTAATTGATAATGGAGGTTCTTGGAATTTTGATACAATATTTAAAATATCAGATTTTGCTATTTTTCTTCCAAGTTTAAATAAAGTTATTATTTTTTTTAGCATTAAAACTTCCATCCAGAATGTATAGAAACTATTCCACCTGATAAATTCCTATAGGAACATTTTTTAAAACCATTTTTTTTCATTAAGTCAACCAATTCATCTTGATTTAAAAAATTTTCGATACTTTCTATTAAATATTCATAAGGTTCTTTCTTGCCAACAATAATTTCACCAATAATAGGTATTAGTCTTGAGTATTTTTTATAAACAAAATTTAATTTTGTATTTTGAATTTTTGAAAATTCTAGACAGAAATACCTTCCTCCAGGCTTTAATACTCTGTAAGCTTCTGCTAAAGTTTTTTCTATGTTTTTAGTATTCCTTAAACCAAAACTAATAGAGTAAAAATTAAATAAATCATTTTTTATTGGTAAATTTTCTGCAGATGCGACAATCCAATTTAAATTGTCAAATCTATTTAATTTTTCTTTCCCTTTTTTAATCATCCCCTTATTTGGATCAACACATGTTATTTGAGAAGACTTATTTACTTTATTAAGGAAGAGCTTTGGAATATCACCAGTACCACAAGCAACATCTATTAAATTTTGATTAGGAGCAGGATTCATCATATTAATAAGGTTTCTTTTCCACAGTCTGTGGATACCTAGAGACATAAAATCATTCATAAGGTCATATTGATCATATACTTGATCAAAAACATTTTGTACAAAACCATTTTTATTTTGTAAACGTTGTTCCATAAAATAATTTATATATTGAATATAGTATTAAATGCCAGAATTACCAGAAGTAGAAGTAGTAAGACAGTCGCTAGAAAAAAAAATTGTTCATAAAAGAGTAGATAAAATTATAATAAGAAATAGGAATTTACGAAAAAAAATACCGAAAAATTTTAAAAATTTTTTAAAAAATCAAGTGATAATCAAGATTGGCAGATTCTCAAAATATCTAATTTTATACTTATCTAATAAAACATGTGTTTTATTACATTTAGGAATGTCGGGCACAGTTCACTTAGTTCATAATAATAAAAAAAATTTATTTACTAACACTAGTTTTTATAATTCTCCCAAATTACCAATTAAACACAATCATGTTGAAATAATTTTTTCTAAATTCAAGGTTATTTATAATGATCCTAGAAGATTTGGTTTTTTTGAAATATTAAATGATTTAAAACTATTAGAAAAAAGATTTTCTAATTTAGGCCCTGAGCCATTTTCATCAGATTTTAATTTAGATTATGTTTTTTCATATTTAAAAAAAAAAGAAAAGAATATTAAAAATTTCTTATTAGATCAAAAATTTGTTTCTGGAATTGGTAATATTTATGCAAGTGAAATTCTATTTTTGAGCAATATAAAACCTGATAAAAAGGCATATCTTTTAAGCAAAAACGAATGTAAAAAAATTATAATTAATTCAAAAATAGTTCTTAAAAAAGCAATAAAAAATGGCGGATCTTCAATTAAAAATTTTAAAGATAGTTCTGGCAAAATGGGAAATTTTCAAAAAAATTTTAAAGTTTATGAAAGAGATACATTGAACTGTAAAAATGTGAATTGTAATGGTATAATTAAAAAAAAAATTATTTCAAATAGATCAACTTTTTTTTGTAGTTTTTGTCAAAAATGATTAATTATTTCATTGACCGATATAAATTCTCAAGATATACCCCTGCGCATGGCAAACACTAAATCTGCAATAAAGAGAATAAGAAGAATTACAAAGCAAACGGCTGTAAACAGGGCTAGAAGAAGTAGATACAAAAATGCTTTAAAAAAAATGAATCAATTAATCGAAAAAAAGGACAAAAAAGAAGCTTTAAAATTCTTACCTAAGTTGAATTCAGAGTTAATGAAAATAGCAAAAACTGGTATTATAAAAAAACAAAACGCCTCCAGAAACGTTTCAAGAATAACAAAAAAAATTTCAATTATTTGATTAATAATAACTTCAGGTTGTTAAAATGCATACAACTTGAAAATCTACAAAATCTATAAAAAATAAAAATTACAATACAACATTTAGATTTAGTAAATAAAAATTTTTTTTTGATTCAATTGTAAATTTTATTTTACATAAAATCATAATAAATTTTTTACTAAAAAATTAGTTATAAAAAAAATCATTATAAAAATTTACACAATCCTAGATTTTATTTTTTTTAAATTTTTTAGAATTATTTGTTGCAATAATTTTATTATGGTTCTAACTGAAGTATCCCCGTAAAAATGGAAAACTCTTTTAAAAATAGAAATTTGAATGGTCTGACAAGTGAACCGATTGTTTGGGATAAGGTTCAAAAAGAGATGAAAATTAAATTAGGTCTAGACATTTATGAAAGTTGGTTAAAAAAAATAGATTTTGTGGAAGAATTTAATAATTATGTTTTATTGTCAGTACCAACTAGATTTATAAGAGATTGGATAACTTCAAGATATTTGGATCAAATATTACAAATAATTAAGAATTATAAGAAAGATATTATAAGAATAGAATTTAAAATAATTGAAATATCATTATCTCAAAAAAATAAATACAGTGAAACGGAAGTTTCAGAGAATAAAGAAAATATATCTTTTATCAAAGACTCTTTTTTACAATATACTCGAATAGATCCAAATAAAAGATTTGAAAATTTCATTACCGGATCAAGTAATAAATTGGCCTATGAGGCAACTTTAAAAGTAACAGAAAATGTTTCGCATTATAACCCTTTATATATTTATGGTGGAGTTGGAATGGGTAAAACACATCTTTTAAATTCTGCAGGTTTAAAATTAAAAAAAAATCATAAAGTAATGTTTATTTCTGCTGAAAGATTCATGTATCAATTTGTAAAATCAATTAAATCTAATGAAATGGTTAAATTTAAAGAATATTTTAGAAATACAGATATTTTAATAATTGATGATATTCAGTTCATGAATGGAAAAGAGGCAATGCAAGAAGAATTTTTTCATACTTTTAATGCTCTACTTGATAAGGGATCTCAAATAATAGTCTCAGCTGACAGGGCACCAAATAAGCTTTCAAGAATGCAAGAGAGAATTAAATCTAGATTTTCAGGAGGTTTAGTTGTCGACATACAAAAGCCAGATCTTACATTAAGAAAAAAAATTGTTGAAAAAAAAACTTTTGAATTAAATAATTTATTTTCTGAACAACTTAATATTTCAGAAGAAATTAAAGGTTTTATTAGCAATGAAATTAATGGAAGTATTAGAGAGTTGGTAGGCGCATTAAATCGTATTGTGTCTTTTTCGCGAATATATAATAAAATGCCAAATTTAGCAGAAACAAAGGTGGTATTAAAAGATTTGCTTAATTTAAATGAAAATAAAGTTACCATCGATTTAATACAAACTTTGGTCTGTAAATTTTACAAAATAAGTAAAAATGAAATGCTATCGTCTAGAAGATCAAGATACCTCGTTAGACCTAGACAAACAGCAATTTATTTAACTAAAATTTTAACCTCAAAATCTTTGCCTGAAATAGGTAGAGAATTTTCTAACAGAGATCACACAACAATAATTCACTCGGTTAAAACAATAGAAAAATTGAAAGAAAAAAATTTACAAATGGTTGAAGATATCAACAAATTAAAGAATAAAATTTTATACAGCAATAAAGAAAATGAAATTTAATGTAAATCAACAAGACCTGCAGCAAGCTCTCAATTATTGTCAAGGGGTAATAGAAAAAAGAAGCACATTGCCTATCCTATCTAATATATTAATGAATATAAAAAATTCAAATTTGACAATTACTGCTACAGATTTAGATTTAATTTTCATTCATCAAATAAATGATATTGAAGTATTGGAAGAGGGTGAAACTACAACGACATCTTCTATAATGTATGATATTGTAAGAAAGTTTTCGCCTGGCAAAAAAATTAATTTAAGTTTAAATGATACAAATAAACTTCATCTTGAATCTGAAAAATCTAATTTTAATTTAAATTGCATAAGCGCTCAGGAGTTTCCTTTAACTGATGAGAATTTTGATCAAAATGAATTTTTAATTAAGTCTAAAAAATTATTAAAATTGTTAAACAAATGTAAATTTTCAATATCAAATGATGAAACTAGACATTATTTAAGTGGTATTTATCTTCATCAAACTGAAGTAGAGGATAAAATATACTTAACAGCAGTAGCTACAGATAGTCATAGAATGTCAATTGCTAAAATTAGACTAGAAGAAAAAATAAATTTCGATCCAGTTATATTACCAAAAAAAACTATTTTTCAACTTTGTTCATTGTTAGATAATTATGACGGTGATGTCAAAGTATCAAATATAAAATCAAAAATTAAATTCGAGTTAAAAAATAGTATATTAATATCAAAATTAATCGATGGAAAGTTTCCGAATTATATTCAAGTGATACCCAAAAATAATCAAAAAAAACTAGAAATTGATCTAAAAATATTTTTAAATTCAGTTGATCGCGTTGCCTCTGTTTCTTTAGACAAAAAAGATGGTGTAAAATTTAATCTTTCCAAAGATACTTTGAATTTATCAGTTAACAATACTAATAGTGGAGATGGAAAAGAGACTTTAGCAGTAAAATTTGATCATGATTTAGAGATAAGCTTTAATTCAAGATATCTAATCGATGTTGCTTCCCAATTGGATGGAGAAAAAATTGAACTCTTTTTTAACGATTCTGGTTCTCCGGCTTTAATTAAAGATCCTGGAGATTTTGACAGTATTTTTGTTGTAATGCCAATGAAAGGCTAATTGATTAAATCAAGCTCGTTGTAAATACTTTTTTCTAAGATTTTAACAAATTCCTCTCTATCTAAGCCTGGCATTATTGGTTTAAGAATTGAAACAGTAATTTCTCTATTAGGAATTTTAATACCTTTTTTAGGCCAGACATTCCCAGAATTTATTGCAACAGGTTGACATGCAATATTAAGTTGTTTAAATATTTTTCCTACACCTCTTTTAAAGCTAGGTCTTTCCTTAGGTAAAACTCTTGTTGCTTGAGGAAAAATTATGAGAGGTCTATCTGAATTAAGAATTATTTTAGAAATTTTCTCTAAAAAATTTAAGTTTTCTTTTGAAATTTTTTCTCTATCAATCGAAATTGACCCAATTTTTTTTAGATACCATCCAAATATTGGAATTAATGTTAACTCTTTCTTAAGAATAAAAACAGGCGAATTAAAAATAGTCTGTAAAAAAAAAGTCTCAAACATTGACTGATGTGAAGCTGCAATAAAGAATTTTTCATTTTTGATTATATTTTCTCTGCCTTTAACAATAATTTTTGTTGACAAAAAGTTCTTTAAGCAAAAGCTTGCCCAAAGTCCCATTAATTTACCCCCATATTGAACAATCTTTTTAGGTAGGATCAAAGAAGGTAAAAATATTAGTGAAATAATTATAATTCCTGTAAAAAAGAAAAATGAGAAAATAAAATTTCTAATCATTTTTAGTAGAAATCATATTAGTTCTTTTAGACTTTGTCTCTTGCTTATAATTTTAACTTTAGAGTTTTTAATAAGCAATTCTGCAGGTTTTGCTCTTAAGTTATAGTTTGAACTTAGTGACATACCATATGCTCCTACATCACAGATTATGACAAGGTCCTTCTCTTTAAGTTTTTGGAATTTTTTGATAGTCAAAAATTTATCTGTACTTTCACATATTGGTCCAACAAATTCATATATTTTGTTCGATTTTCTACTATTTTTTTCTACTGGAATAATTCTATGTTTTGCACCATATAAAGCTGGTCTCATTAAATCATTCATTGCAGCATCTAATATGATAAAATCTTTTTTATCGCCTGATTTTATATAAATAACTTCAGATATTAGAATGCCTGCATTACCAATTATTGATCTACCAGGCTCAAATATAATTTTTGATTTTTTCGATTTTAAGAATTTTTTAATTTTCAAACAGTATCTTTTTAAATTTAAAATTTTATTGTCATTATTATAATCAATTCCCATACCTCCACCTAAATCAATGTAATCAAAACTATATTTTGTTTTTTTTATAATTTTGTCTATAACTTTTAGCATTTCTTCATAAGGTTTATGATTTAGTATTTGACTACCTATATGAACGCTTAAACATTTTAAATTTAAATTTTTTGAATTATTTGTGTATTTTACAAGCTCCATAAAAGTTTTTTCTGAAACTCCAAATTTGTTTTCTTTTTTTCCAGTTGATATTTGTTTAAGTGTCTCTGCGTCGGTATCTGGATTTAGACGAATTCCAATATCTATAACTTTGTTTTTTATTTTTGCTATTTTTTCTATTTCAATAATCTCACTTTTTGACTCAGCATTTATCAAAAATATTTTCTTTTCAATTGCATATTTAATTTCATCATTTTTTTTTCCAACACCAGAGAATACAATTTTATTAGGTTTAATTCCTGATTTAATTGCCATCATAAGTTCACCAATTGAAACAACATCAGCTCCCATATTCATTTTGCTCATTTCTTTCAGTAATGCCTTATTTGGATTAGCTTTTACAGAAAAACAAATCAAAGGATTAATATCATTAAAACTTTTTTTAAAATTTTCTATGTTTTTTTCAATACTTTTGAATGAATAGCAGTATAGCGGTGTTGAATATTTAGAAGCTAAACTCTTTACTTTAAAATTATCAATTTTAAAATTTTTTAATACGTATTTCATTAGATAATAGCTATCTTATTCTCAAATATTTTTGAATTTTTCTCTTTAAAGACTGGATCTCCTTTTTTTCCACAAGATATAATTAAAGTTCCAAGGAAAATAATTATTATAATTTTTTTAGTCATTGCTTTTTTTATGTTTTCTTATCATTTTTTTAATATTATCAAAAGCCGTTCCTCCAAAAGATTTTTTTGAATTAACTGAATTTTTAAGGTCAAAAACTTTTAAAACATCATTTGTCAATTTGGGCTCAATTTTTTTTAATTCTGCAAGAGTTAATTCATTTAGTTTTTTCTTCTTTTTTTCAGCATAGTTAACTATCTCTGCTGTTTTATTGTAAGCATTTCTAAAAGATAATGAATAATTTCTTACTAAATAATCTGCTAAATCAGTCGCTGTAGTGTAACCACTGTTAGCAAGTGTTAACATTCTTTTCTTATTTGGAGAAATATTCTTCAGTATTTCGTTCAAAATTTTTATACAATTATTAAGCGTATCATTGGTCTTAAACACTATTTCTTTATCGTCTTGAAGATCTTTAAAATAAGACAGTGGTAAAGCTTTTAAGATTGTGAGCATAGATAATAGATTACCGTAAATCAAACCAGTCTTACCTCTCAAATATTCCAATAAGTCTGGATTTTTTTTTTGAGGCATAATTGATGATCCTGTTACAATATTATCTGAAAGGTTGATAAGTTTGAAACCATCTGAATTCCAAATAATAAGTTCTTCAGCAATTCTCGAAATATGCATTGAACAAACAGATGAGCAATATAAAAAATCTATAACAAAGTCTCTATCTGAAACAGTATCTATAGAGTTACTAGTACATTTTGTGAAACCTAAAATTTTTGCAGTTTTACTTCTATCAATATTAAATGAAGTTCCTGCTAAAGCAGAGACCCCTAAAGGGCTTTCATTTAAGTTATCTAAATTATTTAAAAATCTTTTCTTATCTCTTGTAAACATTTCTACATATGCCATAAAGTAATGTCCTAATGAGATAGGTTGAGCATTTTTTAGATGAGTAAATCCTGGCATTATAGTTTCAATATTTTTTTCAGAAATTTTCAAAAAAGTACTAATAAGATTATCTAAATTTTTATTAATCTTCTTAGTTGAAGATTTCATCCACATTTTTAGATCGGTTATTACTTGATCATTTCTTGAACGAGCTGTATGAATAAATCCTGCCTCTTCACCAATAATCTCAAATAACCTATTTTCAATATTCATGTGTATATCTTCATATTTTTGGTCAAATTTAAATTTATTTTTTATTATTTCTTTTTCTATTTTATTAAGACCATAAACAATTTTGTTTTTAATTTTAAAGGATATAATCTTCTGTTTAAAAAGCATTTCTACATGTGCTATTGATCCTTCAATATCCTCTTTAAAAAGTCTTTTATCTATATTAATGGAACTTCCTATTTTTTGAAAAAGAGGAGAAATTTTTTTTTTTATTCTAGTATTCCAAATTGCCTTATTGTTTTTATTTTTTCTCATGTTAAATAATTATACCTATTTAGTATGAGATTATTAATAATATTTATTTTGTTGTTGTCCAACTCTTTTGCTAATGAAGTTCCTAATTTTCAAAATATAGTAATTAACAAAGAAACTAAAAATTATGAAAACATAGTTTTTTTTGATAGGTCAAATAAATTGATAGATTTAGCAGACTTTAAAGGAAAATTGCTAATATTAAATTTTTGGGCCACATGGTGTGCCCCATGTAAAGATGAAATGCCATCACTTGATTTATTACAAGTAAATGAAAATTTAAAAAATTTGAGGATTTTTCCAATTAACGTTGGAAAAGATAATGTTGAAAAATCAGAAATTTTTTATAGGGAACTTAAGATTAAAAATTTGGATATTTTTTTTGACTCTCAGATTACTTTAGCAAAGAAATTTAATCTTAGAGGAATTCCTACTTCTATAATTTTTAATAAAGAAGGAGAAGAATTTGCCAGAATTTTGGGATCAATAGATTTTAATGATGAAAATTTTATAAATTGGTTAAGTTCTTACAATTAGTTTTTAAAAAAGTATGCAAAGGTTACTAACGCAATAATTGCTATAAATTGTAACAGAACCCTTAACTGCATAAGTTTATTTGAATATTTTTTACTTGTTTCACCACCTTTGAACAGAGTTCCAATACCTAAAATTAGAACTAATCCAACTGCAAATAATAAAATTATGGATAAAATTTTTACAATTATTCCTGATATCATAAAGGTATTTTAGGTTGTTTTTAAAATAAAAAAACATAAATAATATACTATGACATTTTGCCTAGATACAATCATTATAAAACCAGAAAAAGATATAAAAATAAAGAATGCTGTAATTTTACTTCATGGATATGGTGGTGACGCAAAAGATATAAGCGCACTGACTTTAAATTGGAAAAGACATTTGCCTAACACAGTTTTTATATGTCCAAATGGACCAGATCCCTGCGAAATAAATCCTACAGGTTTTCAATGGTTTGACCTTACAAAAGATGATCAAGAATATATTTTAGCAGACTCAAAAAAAGCAGAGAAAAAATTAGAAAAATTTATTAATGAAGTTAAAAAAGAATTTAATTTAAAAAATCATCAAGTATGTTTGTCAGGGTTTAGCCAAGGATGTATGATGTCGATTAATTTAGGATTGACGTTTGATGAAGAATTTAATTGTGTGATTGGATTTTCTGGAAAAATTATAGATAAGCAAGATTTAGAAATCCGAAAAAAATCTTCTACAAAAATTATGTTAATACATGGGGACTTAGATCAAGTTGTCCACCCAAATTTCATGCTAGAGGCAAAAGATTTTCTAATTAGAAATAAAATTGAGGTTCAAACTCATCTTATTAAAAACTGCGACCATCATATTCCTGTTGAAGCTTCAAGTTATGCTTTAAAGTATATGCTAAAAAATTTTGATTATAGCTAGATATTGAAATTAATATTTATTTGAGTTAAATTAAATTATGAATAACTTTGTTGAGCAAGATGTCTCATTAGAAAAATGTCCTGCCCTTGTTTTAAACGCAGATTATAGACCTTTAAGTTATTATCCATTATCTTTATGGTCTTGGCAAGATACTGTAAAATCAGTTTTCTTAGATAGAGTAATTATTGTAAGTAATTATGATAGGGTTGTTAGAAGCCCATCATTTGATATGCAATTGCCAAGTGTTATTGCTCTTAAAGATTATATAGTTCCACAATCTAAACCAAGTTTCACAAGATTTAATGTATTTTTGAGAGATAAATTTTCTTGTCAGTATTGTGGGAGTGGTGATGAACTCACTTTTGATCATCTTCTTCCGCGGTCCAAAGGTGGTGAAACAAATTGGGATAATGTAGTTACAGCTTGTTCAGCGTGTAATGTGAAAAAAGGAGGAAAGTTATTAAAGTTTTCAGGAATGAAACTGTGTCAATTTCCTTATCAACCATCTACGGAAGATCTTCACAGAAATGGTAAAAACTTTCCACCAAATTTTTTACATAAAAGCTGGATGGATTATTTATACTGGGATGTTGAGCTTGAAGCCTAGTTTTTAAATTTTTTCTGAAATATTAATAGCAATTTTTGAACCCGTCTTAATAATTTTATCCATTAGGGAATATAAACCTTTTTTTGTTGCACCCTTGTCATATGCAATATCTTTATGATGAAGTTCATCTTCACGGAACTTTATAATTTTTTTCTTTAACTCTTTCTCATCTGTACCTAATTGGTTAATTTGGTCTAAATAATGTTTATCAATTACTTCCTCAACTGAAGCAGTACATAACATGGCAGCTTTTTTTCCTAAAAGAGTTGATCCAAAACCTAAACCTACACCCAGTAGATCCCATAAAGGTAGAAACTTTGTAGGTTTAATATTTCTTTTTCTAATTTCATTCTCAAAAAATTGACAATGCTCTACTTCATGTACTTTCATTTCTTCAATAGTTTTTTTAAGACTATCATCTTTTACAAAAGTACTAAGTGCTAGTAATTGACCTTCATAAATTTTTACCGCCCCACGTTCACCAGCGTGATCTACTCTTATAAATTCCTCTACTTTTTTATCATTTTTCGTCATAGAAAAAAAAATTATGTGTTAGTATAAAAATTATAAACAAATTCAATAATATATTAATACTAGTTAACGATAATCCAAAAATTCTAAATGTCACATCTTTACAACTTATAGTTTTTTCACTTAACTCTCTTAATAATTCATCTTTCGTAATAGCATTAAGGGCATTTTTTGCTCCACATACAACCGATTCTTCAAAAAAACCTTGTTCAATTCCAAAATGGTAAAATGAAATTACGAGAGAAAAAACGAATGTTAAAATTAATAAGATAACTAAAAAATGTTTATTAATTTCAGTAATATACCATAAGCATATAATAAATGCACTCAAAGCATAAGGTATCCTCTCTATTAAACATAGATTACAAGGCTGATGACCAAGAATATATTCTATAAAGAAAGCAGTCACTAAAGAAATTATAGAAATTATTAAAATTAATTTTATGTAAATATCAATTTTAAACTTTAGCATTATGTTTTAACCAAGTAGATAATTATACTTGTTACAACAATTAATACACCTAAAATTGTAAACCACTTTGATCCATTCTTTTTCATAAACTCAGTAAATGAATTACCAAATTTATATGATAAGAAGGAAATTATAAAAAAACGAAGTCCTCTTGATATTAAACTTATTAAAAT
>TARA_B100001121_G_scaffold193811_1_pt1 | contig 20976 bp, 19 predicted proteins | sample TARA_B100001121 | Tara Oceans TARA_B100001121 (sample SAMEA2622817) | marine metagenome | biome: marine biome (ENVO:00000447); feature: surface water layer (ENVO:00002042); material: "saline water (ENVO:00002010), including plankton (ENVO:xxxxxxxx)" | depth 5 m
TCATTGATTCTTTTTTTTAAATTTAACGATTCATGATATTTTTTTTTTTGATATTTTTTTGGCTTCCCAGCAACCTGTCTTGAATTTATATATTTAATTATGTTTTCAAATAATTTTCTATACAATTTAATATTAACTTTATTTTGATTTTTAAAGAAATTTAGAAATAAACCCATAAATGGACCGTTAAACTCAGCATAATTTTTAATTTTTAATCTTTTGTTAATATATGAAAATAAATCTCCATGATCAGGGACCAAACCTTTTTTCACAAAACTAATAATATTTGTCCAGCTTTTATTATGTTGACCATATATATTGTTAAAAATTTTGAATGCTATATCCTCTTTGAACCAAGGATTATGTTGCATTATATTGCAATTACTACATCTAAAAAGTTTAATTTTTTTTAAATAATTTTCATTAATGCCAAGGTCTGCTTTAACAGCATCTAAATAAAAATTTTTTTTTTGATATTGAGTTTTGCTTTTTATCAACTTTTTTGATCTACATAAAATACAACTATTGTAAGGTCTTAAATAATTCATTTAATAAAATATAATTTTTTTTCTTTTAAGAATGCTTAAAATTCTTAATACATAGGCTTCTTTCAATCCAAAAATATTAGCTATATCTTGCTTAGTGTGTTCACCATCGCAAAAGGATAATATATTCATTGTATCTTGAGTTATTTTTGTCTTATTTTTATAAGTATTCATACTATGATAGAGTTTTCTTTTTGACATAAATGGCTCACATTTAATTTTATTAAAAGGTATTATTTCATTTTCAAAATTTAAAACCAATTTTTTAAATAATTCTAAACTCGTTCTTAATCCTTTGCTAGTAACTACATTTCCAATTGTATCAAGTGATGTATGATACTCTTTGTAGCTATGATACTTGCTTCTCATTATAGAGCTAAAAGGCAAATCAATACCCGGATAACAATATTGTCTTTCGTCGCTTCTTCTATCCTTCCACTTATAATATTTTACTTTTGATGAAATTTTTTTTAATGTTTTAATTGCGATTTTATTTGAAAGAGAATTGCTATTTCTAGAAGGTACAAAAGAATATGCTCTCTGATCTCCAACACATGTTAAAATATATCCTGAAACTACATTTTGTTTTAATTTTTCTAAATTCTTATTTATAAATGCTATTGCACCTATTGTCTCTGGTGCAAATATAATTCTATAACTAAACTTTCTTTTCTTTCTTTTTATGAAATTTGACAAATATATAGCTACTATTATTCCAGAAATTTCGTTATTCGCCATAGACGGATGGCAAATATAAGTTGAAAATACAATTTCTTTTTTTAATCTACCTTTAATAAAAATTTGTCCGTAGTGTAAATAACCATCTTTAAAACTAGAGTCTATTTTTACATAATAGATTCCATTACTAAGCTTCTTTCTTTCATTGTGAGCAATACAAAACCCCCAATTTTTTTTATAATAGCTTGTAACATAAGGAATGGCATTTGATAGTTTTGGTATGCTGAATAGATTGTTTTCTAATTTGGATAATCTAATTTTTTTATTTATTGGCGCACTATATCCAACAAGATGAAGATTATTTTTTTTAAAGTCACAAATTTTTTTGTTTTCAGGTGTAATTATATAAGCTGATTTTACATCCCATACTTTAGGTATCTTCCAGTCAAAAACATTTTTACCAGTTTTAAACTTATATATTTTTAAAAGTGGATTAACTTGTTTTAATATTTTTAAAGTCTCTATATTCCCTTTTCCTGTTAAAGATCTATTTAAAGGAAAAAGTTTTTTTGCTAATTTGAGCATGTAAATATAAAGTTTTATTTTTTAAAGTATTAATTAAACAAATTAGTTATATTTACAAATAAATAATCAAGTTATATACAAATACAATTTAAAAATGAACAAAGGCATATTTTTCATACCAATCTACAATAAGAATTTCCCTCTGGATCAGATTATGGAAGAAATTCACGAGAACTGTATTAAAGCTGAAAGGAATAATATTAACGAAGTTTTTTTTGGAGAGCATATCACAGATAAATTTGAAAAAGTAGCATCTAGCCTAATGATGGTCTCAATGTTTTCTAAAATTACAAAAAAAATTAAACTTGCAACATTAACTACTAATTTAAATTTTTATCATCCCTCAATACTTGCAGCTTTAATTTCACAAGCTGATAATGCTTCAAAAGGGAGATTGATATTAGGAATTGGATCTGGAGCCAATCTGAGCGATATAGAAGTAATCGAAAATTTAGGAATGAACAATCATGCACTAATGTTGGAGTCATATAATATAATTAAAAAATTATTGAATCAAAATGACAATATTTTCAAATTTAAAACAAAAAACTTTAAAATTACCAATAAAAAAACTTTTAATGAAAAACTCGGTTTAGGTTATTTTAATAAATTATATAAATCTAGAAAAAATTTAGAAATTATAATGCCAGTTTTGGGAGAGAATTCATATAATTTGAAAATTTGTGCACAAAATAATTGGTCTATAGCCATTTCAAATTTCTGCTCCCAAAATTTAGTCGAGCATCACATTTCAAAATATTTGGAATATTCAAGTCTGTCTAGAAGTAAGGCTCTTAAAAAAATAAAATTATCAAGAACAATATTTTTAGCAGAAAATAGAAAAGAATCAGAAAAATATTTATTTAAAAAAAATTCACCTTTTTTATTTTTGAATAAAGTTATTTATAAAAAACTAAAAACTTTTTCAAAAAACTCTTGTTTCGGAAGTTCTAAAAATTATATTGAAGCCACAAAAGATACAGTTTTACATGGAAGCATTAAAGATATTAATAATTATCTAGATGGGTTAAAGGATAAATTTAAGGGAGAATTATCTTCATTAATATATACATCAGTGCCAAAAACAAAATATAAAATTTACAATAATTCTCTTGATATATTTTGTAAAAATTTAAAAGTATGAAATTAGATATAGTATCCTCAGAAACATCAAAAACTGTATTAAAATCTATTATAGAAAACAAAAAGATAAATTATTCAAAGCTCAAAATTTTAAAGTACAAAAAAAAAATTGAAACTTTGATTAATAAATATCATAAAAAAAATAAAGAATTAAATTTTAAAACAGAGAATAATTTTAAATATAGAATATTTTGGCATTTAGTAAAGGATAGTTTAGGAGATATAGAATTTAAAGTTATTAAAAGGAGTCAGCCCAAAAAAGACGATAAATTTAATTTGCTTTTTTCAGATATAGGTCAATCATTAGGGCAGATGCCTTCATTATTAACCATATTATTAAATATAAATTCAATTAAAAAATTTTTAAAATATAAAACTTTTTTTGAAAAATTTCAAAAAATAACAGAAGCTGAATATGTAGACTTACAGTCAAGAATTTCTATAATTGATATGATAGATAGAGGAAGGTTAAATATAATAACTCCTTTATGTCCTGATTATGAACATTATTATTTTGGAATGGGGATGTATAAATACACTTTCAATAAATTAAATTCCGGGGTTGGGCTTATTGGAAAAAGAATACTAAAAATTATTGATAATTTTCATAATTTATTGAAAGAATACAAAATTAAATTTCATCATAACTTATACTACGGTGATTTTGAGGGTTTTAGTAAAGAGAATTGTGAAAGACTTAAAATTGATGAAGAGAAATTTTTAAAAAAATTAAACATTAGTTGCAAAACTATGAAACAAAAAATTAACAAACAAACTTCAGTTAGTCTTTTAGTCAATAACTTATCAACTAAACAAAAATGGGCATCATTATGTAGGCAAGAAGAGAAAAAGATTAGAAATCTTTACAATAAAAAAATTGAAGTTAGAAAAACAATTAATGAGATCTCATTATCTAGGGGCACACTATATGCAAAATGGTACCCGTTGCTGGAGCAAGAAAATTACTATAAATTAGCTATTCAACAAGGTGCGGAATACAGTTCAATGGCCAAAATATTTATACAAAATCTTGAAAATCCATTTGTGCTTGGACTTGATCATCCAAAAATGAGTTATTTTTACACTATTATTTATCCAATAACGGTTGTATATGGAAAACCAAGATATGTTTAAGAATATTAGAAGTAGCTATGAAAACAAAGGTACAGTACTAGTAAATCTAGAAGATAATACTTATCCTTTTAGCAAAGAGGATATCGACAAACTTAACGAATACTGTGAAAAGGTTGATAAAGAGTTTGTTAAAATTGGAGATGCAGGTGAGTCAAATCACTTGAGCGTTGGTAGGTTTATGCATGATAAAGAAAAACCTGAATTAGCAAATAATCCATACGCAAGTAAAGTATTAGAAATTTTAAGCAAACAACAAGTTAAAAAATTTATTAAAGGTGTAATAAATTCAGATAAAGAAATATTTATAAGAAGAGCTCAATATAACGAAATTACTAAAAACTGTTTTGTAGGTTACCACCTTGATGTTGACAGTAACCCCGATTATATAGCAGCATGTGTGATTCAACTTGGTACAAAGTACGAAGGCGGTCTTTATAGAGTTTATAATAAGGAACGAAAAGATGTTTTTAATGATTTTAAGTCAAGTTTTGGAAGTTTGATAATAAGCAATTGTCATTACCCACATGAAGTGACAAAAGTAGAAGATGGAAAGAGAAAGTCGCTAGTTTTTTTTGTTTCATACCACAATGGACTTAACAAAAGATATAGTTAATGGATTTTTCAAAATTAAGGGGAAAATCGTTTTATAAAAATAAATTTTGTAATAACAAAGAGTTAAAAGTTTCAATTTTAAATCACTCACTTCATTTTGCATCAAGTGTTTTTGAAGGTATAAGAATTTACAATGCTAGGCCTTTTTTATTAGGAGATCATTTTCAAAGATTAATTAATTCATCAAAAATAATGCAGTTAGATTTTAAAATGCCTTATAAAAAATTTAAGTTAATTACCTATAAACTTATTAAAATAAATAAACTCAAAGATGGATATTTAAGGCCAATAGTTTTTAGATCTTCAAATTCAATGTCACCGGATACAAGCAAATGCAAAACTTTATTCGCAATGTCTTGTTGGAAGTGGCCAAATTTATTTAACCAAAAAAAAGGAATTTCATTAATTACATCTAAATGGCCAAAATTAAATAGTGATATTTATCCCATTCAGGCAAAATCCTCAGGCTCATACCAATGTTCTGTAATAGATAAAGTGAGATCTACAAAACTTGGATATGACGACTCGCTTATTTTGGATATAAATAAAAATGTAGCAGAAACTACCGCTTGTAATATTTTTTGGATAAAAAATAAAATAGTTTATACACCTTCAACTAAATCAATTCTTAATGGAATTACAAGAAAAGCAGTCATCAAAATATGTAAACAATTAAAGATTAAAGTGATTGTTGGCGACTATTCATTAAAAAATATTATGAATTCTGATACTATTTTTTTGTCTGGCACAGCTGCTGAACTTCAGCAAATAAATAAAATAAACAAAAAAAAATTTAAATTGGAAAATCAATTATTTAATAAAATAAAAGAAAATTTTGAAATTCTCAAAAAAAGATCTCCAGATTATCTTTAAATTTAATTAACGTTCTTTGAGAATTGAGATAATGTTTTAATTGTAATTTTTCTTTTTTTATCTTTAGAAAATTTTTTCAAATTAAAAGAAAATTTTTTTTCTATTAAAGTCACAAGTGTCATAATTTCCAATGAATCTAAAATATTTATTTTTATTAAATCATCATTACTTTTGAATTTTAATTTTTTGGTTCTAGGAAATTGTTTGTTAATTAATTCTAGTATTTTATTTTTTTTCATATTTGCAGAAGTACAAGGTATTTTTTTTTATTTTTTGACTTCCTAGCTTATAATATGTATTTAAATTTATAAAAGAAAAGTTAATATCTTTAAAATTTTTTTTTTTAATATTTCCAGTTTTTCTCATATTTCTAACAAGTGTATGACTTTCAATAGTTTTTGGTTTTAATCTTCTAACATACATTTTTTCTGAAACTTTTTTTTTTAACGTCTTATTATAGCCGTTGAAAGTTTTAAAAAATCGATAAGGTACCTTATATTTTTCTTCTAAATGATGTATAACCATCCAGTTAAACTTTGATATATCAATATTAATAGCAACACCTATTGTTTCTTTTTCAATCAAATATTTTAATACAGAGTCCTCTCCCCATGCTGTAGTCTGTTTGCATTTAATAATATTTTGTTTATCAGGGCCAAGGACCGCATAATTATAAATAGGCCTTTGTGTCCTTTTAAATTTGAAGTTGTTTGTTAAATATTTATTTAAATAGCCTGTTGTAATATTATTATTTGAAAAATCTGTAAATTTAGTTTGCGGAAATAATAAATTGTAGGTTGGTAAAATTATATTCTTATTTTTTCTTTTTAATATTTTTATTAATTTTTCAATTTCTTTAACTGTAATTAAAAATTTTTTTTTATTTGTAATCTTAGATAAGTCTGAAAAAAATAAAAAATGCGAATTTTTTGCAAAGTATTGTTCCAATTTCATTTAAGAATAAAATTGTTTTAACCTATTTTCTTCTCCATCTAAAACCTCATATTCTTGGTAGCCTAACAAATAGTGACAATTATGACATGGTGAATTCTTATCAACTTTATGGTTTAAATGATCTAATCTTAACTTATTTGTACTTTTATTCCATATTTCGTCTATTGACTTGTCGTTTACGTTCCCGGATACTAATTTATGTGCCCAGTCCACACAGCAAGCTGTTAGATCTCCATTAAATAATATAGTTAATCTTGTGAAAGGTTGTGAACAAACTTTTTTTGTAATTAGTTTTTCTCCATGGACGCTTTTATTGGGATTTGTGTTAAGTGCAAAATCTTTTTCAGAACCTGACCAACCATGTAGATAATTAATTTTAATTGATGTTGTATAATTTTTAAAGGTATTTAAAAATTTATTCTCTTCATCTTTTGACAAATTTGTATTTACAATTTTTGTGTGTACATGAACTTTATTTGAATATTCCTGATTTATTTTCCAAAAGTTTTTTACATTTTCAACAATTTTATTAAATGACATTTTTTTTTGAACAATTTTTTCATATCCTTCGTCATTTACATGTTCAATTGAAAATCTTATTCTATCAAGTCCAGCCTCTATAAGTTCTCTGGATTTTTTTTCAGTTAACGCAGATCCATTTGTGGTCATTTCAATACAATCAGTGATTTTTGCTTTTTTTAAAATTTTCACCATTTCTACAAGATTTTTATTCAGGAGTGGTTCACCGTCTTTGTATAGACTTATTTGCAATGGTTTTTGAGAATACTTGTCCACCATTAACTTCAAATCGTCTATGATTTTATTGTATGTTTTCATATTCATCATACCTTTCGGTCTACCAACACTTCTAAGCAATTCATCATCTCCAGTGGGACAAAATACACACTTAAAATTACACATATTAGTAGGATCAATCCATATAAGCATTGGAACTTTTAGCGGCAGTATATCTTTTATAATTTGAGGCATAAGATCTAAAAATTAATTTTGTTACGACTATCCATAATAATTCTTGTTCTGTCAATCTTTCCATTTTTATTAAAATAAAATTTTTTATAAAAAATAATATCTTTTGGAATCATATAATTGGGTAAAATCTTGTTTAACCATTTATATATTCTATTAGAATTAAAATAACTACTTTCTAGAGCTGCAAAAATGTTATTAATCTGTCCTTTTTTAATAGAAAAAACTACGCAGTTTGTAATCGATTTATTTTTACGTAAGGCGCTCTCAATTTCTAATAATTCAACTCTATGTCCTCTAATTTTAATTAACTTGTCTCTCCTACCTTTAATAAAATAAATATTTTTTTTTTTAATAAATATATCACCAGTTCTGTAGTACCTTAAATTTCTTTTTACAAAAAATTTACTTTGGTTTGGAGAATTCAAATATCCATTTACAACGTTTTTGCCCCCTAAGATCAATTCTGATTTTCTTTTGTAAATTTTTACAAATTTATATGGCTTTCCAATTGGCACAATTCCTTGCAAATTTATTAATTTATTATGTTTGGGACTATATTTATAATAAAATACCCAAGGTGAAAGTTCTGTACTTCCATAGCAATTGAAAATTTTATTAGGGGAAAATTTATTTTTAATCGTTTTAATTATCGCTGGATAAAAAGGTTCTCCACACATAATAATTGTATCCAATTTCATTTTTTTATCTCTCTCAAAAACTGATAACTGGATTTGATTAATAAAAGATGGCAGTGTTATTAAAAAGTTAATTTTATTTTTTTTTAGAAAATTTATAGCATAAAGATTATCTGACGAATTTTTCATTGGTACTATTGCACTTTTGTAATAAATACATGGCAAAAGTATATTTAAAGAGATTACAAACGACGTATCATGCATGTCTGCAAAAAAATATTTTTTTTTCCTATCAAATAAATTAGTTAGTTGACCATATAAACTGGTTAAATAATTGATTTGACTAATGGGAACTCCTTTTGGCTCTCCGACTGATCCTGATGTAAAAAAGATCATAGCCAAATCATTATCTTTGTGAATTGGTTCATATTGAATTTCTTCATTTTTTATATTTATTTTTTTTAACGAAGATATTAAATCTTCTATAACAAATATTTTAATTCTATATTTTTGTTTTACGAATTTTTTTAAAAATGCAAGATTTTTCCTATCAACAAATATGATTTGTGGTTTTACAATTTTTATTATTTTTAAATTTCTTTCCAAAGGGTTTTTATTTGTTAGAGGTATCCATACATTATTTGATAGCAATATAGATATTATTAGAGAATAATGTTGGAAATTTTTTTCTGAGAGTATACAAATTTTTGACTGTTTTTGAATTTTGTATTTTATTATAAATTTCTTAAATATTATAAATATTTTTAAAACATCGCTATAAAAATATACTTCATTGAAGTATTTATAGAAAATTTCTTTCGAGTTTAAATTTTTAAAAATTTTTTTATAAAATTTTTTTATCAATTTTAGTATTTTTTATTCCCGAAAGCACCAGCAGAAAACATTGCTTTTTTATATGCATCTACAGCTTCATCACTAAAGTCTGATGTAGGTCTTTTTTCATCTATAAAATATGAGTTTTTTTCCCCACATACATGAACCGCACTATCTTGGCTTTCTTCTAAGTGTTTTGTATCAGAACTTATATATCTTAGAGCAAATCCAATTCTATAATTATTTGAATAATTTACGCCGCTTCCATGAACGGTGTTAACATGATGTATTGAGTAATCTCCGGGTTTTAGTTCAACAATTTCTGGATTATGTTTTTTTAAAAATTCATCCAAATTTTGTTTGTAAGATAGTAGATCACTTTCACTTGTAGTTTTTTCACCATTTAAATATGCTTTTCTTGGATTTTGTACATCTAATTTATTAATAACTCCAAAATTGTGAGAATTGGGAACAAGTTCAAGAGCTCCAGATTTCTTATCACTGTTTGTAAGAGCTATCCATACAGTTACAACCTTAGTTGTGCTCAATTGCCAATATGGATTATCTTGATGATAGCTCACGATTTTTCCTTCTCCTGGCGCTTTACAAAAAAATGCCGATGACCATAAATATAAATTATCACCAATTAATTCTTTAACATTTTTTATTATATCTTCAGAAAAAGCCAGATTATCAAAAAAGGTTGATAGCAAGTTAGGTTTTATACTTACATTTTTACCAAATCTAGCAGTAGCCGTTTTTTGAAAATCAAAATATTTTTGTTCTAAATAGTTTTCTTTATATTTATCGTGTAAAGCAATTGGCCAAGCTACTCCTGTTTTATTAAAATTTGAAATAGAATATTTCATTACGATTAAACATTATAAATTATTACTAAATTATGACAATATATATATTTATTCAAATATAAATTGAAAATTTTTCAAATATATTTTAAATAAGTGAAGTTTAACAATATAACAAATTGAAAAAAAATTTTTCCATAGGACTTTTTGCTTTTAATGCCAGCAGCGGTGTTACACTTACAAAACAACGGAATAGATGGAATCCAAATTTTGATTTAATAAAAAAAGTAGCAATAGTATGTGAAAAAAATAAATTTGATTTTCTCTTACCAATAGCAAGATGGAATGATTGGTCTGGAGATACAAACCCCCATAGAAATACTTATGAGACAATTAGTTTAATGTCATCTTTAGCATCAATTACTAAAAATATTAAAATATACTCAACTATTCATCTACCTTTTACAAATCCAATTTTTGCAGCCAGGGCTTCAGTAACAATGAACCACATATCCAATGGTAGATTTGGGTTAAATTTAGTATGTGGTTGGAATAAAGCAGAATTTGAAATGTTTAATGTTTCAACAAAAATTTCTTCAATAAACAGATATCAATATGCTGAAGAATGGCTACGTGCATATAAAAAGCTTATCTATTCAAATAAAAAAATAAATTTTAATGGTAAATTTATTAAATTTAAAAACGGTCAATGTTTTCCAAAGTTATTAAATGGAACTAAAATAAATTTTATTTCAGCTGCATTCTCAGACAATGGTAGAAAGTTTGCAACAAAAAACTGTGATATTTTGTTTACTATGTTTAGCAAATTAGAAACATTAAAAAAAAATAATAAAATATTAAGATTGGAAGCAAAAAAGCAAAATAAGAAAGTATTAATTTATAGTCCTATACATATAATTTGTAAAAAATCACGAATAGAAGCAGAGGATTTTTATCAAAAATATTCGAAAAAAAATGCAGATTTGAAGGCAGTAGATAATTTTATTTCAAATCTTGCTTGGGCAAAAAAAGACAAATTGAGTTTATATTTAAAACAAGTAAAACAAAAGGTAGCGGGATCCCTTGGGCATTATACAATAATTGGAAATTCAAATGATTGTATCGAACAACTCGAACAAATATATAAAAGTGATATAAATGGTATTGCATTAACATTTTATGACTGTCTAAACGATACAAAAAACTTTTGTAATAAAGTTCTTCCAAAAGTAAGAAAATTTTAATGTTTAGAATTATCAGAAATAAACTTTTTTATATTATCTTTGAATTGGCAGTTAAATTAAGATCAATAAAATTGACGTCATATTTAATTTTTATTTCACTTAGGCCTCTAACAGGTATTAAGAAAACTTACTCAAATAGAAAATTAATTATACTTGAAAAATCAATAGGCATTGATGATGTAAGATTATGTTACTCAAAAACAAAAATTAAGTTTCAACCATATGTTCTTCAAAGAAGATTACTTAAAATAATATTTGACCAATTTTTAAAAGGTGTACATGAACATTATTATATGAAAAATAATAAACAAACAGAGGGCAAAAAAAAGGATCTGAGATTACATTATACAAAAATTTTAAGAGAGTTAAAAAAAATTTTTAAAGTTGATATAATTATTAATTTTAATTGGTTGTATGGACCTGAAAGAGAGCTCCAATATGCATGCAAAAATAATAATATAAAATTTATCACCCATCAAAAAGAGAGCAATGTTCTTGATGGTGAAAAACCATTATATTACAAGTTATTTCTGAAAAACTTGGGTATATACAATGGTGATCTAATGCTCGTATATTCAAAGAGATATGCAGATTTTTTAATTGAATCAAAGGTGGTAAAAAAAAATCAAATTAAAGTAATTGGAGTCCCAAGAGCAGATAAATTATTTGATAAAAAAATAAATTTTAAACAGAAACATATTTTATTTTTTTTAATGCAAAGTCAAAGAGGTATATTTGCACCAGACAAAAAAGCATTAAAATTCTGGGAAGAAACTACTCTACTTGCAGTTAAAAGCACCCTTAAAATCGCTAAAAAATTTCCTGACGTTAAATTTATTTTTAAATCAAAAAATATTAATAGAGATGATATTAATAAACAAATTAAAATAATTAATGATTCTAATTTAAAAAATTGTGAAATAATTAAAGGAGGTCAAAGTTTTAATTATATTAAAGATAGCAAAGCAGTTATTGGATTTAATTCTATAAGTATATTAGAAGGAGTTGGATGCAGAAAAAAAACTATTGTACCTTATTTTAATTTAAACAACGAATTTAAAAAAAAAAATGTTATGAAGCTTTCTCAACCAGTACTTATGGCTAAAAATGTAAAACAATTTAAATACTATTTAGAAAAAATAATCAAAAGTAAGCCTTATAGAATAAATTTAGACCAGCAATCCAAAAATTTGCTCGAGTATCATATGGGTAATAGTGATGGAAAATCCTATAAAAGATTTGCAAATATAATCAATAATATTTAATTTAATCTAAAAATTGACATTATTAATTATTAGTAGATATCTACCAAATGATCTCAAAAATATTAAAGCTAGTTGAAGACAAACTTAGTGCGTTTAAACTATTAGTATTTATATGTATTGGAGCAATAATTGAATTATTAAGTGTTGGCGCCCTGCTACCTGCAATTTTTTTAATTTCTAATCAATCAGATAATCCAATACTTAATTTTTTAAAAAAATTCTTCAATGAATTAAATCCAAACTTAGACGAAAATAATTTTGCGTATACAGTTTTGATTTTATTAATTTTCCTTTTTTTAACTAAACTTTTATACCTAACATTCTTAAGTTATTATCAAGCTACATTTGCACTTAATTTACAAGTAAAGTTGAGCAATTTTTTTTTAAAGAAATATCTTAAGGCAAAACACCAATTTCATATAAATAATAATAGCGCAATAATGATTAGAAACGTTATGAGTGAAGTAAATATTTTTTACAAGCATATATTTACCCCCCTAATGATTTCTATTTTAGAAATTATAATTGCTGCGTCTATGGTAATTTTTTTACTGTTTTATAATCCAACAACCACAATCATAATATTGGCTATTATGATTTCATTATTTTTATTATATTTTTTTTACTTTAAAAAAAAGTTTTTTGGGTGGGGCAAAGATCGTTTGTATCATGACGGCTTGAAGTTAAAGAATCTTAAAGAGTCTTTAGATTTTGTTAAATTAATTAAGTTCATGAAAAAAGAGGAATTTTTTTTAAAAAAATTTAAATTTCATAACATGTTTAGCGCTTTAGTTTCAAGAAAATTTTCTGTGATGTTTGTTTTTCCTAGATTATTTTTAGAATTTTTCTTAGTATTGATTGTTGCAAGTATTGGAGCTTTTTTTATATATAAAGGTGCTACCTTGACTTATTTTTTTGAAACTGCAACAGTATATATTACTATAGCCTATAGACTAATTCCATCTCTCACAAGATTATCAACTAATTTCCAAGCAATGTCTGGAAGCAAACCTTCTCTTGATACATTGATCAAAATTTATGATTCTAATGAACTAAAAGATGATCAAATAAATTTTAATCAAAATGAAGTCAAAAAAATAAATTTTAATAAAACAATTGAACTAGAAGATGTAAGCTTTAAATATGAAAACAAATCAGATGCAACTTTAGAAAATTTAAATTTTAAAATTAATAAAGGTGAATTCATTGGTATAATTGGAGATACTGGCTCAGGAAAAAGTACATTAGTAGATATATTATTGGGAATATTTAATCCAACAAAAGGTCAAATTAAAGTTGATGGTCATTTATTAGAAAAAAATTCATTTCTAAACTATGGGTATGTTCCTCAGGAAAGTTATATTTTGGATGAGACTATTACTAATAACATAGCATTTGGAGAAGAAAAAAAAGATATTGATCATAATTTAGTTGAAGAGGTAATTAAAATTTCAAGATTAGAAAAATTGATAAATAATTTACCTAAAGGCCTAGAAACAGTTTTAAGTGAAAGAGGTGAAAATCTTTCGGGCGGACAGGCTCAAAGAATAAATATTGCAAGAGCCCTTTACTTTAAGCCTGATATATTAATTTTAGACGAAGCAACAAGTGCTTTAGATTTAAAAACAGAGGGAGAATTTTTGAAAGATTTATTAAATATTAAGAAATATAAAACAATAATTTTAATCTCCCATAGAAAAGAGAGCATGATTTACTGTGATAATATATACGAGTTAAAAGATAAAAATATCATTTTAAGAAAATAGTGAAAAAAAATCTATATATAATAATGGAAATAGCAACCAGGGAACTAGATGCTAATTTAATTTTGATATTATTTTCGCTTAAGAAAAATTTTAATGTTTTTATTGGAGATTCATCCACTTACCGCTTTATGTTAGATAAAAAATTATTACAACCAGGTATTGTTTTAACAAAAAGTGTTACTCATGGAAAACTTAAATCAAGACTTCATGATTCTTTTAAAACACAAGGGTTTACATTAACTACACTTGATCACGAACATGGGATTTTAGACGATTTAGATTATAATAAGTTTTTTATAAAAAGTAGAATTGAAAAAAGAGAACTAGAAAAATTTGATGCCTTTTTTTGTTGGGGTACTTACGATTATAAAAAACTTCGAAAGTCTTTTCCTCATTATAAAAATAAATTCTTTTTAACAGGGTCAAATCGAGTAGATGCATGGAAAAATACACAAAAAGTAAATTTTATAGACAACAAATATAAAAAAAAAATAGCAATTTTTACAAACTTTGCATTATCAAACAATAAACATGGAGAAAAAAAGTACTTTAAGCTTAAAGATAAAGCTGGATTTTATGTAAGATGTCCTGAATTATTTCATAAAGACAAATTATTTTTAAAATATCAAAAAAAAAATATAAAAAAATTTTTAGAACTGGTTAATTATTTACCCCAAGCTTATCCTGAATATTGTTTTTATTTGAAACCACATCCTGTTGAAAATAATATTTATTGGAAAGAAAAAATAATTAAAAGAGAAAACCTTAAAATTGTAAATCCTGAAAATTCAAGCAGTTTAATAAAATTTTGTGATTTAGTTATACAAACACGATGCACAACATCTATAGAGTCTTCGATTAATTCAATTAAAAATATAAATTTTATACCTGTTAAAAATGATCATGGATTTGGAAAGTTTGTTGATAAAATTTCTTATAATGCAAAAAATAAATTAGAAGTAATCAAACTTATAGATTATTTATTTAAAGTTAAAAAAAATAATATAAAAAAATTTAAAATTTTAAATTCTAGAGTTCTTTTTATGAAAAAAAAATCATCTAGTGAAAATATCACCTTAATTTTCGATAAACTTTCAAAAAAAATAAAACACGACTACTTTCGAAGTTTAAAGTATATTAAGTTTTACTTGTTTTTGCATGAAACATATAATCAATTAAAATCTGAATTATATAATTTAATATACAACTATAAAAATGTTAATGAATACAAATTTCCAATCATGAAAAAATCTCAAATAGGTGAAAAAATTTTAAGATACTCAAAAATTTACAAAATAAAAAATAACTTTAAAATTATTAAACTTGGTAAAAGATTTTGGTTATTTAAAAGTTTATAGATATTAAAAATATGAAAAGTTTATTTATAGTAGGATCTGGAAAATGTGGAGAAAGCTTTTTAAATAAATTATTTAAAAACCATAAAAACTTTGAATGCTATGACGAAAGCAGACCTCTTCTTCAATCATATTATAAATTTATTAAATATAATAATTTAAAAGTGGATGATGATCCTTTTTTTTCAACTATTAAAAGAGCAATAAATAATTCCAATAAACGAAAAAAAATTTATTTAGAAAGTTCATCTTTTTTGTCATTTCATATTTCAGATTTAGTTAAAAAATTTAACTCGAAAATAATAATATTAATTAGAAACCCAAATAATGTATCTCAAGATTTAATTGCCAGCGGATGGTATAAATCCAAATATCATAAGTCCGATAATAATTTTGCCTTAGGTTATCAAGGGCTAGCAACCAACGCACATAACAAACATCACAATTTTTCTAGAATAGCACCGAGAAACAAATATTTTAGCAAGTGGAATAAATTTCAACCCGTCATTAAAGCTAAATGGTACTGGGATGAAGTGAATAGAGATTTATTAATATCTAGTAAAAGAATTAATAAACTAAATTACAAAATTTTTAAAATAGAGGATTTTAAATATCAGAGCTATCTAGAAATTTGCGAATGGTTAAAAGTTAAGCCTATTTTGAGCAAAATTCAATTCTCTCTTTTAAATAATTTTCAAAGATTAAAAAATATTAAAATTAGAAAAAAAAATTTGATTTTACTAAAGAAATTTGAATCTAAGACAGAAAAACAATTTTACCCAGAAAATTTAAAAAAAAAGTGATATACGAAAGCAATAATCTTAAGGAAAAATTATATTTTATGTATTATAAAATTTATTAACTTTGAAAATTTAAAATAAATAAAAAATTATGAAAAAAAACTCATACTTAATAACTGGTGGTACAGGAAGTTTTGGAAAAGTATTTATAAAAAAACTAATACATCAGAATAAAAAAATATCTAGATTAATAATTTTTAGTAGAGATGAATTAAAACAATTTGAAATGTCCAAACAATACCCGCCAGACAAATATCCATTCATAAGATTTTTTTTAGGAGATATTAGAGATAAAGACCGCTTGTTATCGGCAACTGAGAATGTAGAAACGATTGTGCATGCGGCGGCTTTAAAACAAGTTCCTGCAACAGAATACAATCCATTTGAAGCGATTAAGACCAACATTATTGGTGCTAATAATTTAATTGAAGCAGCTCTTAAAAATAATATCAGGAATGTTTTAGCTCTTTCAACTGACAAAGCTTGTTCACCAATAAATTTATATGGTGCTACTAAGTTGTGTTCAGATAAATTATTTATATCAGCAAACAATATTAAAGGAAATAGAAATATAAAATTTTCTGTTGTTAGGTATGGAAACGTTTTAGGTAGCAGAGGTTCTGTTGTTCCTTTTTTCTTAAAAAACAAAAATAAAGGGTCATTACCAATAACTGATATTAATATGACAAGATTTAATATAACTTTAGAATACGCTGTTGAAATAGTTTTATGGTCATTAAAAAATCTTAGTGGAGGAGAATTATTAGTACCAAAATTACCAAGTTATAGATTAATAGATTTAGCTAAGGCGGTAGGTCCAAAGTGCAAAACACCAATAATAGGGATTAGACCAGGAGAAAAAATCCACGAAGAAATGATTTCATCTAGTGACAGTCAAAATACAATTGAGCTGAATAAATTCTATCTGATATTACCTAATCTTAATAAAAAAATATTAAATAATTATAAAAAAAAATTTAAATGTAAAAAAGTAAATAAAAATTTTATTTACAGTAGCAATACTAATAAAAAGTTTTTAAGCATCAATGAATTAAGAAAAATGATTAACAATTTATCAATTCAAAACTAGCCTTAGAAATTCAAGATAATGTTAAAAAAAAATTATAAAGATTTAAAACCATGTGTAATTGGCCTTGGTTATGTAGGCCTTCCTTTATTTTTAAATCTTGCAAGAAAATATAAAAGTTTAGGATATGATATTAATAAACAAAGAATTATTGATCTAAGAAAAGGAAAGGATATTTTTGGTGAATTCAAAAAAAAAGAATTAACTAATCAAAATCTTGATCTTACATTTAATGTTAAAAAAATTAGAGAATGCGATGTTTATATAGTTACAGTTCCAACTCCAGTTTTTAATAATAAAATTCCTGATTTAACGCATATAAAGGATGTTTGTACAAAACTATCAAAATTGATTAAACAAGGTGATATTATTATATTTGAGTCAACTGTTTATCCTGGATTAACAGAAAAATTTTGTATTCCAATTCTTGAAAGAAATAATTTATTTAAGAATGGAAAGGATTTCTTTGTTGGATATAGTCCTGAAAGAGTCAATCCAGGAGATAAAATCCATAAATTAAATAAAATTAATAAGATATTAGCTTATCCATATATTTTTAAACGAGAAAAGATAATCAAACTATACAAAAATTTAGGGAAAAAAATTATTTACTCAAAAAATATAATGGAAGCAGAAACTGCTAAGGTAATTGAAAATATACAACGAGATGTAAATATAGGCCTAATTAATGAAATTTATATGGCATGCGATGTATTAAATATAAATTTTAAAAATGTTTATAAATTAGCGTCTACAAAGTGGAATTTTTTAAAATTTAAACCAGGATTAGTTGGAGGTCATTGTTTACCAGTTGATCCGTACTATTTTTCACACATTTGTAATAATAATAATTTTTCAACTAAAATTACTTTAGCTGGACGCAGTATAAACGACACGATGATAAAAAATATTCAAAAAAAAATTGAAAAAATTCTTAGATCTAAAGATCCTTATCAAAAAAACAAAGCCTTATTGTGTGGCCTTACTTATAAAAAAAATGTTGCAGATTTGAGAAACTCCTTGTCATTAAAAATATTTAAAAATTTAAATAAAAAAAACAAATTAATTAAAGGTTTTGATCCAATAATAAATAATAATACAGCAAAAAAATTTGGAATTTTAAATTCTTCAATAGAGATAAATAATTTTGATATTTTTATTGTACTTACACCACACGATATATTAATGAAAAAAATAAATAAATTAAAAAATAAGCAAATATTCCAATTTTTTAAATAAATATTTCAATTCAAGAAAAAAAATGAAAGTTTTTTATATAGCAGACACATCTTTGACTAATAGAAGTGCTTATAGTCAACATGTAATTAAAATGTGTGATGCATTTGGACAAAATCAGGCTGACACAACCCTTTTAATTCCACATGAGAATGAAAAATTAGATTTTTCAAAGTTAAAAAATAAATTTATGTTAAATAGTAGGCGTCATTTTAAAATTGAAAGTATACTAAAATCAAAATTAACAAATTTTTTAGGTAGGCTAATTTTTGGTTTGAAAGTATCAATCTGGTTAAAGGATAGAAAAAAATCATTAATAATTACAAGGAGCCTACATGCAAGCATTTTTTTATCGATATTCAAAATTAATCATTTTCTAGAAATACATACTGAGCTTAAATCATTTACAAAATTTTTTTTATTAGGACTTAACTTTATTAATTCAAAATATATAATTAAAATTATATTTATCTCAAAAGCTCTTAAAAAATTGTACGGTATCAAAAATAATAAATTTATGATTTTGCATGATGGAACTGATCCAAAAAATTTTAAAAAAGGAAAGAAAATAAAAAAAATTAAAACAGCAGCTTATATAGGAAGTTTTTATAAAGGGAGAGGAATAGAATTAATTCTTAAACTTGCCAAACATTTTTACAAAATAAATTTTAGCTTATATGGAAAAAATGATGGAACAATTTTAAATAATATAAAAAATGTAAAAATTTTTAAACACATTGAATATAATAAAGTCCCTAATATTTTGTCAAAATCAGATATATTATTAATGCCTTATTCAAATGATGTATCTATTAATGCTAATAATCTAAATACAGCTAACTATTGTTCACCTTTAAAAATGTTTGATTATTTGGCCTCTGGAAGGATTATAATTTCCTCTAAATTAGATGGAATCTGTGAAGTATTAAAACATAAAAATAACTCAATTGTTGTAAATAAATACAATTATCAAAACTGGAAAAAAGCTATAAATGATTTATTGGAAAATAAATTTCATATAAGTAAAATTTGTAAAAATTCACTTTCTACATCAAAAAAATATAGTTGGAAAAACAGGGTTAATAAAATAATAAAAGAATATAAAAATTTTAATTCAAAATAATGAAAATTCTTATTACAGGATCTGCTGGATTTATAGGTTTTAATTTAGCAAAAAATCTTATCAAAAATAAAAAGTATTTTGTTACTGGTATTGATAACTTTGATAAATATTATGATGTAAATTTAAAAAAAAAGAGAAATAATCTACTTATTAAAAATAAAAATTTTAAATTTCATAAAATTAACATTTTAAATGAAAAACTTTTAGAAAAAATATTTAAAAAAAATAAATTTGATTTTGTATTTCACCTTGCTGCCCAAGCAGGTGTTAGATATTCAATTTCTTACCCAAAAAAGTACATGGATAGTAATTATGTTGGTTTTTTTAATATTATTCAGCTTGTGAAAAAGTATAAAGTTAAAAGACTATTTTACGCATCTTCAAGTTCAGTTTATGGAGATAACAAAAAATTTCCACTTAAAGAGAGTGAGAGAATATCTCCAAAAAACATTTATGCTCTGTCAAAAAAATCTAATGAAGAGATAAGCTCAGTTTATAGTAATTACTACAATGTAAATTGTACTGGATTAAGATTTTTTACTGTTTATGGAGAATGGGGCAGACCAGATATGATGATGATGAAGTTCATTAATAGTTATTACAAAAAAAAAATTTTTAAACTTTATAATTTTGGCAATCATACCAGAGACTTTACTTACATAGATGATGTAATAGAAATTTTAAGGAGACTTTTATTAAAAAATTCGAAATTACTTAAAAATGATATATTTAATATTTGTTCTAATAAACCTCAAAAGCTAGTTAAAATCATTGATTTTATGTTAAAAAATAAAATTAAACCAAAAATAAAAAAAATATCACTACAAAAAGCAGATATCATTAAAACACACGGAGATAACACAAAAATTTTAAAAATTACTAATTATAGAAGTTTTAAATCCTTTAAATTTGGATTAGAAAAAACGATTAATTGGTATAAGAAATATATGATTTAATATAGATTATTTTTATTTATTTTATTAAAAATTAAAAATATTCATCATTTTTTTAAATGCGAATTGGTTACATATTTAATTCTTCTTTACCTTCAAGTAATCCAGGTAGTCTTCAAGTTATTAAAACTTGTGAAGCTTTAATTAAGCACAATAATCAAGTTGATTTAATAACACCAAATACTGGATTAAATGTATCAATAAAAAATTTTTATAATTTAAAAAAAATACCAACTATTCATAAGTTAAAGATCTTTAAACAATTCCCAATTGGAGTAAAATATTATTTATTTTCTATATTTGCGGTCCTCTACTCAATTAAATTTAAATTTGATATAATAATAACAAGAAACCCTTT
>TARA_B100001121_G_scaffold184579_1_pt1 | contig 20823 bp, 39 predicted proteins | sample TARA_B100001121 | Tara Oceans TARA_B100001121 (sample SAMEA2622817) | marine metagenome | biome: marine biome (ENVO:00000447); feature: surface water layer (ENVO:00002042); material: "saline water (ENVO:00002010), including plankton (ENVO:xxxxxxxx)" | depth 5 m
CGCCAAAAGTAAAACATCTAGAAGTAAAAACGCAAAAAACTATGTTAAAAAATACAGAGGGCAAGGAAGATAAATTACCCACACTTATAGATTATGATCATGTGCAATTAATTTTAAATGATGCACAAAAATATAATTTAGAATGGGAAGTTAAAACAACCGCACAAAAATATGTAAATGAAGGTTATGAATATGTAATTGCATATCAAATGTCCTTTGAAGACTGGGTAAAATGACTGAGAGTAAAAATTTAAAATTAGCAAACCAAAAATATTATAAGTATTTAGTTGATTGTATTGTTGATGGTACAGAGGTGACGATGCAAATAAATAGTGATAGAGAAGAATGTATATGGTTTGTTTTTAAATTTGATGATAAAGGTAATCATACCGCTTATAGATGTGGTAGTTATAATAAATGTACAATATTCAGTGTTATAAATGCAACAAGAAGAATAACAAACTTTTTAATTAGTTATGGATTACACCCTAAAGAAATAATTACAGTTTTAGATTTATTAAAGCTAAGATGGATAGAAAAATACGATATCTGTTTTGGTGATTATATTTATGGTTTACCATATGAATTTACAAAATATCAGTTACCTTTTTCTTATACAAAATATTAATGGGAAGATTAGTTAAAAGTAAAGATTACACTTATGATGAAAATGGGTTTATGATTTTTACTGAACATTATTTAAAGAAAAGAAAATTTTGTTGTGGTTCATACTGTTCGAATTGTCCTTATGATCCACAATTTAAAAAAGGAACAACAAATATCAAAAAATAGTTTGTTTTATTAAAATATTATTCTTATATTTGAGGTATGATTAATTTAGAAAATATAGATAAGTTTAAATTACTGTATAATGATGCAGTAAGTAAAGGTAATGAAATGTTTGTGTTTGAAGGTAGGGATGTCCTTACTTCATACGCTAAATATGTTATTGAATATTTTAATAACATACTGAATGCTCGGGTGGTGGAATAGGTAGACACGCAAGACTTAAAATCTTGTTCCCATTTGGGAGTGCGGGTTCGATTCCCGCCCCGAGTACATATCGGACCGGTAGCTCAGCTGGATAGAGCATCTGCCTTCTAAGCAGACGGTCGAAGGTTCGAATCCTTCCCGGTTCACTTTTATTAATATAAAAAAATGTATATGAAAGCGTTAACGTATGATGATATTTTATTAGTACCTCAGTACTCAGATATAGAAAGTAGGTCTCACATAGATTTGAGAACAAAACTGAGTAGAAATTACGGATTATTAACACCTTATGTGGCATCTTGTATGGACACAGTATGTGATAGTAGAATGGCAATTAAAATGATGGAGTTAGGTGGGGTTGGTTGTATACATAGATTTATGACAATTGAAGAACAATGTAACGAAGTCACAAAAGTCAAAAAATTTATGGATGATAATCGTATGATGGAAAAGTGGAAGATAGATGATGATTGGCATACTAATATCTTAGAAATACCAATTATGGCAGCGATTGGTGTGAGTAAACATGATATTGAACGAGCACTCTATTTAGTTGAATGTGGAGCAAATGTATTATTGATTGATGTTGCACATGGTCATCATAAAAATGTTAGATTGATGTTGGAAAAACTATTCAATATTTTACCAAGATATATAGACATCATTGCAGGTAATATATCTACATTAGAATCTGCAGTAGATTTATGTGAATGGGGTGCGGATGGTTTGAGAGTTGGTATAGGTGGTGGAAGTTTATGTACCACAAGAGTACAAACAGGGCATGGAATACCCAATATTACTTCTATTATAAATTGTGTTAGGGCGGAGGAAAGAAATATTGGGATAGGAACTATTCCAGTTATGGCAGATGGTGGAATACGTAGTAGTGGTGATATTGCAAAAGCATTGGCAGTAGGTGCAGAATGTGTTATGTTAGGTTCATTACTAGCGGGTACTAAAGAATCACCCGGTAATATCGTAGAGAGATTAGATGGTTCTTTATATAAAAGATATAGAGGTTCTGCTAGTTTAGAAACTAAATCAACACACAATCAATCTACTAAACATATTGAAGGTGAATCTACCACCATCCCATTTAAAGGTAGTGTAAGTTATATTGTAGAAAAACTTAATGACGGGTTAAAATCTGCATTATCTTACAGTGGATGTAGGACAATAAAAGAATTTAATAAAAATGCAGAATGGGTAGAGATAACCAACTCTGGTATGTTAGAATCTAAACCCCATTTATTATGATTAAGAAATTTAATGATTACAGAGGGGATTTTGTTTTATTTGATGCTAATAATTGCGATCAAGTAAATGTAGTAACTAATAAACGTAAATTTACTTTTAGAGGGTTACATTATCAAACAAATCCACCACAAACCAAAATGGTAAAAATTATACAAGGAAAAGTATTAGATATCTTATATGACTTAAAAACACATAAGTTAGAATTTTATTTATTAGATAAGTATTCTGAACCTTTATATGTGGCAGATAACTATGCACATGGTTATTTGACTTTAGAAGACAATACCATTTTCACTTATGCCGTTAAAGGTGAGTACAATCCTGAATCAGAACATAGTATTATTTGGAGTGATATAATGTCTCTACATGACGTTATAATGTCACATGTAGGTACTTTGGGGACTCTAACTATATCCGATAAGGACTCTAAAGGTAAATAATTACCATCCTTACATAACTTTTACAATACTTTCCTAATAGGGAGTTAAATATCCGTATTTATTATTAAATAACGACTATATTTAACAACCAAATCTATGAATAAGGAACAATTTTATGATGAATTAAATGGTATAATTAAAGAATTAACCATTGAGTACGTTCAGCAATTAAGGGGTAATGCTGAAGGTATGTTAGACAAACTTAAAAATGAAACCCTTACTTCTGATGAAATAGCAGAATATCTAAAGGAACAAGAAGACAAATTTCGTAAAAATTTAGAGGAGTCTATTGATGATCTTTACGATCAAATGTTAGACATCATAAGTAATAATAATAAACTTAAAGAGAGTTTATTAGATAAGATTAAATCTTCATTTGGGAGAATTTATGAATCGATAGTCTCAAGGTTTAAAAATTTATTTTAATGGTGTTATGGAAGAGACATTTGATGAAATTAGATTTTTCGTATTAAGACTAATTTCGGGTGAAGATATGAACAGTGCCGATGATTTACAATTTTATGATAATAATAAAATTGAAATAGAAGCCTTAATAAAGGTATATAACGATGATGAATTCCCTATAGGGGATATAAATTTTGATGACGATGAATGATTACAAAAACGTATTTTATTTCCCCAAAGCAGATATTTGGATATTAAAAACTGCTGAGGATAATTATAATCCTTTTGCATCTTTGGGTGAAGTTATTTTCATTGGTGACTTTAGACCTTTTCAAGAACAAATAGATGATTTATTAGACTTACTTTTATTAGAAGATAAGTACTATGAATCTTATATTGAGATATTAAGGAGGAAAATGGAACAATGAAAAAACTATATAAAGTAAGATATTTATAATCTTATTTTTTTATCTTATATTTATATATAAAGATAAAAAGTGATTAAAACACAAAAAGGTACAATAATTAAGAAATCCCCCAAATACGGTGTGGGTAAGCAAGTTGGTAGTACTATTTATTTACATAAATCGGTAGAAGATAGATTACCACAAGATCTTTTGAATAAAGTTAAATTTAAACTACCACCATCTTTCCAATATGATATCATAAAATATGATGAAAAAAATGATAATATTACATTTATAAGTTCTCCTGATTGGAACAGTGCGGATGAACCAATAGTAGGTGACGCATTTCTTATAAGAAGAGACGGTAGTACTCGATATATGAAACAAAAAGAATCTCCACAGATATATCACCATAAATGGTTATTTGTTAATGATGATTATAGTGGATTTAACACTGAAGAGTCAAAAGAAAGAAGTTCCAAATGGTTAAAGTTACCGGATATAGAATTCAATAAAATTGGATACAAAAACTATTGGGATACAAACGTTGTCCCACATCTAAACGAAAATAAAACTATGAAAAAAGAATTGATAACTGAAATGAGTTATAGTGATATTAGTCCAGAAGAGATTATGAGAGCTAATAAATCTAGTAGGAGTAGTGGTGCAGTTGGTCCTAAAGCACTAACTCCTCGTATGGTATTACAATATATTAAAGATACAGGTAACAAAGATATAAAAATATTAGATTTTGGTTCTGGTAAAGATGCCAAACATACTTACGCACTTAGAGAAATGGGGTTAGACGTAACTGCACATGACTTTAGTTCCAACATCAACGATGAACATCATGACCCAAATGCGTTAGATAGAGTTTATGATATAGTATTTGCTAGTAATGTATTAAATGTACAGGGTTCAGAAAATATGATGAGAAGGACTGTAGAGGATATCTTAAAAACAATGACTAATGATAGTATATTTATTGCAAATTTCCCTAGTTCACCTAGATATGGTTTTGAGACTGCAAAAGAAGCAAAAGAAATATTAGAAGATTATTTTGATGTGGTAGTAATACATGGAAGTGATGGTGGTAGAACTAGTAGTCCGGTATGGGCAATGTCTAAAAAAACAGAAATTGTAGAATCTTTTAAATGGGGTGATATAAAAAAACTGATACTAAAAGAGGATAAAATTAAATGTCCTGACGGTTGGGAATATGATGAAATTGTAGAGAAATGTGTAGAAATAACGGAATTACCAGAAATAAGTGTTGTGTCATTTGAAAATGATAAAGATGGTAGTATAAAGAAAAGTTACGATAAATACGCTAATAGATTGATAGATTTAGAAGAGTTATTAAAGGAAGAGGGATTAACCGTTGGTGATGAGTTTTATTATAAAAATCATAGAAAACCAAAGGGAGGATATAGTGTAGATTTTTTCGATTATTTATATGAATTAGTAGATAGAGAATATAGTAGAAAATATGAAAATGCAGAAAGATATAAAAGAGATAAATTTATTGAGGATGAGGTAAGACCAATGGTTGGTAAACCTTATGTGTGGGGTGCAATGGGTCCAGAGTTTTTTGATTGTAGCGGATTAATATGTCACGTATTTGAAAAAGGTTCGAAACATAATGCACAAATGTTATATGATAAATCTGATTTATTTAGATCAATAAATGATGTCAAAGTTGGTGATATCGTTTACTTTGATTATCATATGAAGAACCCAGAAAAAGATACAACCCCAGAAAAAATGATTGAGCATGTTGGTATCATATCTAGTATCGATGGGGGTAAAATTAAAATGATACACGCTGGGGGTGATCAGGCCTGTACTATGAAAAAATATTTGGCAGGTAAATTACCTAGTAGGTGTAAAGTTAAAGAAGTAAATTATGGACCCAAATGGAGAAGAAAAACTAAAGCATTTGGTAGATTAAAAGGTTATGAATATTAAAAATAAAATATGAAAAAAGTAGTTTGTATAAATGATAAACAGTTACCTATAGGTGCTGAAGTGGTTGAGGGACAATTATATACTGTTAGAGAATCTTTTATAAACGGATTCGATCAAAGAGTTTATCTAATAGTTGGGGTGAGGAATAAAGGTAGAACTAAGTATGGGTTACCGTGGAATGGGTATAGGGCAGATAGATTTGAAGAAGTTGAAACTAATAAAGAAGAACAAAAAGAAGTTGCATACGCACTAAACTAAACCAAATAATATTTCGTACATATTTATTTATATAAAATAATATTATATAAAAAACATAAATATGAGTTTAAATAATAGAAAATCTGTTTTTGGAAGAGTGATGGATGTTGCATCCATAGTATTACTATTGGCGTTTTGTATACTTTATCCGGGTTGGGTGAAAGATGGTTACTTAGATACGTGGTATTTAAAGATTGCAGTAGCAATTGCTGCCTATGGTGGTTTGATTGCAAACGTAGTGTGGATATATAAAGATGTTAAACGTAGAGGTTGGTAACTTAAAAGTATATCCTTATATTTATAAGTGTGAGAGATATCATTCGTAAAATATTAAAAGAACATACTGAAGTTGTTATTCCAAACAACAAAAAAGAATATGTGGATAATGTATTAAAAAGGTGGGAAACTGATCCTATGAATACTAAACAATTTGTAAATACTTACGCAATTGATTCTGATATGGCATTATACATTAGACAAAAAATTGTGGAGGATTTGAAAAATGTACCTATAGGTAAAAAAATATGGTTACTTGATAAAGATTTTCCGGATATTGATACTGGTAATTATGATTTTAAATTTACTATTGATAAAATAATAGACTCTTTTGACTCAAACATTGAGTCACCACCAGCAGATGCAGAATGGGTAAAAAATATGATTAAGGGAGGAGATGTAGATGTTATATTAGAAGAGGAGATAATGTTAGATGCAACAATACATCCGGAAGGAAGTGTTCATATAAACGTACAAGAAGATGATGGGGAATATGAATTAAAAGAATTTTCTATTTATGATGCGCTAAAAGATGATAGTTTTGGTTGGGAAATAGAAAATGAAATATCAGATATTATATGGGAATATGTTATGTCTTTTTCACCATTATTAAATAAATTGAGACCAGAAATAGAGGTACAATTATTAGCAGATAGTAAGTGGGAAGTTGGGTTAATGAGGCAAGGATACGATTAATATTACAATTTAATTACATTTCTATAACATAGTTTATATGATTATACGTTATTTATAATAAAAAAAACTATGAAAAATAAATCTATAGACGAAAAATTATTAAAACCTTACTCTGAAAGAGCAATGAAAATAAGAAGAGTACTTTTTAATTTATTTAGACCTGTATTACACGACAAATCAACTTCAATATGGAATCAACATATGATGGCATATTTAATGTTTGGTTCTTTTATTATATCTCTTTGTTTATTACTTTTAGATATACCATACCATTCAATACCTTTTGGTGTGATGTTTACAATCATTCCTTTAACTTGGATATATTTTAAATTTCAACCTCAGACATGGGTAGAGATGTATGAGTATGAAAAAGAAGCATTTAGACATATATGGAAGTTACCTAAAGATTGGAAACCAACACCACCATGGATTGGTTCAGAAGGTGCAGGTAAAAAACATTCTACTAAATAGTTTTAACTACATATTTATTAATATGAGAGATACTATTCGTAGAATTTTAAAAGAATCATATTACGATCAAGATAAACTTTATAGTAAACTTTATATTGAGAGAAGATTAAGTAATGCACCATATAATATAAAAAAATATCTAAATAATTTAGTAGAAATAGATTGTATGGACACCGAAGGTAATCCCCATAAATGTGTAAGGATACCACAAATACTTCATGTTTACTTAGAGGGTAGATATTGATATTTTCTTTTTAATTACTTATATTTAAAAAGTGAAGAAAAAACCAGACAACGTAGTTTTTAATGAAAAGACATCTAAATTTGATGCTAAAAGTATGTCTTATCCTACTAATGTGGGTGCACCTAGTTTTACTCCAGTAATAATAGATGACACCTCTTCTATTAAAGCCACTAAATACTTTAAAACTAAATTAAGTGAAATAGAAAATGAATATAAAAAACTTGTTGACGATTATAAAAACACAACATTGATATATGAATCGGATTATAGCTTTGAACCAATAATGGGTGAAACTTATCACTTATACGAAAAAATTGGTGGAAGGTTTTTGAGTTTAATCGCACCTAACGAGTGGGATAAAAAATATTTAGGTTCATATTTATTAACAACGGATGGTAAATGGGAGAAAGTAAATTAAAAATAAAAGATTATCTGTGGATTATACCTATGATAGTTGGTGTAAGTATATTGTGTATTTTATGGACACCAGTAGTTATATATAAATCCATAGTTCATAGTAAATATGAGAGAAAGGTAGAGAATAATAATGGAGAGTAAAGCAATTGGGTTAAAGCCCCAAAACATAATAATTTTTTACCTTTTTTCTCGGTTAACGTTTTAAAATGATAATGGAAAAACAGATTACACTATTTGTAGGAGAAGAAATACAAAAATTTCCCTATTTAAAAGAATTAGACTATCATGTTAATAACTGGTATGGTGGTGATAACTATTATCATCATTATGGTGGTATTAAAGAAAAATCTAATTCAGATAAAAAATTAAAAATAATATATGAGTACATAGGACATGATTTATATAATGAATTGTGGTTAAATTTATGTAAGGAAAGAAAAAAATATACTGACTATATATTCTTTCACAGATTATATAAAACTATTGATATGTTGTCTGGATTGGTGGAAGACGGAAACATTAAAGATAAATCCACTATTAGGAAAAAAAAGTATAAGATAGAAAAAATTACTTTTGAGGATATTAGTGAGGTTTTTAGAGTATCTAATCATAAACAATACGAAAGATCGTTTCTTAAAAGAGGTTTTGATTACCCAAAAGAAAGAAAGAATGAAGGTATTATACATAGATTACCCACTTCATATTTAACCAATAAAATTATTGAGATAGGTGACGGAGACTTAGATAAAGATAAAGAAGTTAAAAAAGTAATTAATTATATTACTAAGAATATTGAAGATCATATAACATCTATTGATGATATTGACAAATACGATATTATTGCAACAGAAACAATTTCTAACACAATAAAAAAAGGTGATCGTATTGAGGTAAAGAAAAACAGTATCAAAGTAAGTGATTCATTTTATAGTGAACCATTAACTTCACCAGTAAAACGTAGTGGTTCTATAATACCTAAAAATGAAAATTATTTACATATATATAATAGTATTATTGGCGGTGTTTACAAAAACTTAAATGGTAAATCTATAGGTAATAGAATTTTAGAATTGTATAGGAAAAATATAAAAGGAATTATGCTGGAAGATTATGTTTTTGTACCTATTGAAAATATAGAACTTTATTTATCAAATAAAGGTAGATCATCTTCACACCAAAGACTAACTATTCGTTATAGATTAATTGGTGATAAAAATGTAAAATATTTAAATTCTTCTAAAAAACTAAATAAATTTACTCAAAAAATTAAATTAAGTGATAAAAAAGAATATTTATAATAAACCAATATTTTATTATGAAAAAAATCACATCACTTTTATTATTACTTACTATTGGTTTGGTAAGTTGTAGACAATATCAAGTAGTACAAGAAGTTAGAGTCAATATGTACCATATGCACCACCCAAAGCATGGTGTGGAAATTATACTCACTAAAGATACTTTAGAAATAGGTAAATGGTATAATTTAAAAAATCTAAATACGATAGAAATAGAAGAAAAATAACAGTATGGGAAAATTAAGAAAGAATTTAGTTTTTACATCCGCAGGTGACAATACAAACTTTGACACTTTATGGTTAGATGAAGATAGGGATTATGATGTTTGGGTAGTTTATTATGGTGAAGATGAAAAAATCTACCAAAAGTATGGTGATAAAGTTGATTATATAGAAAAGAGAAAAGGATCTAAATTCCAAAATTTTTCCCACATATATAAAACTAAAGACTTATCGCAATATGACAGATTTTTTATTTTAGATGATGATATAATTATTTCTACATATGACATAAACAAAATGTTTATGATATCAGAAAAATTAAAATTAAAAATATGTGCACCATCTTTTGACTTACAAAGTAAAATTTCATGGAGAGTAACAATACAACAACCCGAATACTACTTTAAGTACACTAACTGGGTAGAAGTTAATACACCTTTATTTACTAAAGAGGCATTAAAAAAATTAATGGATGTATATGATGATAAGTTAATTGGTTGGGGGATAGACTATCTTTATATTTGGGCTAATGGTGTAGAAGAAAAAACTTCTTTTGGTATCATACATAATGTATCATGTACTAATCCACCAGACTCTGCAAAAGGGGGAAAAAGAGAACTACAAAAAATAGATGGTTGTAACAACAGAGCAAAAATATGGGAAGAATATAGAATTAAAAATAATATTCCAAGATTTAAACCAGACAAAGAATACGGTGGAGTTAAAAATCCTAGTTTTTTTGATAGGGAGTTTACAAAAAATAACATCTCTAAATTTATAAACATTCCTTTTGATAAGACAATACAAAAAAGTAATTCAGATAATGATAAAATTGCATTTATGTTTTTAACACGTAATAATTTAATAAAACCAGACTTATGGTATAAGTTTTTAAATGAAGGCAAAGATAAATGTAATGTATATTTTCATACCAAAGAAAAAGATAAAATAGTACAAAAATTTGTTAAAGATAATCAAATAGAAAGACATGTACATACTAAATGGGGTACTAGTAGTTTAGTTACTGCAAGTAATTATTTAATTGAGGAAGCTTTGAAAGACGAAACTAATAAATATTTTGTGTTAGTTTCTGAAACATGTATACCTTTATATACATTTAATTATATATACAAAAAATTATTTTCTTCTAATAAATCATATCTTTATACAGGATTAACACCTACCAGAGGTGTAAAAGTTTATGAAAAAACATTAGATATTGTTTATAGTAAAATTAGTAATCCTGAAGAATTAGTAGATAGGGATACTATAATGAGAAACTCTCAATGGATGATTTTAAATAGAGAACATGCCGAAATTAGTAATCGTTATAATTATGAACATTTATTTAAAAACTTTAAAGTTGCAGATGAGTGGTATTATTGGAATGTTTTAAATAAACACGATCAAAATTTTAAAGATAATCATATTGCAGATGTAAAACCAACATTCTTCAAATATGACGGGGAAAAACATTCTAACGGATTTAACCCCCATCCTTTTGAATGGAATTTTAAAGAGGTATTAATGGAAGTAGTAAGAGAAATATCTCCTGACAGTTTATTTGTGAGAAAAATATCACCTAAAAACAAAATAACTTATGAAGATTTAAAAATGGTTAATAACACTGTAACAATTATTATTCCTGTTAGGAATAGATTCGACTATAAAATATTTAATCTATTAAATTCAATTAAAAACCAAACATATGATTCTTCATTAATTGAAACTATAATAGTGGATTTCGGTAGTGACGAAGAATATAGTATAAAGTATGAAGATTTAAAAAAAGATTACAATGTTACAATAAAACAATGTAAGGAAGTTAAAGAATGGAGTAGATCTAAAGCTTTAAACATTGGGATTAAAAATAGTAAAACTGAGTATGTGTTAATAAGTGATTATGATTTAATATTTAGTAAAAATTATGTAGAAGAGTGTATAAATAATGTAAGGAAAAAAAGAAATAATATTTTATGGACAAAGTTTATGGACTCAAGAGAAGGAGATATAAATCATGTAATTAAAATAGAAGAGTATGATGAATATTTAAAAAATACTGATTTCAGAACAGATATTTCTAAAAATAAAAATTACATTACTAAATCTATTTTATTTGGTAGATCTGATTTTTTTAAAGAGATAAGAGGTTACGATGAAAATTATTCTATTTGGGGGGTAGAAGATGATGATATAGTTAGAAGATTTCAATTGAATGGTATAAAATTAAAAGATTTGAGTGATAAGACATCGTTTATTCACCAATGGCACCCCAAACATCAGGGGTTTGATGAATCCACTATTAATGAACACTTAAAAAAGAATACGAAATATTTTTTAAGTAACGATACAATAGTTAGAAATAAAGAAAAATGGGGTGAAGGATAATATTTGTTTTTTTAAAAAATATTTACTATATTTATAAACGTTATGGCAAATGCGATTTTAATTATAGTAATGTTAGGAGTTTGTGTGGGTGTCATTGTTGTAACCATAAAAGATACCTTAACTAAAAATAAATGATATATTCTAATGAAGTAATCAGAAGAAACGTTAGAGTTAGAGAACTCTTAAACGAAATAGGGCATTATAAACAGAGAGGTAAATATTTCCATCCTTATATTAACTGGAGTAAAATACCATCACACACCATTAAAGAACTCATAGAGTTAGAGGTAATAGATTTAGGTAGACATAGATTTTTACGAACACCTATGGGTGATAGAGAAAGAAATCTTTTAATTCACAGACACAATTAATCTATTCATATATTTATAATATATGAAACATCTCATCCAAAAGATACTTAAGGAAGAATTTAATCCTGACGATTTAAAATCCCCACAGATTAATAGATCGCCTGATACCGAATTAAATATCGCTAGTTCTAAATATAATTGGAGTACGTATATTCCAGAAATAAAAAAACGAATATACTTTTATTTGAATCCTGAAGCTTGGAATTTTTTCGCAGGTGTTAGTGAAAAAAACATAGAAAGTAAAGGGCATGGTTCTTTTGGTGATGATTCCCATCCTGATTATGAAAGATATGATTTATTAAATCACACTGAAGAAGAAAAAGAAGGATATTATAGACCTTTTTATAACCCCAAAACTGAAAAAGTAGGTTATACGGGTAGAGATCAAGGCGATTATGAATTATATGATATAGAAGAAGCACTTAATAGTGTAAAAACATATAGTGAAGAAACAGAAAAACTCACAGTAGAATTTAAAAAGAATATACAAAAATTGTTTGCAGATTATAAACAAAAAATAAATGATCTCACTATTAATTCAGATTTTACTGATGGAGGTAGAAGAATCAAATTAGTAGATGTGGATAAAGAGGGTAACACACAAAGTGAAGATGAATTCAGAAAAAAAGGTGAAGGTTGGTGGGATCAACCATATGATATGATGGACGACATAAAGAAAAAACGTAGAAAATTTTGACATATTAAAAAATAATATTTATATTTGTGTAAAAACAATATGAAGTATTTATCATTTATCTTATTAACAATTATTATAGTTTCTTGTAAATCAACAAAAACCGCTGAGTGTGACGCTTACGGTGAATTGATTGATGATTATTTGGACATTTCAGAAAAATACACCGAATGTCAAATGGAAAACAGTGTTATGTTAGATAAAATAATAGAATTAGAAAATGAAGAGTAAAGAAGAAATAGCACTTATGTGGATAATAGTTGGATTAGTAGTAATTCCACTATGTATTATGTACCCACCTATAGTATTAGTTGGGTTATTTTTATATGCAACAGTTAAGTTATATAAACATTATACTACACAATGAGGAATATTAAATTAGATAAAATAGATGTTGAGGTATTAGGTAGACTTTTACATCAAGAAAAAGAAATAGTAGAAAATATAATAAAAAATAGTCATATTGAACAACCTATGTGGAATAATAGGTATAAACACTTAAATAAACTTATAAATAAAATTTAAAATTATGGGAAATGAAATTATGTTTTATATAGCGTTATATATGTTAATAGGTATGATGATAACATCATATGTAGAAAAATCAGTTTATAAAATTTGGGAAGAAAGTGGTGTCGAACCACCCATTATTAATAATTATATGAGAATAAGAATGACTGTGTTGTGGCCTATTTTCGCCATTAGTAGTCTAATAAATTAAAAATATTATTATGGATTATTACCAACAAGATTTTATGATAAAGTTAGGAGAAACGGCATCAGGAAAAATAATAGAAGTGCCCGACATACTAATTTATGGGTTAGCGATTGGATTTATAGTTACAATACTTTTTATGTCGGCAGGTAAAGAAGATTTAAAATGAAACTTTTCCTTAAAGTATGGAGACAAAAAAATTCTAACTCCAAAGGTAAATTAGTTGATTATGAAATTGATGACGTATCAGGAGACATGTCTTTTTTAGAAATGATGGACGTTTTAAATTCTAAACTAATTGATGAAGGTGAAACACCTATTGCTTTCGATCACGACTGTAGAGAAGGAATTTGTGGTATGTGTTCAATGTATATCAATGGAGAACCACATGGTCCAGATAAAGGGGTAACTACATGTCAATTACATATGAGAAGTTTCAATGATGGTGATACGGTTTATGTTGAACCTTTTAGAGCAAAAGCGTTTCCCATATTAAAAGATTTAGTTGTTGATAGAAGTGCATTCGATAGAATCCAACAGGCTGGTGGGTTTATTTCTATTAATACAGGTAGTTCAATAGACGCAAACACTATTCCTATCACTAAAGAAGATGCAGATAAATCATTTGAAGCGGCGACTTGTATTGGTTGTGGAGCATGTGTTGCAACATGTAAAAATAGTTCCGCAATGTTGTTCGTTGGTGCTAAAGTATCGCAGTTCTCATTATTACCGCAAGGAAAAGTAGAAGCAAAAGATAGAGTAATAAATATGGTGAGTCAAATGGATAAGGAAGGGTTTGGTAATTGTAGTAACACCGGTGCATGTGAAGTTGAGTGCCCTAAAGGAATCTCCTTAGAGAATATTGCAAGAATGAACAGAGAATATTTAAAAGCTAGTATTAAATAAAAAAAACAAAATGAAAGGATCAGAATTTTTAGTTAAAGAACCAAAATTAGATGAAGTCTTTATTTATGAAGACTTTAATGAAGAACAAATGATGATGTATAAGGCAACAAAAGACTTTATATATAGTGAAATTTTAACAAATATTGAAAAAATAGATAAACAAGAAGGTACTTTAGTAGAAGATATTCTTAGAAGTGCGGGAGAACTAGGGTTATTGGGTGTAAGTATACCTGAAAATCTAAATGGTTTAGGTATGAGTTTCAATACCTCTATGTTAATTGCAGATATTATAGGTATTGCAGGAAGTTTTGGTACTACTTATGGTGCACACACAGGAATCGGTACACTCCCTATTTTATATTATGGTACTAAAGAACAGAAAGAAAAATATATTCCTAAGTTGGCTACGGGGGAATTGATAGGTTGTTATTGTTTAACCGAGCCTACTGCAGGAAGTGATGCTAATTCAGGAAAATCAAAAGTCAAACTTTCAAAAGACAAAACACATTATATTTTAAGTGGTCAAAAAATTTGGATTAGTAATGGTGGTTTTGCAGACATACATATTGTATTCGCAAAGATAGGGAAAGATAAAAACCTATCAGCATTTATTGTTGACGCAAAATCTGAAGGTATTTCAATGGCACCCGAAGAAGTTAAGTTAGGGATAAAAGGTTCATCAACAAGACAAATATTTTATGAAAATGTAAAAGTTCCTGTAGAAAATCTATTAGGAGAACGCAATGGTGGTTTTGGTATTGCACTAAATATTCTTAATATAGGTAGAATTAAATTATGTGCAAGTGCGATTGGCGGTGCAAAACAACTTATTGAACAAACAAAAGAGTATATTTCAGAAAGAAAACAATTTGAGTTACCGATAAAAGAATTTGGTGCAATTCAACAGAAAATGTATAGAATGATGGCAAAAACATTTGCTTCAGAAAGTCTAATGTATAGAGCTGGACAGGATATAGAAACAAGATCAAAAGAGGTTGGGACAATTGAAGCAACTTCAGAATATGCTATTGAATGTGCAATTGCTAAAGTTCATGGTTCAGAAACATTAGATTATGTTGTTGATGAATCACTTCAGTGTCATGGTGGTATGGGATATAGTGGAGAATACCCAATTGAGAGAGCATATAGAGATAGTAGAATAGCCCGAATATATGAAGGCACAAATGAAATAAACAGACTTATGTTAATTGGGCAACTATTTAAAAAAATTAAAAAGAAAGAAATTAAAATAGATAACTTAGTAAAACAATCCTATTTATCAACAATAAAATTTGGATCTAGTAATGGAAAACATTTAGTAAAAAATCATAAAATATTGTTGGGTAGACTTATTTATGAAACATATAAAAAGATGGGTAAAAATCTTTTAGATCCTAAAAAACAACAACTTTTAATGTCACTCGCAGACATTCTTATAGAAATATATGCAACAGAAAGTTCTATACTAAGAGCAGAAAAAACCGAAAAAATACAACATATAAAATTATCAGAATATTACCAATATGAATCTAATCAAAAGGTAAGTAAGTTAGCTCGTGAAATATCAAATCAATTAGAAGGTGGGAAATTATTAAACATAGTTATTAATAACCTTACAAATATGTCACTATTTAAACCATATGATATTGAACACATTGTTTTATGACAGAAAAAGATAAAGTAGAAGAAAGTATTACAGATATGTTAAGAACGGTAGCGGATCCAGAGTTACCAGTAAACATCTACGAATTAGGTTTAATATATTCAATTAACCTTTCCTATATAGAAAAAGATTTATATGATGTAGAAATAGTAATGACTGTTACTGCACCAAATTGTCCTGCGATAGAAACAATGCCACAGGAAGTAAAAGATAAAGCGGAAAGTTTGGAAAAAATAAAAGAATGTAAGGTAACTGTTACATTCGATCCACCTTGGGATATGAGAATGATGAGTGAAGCTGCGAAATTAGAATTGGGGTTTTTATAAAAAAATAAAATAAAATTTGTTTTTTTAAAAAACTTTTATTATAATTGTTATGAATAAAACTTTAATATAAAGTCTCACACATATTAAAGTTCAAAAAAAAAAATAATATGAAAAAATACATTGTAATTGAAAGAAGTAGAAATTGGGACTCATTTGATTTCATTAATGAGGATACTAAAAACTTAGGTGATATATGGCATACACATTGCCCATATAAACTATCAGATGATAAAAAGGATGGGTTAAGACCTATGTTGTTTGAAAATAGACAAGATGCCGTTAAATATAAAAACACACAACAGTCTAGATCAAACAAAGACTGGAATGAAAATAGAGATTTACATAAAATGCTCGGAGAATCTAAACCAAAGTGGAAAGTAGAAGAGTATAGTGGTAATTTATTTAAATAAACCAAAAAGATGAGTGATAAAGAATATAAATTGTGGTTATTTGTTATTACAGGAACCGTATTGTGGGGAATTACTTTAATAATATTAAATTTTATAAATTAAACCAAAATAAAGATGAGCAGCAAAAGAATAGAAATAAATGAAAAAATGTTAGTTGATTTCTCATTAGAAATTGACATCAAAGAATTGACGATTTGGGGAAATTCAAATCAAATAGAAAAGGTTATTGAAAATTCAGTTAGCCAATTTAAGGAAGAGATTAAAAGTGACTTAATCCATAAATTAGAACAAGAGACAGAGTTTGAAACATTAGGGTTAGACAAAATATCTTTTGAAATAAACCAAAACAAAGATGAGTAAAGAAGAAAATACAGGTTGTTTTGAAGCATGGTTAGGAATGGTAATCTTTTCCATAATAATGATATTATTAATGATGATAGAATGACAGAAGAAATAAAAGAAATAGATTTAGGTGAATATATCGTAAAAATTACCTATAGTGGTGATGGTAAATTAGATATTGATGTATTTGATCAGTTGGGTGAACAAATAGAAGGTATTTATATTAGTAATGATATATAATTTTAATGACAGAAGAAGACTTAGATAGAATAATAGAAATGGCGTGGGAAGATCGTACTCCTTTTGAAGCTATTGAATTTCAGTTTGGACTAAAGGAGAATGAGGTTAGAAAGATAATGAGATCTAACCTAAAAGAATCATCATTCAAACTATGGAGAGAGAGAGTAAAAGGTAGGAAAACAAAACACAGTAAAACTAATCCATCGAAAAGATTTAAATCTAAGAATCAAAAATCACATAGAGGCTAGTACACCTTCTAACATAGATATTGAACTTTTATCTTGTTTAGATTTGACAGACTTAGATTTAAGATAATTAAGTGATTGAATTACCTCTTCTTTTTTATTACTAATTACTGGTTGTCTATATTGATTTTCTTTTAACACTTTTTTCTTAGGTTTTTGTGGTTGTTTACGATTATATATAGTATCATAAATTTTAACTGCATTTAAAGCGTGTCTTGTTGTCATTCTAATAATTAAATAAATAAATAATTTTTTCATACCTCTAATATAGTAAAAAATAATAACATTTACAAATTTTTTTATATTTATATAATATGAAAATCAAGTTAACAGAATCACAATTAAAACTAGTACTCAAAGAAGTAGGTGGGTATGATAGTCCAGAGGTTATGGCAACACATGCCGGACCGTTACATACTGTAATTAGTTCTCAAACTATGGAATTACTAATGTTAGTCTCTAAATTAGCACAAGGTATTAGAGATGACGAATTAAGTAAGACAGAATTAGTAAATGGTATATATAACCTAAACCAAAAGATAAGTGAATATGTTAGACATATGCCTGAAGTTACCAAAGAAATCTATGTTGACGATGACTTTAAAACCGTAGTAAAATCATTTATAAGTGCATTGGTTAAAATAAACAAATACTTTAGAATGTTAGTTGGTAGTGGGCAGAATGATGGTGGTACATTTTACACCGGTTTATCATTTGATATGACACAAGATGAATTAGAAGAACAAGTTGCAGAACAAATAGCTACTTTAACTGATAGAATACAAGAAATGGGTATGATGATAGTGACTATACATCAAAGGTTTAATGATAGAACCAATAGTATGAATGAATAAAATAAAATAAAGATATGAAAATTAAAAAGAACGGTAAGGTAATTAGATTAACAGAATCAGACCTTAAAAGGATAGTAAAGAGAGTATTAAAAGAAGAACTAACATTTAATGTTAATGACCCTGAATTTGGTATAGATGGTGAGAGGATGAAGAGAGATTCAGGAACTTGGTCTTATTTTGATCCAAAAATGAATAAATATAACACTAGACAAGGTGTATATGGTGATCACAATGATGAGCAATATTCGGAAGAGTGGGAAGATTATGAATTTGATGATTTCACCGATTTAAAAAGAAGTGATATTCCTAATGATGATTGGCGTGATTTACGTACGAGAAAAGGGTTTGATTCTATGAAAGGGGACGATGGTAAGGTACGTATTAGAAAAAATCCATATAAATATAGAAGAAATTCTGGTATTGCAGACATAAGAATAAACGAACAAGAAGGACAGACATATACACTTCTTGATACTCAATGGGAAAATAATGTACCAGAAAGAGTTAAGGTTTTAACTAATCAGGGATTTAATGATATTGAAGATAAGGATGCGGTAGAAATTATGAAATGTGGAGGAAGTGTAAATAGATTACCTAATTTAAATGCATTTCCTAATCTGTTTCTTGTTAATTTATTAGGATGTCAACCATTAATAGATATTCATGTTGATTCGTTGATAGATAGTGGTATTGCTAGAGTTTTATTTAACTATGTGGATACTCCTATAATGAATTCTAAGGTAAATGAATTAGAAATTAGAGCGGAAGAAAAAGGAATGGATGTTACTGCAAATAAAGTGAATTTTCATGATGTACCAGATGGTATGTTAGATGGGGAAGCATTACCTGGTGGTGCACCTTTAGACTTTTAGTTTGAATAATTATAATATGAAGTCAACTAAAGACATAATAAAAAGAATATTATTAGAATCGAGAGACTATTCTGACAAAGAACAAGTCAAAGATATGATTGCAGATAATCTAACAAATGAAATAATATCAATGTTAGATTATGGTGATAGGATGGGAATGGATGTTAAACTAACCTATGAGGATTTAAATGATATATTAACTAATGTATTTGAAAATGCAGAGTTTTTATTTATGAATGATGATTCATATTTAAATGAACAAAGAGAATTTAATAGATCTGAAGTTGATATAGACTTAGTATTGGAACTTATGAAATATAAGTACGGATATGGTGATTTGGCATCGGGTTGGATAGAGGAGTTCGAAGAAGATTTAGATAATGAAACCCTTTTTACAATTAATCCTATTGAATATGCATATTTATTACATAGATTCATACAAAAGGACATAAGAAAATAGTATACAATTATGAAAATTTTTTACATTATAGAAGCTAGAGATCCAGACACTAGACATTTAGAACATCGTAGAGTATATACAACGGAAGAACAGTATCTCATAAGGGGTATGAAACAAGTAGAGAAGTTTAATGAACTATATGACGTAAAAGTAACTAAATACATATGTAACGAATCTGTTGAGGTACTTAACTTAAAAGCAGATGAATTACCACCTACAGAAACGGATGTAGTTGGAATAAACGAATCAGATATTGAAAGAATTGTAAAAAAGGTAATAACTGAACAAAAACAATACTCTGATGATGACTATGACTATTCTCCGTATAGAGGTATAAATACTAGTAAGATTGAGAGAGAAATAAAAAGAGCAATTAACACAAAGTCACACTCTCTGAGTTATAGAAGGAACGAGTTTACTGCCCCCGAAGGTGAAAGGACAGTAACATATAATGATCCTAACTTAGTGAATCCACATTTAGAACAAGACATTAAAAGACTTGCAGAGAGAATAATGTATGCTATGCATGAAGATGCACTTACGTATGTGGGTGAAAATTATGAAGGTGAGATAGTAGATATAATGAATGGTGATTTTGAATAAAAGATGAAAAATCTTATTAGAAAAATATTGAGTGAAGGATGGGGAGATACTTCTTGGGTAACAGATACTGAGAAGATAAGTATACATGACGTTTTAAATTATTTATCTAACCATAAAGTATATGATATACCTGTACAATATATAGTAGACACATTAGATAATCCTTTTACAAAAGTAAAAACTGAACCAGAAAGAATACTAAAAGCGGATTTAAGTTATCCCATAGTAATAGTAAAAAAGAATGGTAAGTTGTCCTATATATTAGATGGTAATCATAGAATGACAAAAGCAATAGAGGTAGGTGAAGATACTATTAAAACTAAAATATTGGATTTGGACAATCCTAATGTACCACCGGTGTTTAAAGAACTATTTTAAAATC
>TARA_B100001121_G_scaffold43997_2_pt1 | contig 20791 bp, 17 predicted proteins | sample TARA_B100001121 | Tara Oceans TARA_B100001121 (sample SAMEA2622817) | marine metagenome | biome: marine biome (ENVO:00000447); feature: surface water layer (ENVO:00002042); material: "saline water (ENVO:00002010), including plankton (ENVO:xxxxxxxx)" | depth 5 m
CAGAGATGACGAAGAAAACAGAGATGACGAAGAAAATAAATCAGAGTTAAAACAAAAAAAGAATAACAATAAGAAAAACCTAAGGAAAGATTATATCCCTCAGTCAAAAAAAAAAAAATAAGTAATAATTACTGATATGAAATTCCCAAGTATAATTAATTATGAAAAGGCTATTTCACTAGGTGAAAAATCTTTTGCAAATCTGACAAATATCCAATTTACCCCTTCATCAAAAATTGGTAAAGTTACAATATACACTTTCGGAGCCGGACAGTTTGCTGTGGTATTTAAAGCAAAGATGTCAGAAAAAAATTATGCATTGAGATGCTTTCAAAAAGCAACAAAAAAAAGTTTAGAAAAATATAAAATTGTATCGTCATATTTAAAAAAGAAGAACCTTGATTATTTTTCAGAGTTTAAATATTATGAAAATGAAATAAAAGTAGAAGGAAAATACTACCCTGTCATATTGATGGAATGGATTGATGGAGAAAGTATTCACTCTTATATTGGTAAAAATATAAAAAACAAAAAAAACCTTTCTAAAATTCAAGATTTACTTTGTCAATTATCAAAAGATCTTGAAAAAAATAAAATTGGGCATGGAGACTTACAATCTGGAAATATTTCAATTATAAATGATAATGGAGAAATAAAAATTAAACTACTAGATTACGATGGAATATATGTACCAGGACTCAGTCAATTAGAATCAAATGAATTAGGAAAGCCAGATTTTCAACATCCAAAAAGAAAAAAAGAATTTTTTAATGAAAAAATTGATAGATTCTCAATTTGGGTCTTATTGACAGCTATCGAAGCAATAAAATATGATGAGACTTTATGGGATAGAATTTCAGACGGAGGATATAATGATTTATCTAACTTTTGTTTTTTGTCTGAAGATTTCAGAAATCCTAATAATTCAAAGTTATTTGATAAACTAATCAATAGTAATCATGAATCTGTAGAAAAATACGCAAAAAAATTAAAACAATTTTGCTTGGAGGAGGATGTAAGTAAAATTTTAAAACCCAAGATTTTAGGAACGAGTGAAAAAAGTAAAAAAGATTTAGTTGAATCAAAAAACATCATTCTTGATTCAAAATTAAAGGAGGTAATCAGCACAATTAAAGATAAAAAAAATAACAATGAAGCTGCAGTTGAATCAAAGGAGACAAAAAAAATTACAAATATTAAAAAAGGCTACGTTTTAATTAATTCTGAACCTGAGGGAGCGGCAATTTTAAATTTGAAATTAAACAAGTTGGGAACAACACCTTCACAAATTGATTTAAATGAAAAGAAAGTTATAGTTTCATATGGGAAACAGACTAGACAAGTTAACTTAAAGAAAGATGCTAAAAACTCCGAAATAAACATCAAGTTTGAAAAAAGAAAAGAAGAAAAAAAAATAAATAATGTTGAAAAAAAACAAATAGGCAAAAAAGAGGGTAATGAATTAAGTAAAATACTAAAAAGAAAAAACATTGAGATAATTGAATTAGAAGAAAAAATTGAAAAAAAACAAAAAATAATTGATGGACTAAATAAAAAAATTAATTCAGGAAATAATAATGGAAATAAACTAAATCGAATTCCTATTATTATAATAATAATCTTAATTGGAATATTAGCCTTTGCTGAAGTAGATAGACAAAAAAATTATAAGGCTAAAATGAAATATATTGGACTTTACAATACTACAAATATTAAATTAACAAACGTTAATAAAGAAATAGCAAATTTAAAATCAAATATTAATGATTTAGAATCAAATATTAACGATTTAGAAAAAGAGAATAAAAAATTAAAAAAATCAAGATCTTCCTCATGCAGCACTAGAAAAAAAATAACTTATTATAATAAAAGAAATAGTAAAATAAAAGTTAATATAAGGCAAAAAGCTACTAAAAATGGAAATTGGACCAGATTTAAAGAATTTGAAATGGTAGCTGGAGAGGCTTCGTCTTTTTATGTCACTACGTACCCAGATAAAAAAGTCTATGAACACGAATATTATATAAAAGATAACTGGGGAAATACAATTATTAGTAAAACTAGAGTCAGAGCTTGTAAAAAAGATAAAGTATATATATACTAAAAAAAAGCTTTAATTATAATTGATTTTCAATTCATCTAGATAATTTTGAAATGATAACTTATCAACTTTTTTGTTATCCCATACTCCCAAGACTAATAAAGTCAATATTTTATCAATATCATCTTGAATATTATTTCTAAAATTATAATATGAGTTATAATCTGTTGCAGTATAGGAATTCCATTTATTTAAAAAACATGAAATAGGATTAAACCAATAAGTTGATTCAATAAATTTATTTTTTAAGTTATTTCCCTCTTCAATTTCAACAATAACGTTCTTATTCATATCATTCGCTACAGAACATATAGTTTGCCTCAACGCATTATAATTTGCATCATTTAAATTTCCGTTGTTTGCTTTAACTTGCATACCGTAAAGGGTTTCGTCGACATTGGGATATATGTCATTCAATTTCTTGTAAATATTTTCAGCAGGTAAACTAACTAGTTCATAAAAATCGTTTCTATTAGCATCTAGAAAATCAGTCATATAATTAGTCGGGTGTTTTAAAGACGCATACTGATGTACTCCACCTGGAAGAACAACACAAAATAATAACCAAATACTTATCATTTTAAATGCTATAGAACTTGTGCTATCGCTGAAGATTATAATACAGTAAAAAATTATAGAAAATAATATAACGTACAATGATGACAGTAAAATTAAATCATAGATACTGCTATTAAATTCTGTTGGAACATTATTAATCAAAACAACTGAAAATATTAAAATTATAACAGTTAGTAAAAGAAGGAAAACATAGAATAAAAATCTAAATAAAACCCATTTAGGAAAAGACCTTGATTGTATTGTAATAAGTTTATCAAATCTTAAATCTTTTTCGAGCCCTCCTATATTATAAGTTAAAATAATGAGTAAAATTGGTAATAAAAAAATTATTAAAAAAGAAAAATCAATACTTCCATTTACTAATCTCTCTGGATTTGATATTTCTTCCATCATATCTGCATCAAAAGTTGAACTCCATCTGCCAACCTTTTTATAATAAGAGTACTGCTCAGCCTGACCAATTCCTAGTGGAAGTAAGGGTGAAGGATTTTTAATAGTATATAACGGAATGTATTTAAATGCCCAATCAGGTTTTTGTTCAGTTAAATCATTTTCAAACCAACCTAAGACTTTATTAATATCATTTTTTTGTTCGTTTTCAATATGTGTTATTGTATTTATTTGTTTGTTATAAAGACTAAAACCATTATATATTGAGTAAATACAGGCCAAAACAAAAATTAGATAGGTAATTACTTTAGAAATATTTTTTCTAAAATGATGAAATTCAAATAAAAAAACATTAAAATATCTCATGACTTATTTTTTGTAAAGAAATTAATCATTAGTACAGATGATAAAAACCAAAAAAGTAATACAATTATGTCTAAAATATATTTCCAAAAAAACGTAGATAAATAAGGAACTTTGTATTCAAAATCATTAATTGACTGATAAAAGGAAGAATCTGCACTGTATGTTTCTGTAAATTTTTCATTCAAAATTTTTATAAAATCCCTCCTGTATTTTTCACCTTGACTTAGAAAGTTTAAATGATGATACATATCAGTTCCTGAAAAACCCATACTCAAATTTTGCAATGAAGAAAAAGGGTTTAAAAATCCTGATATCTGATACTTTTGTTTTTGGGATTTTAACTGATCATAAAGTTTACCAAAGTGTTTGTCCCATACTTTGTTTCCATATTCTTCATCCGCTTGCATTACAATACCTCTAAAGTTTATAGGCAGTTGTGATAGACTATCAACATTATATTTTTCTAAAGTAGCTTTTTTAAGTTCTTCAATATGATTATCGTCCATTGGACTGTGTCCATCAATACCCTTCTTTCTATCTTCAGTCATTGAATCTTGAAATTCAACTCTAGTTGGTAAAGGATGCATTGACTCTAACGTATTACCTATAATTTTAGGAAAAAATACTGACCACATAAACCAAACAACAATAGTTAAAGATAAAGCTGAAGTTGAATTTTTAAACAATATGGAAACAGCAACAGATAAATTTATAATAATTAAGTAATAAATATTATAGGAAATGATAAGTAGGATTAATCTAAAAATTGTGTCCGGATCTAATAAGCCAGAGTTAAAAATAAATTGTATAATCAATGTTATAAGTAAAAGACAACAACCTATCAGCCAAATGCTGTAAATTTTTGCATAAACTAGTTTTTTTAATGAAATTCCTTGGGTTAATAAAAGCTTAAGTCGTCCACTTTCCCTCTCTTTTGAATAACTATTAAAAGAAAGAAAAATTAAAAATAACGGGATGAGGAATTGAAATATTAAAGAGGGTTTTAATTTCCCTAATTTTGAAATCATTAATGATTGAGAGGCCTCAGAGAACATAACATCATTTTGTTTATGACCCTCAAGCCTCAAAACATTCCCAGTAACAGAGTTTACCCCTTCATCAATACTATTTAAGATTGTAGATTCCTTAAAAGCATAGCTGCCAAAATGAGCAGCTCTATGGGGGTTTGAAGTTCCCATATCATCCCATTGTTTTCTTATATGTTCTTTAGCATCTTTTTGGGATTGAATTAAGTTTTTGTTCTGTAAGATTCCTAGAAGTGTTGTCACAAATAAAGAAACAGAAAAAACAAAAGATAATAGAAGAAAAAGTCTACTTCTAAAAAAACCCTTGAGTTCATTAACAATAACATTCTTCATTTTAAAAAAGTATTAGTTTTTCATAAAATTTAAATAAATACTTTCAAGTTCATTTGAAGAAACATTTTTTGTGTCCATCTCTTTAATTAATTTTCCATTTTTTAAAATACCTATTTTATTACATGTTTCTCTGACTCTAAAAATGTCATGTGAAGCCATTAATATTGTTGACCCATTGCTAGCTAATTTTTTTAATAATTCAGATAGTTCATTACTTGACAAAGGGTCTAATCCACTTGCTGGCTCATCTAGCAAATATACTTTGGCTTTCTTAGCATAAGCAATAGCAATACCTACTTTTTGCCTCATTCCTTTGGAGTAACTAGAAGTTAATTTTTTGTGAAAATTGTCATTTAAACCACACTCACTTAAAAAAGAAGTTAATTCATTTTTACTGTACTTTAAATTAGCTAATTTACAGAAGTAATCAAGATTTTCTAAACCACTTAAGTAAGGATATAAATTTACATTTTCTGGAATGTAACCTATTGAACTCGTAGGTATGTTAATATTACTATTAGAATCTTTAAGCTCAATAGTTCCACTATCAGGATTTAAAAATCCTAAAATAAGATTAAGAGTTGTTGATTTTCCTGCTCCATTAGCTCCTAAAAGACCATATATTTCGCCTGACTTGACCTCTATTGAAAGATCTGTAAGCGCTTTATGATCCTTGAAAAATTTAGAAATATTTGTAAGTTTTATCATAACTTTAAAATTAAAAGGCCTCAATGAATTGAGGCCTTAAAATTAATCAATTAAACATTAATGTGCGTGTTCTTCACAATGCACTTCGCTAGCAGAAAATTGATATCCTGCTTCATAAGTAGTCCCCATGTGGTCAAATGCTGTTACAACTGTCCACCCATTTTCTTCAACATCATGAAGATCTTCTCCACAAAATTCACCTATTTCATGAGAGTGATCAACAGTACCATCAGCCATCATAATTTCTAAGTGACATTCTTGACAACCTTCATGATCGTGATCATCTTCTTCACAAGAAATTAAAAAAAAGCTTAAAAATAAAGCTAACATTATTGGATTTTTCATAATTCTAAAATTTAATTAAACATTGACAACTTATAATAAGTTGTTTCGCTTTTTAAAAGCTCATCAGAATGTTTTTTTTTTTAAAAATCATATTTCACACTTACATTAAACGATCTTCCAGGCTCAGGCACACCAGGACCTACTTCTTTAATTCTTGAAAGGTGAGGAACATATTCCACATTTAATATATTTTTTATTCCAGAAACAATAGTCATATTTTTAAGAGGATTAAAAACTAACTCAAAATTCAAAAGATTATAAGAATCCGATGGAGATTCATATAAAGAAACATTATCTTGATTAAAAACAAACATGTGGTATAAAGAAATATTACTCATCTTTAAAAACTTGTATTGTTTTACGTCAAAATTAACGGAGGTTTTAATCTTGTTAGCTGGTGTAAGAGTTAAATAAGTATCTTGATCTAAATTCCGAGCATTTAAGAAGGAATAAGATTGATGAAAATGTAAATTGTGAAGTATATGAGGATGGTAATGAATATTAGCTTCAAAGCCATATAAAATTACATCTTTAAATTGCTCGTAATTATATATTCTGTAAGTATTATTATAAAAATCATTTGTTGGGTTAATTGTGATAAAATTATGTATATATTGAAAAAAAGGATTAACTACAAATGCAAAATGTTGACTAGACCATTGATGTTTAAAATCGAACTGATGACTTTTTTCATTTTCTAAATTTAAATTACCAATTTCAAACCTCATAGTTCCATGATGCAGTCCAAAAGAAAAAAGTTCAGAAAAATGAGGAGATCTAAAAGAACTTGAATAAGTTAACCTAGAAATGTGATCATTTTTTTCAATGAAAAAACCAGCAGAAGATGAAAAAGAAGTATATGAGTTTTCAAAATTTACATCACTACTCTCAACGTTTTTATGGTCAAATCGAACTCCAATATTAAAACCAACACCTTTATTCTCAAAATCTAAAATAGAATAAAATCCAATATCTTTAGAACTAGCATTAGGAGTAAGTGTATCAGTTGCTTCAGCGTTTTTATTATCTAAATATTCAAACGATGTTCCAGCATTAAAAGTAAATTTATCATAAAATTTCTTATAGTTAAAACGACCTATGGAGTTATTTGTTTTAATATCAAATCCTGGAATTGTCCATTTTTCAAATTCTTGTAAGTGATTGATAAAATGGCCAATAAAAAAAGTATATTTTGATTGATTATTGAAAATTATGTTTTCTAAAGTAAATAAGTGATTATTTATAAATTGCGTGGGCCTAGTAGCCTCGAAATCGTCTGGTAATATTAATTCACTACTTGCTAAATCATTTATGTCTATTTCACTTAAATCTCCATGTGCGTGAGCTGGAATACCAACTTCATCAACATTATTTTGATATCTAAAAATACTTTGAGTATTATCAGTTCTTTTTGCTATAGAAAATTTAATCCCTTTATTTCTAAACCTTGAGTTAAAAAGATACGTATTATTTGGTAATCTGTAATCAGCTGCTAGATCATATTGACCATAAAGATTAATAAAAAAATTATTGATAGACCATTTAAAACCAAACTGATTTCCGAACAAAAAATGACTGTTATCAAATTTAGTTGCTATATAACCTGATGGTATTTTACTTTCAATAAAAGGAGAATCCTTAAAAAAAACTAATCCTCCTACTGCCTCACCACCATACATTAAAGAAGATGCTCCTTTTATCAGCTCGACTTCAGATAAACCTAAATCAGTGAAACCAATACCATGATCATTAGCCCATTGCTGGTTGTTTACTTTCATACCATTTAGATAAGAAACAACTCTTAAACCTGATAAACCTCTGATAACAATTTTTTGTATACCAAGTCCTGATCCAATTGTATTTATTCCTGGAAGTTTAGTGATAGTCTCTACTAAAGAAGAGGATGAAATAAAATTATTATTTAAAGATTTAGTCTCAATACTAAGAGTTTTACTTTCCCCTAATTTTTGACTTTTATCAATTATACCAACCTCATCTAACTCAACATGTAATTTTTCTAAATAAACCTTTAACTCTCCTCCTTTATAGTTTACTACTTTAGTTGAATAACCGTATTTTTTGAATTCAATAATAGAGTTTTTAGGAATTTTAGTTGAAAACGTAAATTCACCAAACTCATTTGTATAAGAGATTATGTCTTGGTCTGCAATATAAACAGAAGCATTTTGAATTGGAACTCTATCTAAATTGAGTAAAACACCATTTGTTTGGGAGTGTAAGCAAAAAGAAAAGAAAAAAATAAAATAAAAAAATTTAAAATTCATTTTTAGTTACAATTTGAACAAATACCGCTAACATTAATATTTACATCTTTAAATGTATAATTAGGAACTTTTAATTTTGGGAAATTATCAATATCTAGACATGTAACGTCATCACATTTATTACAAACAAAATGAATATGCTTGTGATTATGGTTATCAGCTGCTCTACATTCATGATTACAAAGAGCAAAAAACTTCTTACCATTATCCAAAATAATGCTATGAATTAATTTATTTTTTTCAAATATTGAAAGTATCCTAAATAATGTTACTCTATCAAGATCTTTAAATTTAGAGTTTATAATTTTTAAATCTAAAGGCTTAGCTTCCTTTAGAAAAAAATTTAAAACTTTAATTCTATTTTTCGTTACAGCTAACGAACAATTCTTAAGTAAATTTTTACTTTTTAAATGCAACATTGTTGCAAATATAGATAAAATATTTATTATTTAGGCTTATATAACATCCAATCTTTAACAAAGGCACCGTAGTTTTTAACACCAAAATTATTTTTATCATTAAGAAAGCTTGAGGAAACTATTATTTGATCTAACCAACCCCAATTTCCTTTATAATTATAACTTCCACAATCAAGACTGGACATCAAATTTGTCAATTTATTCTTTTTAGTTTTTAATAAAATATTTTTAATACTTGAATCAGATGGGTAATCATTAAAATCACCCATAATTATAATTTTCTCTTTTTTTCTAATGTTATCTTCAATATATTTTTTTAAAACATTTGCAGCGTATATTCTCTTATGCTCCGTTTCTTTAGTACCTCCCCATCTAGACGACCAATGATTAACAAAAATATTTATAATATCGTTTTCAATTTTTAATTTAACATAAACAATGTCTCTAGTTGGCTTTTTTGAACCTGGTATTTTTACAGTTAGAAAATCACTTTTTATTAGTGAAAAATTTTCATCAAATAATATAGCACAATCAATACCTCTCATATCTGGACTTTCACGGTGAATAATATTATACGTGTGATTTGAAAAGAAAGGTTGTTTTAATAAATCTTCAATCACCGTTAGATTCTCAACTTCACTAAGACCAATGATATTTGGCATTTTATTTGAATTTGCAGATTTGAATACTCTTTCTAATTGACTTAATTTATTAAAATATTTATTTGTATTCCATTTTTTATCAGAGCTAGGTAAAAAAGAATTATCATTTTTTTTGGGATCATCAATTGTATCGAAAAGATTTTCAACATTATAAAACATTGTAAAGATTTCCTTTCCGTAATGATTGAACTCACAGTAAACTGGAAGATGATCAGAAAAACCACCGTACCAATTAGAACCACCATAAGTTCTGTTAGGTTTACCAAAACTTTTCTCATTACAATTAGAGTAAAAGTCTATTTTCGTATTAGACTGGGAAAAAATAAATAGTGGAACAAATAAAAAAAAATATAAATAGCCTTTCATTTGACAAATATGAGTGAAAATTATTGAAAAACTATTGAAATATCAATTTCTTTACCATCTCTTAAAATCTTTACTATAGTACTATCCCCTTTCTTAAACTTACTTAAACCTTGCATATAACTCATCATATCCTCAACATCTACTGAACCCATTTTTATAACTATATCTCCTTTTTTTATTCCAAATTGACCAGCAGTTTTTTCTTTTGATACCCCATCAATACGCATTCCTTTTCCACTATATAAATAATCGGGCATAACACCAAGAGTTACAGAAAATTTAGGAGTTTGTCTAGTATCATTTTTTGTTTCCTGAAAATCAAAAACAGAAATTGAAGAAGAGTCTTCGATAATATCATAAACAAATTTTAAAATTTCAAAGATACCCTCGTAATTAATTGTATTTCTCTTGTCCCTGGGTGTATGATAATCATTATGTTGCCCAGTGAAAAAATGAATTGCAGGTATTTCGTGCAAATAAAAAGAACTATGGTCTGACGGACCAATCCCAGACTCAGATAATTTCAAAGAAAAGTTTTCATCTACATTTAACTCATTAATCAAAGTTTGCCACTTTGAGCTAGTTCCTGTTCCATTTATGGCTAAATCTTTATTTTCATTTAATCTACCAACCATATCAAAATTTAACATAAAACGAATGTCCGCTAAATCAATAGTAGGATTTTTACAAAAAAATGAAGATCCATATAATCCCATTTCCTCTCCATCAAAAGCAATAAATAAATAATTATAAGATTTATTTGAATCATACAAAAGATCAATCAATGTAATTGCTAAAGCAACACCACTTGCATTATCATCTGCACCATTGTGTATTAACCCCTTTCCATCTTTATCTCTTGAGCCAAAATCTCCTAAGCCAACATGATCATAATGAGCACCAATAACTAAAGTTTCATTTTGATTATTATCAATATAACATATTATATTTTTTGCTAATTTATTTCCGTAATTAACATTTTTCATATGAGGGTTTGATGAAAATGAAAACTCAAAATCTTGAGTATAAATATCAACATTATCATTATTTTTAAATATTGTTTTTAAATAATTTAAAATATATTCCCCTGCTTTTTCACCACCAATTTCACCTGCCTGACGACCTTGATATTTATCGTCTGATAATTCACATAAAATATTCCTTATCATCATTTTCGAATACCAATCTGAGTTATTTTGAGATAACAAAAAACTTACTGTAAAAAAATAAAAAATTGATAAATAAAATTTCATAAATATTATTAATTTTGAACCATTCTAAATAACAAATTTATGAAACAATCAATCATTTTAATAATCATCATAACAATATTTTCATCTTGTAAAAATCCAAATCAAAAAAATGATAATAACTACAAAATTGAAGAAGATACTTTGAGGTATAAAAATGAAGTTCATTTAAAAAATCTTAAACAATTAACATTCGGAGGTGATAATGCAGAGGCATATTGGAGTTTTGACGACAAAAAACTAGTGTTTCAAGCAAAAAATGAAAACTGGGGAGCATTATGCGATCAAATTTATATCACAGACTTTGATAATTTCAATATGAAAAACGAAATTCCAAAAATGATTAGCACAGGGATGGGTAGAACTACTTGCTCATATTTTATGCCTGGTGACAGCTCCATAATTTATGCTTCAACTCACTTAGCAGATTCGCTATGCCCTGAAGAACCAAAAAGAAGAGAGGATGGAAAATATGTATGGCCAATTTATGAATCATTTGATATATTTATTTCAGACCTTGATGGAAATATAACGCAACAACTAACAAATCAATTGGGATATGATGCTGAAGCAACTGTTTCTCCATTGGGAGATAAAATTGTATTTACTTCAATAAGATCGGGAGATTTAGAACTTTATACATGTGATATTGACGGTAATAATGTAAAACAAGTAACTAATGAAATTGGATATGACGGAGGAGCATTTTTTTCTAATGATGGAAAAAAACTAGTTTTTAGAGCATCTAGACCAAAAACTGAAGAAGATATTTATGAATACAAACAATTATTAAGTGAAGGACTTGTAAAACCTACAGAAATGGAAATATTTGTTTGTAATGTGGATGGAAGTGAATTAAAACAAGTAACTAATCTAGGAAAAGCAAATTGGGCACCTTTTTTTCATCCGTCTGATGAAAAAATAATATTTTGTTCTAACCATAAATCAAAAAGAGGATTTCCTTTTAATTTATATATGATTGATTTAGATGGAAAAAATCTAAAACAAATAACTTATGACTCACAATTTGACTCCTTTCCAATGTTTTCTAATGATGGAAAAAAAATTGTATTTTCATCAAATAGAAATAATGGTGAAACAAGAAATACTAACTTATTTATAGCTGATTGGGTAGAATAATGAATTTAAAATCTTTTTATTTAATTTTTATTTTTTCTTTTTCTTTTTGTCAAGAAAATACTCAATATCCTAATGATGTTAAATGGGTAACAGAATCAAAAGAATATAAAATACTGTGCGAACAAATATATTTCAATGCTTGGAAATCAATAAAAAAAGAAGTTAAAAAATCTAAAGAAGCTGTTATTATTATGGATTTAGATGAAACTATTCTTGATAATTCAAAATATCAAATAGAATTATTTAAAAAATCTGAAAAATATAATCCTAAGAGTTGGAATAAATGGGTAGAAAAAGAAGAAGCTGATTTAGTTCCAGGGGCAAAAAAATTTATTTTAAAATTCAAGAACAAAGATGGTTCCAAAATTATTTTTTTGAGTAACCGAGATAATTCAACTCTTATTTCTACAAAAAGAAATATGAAAAAATTAGGAATATTATTTGAGGACGATATTTTTTTACTCAAGAAAAACTCTGAAGATTCCAAAATAAAAAGAAGAAAAGAAGTTTTATTAGGAAATAATAGAATGGAAGAATACGGTCCAAAAAAAATTATTGCTTATTTTGGAGATGCCTTCGGTGATTTCCCAAACGATAAAAAATATAAATTTGGAGTCAATAATTTCATTTTCCCTAATCCAATGTATGGAAAATGGTAATCAAAAATATTTTGAAGATTTATTTATATAAATAGTAAAAATGATTGAGGTTTTCAATAAAGAAAGTCAGGTTTACGGCGAATTCAATGGAGGAGAAATTATTGAAAATAAACCTATTGGCTTCCCTCACGAAAGAGGAGGAAGTAAAGCATATTCTAATTTATTTTACTGGGCTTATGCCAAAGCAAATGTTGATAGCACAATTGGATTGCATCCGCATAAAGGATTTGAAATTATGTCTTACGTAATCAGTGGAACAATAAAACACTATGATACACTAATAAAAAAATGGAAAAACTTAGAGGAGGGAGATATTCAAATTATTCAATCTGGATCAGGAATATCTCATTCTGAATCCATAAATAAAGATGCCTCAATTTTTCAAATTTGGTTTGATCCAAATTTAGAAAAAAGTATCTATCAAAAACCAACCTATGTAGATTACTCATCAGATAAGTTTATTTCTAATGGACCAAAGAAAAAAATAGTAGGAAATAATGCGCCAGCAAAAATATTATCTGAAGGAATAGAAATATTTGAATTGAATTTAAAGGAAAATTTTTCTGTTAAAACTAATCTAGATCAAATATTATCAATTTATGTACTAAATGGGAGCCTAAAAATTTGTAATCAAAAAATAAAAAAACATGATTTTGTTAAAATTCAAAAAATGAATGAAATTGAAATAAATATCAATGAAAATTCCAAACTATTTTGCATCTTATCCTCTTCAAATCTGTCATATAAGACTTATGTTAGATAATACTTTTTAATAAATATCATCAAACTCTATTACTCCCTTTAAATATATAACTGCTTTTCCCCCAATAATCACTCTTTTTGATTTATTAAGACAAATTAAATCCCCCCCCCTATTTGATAATTGCATCGCTCTAAGTTTACTTTTATTTAGTCTTTCTGACCAAAAGGGAATTAATGAACAGTGAGCAGAACCTGTTACAGGATCCTCTAAAATTGTTGCTTGAGGAGTAAAATATCTAGAAACAAAATCAACATCATTTCCAACTGCAGTAACTATAACACCTCCATGTCCAAGATTAATTTTACTAAACTGATTTGTATCAATTAATATTTTTTCAATTTCACTCTGTGAGTCATAAACAAGTAGATAATCTCTAGATTTTAAAACTTCTTTAGGTTGAATATTTAATGATAATTTAATTTCATCAGGTAGCTTCGAAATTACAGGTTTTCTAGAAGGAAAGTCTAAATAATAAATATTATCCTCAAGCTTAACAATTAGCTCTCCACTCATTGTTTTAAATAAAATATGTTTTGAGGTATTTTTAAAAACTGATTTAATAACATGAGCTGAAGCTAAAGTTGCATGCCCACATAAGTCAATTTCATGATCAGGTGTAAACCATCTAAGGTCAAAAAAAGAACCTTTATTAATAAAAAAAGCTGTCTCGGAAACTGAGTTTTCTTTAGCAATATTTAACAAAAAATCATCTGAATACCATTTTTTTAAAGGAACAACACAAGCAGGGTTTCCACTAAAAATTTTATCGGAAAATGCGTCAACTTGGAATATTTCAAGTTTCATTTTATAATATCTTTTGGTTTATAAATCTTAATTTTCTTTTTATGGTCTAAAAGTGACTCTAAAACCATTTTATTAGCTAAATCATGAACATGCAATGGTTTAAAAGATTTTAATAAACCAATTTTATTCAATTTAGTTAAAATTGAAATTGCAACTTTTTCACCAACACGAAGTAAACTGGGTTGTCTAATTAATGATGGTGGTTGAAAAATATGAATTAATTTAAAGTCTAAACATTTTATTCTTTTTTCCAAAGCCCCTTTAATTCTGGGATAAAAGAAAAAAGAATTTTCGTTTGCACCTAATGATGAAATAAGTGAGTAAATCTTTATATTATTTTCTGACGCCATCTTTGCAAAATCAAATTGATAAGTATAATCTACTAAGTATTGATTTTTTTTTCCACCAGCTTCACTCCTGGTTGTTCCTAGACAAGAAAAAAAAACATCCCCATTAATAAGATTTTTATAATCTTTTAATTTAGAAAAATCTATTTTATGAACTACTAGCTTATCATGTGTAATGCCAATATTTTTTCTTACAAAAATAGTGACTTTACTAAAATTAGAATTATTTAATAATAGTTTTAAAATTTCTTGCCCAGTTGCTCCTGTAGCCCCTAAAATTATAGCATGTATTTTTTTCATATTACTAATTTACACATTTACCGTTAGACCAAATTTTAAATAAATGCAACAATGTTGCAATAATTAATTATTTTTGTCTAAAAAAAAATATGTCAATCCCAAAAAAATTACCCGTCACTGTCTTATCAGGTTTTTTAGGTGCTGGTAAAACAACTCTGTTAAATCACATATTACATAATAAACAAGGATTAAAAGTTGCTGTTATTGTAAATGATATGAGTGAAGTTAATGTAGACGCAGATTTAATAAAAAATGAAAACACTTTATCTAGAACCGAAGAAAAATTAGTAGAAATGAGTAATGGCTGTATTTGCTGTACATTAAGAGAAGATTTAATGATAGAAGTAGAAAGGTTAGCTAAAGAAAACAGATTTGATTATTTATTGATTGAAAGTACTGGAATAAGTGAGCCTGTTCCAGTAGCTCAAACTTTTTCATTCATCGACGAAAATAATGGCATAGACCTTTCCAAATTTAGTTACATTGACACCATGGTAACTGTAGTAGATGCATTAAACTTCTTGAAAGATTTTGGAAGCCCTCAGAGGTTAAAAGATAGAGAGCTAAGTGATATTGAAGGAGATGATCGAACTATTGTCAACTTATTAACAGACCAAATTGAATTTGCTAACGTTACAATTATTAATAAATGTGATTTGATTTCTAAAGAACATTTAGAATTATTAAAATCAATAATAACTAAGTTAAATCCTGGCTCAAAAATTATTGAATCAAAATTTAGTAAAATCGATATTAATGAAATTATTAATACAAAATTATTTGATTTTGCTAAAGCCGAACAAAGTGCAGGATGGATAGCTGAACTAAACAAAGAAGAACACACACCAGAAACTGAGGAGTATGGAATTAACTCATTTGTATTTAGAAGTAAAAAACCATTTCATTCCGATAGATTTTGGAGCTATGTTCAAAATAAATTTTCTAGCTCAATCATAAGAAGTAAAGGGTTATTTTGGCTAGACTCAAGACCTGAACAAGCAATATCATGGAGTCAAGCTGGGGGGTCACTTAGAGCAGATAGCGCAGGCGTTTGGTGGGGGAGCATGCCATTTGAAAAACGAATAGAACAACAATCATTTGTGGAAAATCAAGAAATGATTGAAGAAAACTGGGATAAAGATTTTCAAGATAGAAAAAATGAGATTGTAATTATTGGAATTGAAATAGATAATAAAAAAATTAAATCTGAACTTGAAATGTGCCTTTTAACTGATTTAGAATTAAAGAAAAGAGATTGGAAAGTTGGTTACGAAGACAATTGGCCAGTAGTTAGGGTAAAACCTATCTAAAAAAACTTAACAAATTTGTTAAATATTAATTTTAAATTTGAACTTTAAAATAATAATCATGACTTTAAATACATCTCAAATAAAAAAAATTTTAATTATTATATTTTCATTTTCATTTATTCACGCTCAAGAAAATTTAAATAATAGTAAGTTCAAACAATTACATGAAGAACTACCAACTCCAAATGTTTACAGAACAGCAAGTGGAGCTCCAGGTCATGAATATTATCAACAAAAAGCAGATTACATTATTAATGTAGAACTGGATGAAAAAAATCATATAATTTCCGGAGATGAAACAATTACTTATACAAATAACTCCCCTGATATATTAAACTATTTATGGGTCCAATTAGATCAAAATGTAAGAGCAAAAAACTCACATGCTCAACTTACTACAACAAATAGCATTAATGACAAAATGAACTTTGGAAGTATAAAGAGAATGCATGATAAAATAAATTTTGATGGAGGATTCAAACTAGAAAAAGTGACTTATACAAATGGAAAAAACCTACCATATATAGTTAATGAAACAATGATGAGAATTGAACTTCCAAAAGGATTAAAGCAAGGACAAACATTCTCATTTAAGATAAAATATTCTTACAACATCAATGATAGAATGAAAATTGGAGGTAGAAGTGGATATGAATACTTTGAAGATGAAGATAATTCAATTTATACAATTGCTCAATTTTTTCCTAGAATGGCAGTTTATAATGAAGTAGAAGGATGGCAAAACAAACAATTTTTAGGAAGAGGAGAATTTGCCTTACCATTTGGAGACTATAAAGTTAGTATAACTGTTCCTGCAGATCATATTGTAGCTGCTACTGGTGAATTAAAAAATCCATCTTCTGTTTTAACTAAAAAACAAATAAAAAGATGGGAAAAAGCAACAAATAATTACGATGAACCTGTAATTATTGTCACTCAAGATGAAGCTGAAGAAAATGAAAAACAAAAAAGCAAAAAAATGAAAACATGGATTTTTGAAGCTGAAAATGTTAGGGATTTTGGTTGGGCTAGCTCTAGAAAATTTATTTGGGACGCCATGGCAGTTGATATCTCTGGAAAAAGAGTTATGGCTTACAGCTACTATCCAAAAGAAGGAAATCCTCTTTGGGAACAATATTCAACAAGAGTTGTTGCTCACTCTTTAAAAACTTATTCAAAATATACAATTGACTATATATACCCTCAAGCAACTTCAGTACACGCAAAGAGAATAGGAATGGAATACCCTATGATTTGTTTTAATTTTGGTAGACCTGAGACTGATGGAACTTATTCTGAAAGAACAAAATATCGAATGATAGGAGTTATTATACATGAAATAGGTCATAATTTTTTCCCGATGATTGTTAACTCTGATGAAAGACAATGGACATGGATGGACGAAGGTCTATGTTCTTTTGTTCAATATCTAACAGAACAAGAATTTGAAAGGAATTTCCCGTCTAGAAGAGGACCTCCATCAAAAATTATTGACTACATGAAAGGAGATAAAAGTGGTATCGTTCCAATTATGACAAATTCTGAATCAATTCTTCAATTTGGTAATAATGCATATGGAAAACCTGCAACAGCACTTAATATTTTGAGAGAAACAATTATGGGGCGAGAATTATTTGACTATGCCTTTAAAACATATAGCGAAAGATGGGCATTCAAACACCCAACTCCTGCTGATTTTTTTAGAACCATGGAAGATGCTAGTGCTGTTGATTTAGATTGGTTTTGGAGAGGATGGTTCTACACAAATGATCATGTAGATATTTCCATAGATGGAGTAAACTGGTTTAAGGTAAATAGTGGAAATCCTGATATTGAAAATCCATTAGCAAAATATGAAAAAGAAAAAAACAGTACTTATATCGGAGATTCAAGAAATAAAACCTCAATTTCAAAAACAATTACAGAAAAAGATGAAAAAGCAATTGACTTTTACACTACATATGATCCTTTTTCTGTTAATATTTTAGATAGAAATAATTACAAAAATTACTTGAGTAGCCTTGATACTGAAGAGGAAGAGATTTTAAACTCAAATAAGAATTATTATGAAATACATTTTAGTAATGTTGGCGGACTAGTAATGCCTTTAATAATTGAATTTGAATTTACTGACGGAACTACTGAAGTAATTAGAATACCTGCTGAAATTTGGAAAAAAAATTCTGAGAAAATTAAAAAAATATTTATTCTTGAAAAAGAGTTAATAAATATTAAACTTGATCCATTCTTGGAAACAGCTGATGTAAATATGAACAATAATTATTGGCCACCTAGAATGGAACCAACTAGATTTCAATTGTATAAACAAAAGCAAAGATTTCAACAAAATCCAATGCAAATAGATAAAAGAGTAAAATTGATTGAAGGATTAAATGAAGAATAGCAACTATGTTTAAAACTCTTATTCTATTAATTTTTTCAATTTTTTTATCACTACATGAATTTCATATTTCACATACCTCAATGTATTATAATGAAGTCTCTGGTTCTTTAGAAATTACAATTAAAGTACCAATCGAAGACCTGGAAAAATCTTTAGAAATGAAGAATCAAAAACCTTTAGGAATAGGGACAAATAAAGAGTTAAAATCAATTGATAAAAAAATTAATAGTTATATTAAAAAAAATCTAAAATTATATTTTAATGGAAAAAATATTGAATATCAATGGATTGGAAAAGAAATTGATGATAATCTTGAAGAAATATATTTGTACTTTGAAGTCCAGGACTGTAACCAAACTGACATAACAAGTAAAATTAAAATCTACAATACAGTTTTTTTTAACATAAATGATAATCAAGTTAATATTGTTTTAGTTGAATATAATAACAAAAAAATGAATCTAAATTTCACTAAGGACAATGAAATTCAAATCTTTAAATTAAATTAATTAATCAAGATTTAATTGATTAATACATCTAATTACGTATAAGGGATTATATTTGACCGAAATTAAAAATTATTCAAATGCTTTTCTCTGCCATCAAAATAAATGAAAATATAAAAAAATCTCTAGATGAACTAGGCTTTTTAAAAACCACAGAAGTTCAAACTAAAGCAATTCCATTTATTCTAGAAAATAATACAGATTTAATCGCATTAGCCCAAACTGGAACAGGAAAAACAGCAGCATTTGGAATTCCGATAATAGAACAAATAAATATTGAAAAAAAATACACACAATGTATTGTTTTATGCCCTACTAGAGAATTATGTATTCAAATAACAAAAGACCTTGAACAATATGCGAAATATATGAGTTTAAAAATAAATTCTGTATACGGAGGGACTGATATAAAATCTCAAATAAAATCACTAGCAAAGGGTAATAACATTATAGTTGGTACACCTGGGAGAGTTTTAGATTTAATCAAAAGAAAAAATATTGATTTAAGTAAGATTAAAACTGTTGTTTTAGATGAAGCTGATGAAATGTTAAATATGGGATTCAAAGATGAAATTGATAAAATTTTACATAAAACTCCAAAAAACAAGCAAACATTACTTTTTTCAGCAACAATGCCCAAGGAAGTATTAAAAATTTCAAAAAATTATATGAGAAATGCTCATATAATTGAAGTTGCTAAAAGAAACGAGAGTGCAAAAAATATATCTCACTCATATTATTTAGTAGGAGCAAAGGAAAAATATTCTGCATTAAAAAGATTGTGTGATTTTAATCCAAATCTATATGGTATTATATTCTGTAGAACAAGAAGAGAATGTAATGAAGTATCAGGAAAATTAATGAAGGACGGATACAACGCAGATGCATTACATGGAGATTTATCACAATCACAAAGAGATTATGTTATGGAAAAGTTTCGACAGAAAAATATAGAAATATTAGTAGCAACTGATGTGGCAGCTAGAGGATTAGATGTTAATGACATAACTCATATTATCAACTATAATTTACCTGACGACAACGAAGTTTATGTACACAGATCTGGTAGAACTGCAAGAGCTAATAAAAAAGGGGATTCAATTATAATTGCTACAGAAAGAAACATGAATAAAATAAAAGCAATTGAAAAAATGATTAATAAAGATATCCTGTCAAAAAAAATACCAACTGGAGATATGATTTGCGAAAAACAACTATTAAGCCTGATAAACAACGTGGTGGACTCTAAAGTAGATGATCAAATTGAAAAATATTTACCAGTTATATCAAAAAAACTTGAACATTTAGATAAAGAATCATTAATAAAACATTTTGTTTCTGTTGAATTCAACAGATTTTTATCATTTTATAAAAATTCACCTGATTTAAATTCCAAAAAAAGAATAAATACTAATAGCCAAAAAAGTGATAATTTAGTTCGTTTGCACATGAATATTGGAAAAAAAAATGGTGTAGGAGCTCAACATATACTTGGTCTTTTAAATGATAAAATCAAAAAAAGAAATATTTACATTGGAAAAATAGATATAATGAAAAGTTTTTTGTTTTTTGAAATTGAAAAAGAGATGGAAGATTTAGTTTTAAAAAAAATAAATAATCAAAACTGGAGGGGAGTAAAATTAAGATTAGAAATTGCAAAAGAATTTTCACCAAAATCACACTCAAAAAAAAAAAAAAAAAAAAAAAA
>TARA_B100001121_G_scaffold296048_1_pt1 | contig 20702 bp, 15 predicted proteins | sample TARA_B100001121 | Tara Oceans TARA_B100001121 (sample SAMEA2622817) | marine metagenome | biome: marine biome (ENVO:00000447); feature: surface water layer (ENVO:00002042); material: "saline water (ENVO:00002010), including plankton (ENVO:xxxxxxxx)" | depth 5 m
AAGAAGACCGCCAAGAAGACCGCCAAGAAGACCGCCAAGAAGACGGCGAAGAAGACCGCCAAGAAGAAGGCCGGAGAATCACCCACCAGTGGCGGCAAACGACGACGCCAGACGGTGCAGGAGGCCGCTCTGGCGGGCGAGGCCGACGCTCGCGGCTACGTGATCGTCAACGGACGCAAGATCCGACGTATCTCCATCGATCCGGACATGATGCCCAAGAAGAAGCGGTCCTCGACGAGCGCCACGAGCGCCGAAGACGTCAAGGTGAAGATCGCCAACAAGAAGACGAAACTGACCAAGGCGGAGCTGAAGGAGTTCAAGCAGCTCCTGCTCAGCAAACGGCAGGATCTCTTCAAGGCCGTCGACTCCCTCGAGCACGAAGCGCTCCGCAGCGACGACGGCGACACCTCCAGCATGCCGATCCACATGGCCGACGTCGGCTCCGATGTCTACGAACAGGACCTGATGCTCGGCATGGCCGCCAGTGAACGCGAACGAATCCGCGAGATCGACGAGGCACTCGTCCGGATCCAGGAGCGTACCTACGGCATCTGCATGATGACCGGCGACCAGATTCGCAAGGCCAGACTCCGCGCCAAGCCCTGGGCCAAGTACAGCATCGACGCCAAGCGTCAGGTCGAGCGCGGCATCGTCTCGTGAGCTCGGCTCCACCACCGGACCGGACTCCGCAGCAGCCCGCACGGCGATCGGCCAAGGCGTGGGCCATCCTGATCGGAGTGTTCTGCGCGGGCCTCGCCCTCGATCTCGGACTGAAGGACTGGAGTTTCGCGAACGTCGCCCATGTCCCCGTGGTGCTGGACCGTACCAGCATCGTCGAGAATCCGAATCTGAACCCCATTCCCCCGCACGAAAGCGTGGTGGTCGTCCCGGGCCTGCTGCAACTGGATCTGGTGCTGAACCCGGGAGCGGTCTTCGGCATCGGCGCCGAACAACGCACGTTCTTCGTGATCTTCACACTCGTTGCCGTCACCGTGTGCTTGGTGGTCTTCATCCGCTGGATGTCGGCCCGCAGCACGATGGCCCAGATCGGTATTGCACTGGTGCTGGCGGGGGCCGTGGGCAACCTCTGGGACCGGGTGTGCTTCGGGCGGGTACGGGACTTCCTCCATCTCTTTCCCGACAGCCGGCTTCCCTTCGGATGGGGCTGGCCGGGAAACCCGCCGAACCCCGAATGGTTTCCGTGGGTCTTCAACATCGCCGACGTCATGCTGCTCGTCGGCATGGGACTGCTGCTGCTGCACCTGCACCTGAGTGACCGCCGCGCGGCCCGTGCCGCCCGTGAACTCGCCGAAGACGTCGACGCATGACCACCGAGATCGAATCCAAGCGGCTGCGGCTCAACGGAATCCTCGTGGTCAACAAGCCCCCCCTGCTGTCGTCGATGGGCGTCATCTCACGGGTGCGAGGCCGATCTCGCGGCGTCCGGACCGGGCACGCCGGCACGCTCGATCCACTCGCCACGGGCGTGCTGGTGGTCGGACTCGGCCGGGCGACGAAGCGGCTCGATTTCCTCATGGGTCTGTCCAAGCGGTACCACACCACGATCGATCTCTCCTGCACGACGCCCTCGTTCGACCTCGAGCTCGATCCCGTTTCCGTCGAGGTGACGACGCCTCCCAGCCGGGCGGACATCGAGGACGTGCTCGACTCGATGGTGGGAACCTGCATGCAGGCGCCTCCCGCGTTCAGTGCGATCAAGATCGACGGCAAACGCGCCTACGCCGATGCGCGGCGCGATCGACACGAGGACCTGCCCCCCCGCGCCGTCACCGTGCATGCACTCGAACTGACCGAGTACCGATGGCCCCACGCGGACATCGAGATCCATTGCGGCAAGGGCTTCTACGTTCGGGCCCTTGCCCGGGACCTCGGGCGAGCCCTGGGATGCGGCGGTCTGTGCCGATCGATCCACCGGCGGGCCGTCGGCCCGTACTCCGAGGAGCAGGCACTGGACTTCGATGCGATACCGGACCCGCTGGAGCAGGAACATCTGCTTCCGGTGCCGGAAATAGAGCCCGATACCAGCCAAGAAGCCTGATTTCACTTGTGCGGACCACGGGTCGCTGCTCCAATAGAGATTGGAGAAAGAAGCCCATGAACTCAGTTCGAATGATCGCTGCGGCTCTGCCGCTGGCCCTTGCGTCCATCACCGCCGCGTCCACCGCATCGCCCCTGCGTGCCGCGAAGTCGACCCCACCGGCGGTCGAGGCCTTCGGAGGCACCGCGCTCCTGCTGACTCCGCTGCGTGCGGACGTGGGCGAGGAGCTCCGCATCCGGCTCCCTCTGAATGCGCACCGGCAGGTCGATCTCCAACTCCAGCGCATCGATGTCCTGGACCCGGACGCAAGCATGGAGGTCGCCACCGTGCTGGAAGACGGCACCATCGCTGCGACTCCGATGGAGTTCCCCCGGGTCGACTGCTTCCAGGGACACGTGGACGGAGAACCGGACTCGCATGTCTTCCTGGCCGTCGGTCCCACGACCGCCAACGGGTGGATCGAACGCAACGACGAACTGCATGTGATCTCGACGCATCCCGATGAGGGCTGGACGGCGATCTACGACCTGAAGACCATCGATCCCGTGGACATGAACTGGAAGGACTTCAACTGTGCGGTTCGGGAGATCGCCTCGCACAAGCCGGACGCATCCAGCCGTCCGCGGAACCGCGGCGACCTCAACTGCCTCGCCATGCTGATGGCGATCGAGACCGACTGGGAGTTCGCAAGCCTCTTCGGCGGGAACCTCGATGCCGCCTCGGAATACATCCAGACCCTCGTGGCGGCGGTCTCGAGCATCTACGACCGCGACATCGGCATCAAGGTCACCATCAGCTACACCAGGCTCTGGGCCGACTCCAGCGATCCGTGGACCAGCGGAGACGCCGGAGCACAGCTGAGCCAGTTCCAGTCCAACTGGGAATCCACCATGGACCAGATCTCCCGGCACATGGCCCACTTCTTCAGCGGGCGGAATCTGGGGGGCGGCGTCGCCTACCTGGGCACGCTCTGCACGAACTACGGCTACGCGGTTTCCGGCAACATGAACGGCTACTTTCCGACCCCGCTGGAGAACAACAACGGGGCGAACTGGGACCCAATGGTCGTGGCCCACGAAACGGGACACACCTGCGGAAGCGGCCACACCCACGACTCGTACAACCCCCCCATCGACGGTTGCGGCAACGGAGACTGCAGCGGCGCGAACCAGGGTACGGTCATGAGCTACTGCCATCTGTGCGGCGGCGGCATGTCGAACATGCGGATGGAATTCCACCCGCAGGTCCAGAACGTGATCATCAACTACCTCGAAACCGGCATCAGCTGCGAACTGGCCGGAGACGGCAGTGCCCCGTTCGCCTCCTCCGACCTGGTCAACGTCCTCGGGCCGGATCCGGTGGACATTCCCGTGCTCGACAACGACTACACGAACGACTGCTCGGTTCCCATCGTCTCGAGCTGGGAGACCGTCTCGCTCGACGGTGGAACGATCGAACTGGTCGGCGACGATGCCGTCCAGGGAATCCTCCGCTACACGCCCCCCAGCGGCGGCATCATCGGAGGCGGCGACTTCTTCCGCTACGACATCGAGGACGCCAACCAGCAGTCCGCATCCGCGTCGGTGCTGATCCTCGAGATCGCCGCCCGGGCTCCGGACACGCCGTCGGCCACCGAACCGGGCCCCACCGCGGCGTACTACGAACTGAACGATCCGCAGGTCCTGCCCGACTTCGCAGCCCTCGAGCCCTATCTCGTCGAGACGATCACCGACGTCAACTATCCGAGCACGAACGGCAACTTCGCCGGTTCCGGTCGGAGCGAGAACTTCGGCGTGGTCTTCGATGGATTCATCGAGGTGCCCACCAGCGACCAGTACACCATCTACACCGATTCGGACGACGGCTCCAAGCTCTACGTCGGAGACGAACTGCTGATCGACAACGACGGGCTGCACGGCATGCGGGAGATCGCCGGCACCATCGCCCTCCAGGCGGGACGGCACGCCATCCGGGTCGAGTTCTTCGAGCGGGGCGGCGGCGCTGGATGCATCGTGCGAATCGAAGGCGGCGGGCTCGACAAGCAGGCCGTCCCCGCCTCGATGTGGTCCCACGAAATCGAGGTCGTCGGCGACATCAACGAAGACGGCCAGGTCGACGTGACCGATCTGCTCCAGGTGATCCTGGACTGGGGATCCTGTCCGCCCTTCAACTGCCCGAGCGATCTGGACGGCAACGGACTGGTGAACGTCGAGGATCTGCTGATCGTCCTCAGCGGCTGGTAGACCATTCCGATCGAACCGAAAATGACAGCACGGCCGCGGACAAGCCGCGGCCGTGCTGAATCGGGCTGGACGGATTCGAACCGTCGACCTCTTGACCCCCAGTCAAGCGCGCTAACCAAGCTGCGCTACAGCCCGGAACGGGAAGCGGACAGGGTGGGATTCGAACCCACGGTACGCCTAAACGCACACACGCTTTCCAAGCGTGCTCCTTAAGCCACTCGGACACCTGTCCCGAGATCCGCCATTCTAGGTTCCCAGCCCGCAGACGCAATCCACCGCCCCGTATCCGCTCCCAACCGCGATTTCGCCCGATCACCCCCCATCGGTCGGTTTCCAGGGCAGGGCACGAACCGCCGGCGGCTTCCTGCACCCAGCGGGATGCCGCCATGAACGCCCCGAAGACCACAAATCCATTTACATCCAGCCCATTCGGACTACTCTGAAGGAATCGACATGAATGCGCGAGCGACCCATTTTGAACGCCACCGGATCCGCCCTCTGGCCACGATGATGCTGCTTGCCGTCGCAATGACCGGCAGCGCCCTGGCCGGCCCCGCATCCGCCAATCTGGAGAGCATCGCTCGGCTGCTCCGGGGTGACGTGCGAATGGTCGTACTGGGAGACTCCTACAGCTCGAACTGGTTCTTCCGGGTTCCCCTGGCCTTCATGCGATCATGGCCCATCCCCCGCATCACCGCACTGACCGGTGGAGCCAAGCAGTACCAGGACTTCATGCGCTGCATCGCCCTGTGCGAGCCCGTCGAGACCATCGGTCCGGGCGACGACTTCGGATTCCAGATCCTGCGACAGGAGCCCCAGGAGACCTACTTCACTCTTCCGGTCTGCAGCACACGGGAAATCCGGCTCTCTTCCGAACTGACGTTCACCTCCGTTCCGGACCGCATGCTGGAGTTCAGGGTGAACAACCACCGGTTCGAACCGGGCGTCCACGGAAGGTTCAGTGCATCGTTGGACCGGCTCCGGTTCCGGATGCTGTACCGGGCTCCCGAGGATCCCGCCCTGCTGCTGCCCGGACTCCAACTGCTGGACTACGCCGGACGATCGACCGACTTCGACCTTCGATCCGGTGCCCGGGGCATGCTGAATCGCAACGACGACCTCGACGCGGGACATCCGGCCGTGGCGGGTCAGGTCAACGCGACCTGGCCCGACATCGACGTGCACCCCGACTTCTACGCACGTGTCCGGGCCCACGTCGACAACGACCTGATCGGGACGGACACCTACCTCAACCCGGTGGGCAGCCTCTACTACCACGTCGACCAGTCCGGTGAACGGATCCCGGGGTTCTACTACTCGTATCTGGCGGACAGCAGCTGGTCCTACGAGGGATTCTGCAGCGACATCGCGCCGACCGGACCACTGGACAAGCGGTTCCCCCGCAGCCAATTCGTGCACTGGCTCGACGCCACGACCATCGATCCGGCCCAGCCGGTGCTCTTCACCTGGTACTTCGCCCCCGAGGTCAGTCCGTACGAGGAGCTGAAATCGACGTTTGAACGGCTGGTTCAGGAATGCGACCTCATCGGCGAGCAGATCGGCTTGCAGGACGTCCGGCATCTCATCGTGATCCCGCACATGTACAAGTTCACCGGCGGCCTGGGAGACAATCCGGCCGCGCATCTGGTCATGCAGGACCATGTCCAGGCGGCATTCGAACTGGCCGGCGAGCGAAGCAATGTCGCAGCGGTTTCCATCTACACCGCCACCGACGGCGTCCTGTTCGACGGAAGCGACGAATCGAAGGCGTGGCTGCTCGAACACGGCTTCGACGAGTTCGAATACGGAACGCTCACCGCGGATCTGGTCGACGAACCGCAGTCGGGCGACCTGCTCGACGCCAGCGACATCCATCCGCTGGACGAGGCCTCCGCGGCGTTCTTCGCCACCATCGTGGGCGATGCCATCCGCCGGGCCGGATGCCCCGCCGACCTGCGGCCCGACGGCACCATCGACGTCCTGGACATGCTGGCGATCTTCGAGCGATGGGGCCAGTCCAGCCACGCCGATGTCGACGGCAGCGGCGTGTTCGACGTCGGCGACCTGCTGGCCGTCCTCGATGCATGGGGGGACTGCTGGCCCGTGCAGGCGCCGTTCGACCGTCGGTAGGCCCGCCCCCGTCCGATGGTCGCGCTGGAAGCCGACGCCCCGTGCCGCTAGGCTGACCCACCATCAGGAGGACGCCCATGCAACTCACCAGCACCAGCTTCGACGACGGACAGCCGATCCCGGAACCGTACTGCTTCTGCCGCATCGACCCCGAGACCCACGTCTCCCTTGCGGACAACCGGAATCCGCATCTGGCCTGGAGCGGTGCCCCCGAAGGCACGCGATCCTTCGTCCTTCTCTGCATGGATCCGGACGTGCCCACCGTGGGCGACGATGTGAACCAGGAGGGACGAACCGTCCCCCACGATCTGCCCCGCTGCGAATTCTGCCACTGGGTGATGGTCGACATCCCGATCGATTGCACCGAACTCGGCGAGGGGACCTGCTCGCGGGAAGTGACCGCACGAGGCAAGACGGCTCCCGACGGCCCGACCGGATCCCGGCAGGGCATCAACAACTACACCGACTGGTTTGCCGGAGACCCCGACATGGGCGGCGACTACCACGGGTACGACGGCCCCTGCCCGCCCTGGAACGACGAACGCGTCCATCGCTACCGCTTCACGATCCACGCCATCGATCTGGAACGCTGTCCGGTGGAGGGCGATCGATTCGGAGCCCAGGACGTGCTCAAGGCCGTCGAGGGCCATGTGCTGGCCTCGGCGACCTGGACGGGAACCTGCTCGCTGAACCCCGACGTGGCCGGTGGACGCTGACGCTCAATCGCGCAGTTCGACCGTCCAGTAGGCCTCGTTCAGAAAGACCTTCCATTCCTCGTACTGCCGGCGACGGACCCGAATCGCCCGGTCCGGGCTCGTGCGCGGACGCACCGGCTGGCGGATGAGCTTCATGCCCGCCTCGCGCGGAAGCCGGTTGCCCTTGCGGGAGTTGCATGCGATGCACGCGCAGACGAGGTTCTCCCATGAATGGTCGCCCCCGCGGGACTGGGGCAGCACGTGGTCGATGGAGAGATCGCCGATCGGGAAGCGGACCCCGCAGTACTGGCAGCGGTTCCCGTCCCGGGCGAAGAGATTGCGACGGTTCAGACGGACGTGGTGGTCGGGCTGCCGGTTCGAACTGTGCACCCGGATGATCCGCGGAGCTGCGATGCTGCCGCCCGGACAACGCACCCAGTCGTGCTCCTGCGACTCGTAGATCCGCTGCAGTTCGGCCACCTCGAGCCACGAACCGATGTCGAAGGTCTCGTACCGGCCGTCCACGGCGGAGATGACTTCAGCGACCCGGCGGAAGAGCAGCACGAACGCCTCGCGGACGCTGATGATCCGGATCGCGGCGTACCCGCGGTTGAGAACCAGCACCCGCTCGTTCAGTGATGCTCCAAGTGCCGCCTCGATGCCCGTCAACGGTTCACCCCTTGTCATCTTCGTGCCTCTTCAGTTGTATCCCACGCTTCGGGGTCGGGCAAGAAGAAGTCGGGGCTTTGCAATTGAAGCGGGCTCCGGATGACCGGAGCCCGCATCGTCGTCATTCGTTGCCCCGCTCAGTTCTGAACGTCGAGCAGTTCGACGTCGAAGACGAGCGTGGCATTGGGCGGAATCACGCCGCCGGCGCCGCGAGCACCGTAGCCGAGGTCGGCCGGAATGATGAGCTTGCGCTTGCCGCCGACCTTCATCGATCCGACGCCCTCGGTCCAGCCGCTGATCACGCCGTTGAGCGGGAAGTCGATCGGCTGTCCGCGATCGACCGAACTGTCAAACTTGGTCCCGTCCACGAGCCACCCGGTGTAGTGGACCTTGACCGTGCTGGCGGGACTCGCCGGCTGTTCGCCGTCCCCCACCTTCAGGTCGTACCAGACCAGTCCCGACTGGCTTTCGACCTTGTCGACACCCTCCGGGACGGGATCACCGGGGTATTCGATCTTCTCTTCGTAGGGGGGCTTGCTCGCTGCTTCTTCCATGGCCTTCTTGGCCTCCTCGGGGGTCAGGACCTTCATTGACTGGATGAGGACATCCTCCTCGGGAACATCTTGGTACGCCTCGCGGGTCGTGGTCTTCACGAACCGGATCTCGTCCACGACCTGCATGCCGTCGACGACCCGCCCGAAGACGGCGTACCCCGCCGGATTGGCCCCGCGCGGAGTGTCGAGAAAGGTGTTGTCCTTGACGTTGATGAAGAACTGGTTGGTCGCCGAATCGGGTGCACTGGTCCTGGCCATCGCCAGCGTACCGCGTGCGTTGCTGAGTCCGTTGTCCCACTCGTTCTTGATGGGGGCCTTCGTGTCCCGCTTGGTCATGCCCGGCTCGAAACCGCCGCCCTGGATCATGAATCCGGGAATCACGCGATGAAAGATCGTTCCGTCGTAGGTCCCCGCCTCGGCGTAGTCGACGAAGTTGGCGGTGGAGATCGGAGCCTTGCCCCGATTGAGCTCCAGCAGCACCGGCCCCTTGTTCGTGGTCATGACGACGTACACGAACTCCGCCTCGGCGGCGGTCGGAGCGGGCGACGGCGTCGCGGGCTGCGCAGGCACGACCTTCTTCTGCATCGGTCGCAGCTTGGGCGTCGCGGGCTTCTCGTCGGCCATCGCGTGCATGGGGAACCCGACGACGAGGGCCAGACTCGCCAACCGAAGCATCTTCATCACGTTGCAGTTCATCGTACGTATCCTTCCTTTCGCCGACCCGCATGGCCGGTGGTCCTACAGCCTACCTCAGGGCAGGGCGTCCCGCTGAATCCGGATCGACTCGATCGGCACCAGTGCCCCCTTCCCCATTCCGGGACAGGGGGTCGTCCGCTTGGCGGCCTCCCACGCCCCGGGCGATTCGATGACCTCCTTCCAGAACGGCCACGTCCTGCACTGCGTCGGCCGTGCGTCGTAGAGACCGCAGACGGCCTTGCCGGGGACGGTGTCCCGATCCAGGAAGACGCAGTCGTAGCCGTACGCGGTCTTCCGTTCCTTGAGCGACCAGCCCGGAGCCAGACGGCGTGCGTGCCTGCGCAGGAAGGTCGCTTCGTCCAGTCCCACGCGATCGGCCATGCGACGCCCCTCCTCCTCGGTGAACCACACCGCACCTTCCGGACCGGTGCAGCAGTTGCCGCACTGGGTGCACTGGAAGCGGAGTCCGTCGGCGTACCATTCGTCAGCCATTGAATTCCCCCCCGGCGGGCGACCACGGATCATCCAGCGGATCGATGCGGACCAGATGGATCCCGCTCGCTGCGGGGACCGGCGGCAGCGAGTCGAGTTCCTGGGGGCGATCGTCGAAGGCCGCCCGATCGAGCACGTAGAGTTCACGGATCCTCCAGGGCAGCTCGCGCTGCAGGCGGCGATCGATGAGTTCCTCCATCTCCCGTCGCGAGGCGGCGGATCCCCAGACGGTGGCGTGCGCCTCGTGGACCGCTTCTCCCGTGTCCTTCTCCATGATCACGACCGCATGCCACAGCGTGCGTCCGATGCGTCGGCCGCGGCCGTCGACGTTGGTGTCGGGATCCTCGTCGAGCACGAGATTCCATTCGTACCGGAGTTCCTGGAGAAGCTGGTCCATGTCCCCGATCAGGCCGTCGGCCTGCACGAGCACGGGACGGATGCCGATGCGTTCCAGCTCCTCGTCGTCGAGTTCGTATCCGACGACCGGCGCCTCCTCGATCCCGTGCTTCGACAGCAGGGCGCGAACCTCCTCCTGCAGCGAGGGATCCACGTGCACGAGCAGCCCCTTGTCCGGGTCGAGGAAGATCTCCACGAAGGGATCCTCCGAGTTCACGCCCACGGCGAGCGCCGCATCCTCGAGGAAGATCGGTTCGAAGAGCCGCCAGGTCCGGATGAAGTGCTCCCGATCCATCGGCCGGTCCCCGAGGTACACGTCGACCGCCCGGTAGGCGTCCCGGGATCCCAGTTCGAGGATGCCGTGCAGTCCCCGCTCGGGAAGCATGCGGAAGCAGGCCTCCACCAGCGGCGCCAGGCGATCCAGCGACTGGACCACATGGAAGGTGCAGCAGTCCTCGAACTCGCCTTCGCCCGTCGTCCACTGCATGGTCCAGCCCTGAAGCGGGACCAGACCGGGGGCGGGCACGATTCCCAGTGGGAATACGAAGTCGTCGTAGACGGCCCGGGGCAGATCATCTCGCAGCTGGTAGAGACTCATGGCTGCATCCATGGTATCGACCCCACCCCCGGCGGCTCCACTCCCGCTCGGCAAGCCAGTATGATCGGCCGTGAAACGGGTCCGATCGGTCCGGGAAAGGGCGGCACGTCATGAACGAACAACGTGGCCACTGGGCAACCAGAACCGGCTTCATCCTGGCGGCGGCCGGTTCCGCCATCGGGCTGGGCAACATCTGGAAGTTCCCCTACATCGCGGGCGAGAACGGAGGTGGGCTCTTCGTGCTCATCTACCTCCTCTGCATCGCTCTGGTCGGACTGCCCATCCTCATCGCCGAAATCATGATCGGCCGGGCCGCACAGGCCCAGCCCGTGGAAGCGTTCCGAAAACTCCAGGGCGGCCGGACCGGCTGGAGCGTGGTCGGCTGGCTCGGCGTGGTCGCCGGCTTCATCATCCTGTCCTTCTACATTGTGGTCGCCGGCTGGGCGATGGACTACACCCTCAAGTCGGTCGTCGGCTTCACCAACGAGATCGGAGCCTCCGCTCAGAAGGAGGCGATGGTCTACCGGGCCACCGAGTCCATCGATTCGATGCGGGCCTCCCTCGTGGAGGACGAGGCCAACCTGAAGCTCGACTCGGCCGAGAAGAGCTGGCGGCGACAGTTCTCCCCCTCCACCTGGGAGACGTACCAGGACTACACCGCGGCCATCGGCACGGCGAACCTCGATTCGTCCGAGCGACTGCTGGCCGACCCCGCCACGGCCGCGGCGCTGGCCACGGTGACCGCCAGGCAGGGCGAACTCGACGCGGCCCAGGCTTCGATTCGTGAAGCCGCCACTGCGAAGATCGACGCCATGACCGAAGACGAGGTCCTGGACGCTGCGGAGACCCTGAAGCGGCGACAGACGATTCGGGATGACGTCACCACCCTCTTCCTCAACCTGCTGGGCGACGGATGGACCAGCACGTTCTGGGCGTGCATCTTCATGTTCTCCACCATCCTGATCGTGGCCACCGGCGTCGGAGGCGGCATCGAGCGGGCTTGCCGGATCCTCATGCCGCTGCTGATGACCTGCATCGTCGCCATGGTGATCTACGGCTTCTTCCAGCCTGGATTCGGCCGGGCGGTGGAGTTCGTGTTCAGCCCCGACCCGACCTCGCTGGAACCGCGCGGGGTGCTGGAGGCTCTGGGCCATGCGTTCTTCACCCTCTCGCTGGGCATGGGATGCATGATCACCTACGGCTCGTACCAGCGGTCGAGCAGCGGCGGCCTCGCCGGCGAATCCGTGGCCATCGCCGGATTCGACACCGTCATCGCCATCCTCGCCTGCCTGATGATGTTCCCGATCATCTTCAGCTACGGACAGGATCCCTCGAGCGGACCCGGCCTGGTCTTCATGAGCATGCCGCTTGCGTTCGCCGAGATGGGCAAGCTCGGCATGCTGCTGGGCATCGTCTTCTTCGGCCTGCTGGTCTTCGCCGCCCTGACCAGTGCCATCTCGCTGCTGGAAGTCACGGCCTCGTACCTCATCGACGCCAAGAAATGGAGCCGCCACCGTGCGGCCTGGACGATGGGTGGAGCGATCTTCGTCGTGGGGATCATCACCGCCTTCGCCAACAGCCAGGGATTCCTGATGAGTTCATGGCTGCCGGGATTCGGCCAGAGCTTCTTCGACACCATGGATCTGCTCACGAGCAACTGGATGCTGCCGCTGGGCGGACTCTTCATCGCCATCTACGCCGGCTGGGTCATGCCCGAACGCATCCGCCGCGCCGAACTCTCCGATCTCAACGGCGGACTGGCCGCCACCTGGCTCTTCCTCGTCCGCTTCGTCGCCCCGCTGCTGGTCATCGTCGTCCTTCTGGACAAGATCGGACTGATCGACGTCAACGAGATCTCCTTCAACCTGATGAACTAACTCGAACCGACACTGCACCCGAGACACCGAGACCCCACCATGGACGCATTCAACGACTTCATCGGATCGATCACTTCCGTCATCTGGGCCGACTGGGTCCTGTACACGGTGCTGGCGGTCGGCCTGCTGTTCACCCTCTGGAGCGGCGTCTGCCAGTACCGCGCCCTGACCCACGGCGTCGCGGTGACCAAGGGTGACTACGACGATCCGGACGATCCCGGTGCGATCAGCCACTTCCAGGCCCTGTCGGCCGCCCTGTCGGCCACCGTCGGACTGGGCAACATCGGCGGAGTTGCCATCGCGATCGCCATCGGCGGTCCGGGCGCCGTCTTCTGGATGTGGATCGTCGGTCTCGCCGGCATGGCCCTCAAGACCACCGAAGTGGCCCAGTCGATGCTGTTCCGCGACACCACCGACAACGACAATCCGCACGGCGGTCCGATGTTCGTGGCCCACGAGGGCTTCAAGCGATGGGGTCTGGGCGGACTTGGCTGGTGCATCGGTGCCCTCTTCTGCGTGACGCTGCTCATCAGCGCCGCCACCGGCGGCAACATGTTCCAGGCCTGGAACGTGGGCGACATCACCCGCGAGGCGCTCGATCTCCCCAAGTGGATCACCGGCGTGATCCTCGCCGTCATCGTCGCGATGGTCATCATCGGCGGCATCAAACGGATCGGTTCCGTCGCCAGTGTGCTGGTGCCGTTCATGTGCCTGCTCTACGTGCTGATCGCCCTGGCCGTGCTGGCGATGAATCTCGGCGTGCTCCCGGACGTGATCGGGTTGATCTTCAGCAGTGCGTTCAATCCCGCCGAAGCCGGCGGCGCCTTCATCGGCGGATCGGTCGGCATGGCGTTCCTGTGGGGCATGAAGCGGGCCCTCTTCTCAAGCGAAGCGGGCCAGGGATCCTCTCCCATCGCCCACTCCGCGGCCCAGACCAAGGAGCCCATCAGCGAATCCGTCGTCGCGGGCCTGGAACCGTTCATCGACACCATCGTCGTCTGCACCCTGACCGCTCTGGTGATCCTCTGCACCGGTGCGTTGGAGCGAGGCGACGGCATCGAAGGCGCCGACGGACAACTCGCCTCGAACGTGAGCGTCACCGCGTCCGGCTCGGAGTGGACGGTCGGCACGCCGACCGAGTTCATCATCGACGGGAAATCCGTGATGATGGGCAGGACCGAACTCCCCGAACGCACCGAGCAGGGAGCCTCGATGGGCGGCGAATGGCGAGACGGGGACAACGTGTTCACCATCGCCGAAGGCGGCCAGATCAACGAGGACACCAACTCCAACCGGGTCCGCATGGCCGGCACCGTGGTGATCCCCGAGGAGGCGGATTCGTCGCCGTACGTCCGATGGAAGACCGTCTCGGTCGCGGCCTGGGACACCCTCGCCGAACAGGGCGAGGCGCCGAAGCTCATCGAACCGCTGCTGTACGAGGACTACGTGGGCGCCACCTTCACGGCCTACGCGATCAATCGGCAGTTCCCCGGCATCGGCACGTGGCTGATCCTGATCGCCTCCTGGCTCTTCGCCATCAGCACCATGATCTCGTGGTCCTACTACGGGGAACAGGGCGTGGTCTTCCTCTTCGGCAGCACGCTCGTCCCCCTGTACAAGATCGTCTACTGCATCCTGATCGTGGTCGCGACGCTTCCGATCGTGTCGACGACCGACGAACTGGGCAACCTGACCGACCTGGGCACGGGCGTCATGCTGTGGGTGAACATCCCGATCATGCTCATCTTCGGATTCACCGCCATGAAGGCCTACCACTCCTACTTCCAGAGGCTCAAGAACGGAGAGATCAAGGCCCACAAGAACATGGAGGAAGAGGCCGAGGCCTCCTCGCCCTCGGACTCGGACATCATCTGACACCCGGCCGGAAGTAAGCAGGGATCGCATCAGGAAACGCGGGTCTCGGCCTCGCTGCGTTCGCGGCGAACCGTCTCCTCGGTGTCGAGCTTCTTGCCCTGGATGGTGTTGAGGATCAACCGGGCGCCCTCGTCGGCGTAGTGCTTGTTGGCGAATCGGGACAGCAGGAGGGCCAGCCCCTGCTGCTGTTCGGCCGCATTCTTCGAATCGTTGAAGACCCGGGAGATGATGCTGACGAGCGGCCGCGGTCCGCCCACGTACGGAACGAACTCCGGCACGATCTCCTGCTCGGCGATGATGTTGGGCAGCAGCCGGTAGTCGGTGCGAAGCAGGAACTTGGCGCCGACCCAACTGAGCAGATCCGTCTTGTAGACCCCCACCATCGACTTGCACTGGCGGGCCAGATGCAGCGTGATGGTGCCCGAGACGGCGAGGGCGAGATCGCACCACGCGATCGCGATGTCCCGCTGGCCGGTGACCATGTGGAGTCCCCCGGGAAACTCCCGCAGCTTCCGTCGGATCAGGGCCGCAATGTCGGGATCCGCCGCGACGATCAGACCGGTCAGTCCGCTGTTGCGTGATCGCAGTTCGATGAAGGTGTTCACCAGCAGCTTGAGATTTCGCTTGACCTCCTGCGGGCGGGATCCGGGGAAGAGTCCGAGACGCGGGGCGCCGTGGGGCATGCCGTGCAGACTGCCGCGGAGCTTCTTGAGATCGAGTTCCCGATTGATGGCGGGATGTCCGATGAATCGTCCCCGGATCTCCCGCTCCTGCAGCCAGCCGGGCTCGTGCGGAAGCAGGCAGAGGACCAGGTCGGTCCGCTTGCGAAGCTTGCCGGCCCTCCAGCTTCCCCACGCCCAGAGCTGCGGACAGCCGAGATGGACGATCTTCGCCCCCGCCTTGCGGGTCATGGCGCAGATCGGGAAGTTCGCCGCCGGCGAATCGACCGGAACGTGGGCGATGACCCGGTACTGCTTGAGCCACCGACGAATCTGGCCGTGGAACCGCCGTACGGTCCGGACCTTCTTCAGGGCCCCGAGGCCCATCGCGGCGTCGGACACCGTGTGTTCCACCACGGTCGCACCGGCCTGCTCCATGAGCGGCCCGCCCCAGGCGTAGATCTTCACCCCGGGGGCACGTGCCTTCAGCCGCTCGATGATGGGTGCCGCGAGGGCGTCACCACTGGGTTCGAAGGCGGTGAAGAGGATCGCCGGCTTGTTCTGGCCTTGACTGGACATCGTGCTCCTGTGCCCCGCGTGGGGCGATGGTTGCCAGAGGATACGCGGAGGCCACCCGGGCTGCACCGTCCCTGCTTCCACCCCCGCGTTCCTGCCGGTAGGATGCCTCCTCTTCAAGCAGGACGGACTCCCATGCTCAAGCGAACCCACATGTGCGGTGCACTCCGCGCCTCCGACGCCGGCCAGGTCGCAACGCTCTGCGGCTGGGTCAACACCTACCGCGACCAGGGCAAGGGCCTGGTCTTCATCGACCTGCGGGACCGAACGGGCATCACCCAGGTGGTCTTCGACCAGGAGGACGTTCCCGACGAGGTGATGGAACCGGCCCGGGGTCTTCGTCGGGAATCCGTCATCGCCGTCTCCGGACCGGTGCGGATGCGCGACGGAGGAAGCAATCCCAAGATGGCCACCGGGGAGATCGAGCTCGTGGGTGCGAAGCTGGAGATCCTCAACGCCACCGAGAATCCGCCCATTCTTCCCGACGAGCACGAGGCCCAGAAGATCGACGAGGAGGTCCGCCTCCGCCATCGCTACATCGATCTCCGTCGTCCCCGCATGCAGTCGATCCTCGGCCTGCGGAGCGACGTGGCCCGCTACACCCGGAACTTCTTCGCCGAGAACGGCTTCCTCGAGGTCGAGACGCCCCTGCTGATCCGGAGCACGCCGGAAGGCGCCCGCGACTTCATCGTGCCGTCGCGGATGTACCCCGGACAGTGGTACGCCCTGCCCCAGAGCCCCCAGCTCTTCAAGCAGATCCTGATGGTCTCCGGCTGCGACCGGTACATGCAGATCTGCAAGTGCCTGCGCGACGAGGACCCCCGCGCCGACCGTCAGGCCGAGTTCACCCAGGTCGACCTCGAGATGAGCTTCGTCGATCAGGATGATGTCATGGACATCATGAGCGAGTACGCGACCGGTCTCTTCAAGGAGTTCAAGGGGATCGACCTCGGCGACATCCCCCGGATGAGCTACGAAGAGGCGATGAACCGCTACGGCTCCGACCGCCCGGACCTTCGATTCGACCTGCCCATCGAGGATGTCTCGAGCATCGCCGCGAACACGGACTTCAAGGTCTTCACCGGAGCCCTGGAGCGGGAGGACGGCGTCGTCAAGGCGATGCGGATCCCCGGCGGCGCCGAGCGGCTGACCCGCAAGATGCTCGACGGCTACGGCGAGTACGCCAAGTCCTGGCGGACGGGTGGCCTCCCCTACGTGAAGTACACCGGCGCGGGCGACCACGGCGGCTTCGAGACGGGCGTGGCGAAGTTCCTCGCCCCCATCGCCGACGACCTGGTCTCGGCCCTGGGCCTCGAGACCGGCGACGTCGTCCTCTTCACCGCCGACACACGCTCCGTCGCCTGCACGGCGATGGGACACGTCCGACTCAAGGTGGCGGGCGATCTGGACCTGATCGACGGAGACGCCTGGTCTCCCCTCTGGGTGATCGACTTCCCCATGTTCGAGTGGGACGAGGAGAGCAAGCGGTACATCAGCCTGCACCATCCGTTCTCCGCCCCCAAGGAGGACGAGGTCGCCAAGCTGGACTCCGATCCCGCCAACTGCATCTCCGCCTGCTACGACCTGGTCATCAACGGGTCGGAAGTCGGCGGCGGATCGGTGCGTATCCACCAGCCGGCCGTTCAGGCAAAGGTGTTCGAACTCATCGGACTCGACGAGAACGAAGCCAGGGAGAAATTCGGATTTCTCCTCGAAGCGCTGAAGTACGGAGCCCCACCCCACGGCGGCATCGCCTTTGGACTGGATCGACTCGTCATGCTGCTGCACGGCACGGACAACATCCGGGACGTGATCGCCTTCCCCAAGACCCAGCACGGATCGGATCTCATGTGCGAGGCCCCCGGACCAGTGGACGAAGCCCAGCTGACCGATCTGGGACTGCGGGTCGAGGTGCACCAGTCCGAAGACTGATCCGAAGCGGCGAATACGCTACTCTCCACGCATGAGCAAGGCCACCAACTGGCTCACCGCCCTGATCGTCCTCAGCATGGTGCTGGGCGTGCTGTTCGGTGAATTCATCCTCTTCGATTCCGACACCCCCATCGGTGGCGATCACTGGACCAAGTCCGTCGGCGACCTCGTCCTGATCCGACCGCTGAAGATGCTCGTGATTCCGCTGATTTTCCTCAGCGTGGTCGCCGGCATCACCCGCATCGGGGACCCCTCGAAGCTGGGTCGACTGGGACTCTCGACCGTCGCCTACTACCTGGGCACGATGCTGATCGCCGTGGTCATCGGCGCTTCGCTGGTCTCGTTCTTCCAACCCGGCCAGCTCGATCCGGAGGTGGCCGCGACGCTGCAGCAGGACGGGCAGGCGCTCTTCGACGCCAACGAGACCAAACGGACTCAGATCCAGGACATGCAGTCGCAGTCGCTGGGCAGCACCTGGATGAACATCCTCAGCCAGTGCATTCCGACCAACGTGTTCGCCGAGATGGTCAACGGCCGGCCCCTGGGCATCATCGTGTTCGCACTCGGCTTCGGGCTCGCCCTGGCCGCCGGCGGACGACGCACCGAAGCGGCCCGACGCTTCTTCGACGCGGCCTTCGAGGGCATGATGATCTTCGTGCAGTGGGTCATCTGGCTGACCCCGATCGGAGTCTTCTTCCTCGTGGCTTGGACCGTCGGCACGATCGGATTCGCCACCATTCTGGGACCACTGGGCAGCTACATCGGCGTGGTGCTGCTGGGACTGCTGATCCACGGGGCCCTCGTCCTGCCGCTGATCCTGTGGCTGCTCACCGGCACCAACCCCTACCGCTTCATGTGGCAGATGCGCCGCGCCCTCCTGACGGCCTTCGGAACCGACTCCAGTTCGGCCACGCTTCCCGTGACCATGGACTGTGCCGAGGGCGAAGGCGGCTGTTCCAAGCGGGCCAGCAACTTCGTGCTGCCGCTGGGCTCGACGGTGAACATGGACGGCACCGCCCTCTATGAAGCCGTGGCCGTGGTGTTCCTCTTCCAGCTCTTCGGATTCGAACTGGCCTTCAGCGAACTGGTCGTCGTCGTGATCACCGCGACGCTGGCCGCGATCGGAGCTGCCGGCATCCCCTCCGCGGGGCTGGTGACCATGGTCATCGTGATCGCAGCCGTCAACTCGAGCCTGGCGGGCACGGGCGAGGCCCTCCCGCTGGCGGCCATCGGTGTGATCCTTGGGGTGGATCGGATCGTGGATATGTGCCGCACGACGGTGAACGTGTGGGGCGACGCCACGGCGGCCAAGGTCATGACGCGGATCGCGCCGGACGATCCGGACGGAGACTGAGCTCAGAACGACTGGTCGGCCAGCCAGTGCTCGGCGTCGAGCGCGGCCTGGCATCCCATGCCTGCGGCGGTGATCGCCTGCCGGTACTGGGCGTCGGCCACGTCGCCGGCGGCGAAGACACCCGGCAGGTTCGTGGCGCTGCTCCGGCCCGGAAGCACGATGTAGCCCTTGTCGTCCATGTCCACGCCGGTTCCGGCGAGGAACTTGGAAGCCGGCGTGTGACCGATCGCGATGAAGAGCCCGCTGACGTCCAATCGGGAACGCTCCCCGGTGACGGTGTCCTCGAGCTCGACGGCCTCGATCATCTTCTCACCGTGGACATCGACCACGGCACTGTTCCAGTGCACCACGGCGTTGTCGGCCCCGAGGACCCGTTCCTGCATCGCCTTGGACGCCCGGAACGAATCACGGCGGTGGATGATGTGCACGGTGGAGGCGAACTTCAGGAGGTAGGAGGCCTCCTCCATGGCGCTGTCGCCCCCGCCGACCACGGCCAGCGGCTTGTCCCGGAACATGGGCAGGGCGCCGTCGCAGACGGCGCAGGCGCTGACGCCTCCGCCAGAGGTGGCCAGACGCAGTTCGTTCTCGAGCCCGAGCCAGTTGGCCGTCGCCCCGGTGGCGATGATGACCGAGCGGGCCTCGATCTCCTTGCCCCCTGAAGTCGTGATCTTCATCGGCTGCGAGGAGAAGTCGCAGGACACGACGTCCTCTCCGAGGATCCGGGTCCCAAACCGCTCGGCCTGGGCCTGGAACTGCTGCATCATCTCCGGGCCGCTGATGCCCTCGGGGAAGCCGGGGTAGTTCTCGACGTCGGTGGTCAGCATGAGCTGGCCCCCGGGCAGGACCGGAGCCGGATTCGACTGCGGGACACCGATGCAGCACAGCGGCTCGAGATTGGCCCGTGCGGCGTAGATCGCCGCCGTCCAGCCCGCGGGGCCGCTTCCAATGATGACGCAACGTTCCGTTTCAGCCATGGCTCACTTCCGCTCCTGCTGGCCGCGCACGAGCGCCTTGGCCGGCGGCCAGTAAAAGATGTCCTCGTCGACACCGTGCAGGAGCATGCCGCCCTCCGAACTCTGCTCGAGATCGGGGCCGAAGCTGAACACGACGCAGTTGCCTTCCTCCAGCCACACCCGGTCCACACCGATGTCGATCGCGGTGCGGTTGGCGATGTACTTGTACTGCATCGGGTAGAGCTCTTCGTTGAACACGTCGACGCTCTGCTGCTTGGAAAGCGGATTGGGATACAGGGCCACCATCTTCTTGGGGAACCGGCCGCGATCGGCGCGGTAGCTGCAGAGGGCCGCGGCGACCACCGTGCCCCGGGTCTCGCTGAGGAGCAGCTTCCGCAGGCCGAACAGATCGACGATGTCGTCGATGATGAACAGCACGGCCGCGTAGCGGGTGGAGTTGGTCTTGTCGTACTCCGTCTCCATGCCCAGCATGGCGGAGTACTCGTTGATCCGCCATCGTCGCCACCAGTCGTCGAAGATGTTGGTCAGACGCTCCTGGGTCGCGGGGAGACCACCGTGGATCTCGGCGAGTTCGACCCAGCGCCGACCGGCGCCGAAGCGGGCCAGGGGCTCGTCCTCGGCCTGGATCTCGGTGAACACCTCGAGGAAGCGGTCCGGATCAGCGTCGCCGGTCGTGGGGTCGAAGACCTGGTTGAAGATCTCCCGGGCCACGATGCGGTCCGCCTCGGGAATGGCCAGTCGTCCCCGATCGGTCCGCAGGTAGGGAATCTCCTTCTGGGCGATGTGGGTGAACTGGTCGGCGCTGATGCGATCGGCGTACGACCAGAAGCAGTCGCGCAGATTCTGGAGCGAGACGATCAGCAGTTCCATGGCGGTCCGCTTCTCCTCGAGGAAGTCGCGGTCGCAGAACTTGCGGAGCAGCC
>TARA_B100001121_G_scaffold26904_2_pt1 | contig 20599 bp, 18 predicted proteins | sample TARA_B100001121 | Tara Oceans TARA_B100001121 (sample SAMEA2622817) | marine metagenome | biome: marine biome (ENVO:00000447); feature: surface water layer (ENVO:00002042); material: "saline water (ENVO:00002010), including plankton (ENVO:xxxxxxxx)" | depth 5 m
CATGAGTCTCCATGGCTATGATGAAATGGACAATTACAACACTAAAACTTCCATTACTGCGGACAGTTTTTTTCAAGTTGGATTATCCTCTTATTCAAATCATAGTTATGAGCTCATTACGCCCAATCATTTGTTGAATACTAAATCTTCAAATAATCAATATTTTGCTTATTTCAATAACGCAAAAAATACTTTTATGAGCCACGGAATCAATGCTGGTTGGGCGCTTGGAATCTTTCAAGATGAGTTCTTAAGATCAAAAATCAATCTAAGATCTAAATTTAATAATCCCTGGATGAATTTTACTGCTGCTGGGTCTGCGATTGGATCAATCAAAACCATAAATTCTAATTTTGATATAGCTTACACAATTTCAAGTGGTAGAAATAAATTTCAATCAAATGAGATTTTTAATGATACCAATTCAAGCTCTGTTGCACTGATTGAAATACAATCAAAGCTGGCTATTCCATCATTACAAATTGGCTTGTTGACGGAAAATGATTCTCAAATGGGTCTCAGTGGGTCTGGTGCGTTAAACGGTCAGGGCAATCAATTAACAAGTTTTGTTGGTGTGACTGATTCAATGGATATATTAGGTGGAAAATTTTTTGGATCTTTGTATTTGGGGCAAACTGCTGATAGTAAAAATAAAACTGGTATGATTTCGTCAGTAAATGATCTTAGGTCATCTTCCTTTGGTCTTGGTTATCTTAAAAGCTCTATTTTTAATAAAAATGACTTATTAACTTTTACCATCGATCAGCCAATTAGAGTTGAATCAGGTAATTTAAATCTTAATGTTCCTGTTTATAGAACTAAGAGGAAAAATGTATTATTTGATTCACTAAATATTAATTTAAGTCCTAGCGGAAGAGAGATTAATTCAAAACTAGAGTATTCGTCGTCATATAAAATTCTAAATTATGACTTTGCATTGGGTTATAAATCTGATCCTTATCATATTAAATATATGGATGATTATTGGTATGTTTCACTTGGATTTAATTTTAAAATGTAATTTAATCTTGGGGGAAAATGAGAGACATACTTAAAAACAAGATTATATATATAACTGGAGCAACTGCTGGAATAGGCTTTGCATCAGCAGAGTTACTCTTAAAAAAAGGTGCAACTGTTGTTATTACAGGCAGGAATAATAAAACACTAGAGAGTGCACATAAGAAACTTAATAAGATTTCATCTAATGTCATAGCTCATAATATTGATGTGAGTAAAGAATCTGAAATTGTTGAATCGCTTCAAAATGTTTATTCATCTTGTGGCAGAATTGATGGGTTAATAAACAATGCGCCATCTATTCATGTTGGAAAAATTGTAGATCTTGATCTTGCTGCATGGAAAACTAACTTTAAAGCAAATTTAGATGCGGTATTTCTTACAACCAAAACTGTTTTACCTTGGATGATTAATGCTAAAAAAGGATCAATTGTAAATGTTGCTTCTGTTGTTGGTCTTAAAGGAGTTGAATATATGTCTGCCTATGGAGCAGCAAAAGCAGGATTAATTAATTTCTCACGAGCAAGCGCTGTAGAGGGTGCTCCATACGTAAGAGTAAATTGTATTATTCCCGGTGCAGTGGATACGCCTGCAACCAAGCGAGCTATACCTGACGATGATATGATGACTAACACTATCAAAACCATACCTTTAAAAAGAATTGCTGATCCAATAGAAATAGCTAATCCTATAGCATTCTTACTCAGCTCTGATGCATCCTTTATAACTGGAGCAAGCCTAGTTGTGGATGGTGGAAAAACTGCGGATTTAAATGCTGGTAACTGAAATCAATCCAAATGACGAACTATGGCTATCAAAGGTTGAAGCCCCTCAAATAATTACCGATGCAAATTTATTTGCATGGGATGACGAGGCAGACCTTGTTGTTGCTGGCTTAGGTGGAGCAGGCATTGCTGCTGCAAATGAAGCATTAGATCAAAGTCTCACCGTTATTGGTATTGATAAGACAAATGGCGGAGGCGCTACAGCAAAAAGTGGTGGAGTGTATTATGCAGGTGGTGGAACCCCCATCCAAATAGCTGCTGGAATAAAAGATTCCTCTGAAAATATGTTTAATTATCTAATTCAAGAAACTGGGAATATAGTCAAAGAATCTACTTTAAGAAAATTCTGTGATACCTCAGCTGAAAATACTCAATGGTTAATGGACAATGGAGTTCAATTTGATCCATCATATTATAAAATTAAAACTAGTTACCCTGGCGCAGGATACTTTTTATATCATTCAGATAACTCATTAGTTCCATCATATATGGAGAAATCTATTCCAGCCCCAAGAGGGCACAGAGGATTTGAGGAAGGTCCATTCCGGCCTATTGGAGTAGGAGGAACCATATATTATCCTTTAAAAAAATCTGCGTTAAAAAAAGGGTTAAAAATCTTCCCACAAACAGAAGCAAGATCATTGGTTATAACTTCTGAAGGCAGAGTGGTTGGAATGAAAGTGCTGATGCTTCCATCTGGAAAGCTTGCAGAAAAACATAAAAAACTTGTTAAGAAGGGAGAAATGTTTCAAATGCTCCTTCCTCCTTCATATCCAGGATCTAACCTATTACAAATTATCGGCAATTTTTTCATTAAAAAAGCCCAAAAAATTGAAGAAAACTTCAGAGAAGTTAAGTATATAAGAGCGAAAAAAGGTGTTTGTCTTTCAACTGGTGGTTTTATATTTAATCGTCAAATGGTCAAAGAATATGCTCCTAAATACTATGCAGGAATGCCATTAGGTACATCTAATGATCAAGGTTGTGGAATTAGACTAGGGCAAAGTGTTGGCGGGAAAACCGATCATATGAATCGAGTTACTGCATGGAGATTTTTAAATCCTCCCCTTGCATTTGCACAAGGTATTGTTGTTAACAAGCATGGAAAAAGATTTTGTAATGAGATGGTCTATGGAGCAACCCTTGGAGATGCTATGTGCGAGGACAATGAGGGTAAAGCATACTTAATACTGAGTGCAGAATTATTTACTGAGTCAAAAGTGCAAGCAAATAAAGCTCTCCCATTTCAGAGAGATATGGCTAAAATGTTGATGTATTTCAATGCAAAAAAGAAAGCTAATCTTGAAGACATTGCAAAAGTTTATGATCTGTCAGCGGAAAATCTAATATTAGAAGTAAATAAATACAATGAAGCAGCTAATTTGGGTGTTCCCTGTGAGTTTGGTAAGGCTACAAAAGATATTAAATTTCTTCAGGGTCCCTTTTACATAATGGATATTTCTATCGATTCAAAGCTAGCACCATTAACTACATTAACCTTAGGGGGTTTAATGGTAAATGAAGACACTGGAGAAGTCTTAGATCAAAATAAAAATGAAATTAAAGGCTTGTACGCGGCAGGCAGAACTGCAATTGGAATCTGCTCAAATATATATGTATCTGGTCTTTCAATAGCTGATTGTATTTTTTCTGGAAGACGAGTAGGACAAAACTTAGAAAAAGGATAGAAAATTATGAATTTAGATTTTGCTTCGGTATGGGAAATGGTCGCAGACTTAGTGCCAGAGAATGATGCGCTTATATGTGGTGAAGATATTGTTTCTTGGAAAGATTACGATCTTAAATCCAGTAAAGTTGCGTCTGCACTCGTTGAAGCGGGGCTTGGACCTAATTCAAAAGCAGGACTTTACTTAAATAATTCGAATGAATACTTAATTGGACAAAATGCGATCTTTAAAATTGGCGGTGTCCCAATCAATGTCAATTATCGATACGTAGAGGAAGAACTGATTTATCTGTTAGATAACTCTGATGCTGAAGCAGTTTTTTATCATGCGTGCTATAGCTCAAGAATTAATGAAATTGCTAAATCGCTTCCTAATATTAAGGCTTGGATCGAAGTATCTGATGGAAGTAAATCTAAGTTTAATCAAGGTATGCAGTTTGAAGAAATATTACAAAATTACTCCCCTATGGAAAGAATAACTAGAGATCCTGAAACCATATATATGCTTTATACCGGTGGGACAACTGGTATGCCAAAGGGAGTGATGTATAAACAGGGAGAATTTCTAGCATTTTTATTTAGAACCCTAAAAGCTATGGGATACGATGTCCCTGAGGATCTCAATAATTTAGAAGAATCCATCAAGACATCAAAAACAAATGATCAATTTATAAAAAGTTTAGTTGGCTGTCCGCTTATGCATGGAACAGGTATGTGGTTGGGAGCATTTCTACCATTATTATTAGGTGGAACAGTTATTACAACATCTAATCTAGGTTTTGACTCAGACCAATTATGGAAACAAGTAGAAGATAAAAGAGCAACAAATATAGTGATTGTGGGTGATGCATTTGCAAAACCAATGCTAGATTCTCTTGATGTCGCAAAAGAAAAAAATGAACCGTATGATATAAGTTCAGTGAAAGTGATTATTTCTAGTGGTGTTATGTGGAGCTCTGAAGTCAAGCAAGGACTATTAAGCCATCACGATATGACTCTAATGGATACCATGGGATCCACCGAGGGAGGAATTGGCAGTTCCGTAACTACCAGAGACAATCCTTCTGAGACAGCAAAATTTTCTATCAATCCTGGGGTGATTATTTTGGCTGATGATGGAGAGATACTTGAACCAGGTTCAAAAAAAATTGGTTTAATTGGAACTTCTGGATTAGTCCCTGTTGGTTATTATAAAGATGAAAAAAAATCAGCAGAGACCTTCAGAGAAATCAATGGTATTCGCTATAGTTTTCCAGGGGATTATGCAAAACTTGCAAGTGATGGAACCATTACCCTTCTGGGTAGAGGAAGTAATTGCATAAATTCGGCTGGTGAAAAAATTTATCCTGAAGAGGTTGAAGAAGCGCTTAAGAAAAACGATGATGTGTTTGATTGTTTAGTTGTAGGGATGCCTGATGAAAAATTTGGGCAAAAAATTGTCGCTGTTGTATCCACCGTAAATAATAAGAAATTAGATCAACTGCAACTCATTGATGACACAAGAAAAATTATAGCCGGTTATAAACTTCCAAAAGTCATCATATTCACAGATGAAGTTCAAAGAGCTCCAAATGGTAAAGCAAACTATAAATGGGCCAAATCTTTTGCTGAAGAACAACTTTCATAGATTATTTAAAAATTAGCATGGATAGATTTAAGGATAAAACTGTAATTGTTACTGGGGCAGGATCTGGAATTGGCAAGTCCACTGCTTTAAGGTTAGATGCTGAAGGTGCTGAATTGATAATTATAGATATTAATGAAGAACAACTTGATATCACTCATTCTTTATTAAAAAAAGAGACATCTACCTCGCATGTTATTAATATAGCCTCTCCTGAAGAAACAAAAAATTTTTTTCAAAATCTTAAAAATAATAATAGAAAGTTAGATGCCTTAGTGAATGTTGCTGGAATTTTACGTTTTGATAATTCTCATGAAGTTGAAATTGATAATTGGAACAAGGTATTAGAAGTAAACTTAACTGGTACATTTTTTATGTGTCGCTATGCCCTACCCTTCCTTCTTGAAAGCAAGGGAGCAATTGTAAATGTTTCGTCTTCAGCAGCAATTGGAGCACATGCATGGACTGCTGCTTATAGCGCTTCAAAAGGAGGCATTAGCGCTTTTTCAAAAACACTAGCCGTAGAATATGGGATGCGTGGCTTAAATGTTAATTGCGTATGCCCTGCATCTATTCAAACTCCTATGTCTACGAATCCAGAGATGCCAAAAGATATTGATACTCGTCTGTTAAAAAAAATCATGCCTCTTGATGGAGTTAATAGATCCCCGGACGATATTGCTAGCACTATTGCCTTTTTAGCATCAGAGGATGCTATTCATATCAACGGAATAGATCTAAGAGTTGATGGTGGATTGTTAACATGAGAATAAAACAAATTTATTTAACTGTTTTATTTTTTCCTTTTTTTGCATATGCATCAATTTTCAACCCTAATTCTATCGTTCATCCTGAAGTCGATGAAAATGGAATGGTTGTATCTCAACACTATCTTGCATCAAGTGTTGGAGTCCAAATTCTAGAGGATGGAGGAAATGCATATGATGCTTCAATAGCCATAGCTTTTGCTTTGGCTGTTGTTTTGCCAAGAGCTGGTAATATTGGCGGCGGTGGATTTATGGTCATGTATGATGAAAAATCCAATAAAACTTTTAGCATTGATTACCGGGAAAAAGCTCCAGCTTTAGCAACTAAAGATATGTATCTTAATGATGATGGAACGGTAAATAAAAAAAGAGCAAGAGAAGGAATTCTTTCAGTAGGTGTTCCTGGAACTGTTTACGGAATGTGGGAAGTTCACAAAAAATTTGGTAGCCTGCCATGGAAAAAATTGCTTGAACCTGCCATTAAATTAGCAGAAGAAGGCTTTATTATGTCGCCCTTTATGGTTGATGCATTAAACAAAAGATATAAAAAATTAAGTAAATATAATAATTTTAAAGAAATTTTTTATAAAGACTTTCCGATTCAAATGAATAAAAGATTATTGCAATTGGAGCTAGCTGCAACCTTGAAAATTATTTCTAATAATGGAGTAAAGGGTTTTTATGAAGGCGAAATTGCAGACAAAATTGTCCTAGATATGATAAATAAAAATGGTCTGATACGTCATCGAGATCTTAAAGATTATCGTCCAGTTTGGCGGGAGCCATTAAAAGGAGATTTTAAAGGATATAAAATAGTTACCATGGCTCCGCCATCATCAGGTGGAATTCATATCATCCAAATGCTCAATATTTTAGAAAACTTTAATTTAAAAGAACTTGGACATAATTCTGCCGCGTACGCGTCTTTACTATCCGAAGCAATGAAGTTTGCTTATGCAGATAGATCAAAATATTTGGCTGATCCTGATTTTTTTGAGGTGCCAACATCTAAATTAATTAGCAAACAATATGCTCAAGCAATTTTGAAAAAAATTAAATTAAATAAGATTACTCCCTCCTCTGACATTCTTCCTGGAAAATTAATTCCACATGAGAGCGAAGATACCACTCATTTTTCCGTCGCAGATAGTTTTGGAAACGTTGTGACAAATACCTATACCCTTAACTCAGGTTATGGATCAGGTGTGGTGATCACAAATACGGGCGTAATTATGAATAATGAAATGGATGATTTTGTATCAGCGCCTGGAATTCCCAATCAATTTGGATTGCTTGGAGATGATGCAAATAAAATTGAGCCATTCAAAAGACCTCTTAGCTCAATGACTCCAACTTTAGTATTCAAAGATTCTAAGCCAATAATTGCCACAGGATCTCCAGGAGGATCTGTAATCATTACTGCAGTCTTGCAATTTCTTCTTAACACACTTGTTTTTGATATGGAGATATCTGATGCAACAGTTGTACCTAGAATACATCATCAATGGGATCCTGATATATTATTCCTCGAAAAAGGATTTGATTTAAATCATGCAAAAAAAATAGAGTCTTATGGTCAAGAAATAATGATTACCGGTCCCAGAACTGCACTAGAAAGTCTAGAAATTAAGAATGATTTATTTTACGGATATGGAGATACCAGAAGACCTGATTCAAGCGCCAAAGGATATTAGACAATGATTGACAAAATTTTAGTAATAACTGTATATGCTATCCCAACAATTGCTCTGTTAATCATATGTTTTTTTATATCTCGTAAAAAATAAGAAATAAATTTGAACTTTTTATTAATTAACTTGTCTTAAAGATACATTGGTTAAAATTTTTCCTCTAAAATTTTCCCTAAGACCAATTAGAGCGGGCCGGCCATGCCCGCTTGCTCCTCTGGAGTATGACTATTGCCTAGTGGAACTATCAGCAATGTTTTGAATCTCTTTTATAATACCCTCCCAAATAGCCCACTCTTCAGTATTTAGATTCGCAGCATATTCTGCGGCTCTTAACATAGCAATTGATTCGGCATCATCTCCATATTGTGAGATAAGATCAATTGCTATTTGATTAATGTCTTTCATATGTTGTTAGTTTATAAAAATTTTTATAAGTATTTGCAACATTTTCCATAACGGATTTCATAACAAAAATACTATTATCTACAATTGTGAAGAAATATATTTAAAACAATAATTACTCTATGATTAATAAAGATTTCTATACAATGAATTTCAAGATATTGTTTTTGATTATATAAAGAGTGGTAACTTAATGCATATTTTTTGGTTTAAAGATTCTATAACTGGGCATCTAAAACAAGTTGATGCTTTATTAACACAACTTAAAAAAGAAGTTCAATTTTCTTTATCCTCAATCAATTGCGATAAAAAAAATCAAGTTACTAATATTTTTCAATCTTCATTAGAAAAACTAAACAATGAAAACTTGCCTTTTGTTCTTGTAGGGGCAGGTCATAGTGTTTATCCCAAAATTCTTAGTTCACAAAAATTTATTAAAAAAACTTTAAAATTAGATGCAATCTCTATTGCGGTTATGCGACCTTCAAGAAATATAGCCTCCTTTAATTTAATTTGTGCTCCAGAACATGACTTTATTAAACAGCTAACTCCAAACAATGTAGTTTTATATCAAGGAGCACTTGCCTCTCCGTCATTTGCTGCCCCAGATAATGAAAAAGCAATTATTGCTATCGGAGGTAAAAGCAAACATTATAAATTTGATGAAAAAGTAGTTTTGATGCAATTACAATATATTTTAAATATTCATCCAAATTATGAGTTTAATATCTTTAACTCGAGACGAACACCGCGATCACTAAATACCAAAATTGAAAAGGAATTGAAAAATTTTTCTAATGCAAGGTTCATAAATATTAATCATTCAGATGATATTTCATTTGATGAAAGTTTAAAAAAATCATCTTTGAAATTTGTAACACCTGATAGTGCAAATTTAGTATTTGAATCACTTTCAACAAATGGAAAAACATATTTAATTCAAATAGAGAGCCCAAGTTATATGAGATGGTTTGGCTCAAAGAAAATTAGATCAACTATAAATAACTTGGTGATTTCAAAGAGAGTTGGAGTGGTGAGTCTGCTTGTTAAAAAAAATAAATTGAAGATATCAAAAATTGAAAATCCACATCCTGGATTAGAGCCTCTTGCGGAAGTAGAAAAAGTTTCATTTGCAATTCAAAAATATCTTAGTGATAGATAAAAATAAATTTAAATCATCTAGAAAAGGGAGAATAATTTCAGTTGGCCCTTTGGAAAATAATAGTGGTTTTAATTTGCTGATTCAATCATGGACAAATGTAAACGAAAAGCTGGAGATAATAGGTCAAGGATCTCAAGAATCTAAACTTAATAAATTAATAAAATCTAATAGTTTAGAAAATAAAATTAAAATTGTAGTAGATGATTCATCTGAAATAATAAACAAAAAATTTCAGGTTACTAAATGCTTGATCATTCCATATCTCAAAAATGAAAATCTTAACTTAATTCATCAAGCATTGAATTATGAGATTCCAATTATCGGGACAAATTTAAATGAAATTTCCAAAATCATCCCAATAGAATTCCTGGCTGAGTCGAATAATTTAGATTCATTACGGTCAGTAATTGAAGAGATGATTCCTCTGTTATCTCAACTTGATCTTTCAGCAATAAAAAAATCAGTTATTGAAAATTTATGATTAATTTTGAAATGCCCGGTGATCTTTTAAAGCTTGCTCATATAGAGCGATGGTTTGATTTGCTTGATACTTCTTTGAAAATTCCTCAGGAATTGATTGGGGACAATCTTCTTTGATGATAACTGGAATTCTTTCTATTAAAAGCCTTTCGTCTCCAAATGGAATAAGGCCAATTGGATTAATAGCATTTATAGATTCTCCAACACCTCCCTTATTCCATCCCATAACACGGGTACCGCAAGCAGCAGCTTCAATGATAGTTCTTCCAAATGGTTCAGGTTTAGATGATAGATTAAAAACGATAGTTGAAATTTTATATATATTAGCTATGTCTTTTCTTGGTCCACAAAATGTTATCTCTGATTCAAGGTTATTCTTTGTAATGAGTTTTTTTAATGAGTTAAAGTAATTCATCTTATTTGAACTTATTGGCCCAGGGATTAGTCCATGATAATTTCTACCTTTTAAGTTCATAATTAAACCAATAAAAGATTCGATGCCTTTCCAACTTGTTATTCTTCCTGGCAGGGTTAACAGAGTTTTGTTTTTTGTTTGCGGAAATACATCGAACCAATCTTTCTTCCACTTTTCAGATACATCGGAAGTATTAAATTCGTTAAAGTCACAACCTCGATAAATTAAATGTAAATTTTCCTCATTGACAGGATAATTTTTTAAAACATAGTCATTCACAGTTTTTGAAATAGTAATAATTTCATCAGCATAAGACATTGATTTACTATAAAAAGGCTTGCTATAGAGACCATGAAAAGTTGAAATAACTACTGGGCGAAGATGCGAGTAATTCTTTAAAGCTAAAAAATTTATCCATGCTGGAAACCTTGATCTTACATGAATAATATCTGGTTGGAATTCAGCATAAATTTTTCTTAATTTATAAAATTGTTTTAATGCTAGAAGATTTTTTCTTGCAATTGGAAGTTTAAAATGTTTTGCGCCATGCGACTCAAGAGATTCAACAAAATCTCCACCAGCAGATATAACTCCTGAAACATGATTATTTTTAACGAGCTCTTGAGACAGATCTAGGGTTCCTCGCTCTACACCACCAATCTTAAGTTCAGGCAAAAGCTGAAGAATTTTCATGTTTTACTCAAAACGTAAAGCAACAGCTGGATCTAATGAAGCTGCTTTTTTAGCAGGCCAAATACCAAAAAATAAACCAACACAGCCAGAAAATATCACTGATCCAAGTATGGCAGAAAATGGGATGGTAAAAACCCAGTCTTGAAAAACTGTGACTATAAAATAAAGGGTTGAGCCAAAGAATACCCCAATAACACCCCCAATAACACACAATGTAACAGCCTCTATTAGAAATTGCATCAAAATTGTCTTTTGCGTTGCTCCTAACGCTTTTCTTAAACCTATCTCACGCGTTCTCTCAGTCACAGATACCAACATAATATTCATTACACCAATACCTCCAACCATCAAACTAATAGCTGCGATACCTATTAATAATGATGAAAATATTGCTGTCGCTTGCTTTCTGAGATCGGTAAATTGTGACCAGTCATTGATTCTAAAATTATTCTCTTCACCTGGACCTATATCATGCTCTCTTCTTAAAACTCTCTCAATTGATATCATTGCCTCCTCTGGAGTATAAGCATTTGGTACTTCAACTCTAATTGAATCAACTCTTTCTCGTCCAAATAATCTATCTGCTGCAGTCATCAATGGAACATAAATAATATCATCAGGATTAGACCATCCTGAAGCACCTTCAGGTTTAAGAGAACCAATAATTTTAAAAGTTACTCCGCCCATATCAACCTCTTTGCCAATTAACATTTTAGAGGACGTTTTTAACTCTGTGCCTACATTCGAACCTAAAATTGCTACTCTTTTTCGTGCAAGATCGTCTCGCTCAGTAAATAAGTTGCCACTATCTATTTCATAACCCTGGACATCAAAATATAAATTCCTTCCACCAATAACCGAGATTGTTATACTCTCATTACCATATTTAAGACTTTTACTGCTTCTTATCTCTGGAGAAACTCTCCAATTTATTTCTTTGTCCTCTATAAGAGCATCGGCATCAGATATTGTTAGAGGAGTAGAACTTATCTTTTGAGTGCCTCTGCCTCTAGAGGGATAAACAGATAATGTTCTAGCAGATACATTTGTAATCGAGTCATCTATCGCTCTTTGAGCACTTGAGCCTATACCTACCATAGCTATGACTGATGCAGTACCAATAACAATTGCTATAGTTGTCAACAGAGACCTTAATAAATTAGCCCTAATTGAATTAAGAGCAGTAGTTATTGATTCATCCAAGATCATTATTTAACCAAATCTATTTTTTACTCTTTCTGAAAATTTCTGCTGGTACTTTATAAGACCCTCACTTGGAAGGACGTATACTGTATCTTTTAAATTCACGCCTTCCTTTACCTCAACGTAATTAAGATCTGTTTTTCCGATTTTGATCCAAGTTGGAACTGCTCCTTTTTTTGTTTTCTTGAGAACTATATATGCATCAAAATTTTCACCATCAACTTTTTTTGTAAGAAAATTATTTAATTGGTCTTGTTCGATGTTTAGTAATGGCGCAACAGAAAGAATGTCTTTTCTTGTTCTTAAGGACCCAGCGGGCAACGCTAATGCTACTTTTTCATTTAAAATTTCAATCTCAACATCTGTATTCATTCCGATTAATAACAAATTATCTTTATTTTCAATATCAATCAAAACTGGAAATGTTGTAACATTTTGATCAACCCTAGACATTGGTTCGATTTTAGAAACAACTCCAATAAATTTTTTATCTCTGTATGCTGAAACTTTTAACGTAACCTCTTGACCAATAGAAATTTTACCAATATCTATCTCGTCAATTAGCGCTCTTACTCTTACATTATCAAGGTCAGCCATCTCCATTAATAAAGTGCCTCCACCCACAGCTGAAGTTGGAGAAGTGATTACCTGACCTACTTCGGCTGGCCTGCTAATGACAGTTCCTGCGATAGGCGATCTCACACTGGTATCATCTAAGGCTATCTTGGCATTCTCAAGGAATACTTCTGCTCTTACAAGCTGAGCTCTCGCTGACGAAAATGACTCTTGAGCATCCTCAAATGATTTATCAGAAATATTACCTTCATCATGCAATCTTTTAGAGCGTTCAAATTGGTTTTTCGCGTTACTTAACCTCACTTTGGCAACCTCTAAATCTGCATTTGCTTGAGCTAGAGTATTTGTAGGAGTTCTTTGATCTATTCTTGCTAGCACTATCCCCTCCTCAACGTAATCTCCAATTTCTGCGCCTAAAAAAAGTATTTGTCCCGAAGCTTTAGATTTAATTTCGATAGAAGAAATTGCTTCCACTGTTCCCGAAGCTTCAACAGTTAATTGAAGCTGCTGAGATGTTGCTTCTTTTAAAGCATAAAATTTAAATTCCTCTTCCTCTTTGCCACCACAACTAACAATAAATATAAGCGATAGAAACAAACTCATGCTTTTTATAATCATATTACTCATAATTTTTCCCTTCTGATGTCTGATTCTATCAGACCATCTTTAATATATATTACTCTTTGGGCCTCTGAGGCAATTTCATTCTCATGTGTAATAAGAATGATGGTTTGGCCCTGTTGATGAAGATTATGAAATAACTGCATTACATCATGCCCTGTCTGACTATCTAAGTTTCCAGTGGGCTCATCAGCAAATAAAATAGATGGGTTGTTTACAAGAGCTCTTGCAATAGCAACCCTTTGCTGTTGTCCTCCAGAAAGTTCGGATGGCTGATGACCCATACGTGATTCAAGTCCAACTTTAGAAAGCGTATCTTGCGCTTTTTGTAACTGATCATCTTTATTAAATCCAGCATATTTTAGAGGCAACATTACATTATCAAGGGCAGTATTTCGGGCTAATAAGTGAAAATTTTGAAATACAAAACCTATCTCTTTATTTCTTATGCTTGCAAGCTCATCACTCTCTAAATCACTAACTTCTTTATTATTTAGACGATATGTTCCGTTGGTGGGACTATCTAAGCATCCAATAATATTCATAAGTGTTGATTTGCCTGAGCCAGATGGGCCCATGATTGCAATAAATTCTCCCTGTTCTATTCCAAAACTAACGCCTCTTAAGGCTTCTACCGTCTGTGTGCCTTGAAAATAGTGTTTGGTAAGGTTATTAACTTCGATAACATTCATATTGGTGAATTTCATGGTATGTAGAGAAAATTAAAATGTCAAGTTTACTTGACACTTAGAGTTACTCAAATGCAGCTATATTGGTTTGAAGATTCCCTAAAATTAAGGCATGAATATCATGTGTGCCCTCATAAGTATTAACTGCTTCTAAGTTCATGGTGTGTCTCATAACATGATACTCGTCAATAACCCCATTACCCCCATGCAGATCCCTTGCATTTCTTGCAACCTCTAATGCCTTGCCACAATTATTTCGTTTAATAAGAGATATCATCTCTGGGATCATTTGTTCTTCATCAATCAATCTTCCAACTCTCAATGCAGCCTGAAGGCCAAGTGTAATTTCTGTCTGCATATCAGCCAGTTTCTTTTGAACTAATTGTTTAGCTGCTAGAGGCGTACCGAATTGAGTTCTATCTAAAGTGTATTGTCGGGCAGCATGCCAACAAAATTCAGCAGCACCCATTACACCCCACGCAATTCCATATCTGGCAATATTTAAACAAGAAAATGGTCCTTTAAAACTTTGAGCTTTTGGCAGTACATGATCGTCAGGTATAAAAACATCTGACATAAATATTTGTCCGGTTGTTGATGCACGAAGAGCAAATTTGCCCTCGAGAACTTTAGGTTCAAGACCTTTAAAATCTTTTCTTGCAATGAAGCCTCTTAGTACTCCTTGCTCATCTTTGGCCCAAATAACAAATACGTCAGCAACTGGAGCATTTGTAATCCAAGTTTTTGAGCCATTGATCTTATACCCGCCATCTACTTTTTTAGCATTAGAAAGCATGCTGCCAGGATCAGAGCCGGCATCTGGCTCAGTTAGTCCAAAACAACCAATTAAATTTCCAGCTGCCATTTCAGGCAAAAAATTATTTTTTTGTTCATCAGATCCAAATTTATATATTGCATACATGGCTAATGAGGATTGAACACTGAAAGCTGAACGGTAGCTTGAATCCACTCTTTCAATTTCTCTTGTTATCAATCCATATGAAACATACCCGACTCCAGCGCAACCATATCCCTTGATTGATGCACCCAAAATGCCAAGCTCTCCCATTTCTTTATAGATCTCTGGATGGAAAACCTCATTTCTATTTGCACTAACAATTCGAGGCATTAATGATTTATCACAATATTCACGAACATTGTCTCGAATCATTCGTTCTTCTTCTGTAAGCTGGCTATCCAGCCTTAATAAATCTTCCCAGTTGTTATCCATAATTTTTACAAAAAAAAGCCTTGGGTAATGCCAAGGCTTTTAATTATATTCTAATACTAGAAACTATAGTGTAAATCTATACCAAATGTTCTCGGTGCGTCGAAATAACCAACAGTTAAATAGCCAAATCCAGGACCAAAACTAATAGCGCTTGATTGATGATATTCATTTGTAAGATTTCTAACCCAAAAATTTAATTGAAGATTTTCCATAGGTTCAGTTAATACAAGAAGATCTGTTTTAGAGTTTGAATCAATGTTAGTAAGTTCAGCTCTAAAATCTTTTGAATTATATGGAAATGATGGATGCTCATCTACTCTAGTATGATCTAGACGAACTCTGTAAGCTCCGAAGTCTTTCTCTAGGGATGCATACAAAGTTTTTTCAGGAGAATAAGGAATGTTCTCAAGCAAGAAACCATCTTGTGCAGTTTTATTCCCAGTGAACTCAGAATCAAGAGTGCTAAAGTTCAATGTTAGTACTGTTGAATCATTTAGCATAGTCATTGATTCAATCTCAAGACCAGAAATGCTAGCAGAGTTATTTATAACTTCTGAGGCTGCTGCTGCATCTGCATTAAAGTATGAGATCTGCATATCCTCGTGCTCATTATCAAAATAAGCAATGTTAAGCATCATTCTATTGTCTAAATATCTTCCCTTAAGACCAAGCTCGTTAGACTCGATGGTTTCAGGAGCATATGGGGTTGATGCTGCAAATGGATTTGAACTCTCTGCATTAAAGCCTCCAGCTTTAAAACCCTCAGCAACTTTCAAGTAAAGATTGGTATTTTCACTAAAGTCGTGCTCGAGAATAAAAGTACTAGTTGTATCATCAAAACTACCTTTACCACTTGCTGATATAATACCTACATACTCTTTGAAGCCTGTTTTATCTTCTTCTGTGGATCTAGCTCCCAATGTTACAGCCCAATCCTCTGCAAACCTATAGCTAAATTGACCGAAAATAGCTTCTGATTCACCAGCACCTGAGTAATTCTGCACAATTGCAGAACCGCCTAAAAAGTATGACTGAGGATTTGAAGTATATGCATCATCTTCAAGCATGTAATAACCAATAACATAATCCATGTTGTCAGTAGAACCAGACAGTTGCAGCTCGAATGTGTCAGCTTCATACTCAGTATCTCGTGAGGTTTCAGCAATATTAAATGGACCTCCGTCTAAATCAAGACGGTCAAACCAATCAGTTTCACGTTTTGACCATATAGCCTTTAAAGTTCCCATAGCAGTTTCTGTCGCTACAGTAAGGCTTGTTCCTTTTACTACTGATTTTTCTGATGTAAGAGTATCATTGTGGGCTTGAGGTTGACGAGAAGCATTTTGAAATAGCTCGATTGGAGCGATTTTTAATCCACCGGCTAATGCAGATGCGCCAACTCCAAATGCAGCACTCCAGTTTGGAATTGCATAAGTTAATTGGGCAAATGGTGGAACATTATCTTGATCAGTTTTATCTGTTGTAAATGTAACGCTTGTTTTATCTCCTTCGTAATAATATGTAAATTTGTAGCCCTGTGAGTCTATGGCATCGAGTTTGTCATTAGAGGAAACGCTGTTAGGCACAACTCCTTGGAAAGCTTGATATGGTGAATCATACTGTCTAATGTAACCACCTCTTCTTTTTTTATTGACCACTAATTTATAAAAGCTATTCGGAGTGACACTAAAATCGGTAATAAATTGTGCTTGCCTTACACCATAATTACCTAAAGTAATTTTAGTCGACATACCATCACCTGATGGTTTTTTACTGATGAGATTAATTGCACCTCCAAGAGTATTCCTTCCATATAAAGTTCCTTGAGGACCACGAAGAATTTCAACTCTTTCTAGGTCAACAACATCAAAGATTGATCCCTGACCTTTACCTAAATAAACACCATCTAAATACATGCCTACAGTCGGCTCCCAGGTTATTGCTGGATTCGTAGTAGAACCCCCTCGAATTGCAATTGTTGCGGCAGTATTGTTTGAGGGAGTATTGATGATGTGAACGTTTGGTGCCATACCAGCCAAATCAACCACATTTGCAATATCAAGATCATCAATTGTTGAAGCAGTTAGTGCTGTTATTGCAATTGGTGCATCCTGAAGTGTCTCCTCTTTTTTCTGTGCGGTGACAACGACTTCTTCTAGCATTGAGCTCTGTGCGACAGCATCAAATGCAAGCATCAATGGTAGTAAAAAAATAATATTTTTAAGCTTATTCATAAATGTTCCCCAAAATAAATGAATGAATTTCATTATTATTACAAAAATAGACCTTTTTTGCATCCCAAAGATTATTAAAACAATTTATGAGCAAAAAAATCGCTAAATGCCTTCAATTCTGATAACACCATATCTTGGTGAGGAAAAATTTATATCACTTGTTTTTAAACTTAACGAAACTAACTCAATCATCCTGTTACTGTTACCGCAAATAATAATCAAAGGTAGAAGGTGCTGATGCTGAAAGACAAAGTTTTTTACTTCATTGTCTACATCTAGATGCTTAACTCCGTGAAGGTCTAGATGCGTTATGCCTTTTTCTATAAAAATTGTCATTTAGATATGGATTTTTTTAAAGAAATTTTATAGCTGACTTAAAGGTATCTTTTCTAACCTGAACTTTAGGACAAATTTGTATTAACCATCATAACATCCATCCGCCGGGCATTATGATGATTGTAGTCATAGACAATCTCATCACCTAAGCTGATGCTGGGAAAGCGTTTGAATAACTCTTTTAACATTACTTCAGTCTGAGATCTAACCAATGTAACACCAATGCAGTAGTGCGGTCCTTGGCCAAAAGAAATACTCTTATCATGATCTCTTTTTATGTTAAATACTTCAGGGTTGTCATACATTTTTGGATCCATACCTGCTGTACTAGTAATGAGTTGAACCATTTGCCCTTTTTTAACTTCAAAGCCATTAATATCAATATCTTCAGAAGCATATCTAGCTAACCCGGTTTTTCCTGAGGATTCATATCTAAGTGTTTCGGAAATCGCTCCTTGCACAAGACTTTCATCATCTTTTAGTGCTTTTAATTGATCAGGATGCTGAAGCAATGTTTTGATTAAATAGCTATGTAAGTCGACTGCAGTATCAGATCCAGCACCTAGAACAGCGCCAACAAGAGCACACATTTCCATATTTGAAAGTTTTGAACCTTCATCCTCTGCAAGAATAAGGGTTGAAAGAAAATCATCTCCCGGATTTTTTCTTCTTTCATCAATTAGTTCATTTAAAAGATTTAAGCCCTCTGGGACACCTTTAATTGCCTCTTTTCTTTCTTCAGGAGTAAGCATAGGATTTATACCCCTTACAACACCATAGGCTAGTGAATCAAAAATAGGAAATTTTTCTCTTGGAATTCCAACTAAACTAGCTATTGCTTGAGTTGGAATTATTTCAGCAATCTCTGCAGCAAAGTTAAACGAGGCAGGAGTTCCAATTTCATCAAATCTTTCTTTAACTAAAATTGAAAATCTTTCTTTCATTTGCTCCATAATTCTTGGGGAAAAAGCAGGTAAGGCAAGTTTTCTTAATCGAAGATGATTTTTGCGATCTAAGAAGAAAAGATTATTATTCATTAGTTTTTCAAAAGCATCCATATCCTCAATAGCTTTTTTCTCTGGTGCATACTCCCACAAGTTAAAATCTGTAGACAGTCTAGTGTCTAGAAGACATTTGAGTATATTTTCATGACCGGTAATCAGCCATGCTTGCCATTGATCAAAACGAGAAATTGGATACTCTGAACTTAATTTTTTCAGCGTGGGAACTGGATCATGAATAAAGTCTTTCGATGAAGGATTAAAAAAATGGTCAACGGTTTGAACGTTCATATTTAAATATTAAATCTAAAAAATATTTGGATTTGGTAGATCACTTCTATTGATTATTGAGTCCACTCTATCCTTAAAGGCTTGCTCACTTTTTTCGCTAATTGGATTGATCCAATAATTTCCTAATTTAATTTGAGACAAACAAAATGAAGCTACCTCCTCTGGTTCAGTTGTCTCCATTTCAATACCCATTGAGCTCATCATCTCTAACATGTCTTCTACAGAAGAAATTGGGTGCTCGGGTGCATTTGGATCTCTTGCAAGCTTTTCAGGTCGATTTCGTTCAGCTGAAAAAAGTTTAGTTCTTACTGTATGAGGGCCCGGAAATAATATTGATACTTTAACATTAGCCTCAGCTTGATCGAGTTGTAATTTTAATACTTCAGTAATGCTCGAAACTGAAGCTTTTGATGATGTATATATAGGTGTTGAAGGTAAGTTGATAAATGCGCCATTACCAGAACATGTATTTATGATCCTAGATTCTTCTCCATGAGCTAACATATTAGGAACAAATGCTTGAATTCCGTGAAGAACTCCCATCACATTTACTCCATATGCCCATTGCCAATCATTTGGCTTCGTTTCCCAAATTGGCAAAAGCTCGGCAGGAGCTACACCGGCATTATTGAAAAGCAGATGAACTGAGCCATGCTCACTCTCGCACCAACTTGCAAGTTCATGCATAGAGTTTGAATCAGAAACATCGGCAGCACGATAAAGAACGTTGAGAGATTGATCGGTTAGCATTGAGGCAGATTTCTTAAGGCTATCTTCTTCTATATCTGTAAGAATCACTTTAGCTCCTTCTTTTGCTAAAGCTTCACCAATTGCGAATCCTACTCCTGACGCTCCACCAGTCACAACGGCTAACTTGCCATTAAAATCTTTCATAATATTTCCTATGCAGAATCGTATCTTGAATGCATGAATGGCACATATGACATTGCATCAACCTCTTCCATCACTGACGCATTTGATGAAGATGTTCCTTCTTCCCATGATAAAGAAACAATTTCTTTTACAGGTAAATCTGCCACTGGATCAACAGGAGATTCTCTTAAAATAATTTCTCCATCAAGTTTCATATGAACTGACTGAGTTCTATGCATATTTATCCTCACCAAAAGAGGGTTTTGATCAACCGGCTTATGTTGCTCACATGATGGAAATACTTTGAAGCAATAAACCTCATCAGTAAAAGAGCTAGTCTCCAGGGATTCTGTTGCCTTGCCCTTTAGCTCTAGGTAAGTAATTCCATGACGAGTAACTGTTGCAGAACAATTATCGCCATCTTTTGCAGCTGTTACATCTGCTATTTTTTTTGGTTCACCATATGTCTCTCTTCCACCTACAACAACACCCTCACCTTCCATCGGCATAGTTATTTCATAAATGCCCTCTTTGCCCTTATACATACAATTTACTCCAAAGGTAGCGGCACCAAAATCCATCCCTCCATTTAGATCAACAAAGACCCTTGAAATTACTATTCTTACCATTGGATCTGAATGAATCTCGAGAGGTGCTGGAATTAACTGCTCAATGAGTCCGGGCTCTGTTCTATACCATGCTTTAATTGCATGCATATTAGCATCAAAAAATTCTAAATTGTTTTCTGCAGCTTCTATTAACTGCTCTGGTGTTTTTACAAATCTTAATTCTGACATAACGACTTCTCCCTATTTTTT